>Ga0255356_1000989_pt1 | contig 18580 bp, 19 predicted proteins | sample HBST100metaG_FD_189944 | JGI IMG/M metagenome (GOLD analysis project Ga0255356, IMG submission 189944) | Peat soil microbial communities from Stordalen Mire, Sweden - H.B.S.T100 | ecosystem: Environmental > Terrestrial > Soil > Wetlands > Peat | place: Sweden: Norrbotten County, Stordalen Mire...
GTGCCCGTGGCGGAAGATGAAACGTGCAAGTCAGCCTTCGAAGACCTCACATACCTCGAAATCACACGATGCCCCCAAACAATCGGCCCGTGGCTATACCTTCGTGAATGATCCAGGTTAGGGGGCTGCCTATTTGGGCTGGTGCAGTGTCGTTCCCCTCTCGGGACTGGGAGTATCGGTCGAGGGAATCTGGTGGATGGTCACCAGTGAGGTGTCTGCGACGTCGCGGCCTTTTTCCAACCGGACATGTATTAACGCTTGGAACTGCGGTATCTCTGCCGTGCGGCCGGGGCCACTGGGAAGCCCTAACGTTTTCTGGATCCGTTCGACGCCGTTTTTCGATGTCAGGAAAATCGTGGCCCCTTCGGTTCCTGCGGTACTAATTCCTCCCAATATCGCGATGTGTCGGTGTGGGGCCAGTCCCGCCTGTATCGTCACGATACCGTAATCTGTTCTGAGCACGTGCGTACCCACGTCGCGCTCCGCACGATAGATTGCATCTTCCTGTGCCTGAGGATTGGCGTTAATGATCTCGTCATTGTCCGTGTTTGAGCCCGAATTTCTGTAGGTGAAGTCTCTGTGCGTCATAAACTGGGCCACCGCAACATTCTGGAACGAGGAACCTAGCAGGATGACGCTGTGCTGCCGAAGGTCGTCGGATGTAACATCTCGGCTCGACTTGATAATCGGCTGGATACCCATCTGGCCGAACAGGCCCGCCAGCGTCGCCAGCCCTCGCAGTTCTCCTATGCCCGTGTAACCGTGCTCATAATAGAGAACTCCAGTTTCGGAGATCAGAGTCGGGTTTGAAGCGGATTCCCGCGCAAGATGTGGATCCACCACCGCGCCCTGATCATCAATGGCGCCACGGCGCAGACTAAAGAGATCGTTAGCACTGTCTCGAAAGAAGACGGTGTCTGAATACACGATGATCGGCGTCGGATCGTCACCAATAAACCGGGCCCAGAACGCCTTGACCGGATCTGCGCTAGTGGCGAAATCAAGGGCAGAACTCCCCTGCGCCTCACCGCCGATGTTCTTTTTATTTATACCGATCAATAATCCAAGAGCAAACACGGCAATCAGGGCTCCGGCACCGACGAGAACACGCACGAACAATGGTCTGCGGCCTGCACTCACTCGACCGTCCCTGGAATCCATTCCGCCTTCACCCGCGCGCGGAGATACACCCGCCTGCTGTGTCATGGATTCCTTCTGATTTATTTGCTCTACGTCGGAATCGCCTTGCGTCGCAGACTTTGACTCAAAACGGGGAAGGTAATTGCCCTTGGAAATCTCCACAAGTATGGGATCGCCTCGGCCTTCAGACTCGTAGTATTCCTTCAATTTCTGCTTGAGCCGGTGAATCTGTACCCGCACGATAGTGTCCGTCTTTGGATCGAAATCATGCGGGCGACCGAAGGCCTCTACCCCGATCGTGTATTCCTTAATTGGCTCCGGACTGTCACCTGTCAGCGCACGTACCGTAATAAACTGCAACAACTGCTGCAATGTTAAGGCAGTCCGAAAGGTTACCGACTGGAGGATGCGCTGGACCTGACGATGGCAGTCTTCGGTAGTGGGCATAACTAACTTCTCAACGCTACCAAATTCCACAATACTCACTCTCTCAATAAGCTCCACGCGTAGTGGAGGGGAACCGATGAGGCGGTCGCAGATCCAAGCCAACGGATTTCAGAATACTGTATGACGTGTAGACATCGCAACCGCAAAGAAGTCTCCTTGCGCCAGGTCTAATCTCGCCCGAACGTGCGCCCTTCGCCTCTCTTTCGCCGATCATAACGATCCTGTCCCGGAATCTCGTGCGGAATGGAGTTGTCGGCGATTGATAATGGGAGAATAGTTGGTCTTTGCCCTGCCTTGCAGGGCATACAAAAAAATATCCTAGAATTTGGCATAAAATCGCTGCCTGCATAGTTCTTATATACAGAGCGCAGATACTTCGTAGGATTCTTCAGACATGTCAGGTGGGCTTTCGGCCATTTTTCGCAATGCGATTCCTAGTGTGTGGGCCAGTATGGATACCGCTACGGGAGGAGTTGTCGGTCTAGCGCTGGACATCAAGATTGGAGATGCGGAGCGCCTAAAAACGGACAGTCCGGAACAGCGAATCATTCACCTCTACGATTCGCTTCGCCCCTCACTTTATCGCTACCTCATCAACATTGGTGTCTCTCCGCAGGATGTGGAAGAGGTCGTCCAGGAATCCTTTCTACGGCTCTTCCGGCATCTACGCAGTGGAGGGAATGAGGATAATCTCCGAGGCTGGATCTTCAAGGTCGCCCACAATCTATCGATCAATGTGTTCCAGGGCAAGCGGCACCAAATTGAGGTCTCGCCGGAACTGTGGCAGCAGTTGAGTCTATCCGTGCCGGATCGTACACCCAGTCCCGAAGGGCAACTGTTGCAGCAAGAGCGAATCCACCGCATCAAGAATGGCCTTGCCGATCTCACGCAGTTGCAGAGGAACTGCCTCAACCTTCGCGTAGCAGGTTTTCGTTATAGGGAAATAGGGGAAATCTTGAACATTGGAACTTCAACCGTTGCCAGTTCGCTGAGAAATGCAATCGCAAGAATCATGAAGAGGCGCGCATGAGAAAGAACCGTTACAACTCGAGCTGGCGTGCGCGTACTGGACCTTTTTCCGGGGGCCATCTCACGGACGAGGACTTGATTCGGTCCTTAGACGGCGAGTTGTCGTCGAAGGAGACCGCCGAAGCCGACGCTCATATCCTGTCCTGCTGGTCCTGCCGCGGACGCAGGCAGGCGATCGAAGAGGGAATCGGCGACTTGGTCGAGTATCAGAACGCGATTGCGACTCCATATCTGCCGCCTCCGCTGCATGATCGGGCGATTTTTCTGGCACGGTTGGATGCGCTGGCAGCAGGGTTGGGCAGGCCATCGCGATTCGTGACCATGCTTCGGGAGACGATCCGGATGCTCGGGATTCATCCGTTGAATCGTGTGGCCCAGGTCGCTGGCATCCTGTTGCTGGTCACCTCTGGCTTGGCCCTGTACTTTTTGCAAACCACGCGCATCGTCTCGGCGGATGAGCTGCTGAACCGCGCGACCGTATCGGACATGAATACCCTGAAGGCGGTGGCAGAGCCTGTCGTGATTCAGCGGCTGCGTGTGCATGTGGGGCGCCAGTTGCTGACGCGCACGATCTACCGCGACATTGCGCACAACCGGATCACCAGCAGGACCGATGTCAGTGGATTGGGAAAGGAACTGGTCCGCGCGGCCTACCTGCGGTCTTCACTCGACTGGAATACTCCTCTTGATGCCAAGACGTACCGGAGCTGGCGTTCCCGGCACGCGGATGGCCAGGACACCGTCATCCAGCACGAATCCGGTGAGGTCACACTGCAGACGAAGCTGACCGCAGGGCCGGTAGCAGAGGCGGACCTGACCGTTCGCACTTCGGACTACCATGCCATCGCGGAGCGCTATCAACTCGCGGATCATAGCGAGATCGAGATCGCGGAGTTGTCCTACGATGTCATTCCACTTGCGGCTCTACACGAGAATGTTTTCGCGCCGCTGCCCGAACCGTCCTTGCCGCGCTTTCCCGTTGCGGTTCTTCCCGAGCCGATGTCGCCGAACGATGCCGGGCTAGCAAATGCGCAGGTTCAGGCAGAGATGACGCTGCACAAACTGGGCGGCGACCTTGGTGAGGAGATCGAAATCAAGATCCGTCCGGAGCGCGAGATTGTCGTCGAGGGCGTCGTTACCGACGAAAGCCGCAAGCAGCAGGTGCAGGCGGAGTTGCAGAAGATCGCGGGTGTTCGCATGCACATTTTGACGATTGCCGAGGCCGCGCAACAGCCCTCAAGGGGCTCCGGAGCAGCCTTGCGTCCCGGTGCGTCCGCGCAGACGATGTCCGCGTCACTGCCGTTGCTTGATTCCGAGTTGAACGCGCGCTTTCCGGACAACGATCAGCGCATGGCCTATGTTAACCAAGCTTTGTCTTTGGCACAGTTGGCCTCTGCGCGTGCCTGGGCTCTCTATCGCCTGGCAGATCGCCATCCCTCGCAGGATGTGGCACGGCTCAGCGATCCCTCTCGCAGAGAGTTACAGGCGCTATTGATAGATCACATCTCAGTCCTGCGTGAAGATGTCAGTCTGCTACAGAATCAACTGGCGCAGGTCCTGTCTCGCTCCTCGAACACACCGGCAGCCAACACGGCGGTTTCGGCACGGAATAATGCGGCGGTCTCGGAGTCGCAGCGCGATTGGAGAATACGAATCCATCGCGTGCACTCATCGATCGAAACCATTCACGAAGCAACCGCGACCCTGCTCACAAGTTCACCCATCAACAACACTAGCAACGTCGAAGAAATTGAGATCAATCTCCGCACGTCGCTCACCGAAATGCAAACCGAACTCCAGGACCTCGACCAAGAGGTACGGAAAGGAAATCTAAAATGAGATGTTTTACTTTTGTGAGGCTGACTGGTAGCAAGCCCCTGTTGGGGATGCTCTGTGCCGTCCTCCTGCTCATTGGGGGCACCTGGCCCGTTCTAGCGCAAGAATCCTCTGCGCAGATCAACGGTGTCATCGTTGATCCCACAGGTGCGCTCATCCCGAATGCCGACGTGCTGATTGTGAACCAGGACATGGGTACGGCACGCAAGGCTCAGTCGAATCCATCCGGAGAGTTTCGCGCTCCGGCGCTCACTCCAGGGCGCTATCGCATTACCATTGCCTCGCCTGGATTCGAGACCTTTGTTGCCAATAATGTTGTGCTGTCAATCGGTGAAAAGAAGAGTCTCAACTTCACCTTGATCGTCAGCGGTTCCCAGCAGACTGTGACCGTCTCCGACGGCGTCGAGATGGTTAATACGACCTCGGGCGATGTCAGCGAAGTCATTAACCAGGAGGCGGTGACGGAACTCCCGCTCAATGGTCGTGATCCCTCCAGCCTTATCTTTCTCAGTGCTGGCATGACCAATGTCCTGAAGTCCCCCGTAGGACTGGCTCCGGGCGGTACCGCCATCCCTACCGAGATCAATGCTTCGGCCGGCGGCGGACGCCAGGGAAGCACCTTCTTCCTTCTGGACGGCGCGCCGAACATGGATACGTACATGCCTGAATCGGCGCCGTTTCCGAACGCGGATGCCACCGAGCAGTTTCGTGTGAGTACTAACTTCGACGCCGAATACGGCTATGCCCCCGGTGCCGTCGTCAGTATCAAGACGCGCTCCGGCAGTAATCAGTATCACGGAGGAGTTTTCGAGTTTCTGCGCAACAACGATCTGAACGCTGCCAATTACTTCGCCAAGACTGTGGACATGCTAAAACGCAACCAGTTCGGCGGTTATGTTGGTGGTCCGATTCTGAAGAACAAGCTTTTCTTCTTCGCCAACTACCAAGGGACCCGGCAGCGCTGGACCTCGGCCTACAACCAGATATCCACTCCGACCCAATCAATGCTGAACGGCGACTTTAGCGCCGTTTGGAACGCGTTGGAGTCGGCCGACAATCCCGAACCTCTGGATACGCGTAAGTACATCGGCGGCACGGAAAACCTGTTCAAGACGGTCAATGGGGTGCCAGGCCAGATCGATCCCACGCTGTTTTCTCCTGCATCGGTCAAGATCGCCACAACAGCTCTGCCTCTCGGCCATGTCGCGGCTACGGGACAGGTAAACTTTGCCAGTCCCGAGCAGATCCAGAACTACGAAGAAGGAACCGCGCGTCTCGACTATGCGCTGAACGAGAAGCATCGCCTGTTCCTGCGCGGCTTCACGCTGCGGGAGGAGCAGCCATCCGCCTCGGTGAACGGCAATCTGACCGCCGTCCAGGATGCGCAGAAGGGCCGTGTGTACAGCGTCGTCCTGGGACACAACTGGCTAATCAATGAACGCACGCTGAATGCGATCACGCTGTTCTACACCGAAAACTACGTGAACTCCTACGCGCTTCCGAAGGATAAGGACGGCAACTCTTTCTGCATGTCGAAGTACATCGATGTAAACGAAATGACGGGACACTGTTACCTGGAGGGTCTGGGAACCTCCGGCTTTGGCTCTGGATACAATGCGCTGCAAATCGAAAACCGCCACACCCTCGGTCTGAACGATGGATTGAGCAAGACCATCGGTCTGCATACGATTACTCTGGGCGGCAACGTCTGGAAGCAGTTTGCGCAGGAGAACGCCGACTATCCAGCGGCTCCGATCGAAGGATTTTCTAACTGGACGGGCTTCTCGACGGCGGACTTCCTTCTCGGTTATCTGAACCACTTCGAGCAGGGCGGTGGCGAGGTTGCCAGCGTAAAAGGATGGCAGCTTGGACTCTATGCGCAGGATCAGTTCCAGGCGCGGCCGAATCTGACACTCACCTTCGGCTTGCGCTGGGATCCGAACCTTCCGCCGGTCACGCCCGCGGGCGGTCGCGGCGCCGCGTTCCGGCCAGGTCAGCAGAGCACGCAATTCCCGAACGCGCCCGCCGGACTTGTCTTCCCCGGCGATGCCGGCATTAGCGCCACGCTGATGCCAACCACATACGGGTACTACCAGCCGCGCGTCGGCTTCAGTTGGCAGCCTTCCCGCCTGCCCCACACGGTGATCCGCGGCGCCTTCGGCATGTTCACCGGGCCGCTGGCCTACTCTACCTACAACCACACGGCCGATATCGCTCCATTCAGCCCGGTGTACAACTTTTATGCCTCGCCGAGCTCTGGTTTCACGATTCCCTTCGACAAGCCGTGGTCGACCTACGCCACGACGAATTACACGAGCCCGTTCCCGCCGTTTGCTTCGACCGGCTATCGACCTGCTACGAACTCCGTCATCCTCAAACCGGTGAGCGTCGAGGCCGTCTTCTCCAAAGACTTCCACGCGCTCACGACGCAGAGTTGGGACTTCGCGATCGACCAGCAGTTGTCGCACGACATCGCGCTGCATCTGGCCTACGTGGGCAAGGAGTCGTACCACCTGGGCACGATTCTAGACCGCAACCCTGGAATCTACTCGACCGATTCGTCCCTATCCGGGATGCGCACTACCTATCCAGAGTTCAACCAGATTGAGGAGGAGACCAGCATCGGCACCTCGCCGTACGAATCGTTGCAGGTCGGCGTGGAGAAACGCATATCGCATGGTTTCCAGGCACGCACGAACTTTACCTGGTCCAAGGTTATCGATCTGTCGGCGACCGGCAACTTGGCCGTCTCCAGCGGTTTGGCCAACCCCTTCGATATCCGCTGGAACCGCGGTATCTCCGAGTTGAACGTTCCCTTTACATCGACCACCTTCTTTATCTATACCACGCCTGCGTTGGGTCACTGGAACGCACTGGGGAAGAACCTGCTGGGCGGTTGGGAGATCAGCGCCATTGTCAACGCGTATAGCGGAACGCCGTTCGGCATCTGCGGCTGCGGCAACAGCAGCAACGCGTCGGGTTCCGATCAGTACGGCGACCGCGCCGACAGGGTGGTCGCCGTGCCGACCAACGTGCACCATGGCAGCAAGCAGCAGTGGCTCAATCAGTACCTCAATCCGGATGCGTTCAAGACGAATGCGCTGGGCACCTTCGGTAACTCCGGAAAAAACCCCTTCATGACGCCCACGGTCAACTCGACCGACATGGCCTTCATGAAAAACTGGACAGTGCGGGAACACTACGGCATGCAATTCCGCTGGGAGATGTTCAATGCCTTCAACCATGCCAGCTTCGGCGGGCCGGATACCGATCCGACCTCTTCAACCTTCGGTCAGATTACGTCGACAGGTCCGGTTCCCGCCAGAGTCATGCAGGCGGCCATGAAGCTCACCTTCTAACAGATGGTTCCCTCTTCCTTGGCCTGTTGCTGGAGTCTGCGACAACGGGGCAGGAGGAGGGAATCGGTACACACCGGAGTGCCTTCCTGAGCAGTTTTGTGAACGGAGGACGCTCCGGTTCACCGAATGCATTCGAGAGGGGCCGCTTCGATAGCCCCTCTCGTGTTCTTTGCGGAGTTCCTCGCCGCTTGTTCCGGTAACAGTCCGGCACCGGTGTTTCCGACCCGCGATGGATGAAACCGGCCTTTCGTGATTTCGTTTTTTGTTGGACTTGCATTTTTGTTTCTTATTAGTGTGGTTAGGAGTTAGCCTGCCGCCGGTTTTGCGTACGCAGTTCGTAACAGGCCTGTGTGCGCTTACTCGTAATATGGCGAGCCAAACCGGCCGGGAATATCCCAACCTGCATGGCGGCGCCAAAAGCGCAGCCCGGTAACGGGCGATGCAACGGAGAGTTTTCAGTGAGCAGGATTCCGGCAATTGAAACAAGCTATAAATTTACGCGCAGGGAGGCGATGGTTGGGGCGTTCAAAACGTTTCTGGCCACCAGCCTACTGCCGGCAGTGCGCGGCCATGCTGCAGCAGCGGGCGGCGCCATGCGCTGTGTCAATATTATGAATTTCATTCGCGCCGAAGAGCCGCGTGAGACCTGCGACCTGTTTCGTCCCGTGAAGGAGCAGATGGCGCTGATACGCAAGTACGGGTTTCCCGCGACTTGGCTGCTGCAGTATGACGCGCTGATCGAGGGACCATTCGTTGAGTTTCTGAAGGTGGAGATGCCTGCCGATCACGAGGTCGGCATCTGGTTGGAGATGAACCGCAAGATCTGCGACGATGCAGGAATTCCGTGGCGCGGCCGACCGGACTGGGAGTGGGACTATCACGTCCCCGTCGCATACGCGATCGGCTACTCGCCGGCAGAGCGGCGCAAGCTGGTTGATACCGCGATGGCCACCTTCCAGCGTGTTTTCGGCCGCAAGGCTGAGACGGTTGCTTCGTGGAACATGGATGCCGTAAGCGCGGCGCATCTGGCCGACCGCTACTCCATCGCCGCCCTCGGCAATTGCCGCGACCAGCTTGCAACGGACGGATTCACCATATGGGGCGCGCCGATCGCGGCCTACTATCCGAATCGCAAGAATGCCTGGAGCCCAGCCGTCGAGGTGGCGAACCAGATTCCGGTTCCCATGTTTCGCCTACTCGGGCAGGACCCGGTCTACTACTACGACAAGGTCTTTCCGTACCCGGACACCATGGAGCCCGTCTGGGCATCTGGCAGATCGGAGGTTTTCGTCGATCACTTTCTGGAGATGATCCGCCGCGAGCCTACGCTGTCGCTGGCCTACGCGCAGCTCGGCCAGGAGAACAGCTTTGGATGGCCGGAGATGCAGGCGGCTTATCCGATGCAGATGGAGAAACTCGCGCAGTGCCGCAAGGCGGGTGGACTGATCGTGGAGACGATGGGTAAGACCGGACGCCGCTTCCAGCGCTCCTTTGCCTCGACTCCGGTTCAGGCTCAGGTTATGCTCGCGGACCCCTTTGGCAACAAGGAGGTTCCGCGGCGCAGCGCGTGGTACCAAAGCAAGTTCTATCGGGCGAATCTGCACTTCAAGGCGGAGCAGTTTTATCTGCGCGATCTGCATGTATACGATGATCGCTTTCCGGAACCCTATCTGGAGAATGTGGCCGGTCAGCACGGGATCGAGCAACGCTTGCTGGCGGCGCTCGACGGCTATCACTGGAGCGGCAAGGCGCGGGCTGGCGACACGGGCACGCACGCTATGGGGCGGTTTATTCTCATTGGCCACAACGGGAAAGAGAGCAAGCTCGCGATGAAGGGCCAGCCCGTCGCAACCGAGTCGGGATCCGTGCTGCGTCTAAATGTGCCACTGGCCTCCGGCGGCAGTCTGAAGGTGGGGTTCGCGGAAAGCGCGATCGTCTTCCGTCTACAGGGCGCTCCCGCGCGGGCTCGGCTCGGCTTGGTCTTCGAGTGGGACGCAGAACGTAGCGCTTTACGGACGGTCTCAACGAACCGGTTACTCTATCGCTTCCGCAACTTTGATTATGCTGTCCGTGTGCTTGATGGTGAGGCATCGACGACGGCCAATGGAGCCCGAATTGTGGCCGATGGCAGCGCTTTCCGCTTGCTCCTACGGCAGATCTCGTGATGCTTAGCTACTGATTTTCTGAAGTTGGTAGTTGGCCGATGGGGTGGCTGCTTGCCGCACCGGTCCAGCTTCATGAAAAACCTACGCACACGAAATGCTGAAGAGGCGTGGCTTATGACGATGAAAAAAACTCTGGAGTATGTTGCGATCCTTTTGTTCATTTTTGCGCCGATGCGCTTGTCTTCTCTCGCTGTTCGATCGGGTGCTCCCGCGGTTCTGCGCTGCGATGCCATGGACCGTCCGCTCGGAGACGACAACCGAACTCCTCTGTTCTCTTGGCAATTGCAGGATACGCGCACTGGCGCTCATCAAAGCGCGTACCGGATTCGAGTGGCCACCGATCCGCAGAGGCTATCGAGCGGCCATGCCGATGTGTGGGACAGCGGTTACCAAGCCTCGGACCGGTCCGTCGACGTGGCCTATACAGGGCCCGCGCTGCGTCCAGAGACACGCTACTACTGGCGTGTCCAGGCCTGGGACCAGGACGGAAAGGCCTATCTGTTGAGCAAGGTGACTTGGTGGGAGACCGGCCTGATGGGACAGGCGGGTTGGGTAGGTCGCTGGATCGGCTATGAGAGCCTCGAGCAGCGCTCGATCCGCGAGGCAGAGGCTGCGTGGATGACCAATCCCGAGATTCCTGGCGCACATCCCGAGGGACCATCCAATCACTGCTTCCGTCTGGTATTCAGTGTTCCGGAGAAGCTGAAGGCCGGCACTCTCTATGTGACCGGCGGGAGGACACAGCCGCGGCGTGGATCAACGGTGTGGCCGTGCTGAAGGCCGGTACGCAACCGGCCTGGGGTTGCATGCCATGGCGGACCTACGCGCGGAAAGACATCGCGCCATTGCTGCATCCCGGCAGAAATCTGCTGGCGGTTCCACGATCACACCGATGAACGCGACTGTCTATTTGGAGTCGGCCGATGGCCACACGCAGGTTCTGCAGACCAGCGTACCCGGTTGGAGATCGAGCCTGGATGCGCAAGGTGATTGGACGGCGTCGGATTTCGACGATGCATCCTGGGCTACTCCGGTTCCGTATCTCCCCCGGCAGCGATCCCTTTGGCGGCATGGATACGCTACAGGTTGCTGCTCAACACCGGCTATCCCTCTTGGGGCTAACATGGTCAGGCATGGCGCGACCACGATGTGGGAGCACTGGAACGGCGACCAGATGATCTCCGACCCCAGCATGAACTCATTCAATCACTACGCCTATGGATCTGTTGGCGAGTGGATGTACCGTTACGCAGCCGGCGTGGATGCTACGCCCTCCGATCCCGGTTTCCACACGGTCGTGATGCATCCGGACTTCGACGCGCGACTGGGCAGCGTGGACTTCTCCTATCAATCCCGCTATGGCGTCATCCGTTCGCAGTGGACAGCCAAAGGCGACGGTGTAGAGTGGAGAATCACGATTCCGGCCAACGCCCGTGTACGGATGGAGATTACCTCTGGCGACCGGCAGAGGTATATCCTCGACGGCAAGCCCTTAGCGGAGTCTCCTTTTGCCCAGCGTCTCGGTGCCGATGGAGACGCTTGCGCATACCAGATCCCTGCGGGTAGTTTTTCTCTCACTGTGCGGCCATGTAACGCTGCCGGTAACAAACACACATTAAGCCTCCACTACACGGGCAAACGTGCCCAATCTCAGTAATGGCAGGTGATTTTGCGATACAAGGGTACTGCCAATTCAATTCGTCTCCTGGGGCGAATTGAAAGATGGTCAGCCATCCATGCCATTTATGATGACTTACTGAGGATCGCATATTATGGTGACAGAGGCTACGATTGCCAATAGCTTAATCTGCGCTTCACGGTGTCATCGAATGTAACCCAATTATGCGAGCCTCAGTAAAGAGGTTGCACGAAGAGCAGGCGGGAAAGTAGTTGCTCGGGTTCTCGTTCTCCAGTCACTCACAACTTCCAGTCTGGACAAGTCGAAACTCGCCCTGGGCATATCTATCGCGGTCGATTCTCGATTCACGATAAATTGGTGCAACGTGCCATCCTTTCTCGGGCAAAGGAATGTGATTCGGACCTCCTCCGCAATATGCGCAGTAGCCACCGAATTTCATGCGTATCCGCTCACGGTCCTGTTTACTCAACTTCACGCCTGCCCTCCACTCATCAAGCTATGCTCGCAACTTCGCCCGTTTGAGGAAAAACCGCACCAAACCCAGTAATGGAGTTCAAACACAAGCAGAGGGCGCAGCTCGAATTGCCACGCCCCTGAGTTGTTATGCCGCCGCCGGAATGTTTGCGTAGTCGAGGTGGCGCTCTAGGGCGTGTTGACGTTCAGACAGGCCGACGCGTTAGATTTGATACATGAGTTTGAATCGACTTGTATTGACGGACGTACAGTGGAAGGCGATGGCGCCCCATAGCCTTGGGAAATTTGGTGATCCTGGTCAGACGGGTGGGGATGCTCGTTTATTTCTGGAAGCAGTTTTATGGATTGCTCGAACGGGCTCACCTTGGCGCGACTTGCCAGCAGATTTCGGCTACTGGAATTCTGTTTTCAAGCGGTTTCGGCGCTGGGTCAAGCGCGGAGCGTTTGAGCGCATTTTCACTGCTCTGTCGGTGGATCCAGATTTTGAATATGTGATGGTGGATGGAACGATCGTTCGCGTTCATCGCCACGGACAAGGAGCAAAAGGGGGACCAAAAATCAGTCGATTGGCAAGAGCCGAGGCGGATTGACGACCAAGATTCTGGCGTTGGTCGATGCGTTGGGCAACCTGGTGGATTTCCGGCTCATGCCCGGACAACGCGGCGAAACTACGGGCGTGGCTGCGTTGATCGAAGGAATCAACTTCAGTGCTTTCCTGGGAGACAGGGCTTACGACGCCGATTGGCTTCGCAACTACTTGCGACAGCGCGGCATCGAAGCCGTGATCCCGCCAAGAGCCAAACGACGCAACCCGGCAAGCTACGATGCCGAAAAATACAAGTGGCGACACTTGATCGAAAACTTCTTTCAAAAGCTCAAGGAATTCAGAGGCATCGCCATGAGAAGTTGTAAAACAGACTTGAGCTTCGCTGCCATGATCTATCTCGCCGCCACCGTCATCCGTACCAGATGAACGTCAACACACCCTAGGTAGTCTGAGAGAATCCGGTCCATGTTGTGATCGCCAAGATTCACCCAGGCACCACCGTCAAAGCCAGTCTTGACTTCAACAATCGGCCAACCATGCTCCTTGCAGACGGTCTCAACAGCCTTGGTCAACGCTTCAACTGAATGTTGGCGTTGCTCGTTGACGTACTTTGCCGAACCAAACACCGCGGTCCACGGTGAACTCGTGTACTCGTAGATGTCGTTCATGCCGTCGAAGTAGCCTCTCTGATACTTCTGGACGATGGACCGAACCTCAGCACCGGTTGGTCCATCCATCCAAACGACACGCACTGCCTCGCAATCGTTCGTGCGAACGGAAAATTTCACACCGGGGAATTCCGCCTTGAGTTGGCGACGGATGTTGATGGCGGCTAGCTTGGTGCAATAAATACTTTTGCCTTGACCTGTCTGCTGAAGAGCCCCGTACGCCGGATTGGCGCGGAGGGCCTCAACAGCAGCAGAGAATTTCTGGAACTTCTCTTTGGCCTCGGCAGCCTTCCGGACGATTTCGCTGGCGGCAAGCTCACGCATCTGCTTAATCTCGTCTGCGCTCACTACCTCGTCGAAAATCTGCCACTGTACGCCGTGGAGAATACTCTCCGGCAGCATCTTCGTCTCCGTTCCATTCTTAAACACGATGTCGAAGGTGGCATTTCCGCCATAACTGACGATGCCGCTGGGGCGTTGTTCACCGTGGATGGCATACACTACACCGTAGCGCCCTCCGTAGAGGATGCTGTAAATCTTCTGTCCAATCTGAATCATGGAAATCTCCAATTATTGATGGTCGATCTCAACGCGAACGACGTTCTTTGCAACCTGCCTTAACCCATCATGAATATGGTCCATCTTCACGCAAGGAAAGTTTTCATCCTGAATCGCGAGGTCAAACCAATTGGCAAAGCGTTCTGCAACATACTTGACGTAGGGGAACCCCACAAGAAAGAAGCTCTTCTGTGACCGATCCTGTTTGAACTCCCAATCATGGACACTGGTAAGATAGTCGAACGTGTACGCCAGTCCCGGCTTTGGCTTGATCTGCGTGAAAGAACGGTACTTCGCCTTCCCATCCTCCGACACTCCATAAAGGAATACCGAAGCTGAAGGGAACATCGCGTGAGTGTGGGTGCTCCACTGGTTCACCATCGCGAGAGGAGTAGCAATCAGAATTGTTTCGTTCGGATCGCCGCCTCGTATGCTAGCGGCCAGCATAATGTCTGTTTTTCCAATTCCAAGATTTGGAATTTGAGCCACAGAGTCAATGGACGCGGTAATTCCATGGAAGATTTTGGCCGCAAGTGTTTCTTGCTGCGGAAAAAGCTGTGTTTTGCTCATCTGGCTGGAGCCTCCTACCTTTGGTAATTGTTGCGTCTATAACGCTTACGCTGCAAGTGCGTATTCACCAGGTCCGGTACGTGTGAAGTAGGTTTGGAGCTGCTGTCGTAATTTCTCACGCCAAAAAGCTGTGGCAGTGGGCCCCTTCGGTTCAATCGCACTGTAGATGGCTGGCAGGTTATTTATCATCCAGTGACCTCGTTGCTAAACAAATGGCCGCATCCTTTCACCGCCGATTATTCAGTTCGAAGTCTTTCTCGCCCCAAACTTCGAGATAGAAATCCTGCCCGCCGTATTCCAAGACCAGGAATGGGTCGGAAACTGATTCATGCAAACGAAGTTCTTCGATAAAGAACTTCGCCTCTGGCAGTCGCGATGCTACACGGACAGCAGTATCGACGACAAAAGCAGTTTTCGACAAGTCTTCTTTGTATGTCGCGTCAAACGGAAGCCTGATCCACTCATAGTTGCGGCTTTCGCCGAACGCAAGACACGAAAATGCAATGGTCAAGAAACCGATCCCGACCCCCCACGTGAGATACGTGTTAATAAAATGGTTCTCGAAGGTAAATGATAAGACTCCTCCGAATCCGAAAAGCAGTAAAGCACCTAGAAGGACTCCTCCTAGGCACATGCTTTCATGCATATCTACCGGATGATTGATCTCTTCCAACTTCTTGGTTTTGTATTGTTCAACCGTCGTCTTGGAGTAGGGAACGATCTCCAAATCCGCAAGCACCTCCGCGGCTTCCCTAAGATGCCGGTCCTTCTGAATACGGTCTGCAATGGCAGAATAGCCAAAGAGCGCGGCTGCGTTTCGAGCCGTTTCTTGATAAAATTCAGTACTCAAGTCCCGTTCAGGCAACTGAATTTCTTCACGAACTAAAATTCCCGCTAACACTTCCATAGCTTTTCCTCCGGTACAAATTCACGTCAGACGATTACGTCTGTAGGAACCAAACAAAATAACTGCTTTGCTTCATGCGTTCCCGTCGGCTACTCTTACTTGAGGTGCGTCACAATGGCTAATACCTTTCCGTCGCGAAAGTATATCTGCGCTTTAGGGTAGCTGTAGACGGTCAATTCGCCTTTCTGTGACGTGTTCTGTGGCAGACCCATCAGATGCGCGAAAGAACAAAGGATTACATCGCGGTCGCGCCATCCCCGCTGCCACACTTTGGGTTTGGTAGCATCGAATAGATCATCCATGCGCGAATAGTCTTTTTCTCGTCGTTCAATTCAATTCTCCTGGTACAGGTTTTTGGGCATGTAGTAGGGTGAGTCAAGCAGATACCGATTCAGGCCGATCCTCGCCAGCGACATGGAACTCGTACCATAGTCACATTGTTAGAACTGTAGACTGAGAAGACCAGTCATATTAGGCAGCCTTTTGCAAGGGCCGCTCACGCTCGATCACATCGAGGAGGGGCTGGATGTTTTCAGGATTGAGCAAGGGCCAGTCGAGCTTGTTCCACCGGCCGTTCTCAGCACAGGAAATGGCCTGCTTGAGCCGAGGGATGAGAACTTCCGGTTCCATTGCTTGACGCGGTTGCCTGCGCTAATAGCCGGTATCCAGCTCAACCTTCTTGATCGCCCAAACCTTTTTGGTACCGCGATAGTCCGAAGCGCGGTTTCCGGCCGGCTGTGCCCACAGTCTTACTAATGAGCTCACGCAAGAATACTTGAGTCCGTTATGGATCACCAGCCGCCAGCCAGGCTTCGAGAAAACGACTCTCGCTGTCTTTGCCTCGATCGCAGCTTCAAGCTCTTCGTTCGCGAGGTGCTTTATGGTTTCTTCTGCCACGGCGATGCCCTTTCTGCGCACAAAAAATGGGTGCCGAAGCCCCCATTTAGGTGAATTGCCATATTCAGGTTCAACTTCTGAACCTGGTCATTTCTCAGCTTTTTTGAGCTCTGCCCAGCGCTTTTTTTGCGCCTCAGCAATTCTCTTGCGGCCCATGGCTGAGATCTTGCGTTTGTTTTTGGGAGGTTTCACTGCTGCGGTGGGTGCCGGCGCTGAAGAGAGCAGATTGCGCGCACTCTTGAGGCGTTCAATCTCATCATCGATGGACTTCAGAATAAGTTCGATACTCATGCCACAAGTTATAGACCACGACTATTTACTTTCGGGCACCTATCCTGCGGCCACTGCGGTCTGCGGTGCTCCTAGCAGTTCTTCGATAGTCTTCATTGCCATCATGAGGCGTTTGCCGTCGAGCCTGCGAAACCCGTATTTCTCGTAGAACGGAATCACCTGTTCTGTTTTCGCGTCGACCACGACCGCAAAGGAACTAACGTGTTTCGTAGACTTCCATGCCTCGTACAGAGCGGCAAAGAGAACAAATCGGCCCAGTTTCTGTTTTTGGAACTCCTTGGCAACGGCTAATCTTCCTAACAGCGTGACCCCCACGATCTTGTAGCGACCGGTCTTTTTGCGAAGCTCTTCCGGAAGTATGTCGCAAGGCATTTGCTGGCTTGACAGCGTGAAGAAGCCAACGATTGTCTCGGGGATGTTCTCTGAAACCACGATGAACACAGCGGAAAGCCTGTTCGCCATATCCCGTGAAGACCGCTCATGGAAGTACTTGTCGAGAGATTCATCACCGCTTTGAAAAGCCGCTCGATCTTCGTTCTCGAGCGGCTTCACGATGTACTTCGGTTGGTCTGTCAATTTAGCTTGCAACCCTCTCAAAAAAGTCTCGTGCGGCGGCGTGCAGGGCGTCATTCGGCTTCGGCGGGTTCATGAGCATGCTGACAAAAATCTGCTGTTCATTGGCCGATAGAACCAACTCATGCTCCTGAATCGTTCTGACTGCCGCCTCCCGCATGGAGTTGACCATGAACTCTTTCAGGGTGACGCCGCGGAGAATGGCGGCTCTCTGGAAGAAGGTCTTCTGTTCGGAATCAATGCGCGCTTCGAGTCGTTCGGTCAGGGCTCGGGGCGTAGATCGAATGCTACGCGCTGGGGATGCCATAGGGAACCTCCGTTGGTTACATGGTACGGCTGTTGGCCGTACCATGTCAACATGTACGGCTTTTCACCGTACAGACTTCTATATCCGCTTTCCTTCGTACACCAAACTGACGGACTGATTCGCCACCTGGCTAGACTGCGGGAATTGGGCCGGGTATGTTTTTGTGCTCCTCTGCCCATTGACGAAGGAAAATGCGGAGTTCGGAATACCAGAGCCAGACATCCTGTTCATCTGCTCCCTTGTTGCGAAAGCCATTCAAAGAGCCCTCTTTCTGCGCTGTATATACAAGGTGCTCGCTCCGCTCGGTCTGAACTCGCCCGCTCCGCGCGGCGCTGCCGTCGGCGGTGGAATTCCGTGCAGCGCCGCGCTCCGCTCCCTCCCGGCTGCTTCGGCCCCCTCGGCTGGGTCTCCTCCGCTGCGCTACGTCGCCCTGCGGCCTCGCAAAGAACGCTCGGCTCCCCTCGCCCGCCTCGCCCTCCGTCGTCGCCGCTGGCGCGGCTCCTCGGTCGGGTTGGGCGCGGGGATTGCTGGGTATGCGACACCATGCCACGGTCCGAAGTGCAAAAGCAAAAGCCTTGCTTCCCCGCGCCCAACAGCCGGACAAACCATAGATAAACCAAACCCATAAAAGGCACGTGCGCAAGAACGAAGCGCACGCCGGGCCGCTCACGCGGCCCCGCTGCAAGCATCGTGCAGTGTGCGCGTTCAGATAAATTGTGTAGCACACGGGTAAAGGGCGCTGCGCTCTCGCTCCGCGCGGCTGCGCCGCTCCCTTCGGTCGCCCTTGACTCCGTGTGCGCAAGGGGAATCATGAACACGCACACCCCTCTCCCAACCTGCTGGTCGCCGCTCGCGCGGAAATTGACCGGAAAGAACTTGGCGAGATAGGCTTCTAACCTGGGTTGACCCAGTGTCGCCTGACAGTTTGCAGAGAATTCAGAAGGCGGTTCTGTAGGCCGCTTTTCTTGCGTTTGGAGGACTACAGCATGCCGCTGGTACAAGTCACAGTCGAACTCGAAGACAATGAGGCCTGGGAGCTGGCGCCGCCCTCTGTGCCAACAAGAGTGAGACAAGAAACCCCTCAACAATTGCTGTATGGGCGGGGAAAGAAATCTCACATTGATGATCACCAACAAGACAAGCAGTACTTCCGCTGCCAACGCAGCGGGCGTC
>Ga0255356_1000990_pt1 | contig 18570 bp, 15 predicted proteins | sample HBST100metaG_FD_189944 | JGI IMG/M metagenome (GOLD analysis project Ga0255356, IMG submission 189944) | Peat soil microbial communities from Stordalen Mire, Sweden - H.B.S.T100 | ecosystem: Environmental > Terrestrial > Soil > Wetlands > Peat | place: Sweden: Norrbotten County, Stordalen Mire...
GGCGTGTTGCTTGTTGCCCGGGGAGCAAGTACGCCTTATGACGTAGCGCAGCGCGCTCAGGCCGCCTTCAGTAACTCGCGCATCCTCGGCTTTGTTCTGAATGCAGTTAAGGACGCTCCGCGCAACAGCTCTTATTACTATGGAAAACAAAAAACCGATAGCGACACGCAGTGGCGAAAGGATAAGCGTCGATAGGAATGATCAGACTCTTCAATGTTTACTATCCGACGCGGACTCTGGTGCTGCTTCTTTGCGAAGTGCTCCTTGTGGGGGGCTCATTTCTGCTGGCTACCATGGGTCTTGTTGGGCCGGATATGTACATCGTTCTGATTTACGAGAATGGCCTGCTCAAGATAGCAGGCATTACCATATTGACTCTGCTTCTCACTTACTACTTCGACCTATACGAACCGCGGCGCATCTCAGAGAGCTGGGAGATATACTTCCGCCTGTTACTTGTTCTGAGCGTACTGTCCTTCTTTCTTGCGGGCGTTGTCTATTTCTTCCCAGACTTGGACATCGGTCCTTATGTCCTCGTCGTTGGCGTCTCTCTTCTTAGCATCTTTCTTGTTCTCTGGCGCTGGGCTTATGCGTGGATCATCGGTCTTCCAATCTTCCGCGAACGTGTCTACGTTCTGGGTTGCGGCGAACGAGCTCGCGCTGTCGTTGAACTACTGCGGGCCAGCCGCGATGCGGGCATGGAGATTGTTGGCTGGAAAGGCAAAAGTGAAGCTCATGAACGACTCGATCTCTTTGCTCTAGACCTTCGTGCCTTCCGAAAGCCGAAGCCCGGAGTTGACCGTGTCGTTGTTGCTATGGAAGACCGTCGCGCATCAATGCCAGTTAGAGAACTACTCGACCTTCGCCTCCGTGGCGTTGTCATTGAAGATTCCAGTACACTCCTAGAACGCCTCTCGGGAAAATTACCGTTGGACGGACTCAATCCCAGCACCCTTATCTTTTCTGAGGGTTTTCGCATGAGCCCATCGCAGCAGCTTTTCCGGCGCTTGCTCTCTCTGGCCGTATCCTTCACTGCGCTGGTGATATGCCTGCCGTTTCTCCCGTTTATCATTCTTGCGGTGCGCCTCTCTTCGCCCGGCCCCATCTTTTTCAGTCAGACGAGAGTTGGACGGCGCGGGCTTCCGTTTACTGCATACAAATTCCGAACTATGCGGAAAGATGCTGAAGCAAAGGGAGCAGTATGGGCGACCAAGGACGATCCGCGTGTCACTTCGGTTGGCAGGTTCATGCGAAATACTCGCCTGGACGAGATTCCACAGCTTTGGAATGTTCTCCGCGGGGACATGGCTTTTGTCGGGCCCCGGCCAGAGCGTCCAGAGTTCGTACAGTGGCTCAGCGAGGAGATTCCCTTCTACGACCTCCGCCATATGATTCGTCCAGGACTTACGGGTTGGGCACAGGTACGCTATCGATACGGCGCGAGCTTGGAGGAGACCAAGCGAAAGCTTGAATACGATCTTTATTACGTCAAGCATCTATCGATCGGTCTCGATCTGTTGATCATGTTTGAAACCATCAAGACCATCATCCTTCGGAGGGGTGCGCAGTGAAGATCATCTTCTGGATATCGATGATCGGCACTTTTTACACCTATATGGGATATCCTGCACTGATTTGGATGCTTGCACGCCTGCGACCACGGCCGTGGACTGCAAGCCCGATCACTCCTAGCGTGAGTGTTGTGCTTGCTGTGCATAATGGTGCGGCAACGCTTCAGCGCAAGATCGAGCACCTGCTTGATCTCGATTATCCCAATATCCAAGAGATCATCATTGTCTCGGATGGCTCAACCGACGGCACGGCAGAGTTGCTGGCTCGTCAACAGAGTCCGCGTCTCACAACGATCATCCTCAACGAGCACAGCGGTAAAGCGGTTGCTGTCAACGCCGGTGTGGAGAAAGTTACGGCCGAGGTCATCCTATTCGTGGACATACGGCCCGAAATAGCTCCGGGCGCGATTCAGCAACTGGTCAGCAACTTCGCTGATCCGAAGGTCGGCTGCGTGGCCGGTGAGCTGATTCTGCGCAAAGAAACTCACGATGCCACTTCGGCGGCTGTCAGCGGCGTGTACTGGCGCTATGAGAAATGGATCCGGAGTTGCGAGTCCATCTGCGGCTCCCCGGTAGGTGTCTACGGTGGTTTCTACGCGATTCGTCGTGAACTCGCTGTGCCGCAACCGGCTGGAATGATCCTGGACGACATGTTTCAGCCACTCTCGATTATTCGCAAGGGATACCGGTCCGTTCTCGATCAGCAAGCCTTTGTCTATGACACTTGGCCAGAGAAAATCGAGGATGAGTTTCATCGCAAGGTGCGTACACTGGCTGGCAACTTTCAGCTCTTCCGTCTTGCTCCATGGACACTCACTTTGCAGAATCCAGTATTCTCTCAGCTTGTCTCGCACAAGGTCATGCGACTCATAGTTCCTTACCTGCTGGTTCTGCTGCTTATCTCTACCCTGGCGCTTTCGGGTGGATCGCTCCTTTATGCGGCATTCGCCGCACTCCAGATTTTTTTCTGGGCTATCGCTATTGCCGCCTTGCGTTACAGGATTCCCGTGCTACATCGTATTGCTGCTCCGGCCAGTGCGTTACTTGTACTCAAAGCGGCCGCCGTCGTTGGGCTTTATCGATTTCTTTTCACACATGGCCCGCTTTGGAGGATATGGAATTCAGATCCACAGGGAACGGGAACTATGAGTTCCGAAACTGAGAACTCCACACTACCGAAGCCCACAGCAACTGCCGCGGGAAACGACCGAGTGTAGAATTCTTCTGAACGACGGATATCGCGGAGAGGAGCATGAAACCGTCATGAATAACCACTTGAAAACGCTAGCCATCTTCATGCTAGGAGTCATGGCCGGAATCGGAGTCACCGCCACTGGTTACTGTCTGCACCACCACATCACCTTTGCCAGTGGTGCCCAGCGCCTCAAGACGCACTTTGCCATTGCGCTTGACAGAGCGTTCAGTAGTAAGGTGAGGGCGGCGAAGCTCGACCACGTCGCTTCACCTACGACATACTTTCCCTCTGGCGCCATCTGGACACAGGATGTGAGTCACGCGCCCCTCGATCCACAGTCATCCACAATGATTACCTGGCTTGCGGGTGCGGGCGGATGGGGACACAACAACAGGATGCAGGTCGATTTTGCAATACGAGTGTTACAGGCAGGCGCTACCACTCCGCATGTGGTCTTCAAGGGCCCAGGGCCAGATTTTCATGATTCCGACCAACTCTCAACTTTTCCTCTTCCCGACGGAGGTGGCATCGAAGGGCAAGCGGGCTACCAGTGCGATATTAGTCAGAACGATTGTCACCTCATTGTGGTTGACCGCAGTCACGACAAACTCTATGAAGCGTACCAAGCCAGCTACGCAGAAAAGGTACTTACAGCAAACTTTGTTGCGGTTTGGGATCTCAACCGTGTCTATCCACCCTCAGGACGTGGAGATCAGTGCACTAGCGCAGATGCTGCTGGCTTTCCGATTGCCCCACTGCTATTTAATGCTGACGAGATCGCTGCGGGCAGCATTAATCACGCCATCCGTTTCATTCTTCCCAATCCGCGAATTCGCGCTCACGTTTTTGTGCATCCCGCCACACATGCCGGGGGGCCGCGCGGGCCAGTGTCCGCTCCACCGATGGGCGCCCGATTTCGCCTAAAGGCTTCGTACGATTTGTCGCAGCTGACGCCCGCTGCGCAGGTTGTAGCAAGAGCCATGCAGAAATATGGCATGTTCCTATCAGATGGCGGCAATATTGCCCTCACCGCTCAGAGCGACGCAGATACGAAAGCAAAGTATGCCGATATGGATTTCGGACCTCGCGATTTAGAGGACCTGAAGGTAACGGATTTCGAAGTTATCGACATGGGAACTCCAATTCGATTGACCGATGATTGCGTGCGAAATCCGTAACACTGAGAATAGTTCAAACAACAAACTTCACGAGTCTGGACCAGGCACCTGTTAATCGATCCCCATTGGATGACTGTCGACCTCTCAACTATCTCGTTAGCCTCGGAGCAAGCACATGTCTAAGTTGACGGTCTTCTTTGGCGGTTCTATCGGCTCTGATCCAAATTCGTCCAAGACCTGGTCCGGCAGTGGCCGATTCATCGTCAATGCCATGGAGCGTGCAGGCATCCTCGATCGAGCTGTAGGCATCAAGGTCTCGAACCCCCATAACAGCTTTCTTCTGGCAAAAAACTTCAATCGAGACCGAGCCGTCTGGCGTTCACACTACTACTTCGATCCTGCCTACCGGCGGGCGCTCACCAAAGCAGCAAAGCGCGTATCGGTCACCAGTTCCCACCTGCTCCAGATTGGCCACATGTTCTCCCTGCCCGAAGCGTTTCCTCAAAAGAAGTGCATCTCCTATCATGACGGCAATCTCGCAGAGAGCATCAACAGCGGCTTCGGATTCATGGGAATCTCTCGCCAGCGCATCGATCAGGCTCTCCGCTATGAAGAACAAAGCGCCGGACAAATGGCAGCTGTCTTTACGTACAGCGAGTATTTGCGGCAGTCTTTCATATCGGACTACCACCTTCCTGCGGAACGAGTCGTCAACGTCGGCGGAGGTATCAATCTCACCGACTTTCCATCCGCTAATTCGCACAAGGATTACACAGCGCACCGTATTCTCTTCATTGGCACGGACTTCGCACGCAAAGGCGGCCCTCAGCTTCTGCAGGCATTTCGCATTGTTCGTGTCGCTCTGCCGTCAGCTGAGCTCCACATTGTTGGTCCCGCAAAGCTCAGTGATCTGCCCGACGGCGTCATCTTCCATGGGCACCTTTCCAAAGCCGATCCAGACCAGAAGCGCCGACTTGAGTCCCTCTTCCGCGACTCTACCCTCTTCGTTCTGCCTTCGCTTTACGAGCCCTTCGGAATCGCACCGCTGGAAGCAATGCTTTACCAGCTCCCGTGTTTGGTCACTGACGCATGGGCTCTTCGCGAGACCGTTACCTCTGGCTTCAACGGAGACCTTGTTCCAAAGGGTTCCGTGGAGGGCCTTGCGACGAAGCTTCTCGAGCTCCTGTCTAGTCCCGAACGCCTCGCCATCATGGGTCAGCAGGGGCGTGACCTCGTCCTCCGCAAATACACCTGGGCTGCTGTAGCGGATCGTATATCCGCCTCCATAGAGAAAATCTGATTGGAGATTATCTCTAAGAAGTATCCGACTCGCAGCTCAAGAGAGATGTGCAGCGTTCATAAGGATTGGTAGATCAGAGTCTCAAATGCTAACTTCCTATTCTGAGCTTAAAGAATCCAATACGGTGAACGTCAGCTTGATAGTTGCAGGCAACGGATGTTCAACCAGAGCACCTGCCTCATCAACACATCACTGAAGTCCCACTCTATACCTGCTTGTCTTCGTGCATACCCACCGGATGAAACGGTCTACAAACTTGTCGAGGAGAAGCGTGGAGCTTTTAACAAGCTCTTAGTCGTTGGGCCCGAGGCGTATTCCGGTAAAGGTCCATGTACGCATCGGCCATGGTCTGTAGAGTAAAGCGCGAGAGAAAAGCTTGTTCTGCATTGGTCGAGAATTGCGCTCGATCCGCACAGCTTGTTGCCAGCCTCAGAATCGCCGCCGCCATTGCAGCGGGATCCGCAACTGGCACGACCAGTCCCGCCTGCGCGAGCCGTGTAACTTCCGCCATTCCGCCCACGTCGGTCACGATTACCGGGAGTCCAAGTGAAAAGGCTTGCAGGAGTGACATGGGAAGACCTTCAGACTTCGACGACATGATGAATGCGTCGGCGGCGGAGAAGAATGGCGCAACATTGAGTTGCTCCCCCCAGAATGTAACTTGCGAAGCAATGCCCAACTGTGCGGATAAGTTTTCTAGGGATTTGCGCTGACTGCCGTCTCCCACCATCCAAAGCTGCAGAGTTGGCATGGAAGAAAGCGCTGCGCGAAAGGCATCTAGCAGTAGTGCGTGGTTCTTTACGGGCTCAAGCCGGCCAACGTAGACCAAAGTAAATCCAGTCTTCGGCGGCCACTGTTCCGGTGCAACTCGCTTGAGAGAAGTTGCGCCGTTGTAAACGCGCACAATTTTATTTGCCCGAATGCTGTGGCAGCTTTTCAGATTCTTGGTGGTTGCGTCGCAGATGCCTACTATCCAGTCACAGCATGTAGCCGCAAGGGCGTACTTCAGCTCGACAACTAACCTACGTGGTGGTGCCACTAGGCTATGCCGCGTCGAAACAATGCTTGATACGCCCGCCATCCTGGCAGGCGTTGCCGCAAAGACCGTAGGAGTCGGGTTATGAAGATGGGCAACATCAGGCCGCGTCCCTTTGAAAAGTTGGAAAAAATTACGAGGGGCGTCTGACAAGTGCCGGCCTACGTTCGCCTGCACGGAGAATCCCTCCTTTTGCAACTGCTCGCCGAGTGCGCCAAGAGTCCAGATCACGTAGACGCAGGGATCGTGCCCTTGCTCACGCTGCAGACGACACATCTGCGACACGAGCGTCTCGGCACCACCTACTGCCATACTGTCAACCACATGTGCGATCTTCAAGCAGATTGTCCCTCCGCCATCGTGACGTGGCTCCATCTTTTGTCTATAAGTTGACCGCGACGAGCTGCGCGGCCGCAAAAAATCAATGGATCAAGTTCAGAGTCCGTAGCATGATATACATCACGAGCACCAAGAAAACTGCCAAGCAGCATGCATAAGGAAGCACCCGTGCTAGTCGCAAACGAGGCGCGATCATTCCTCGCCGCAAGGCCATCTCGAATACCACCTCAGTTATGCCGCCCAACATGAATAATGTCGTGACAAAAGCGCGGGAAAGAAACCATCCGGAAACCAGAAAACCAGTAAGCGACAAAACCAGCAATCGTCCCAGGCGATTAACCTCCGCTTTGTCGATAGCTTCCATCTTCCCAGTCGTCAGTGAAAGATGCTCTTCTTCAGGCTCGATCAATTCTCCTTCATTTACCTTCTCCGGCGAAGCGATCGCTAGAGCATCCCTCACCGTGGAAAACAGGAAAAGGCACCAGAAGAATAACCCGGTTAAACCTAGCTCTGCCGCGCAGACGGCGACCGAGTTGTGAGCGGTATGACCAAGGTATTCTGGCAAATTTCCAAAGCCTACTCCGAATAACGGATGAGACTTCAGTAACTGTAGGCTTTCGCTCCAAAGAGCCGTTCGGTCTGAGCCCGACTCTGCTGAAATCTCTCGCCCACCGGTAAAGTGCAAGCTCATTGCCGCAACGAATAACCCGACCGCCAGCAGTAGCGCAGGCAACGTTCCAATACGGCGTCGCGCCGCCATGACCGCCACCGCCATCAAGGCTAACAAGGCGCCGCGTGAATGCGTGAGGAACGTTCCAAATAGGAGCGCACATACCGGCAACATCACAAGAACGAAGTTTTGAAGCATCTTCTTTTTCCGCCAGAAGATAAACACCAGCGGGATCACGGTGACGGCCAACTGGCCAAAGTCATTTGGGTCGTTGATCTCTCCCAGCCCTCTCAGCCGATAAAATGACTCTCCAGCGTCATTTTTCATTGCGAAAAGGTACGGATGCACGATGTTCCACAAATCCGGACTGGTGCCTTCCGCAATCCCATGGTGCAGGTCAATGTATCCGTGCGCAATTATAAACAGGCAGACAAACAACATCATTAGAACGAGAATTTGCAACTTTTTCTTCGAATTGCAGTGCAGGCACACAAGGAAGTAACCAAATATGAAGGGAAGGAATACAGCGAACGCTTGCACGGCTCCCCAGATCCAGTGTGATCCGAAAAGAACCGACAAAGACCCTGCAAAGGCCAGCCCGATCAGTGCCACAGATTGCGGCGTTTTCAGAATGATTGATCCCGCCAGCTTAGGCAGCGACACCAAACAAATCAGTATTGCAAGAATCAGCTCAACGCGGTAAGGCGCGACCGGCCCGAAGATGGCGGCGGGCGTGAGATAGTTCGTCACGAGATAAAGAACGCTTAGAACAAAGCCCATCAAAAGATGCCTGATTGCAGATGATAGCTTAAGTAGGATAACCGAAACGGCGAGACGGGGGAACTTCTGACTGCATCAGGAGCTCTCGACCTCTTCAGTGCCAGTCAAAGCGGGTTCCGCTTTCCGACCGACAAGAGCAGCGACTCGTTTACCCATAGTTATGAACGGATGTTCGATCAGGTGGTATGCGAGTATCGCCAATGCTGCTGTAATGACAGTAGCCATCAGAACGCTGACCGCTGGTGAACTCTTGAACTTTACGAAGCTAATGTAGAACGCATATGTGTGCGCGAGATAAATCCCATACGAATATTTTGCGACCAGCGCCCCAGTGCGAACGATGGGCCTCCACGTGACCTCGCGAAATAAGGGCCATGTGAAACCGAGCGTCCACACAACAGCCCATTCCATGAAGATAGAAAGTGGCCGAAGAAAATGTCTCTGATAAAGAGGTAGCGCGGCAACCACCAAAATCAACCCAGGGATGAGTACAACCCACATCCAAGCCGGCAGGGTGCGTGAGTGGCCTGCGCGCTTATAGGCCATAACCCCCGCAAGGAAGCAAGGAATAAAGGCAAAGATATTTAGCTTTCCAACAAAGCTCCACATGACCCAGGCTGAAGCAATAGCAATTCCCAGATAAATAAGCAGACGCCTACACCAATTCTCAGACCGAACCAACAAGAAAAGAAAGGGTAACACCACGTACATTTGGACTTCCAGAGGAAGGCTCCATAAAGGGCTCAAGACAGGCGGGTGCTGTGTGATGTTCTGGATTAATAGCAGGTTTGAAACGAGCTGTGGAATGCTGATGGGGTAATAACGTAGCCGCGACCATGTGTCCGGTGGCAAGCGAAGTACGAAAGTTGTAATAACTGCCAGAATCGAGAGCGGGTAAATTCGGAAGGCACGGCGTACGTAAAAGCGGGTCGCGAACATCGGCTCCAAAGCCGTCCGGTCCATAGACAGCATCAATACGAGGCTCGTGTGAAGAAAGAAGATAATTACGCCTAATCGGCCAAGCGCCACAATAAAGTCGTACGCAGCAAGCCGGCTTCCACCGATAGAATAGATAATATGTGACACAAATACGGCAAGAATGGCCGATGAACGAAGTACATCCAGATTGGTTGACGTTCGCATTCAGCTTTCCTCATCTACGAAAGTGTACACCGTATGCGTTCCGGTAGCCCATGGATCGCTGACCTTCTTTAACCAATACTGACAACACAAACATGTCGGCATGCGGCAGAGAAGCAGCCTTTCAAGGCAGGATCAGTAACAAGACTGGAAATGACACAGCGGCCAGTTCTTATCACGCTTGAGACTCCAAAAAAGTTGCTTGTCGAGTTTTTGACACGGAAAGGAAGCGTACTCGATACTTTAATCGAGTCGTTTCAGTAGTAGCACATCCGCCGTAGGCGGCCAACGCGCATAAAGGAAGAGTCAATTCCATGAAGCTCCCTCGACACGCAGAAATCTGGCTTATGCCGTATTTGAGGGACCGCCTGCGGAAGAGCACGCGGCCTGCAAAGCCGAAGCGCGCCTGGGTTGCTATTACCGATCACTACGAGCCGCTAGGCATGGGTGCATCGGTTGAAACCGCACTCGGGCGCGTCGCGCGGTGGCGCGACAAGTGGCCACGGATCGCCGGAGACGCCCCCTTGGACGCTACTGGTCAATGCCCACAGTACAGCTTCTTTTACCCGCAGGAGGAGTACCGGCGCGATCTGCTCGACGGCATTGCTGAGATAGTCCGCCTGGGCGTCGGCGACGTGGAAGTACACCTGCATCACGACAAAGAACAGCGCGACTCCTTCATCCGGAAAGTAACTGATTTCTGTCGCCGTCTAACGGACGACCACGGCCTGCTTCGCCGGTTGGATGGCCGCACTGTCTTCGGCTTTATCCATGGCAATTGGGCGCTTGACAACTCGCGCCCGGACGGCAAGTGGTGCGGCCTCAACGGTGAGATTGCTCTGCTGCGCGACCTCGGCTGCTATGCCGATTTCACCATGCCTTCGCTCCCGTCAGCGACTCAAGGACGTATCTTAAACCAGATCTACTGGTGCACGAACAACTCCGACAATCGACCGAAGTCCTTCGATCGCGGAATCGAAGCCACCAAGGGCGGAGGTAAACAGGGCGACTTGCTTATGATTACTGGGCCTGTCGGTCTTCGATTCGGAGAACGGCTTATGCCGCGCCTGGAAACCGGAGAGCTCGCCGGCTACGACCTGCCGACACCCTCACGGGTACGTCAATGGTTTGATCTGGCGCCCACCATCGGTGACGATCAGTTTCTGAAGCTCTACACGCACGGTGCGCCGGATAGGAATCTCGAACCGTTGCTCAACGGAGGCCTCAGTAACCTCTTCGGCTGGCTGGCGGAAGAAGCGAATCGAAGAAATATTGAGATTCACTGGGCCACGGCTTGGCAGATGTATCAGGCTGCCGATGCGCTGATTCACGACTGCAAATCAGTTTCTAGCCAGGTGGTCTTACAAGAGAGTGCCAGCCGATGAAACTCTTGAATGTACTGCTGGTTACCTATTCGTTTCCGCCTGCCGGGGGCGTCGGTGTGTTGCGTGCAGCAAGCCTGGCACGCTACCTTCCTGCTGAAGGAATTCAGCTTGACGTGCTGACTGCGCGCAACGCATCTGCCGTGGGCTCCGACCTCACGCTCCTCAAGGAAATCCCTGCCGATGTTAGCGTTCACCGCACCATGACACTGGACCTTCCATTCGGCATTAAGAAGTGGATCAAGAAGTTCATCGCTGGAGGAAAGCGCGCCAAAGATACAGCGGCCAGCGCTGGTCCAGCCGGCAAGCCAAACTTTCTGAAAAGAGTTCTGCAAGATGCGTTGCTGCCCGACCCGCAGGTGACTTGGCTGCCTGTCCTTGCTCGCGCAGCGCGCCGCATCATCAAACAGCGGAAAATCGACTTGGTTCTAATTACCGTGCCGCCGTTCTCCAGCGTGTCGCTGGTTGAGAAACTTCGCAGGGAGTTTCCGCGACTGGCCATTGTGGTTGATTTCCGCGATGAATGGCTCTCGACCACGATCGATCTCGTCAGCTTCAGCCGCAGTGCGCGAGCTACCAAAGTGGCCCGCAACGCTGAAGCGAGCGCCGTGGCCAATGCGACTGCCATTGTTGCAGTGACCGAGGCCGCACGCCGCGAGATTCGAGCGCGGTATCCGCAGGAATCTGACGACAAATTCCATCTCATTCCCAACGGATTCGACGCCTCAAGGTCGCGCCTCGCGGTGCCCTCAGCAGAGCCAAAGACTGGTAAAAGGGACAATAGAATTGTGGCCACGTACGTCGGCAGCATCTACGGCTCAACCGAGCCCACCTCACTGGTTCAGGCACTGCAATCGCTGCCGAGTGAAGTGAAGTCCCGATTCAGAGTTTGCTTCATCGGCCACATTGAAGAGGCGCGCTTTCGCGAAGCTCTGCTGCAACTTGGCGACATGGTCGAGCTGAAAGGCTTTCTGCCGCAAAACGAAGCTCTGGCCGCGATGGACGAGGCTGATTATGCACTGCTCATTACACACGATCCGCTGAATGTATCGGCCAAGTTCTACGACTATATTGGAGCTGGAAAACCTATTCTTGCCACAGTCCATCCTCAGGGTGAAGTGCGACGATTGTTGGAAGAGTTGCGGGCCGGATGGTGGGTAGACAGTCGTGATGTTGAAGGCATCCGGCAGCTCTTCATTGATGCCGCAGTCCGAGGAGATTCGCTCGCTGCAGAGTTTCAGCCAGATAAGGAAAAGATCGCTCAGTACGAGCGTAAGGTTCTTGCGAAGCGCTATGCTCGATTGCTGCATTCCATTGCCGGAAGTCAGCGTGAGTGCGACTCACAACTGCTGGCCACTCTGCCAGTAGGAACAGGAGAATAGCCTTGCTTAAGATCGCGGTCGTCACCCGATATTTTCCTAGCTCGGCGGAGCCTTGGCAGGGCCGGTCACTCTATCAGACGCTGCGTGTGCTTGTTCGCAAGGCCGATGTGCGGGTCTTTTATTCAAATGCGAGTTATCCGTCTCTGCTCAAACCGCGTAGTCGGAGTTACGACAAGCTTGATGCCTCCTTTAGCCCTCCCGATGTGAAGGTGAACTACTACGACTATCCCGCACTGCCCGTGCTCTCCCGGCCGCTCAACGGGTGGAGTGCAGCCCGGGCGCTACTTCCAGCCGTACGTGAATTTTCCCCCGACCTTGTCTTCAGTTGCTTTCTTTATCCCGACGGTTATGCCGCTCTCAAGATAGGCAAAGCCCTCGCTGTTCCGGTCGTTGCCATGAGCATCGGTTCTGACATCAACAGGATTGATGATCCCATATCGGCTATGCATACTCGTTCGGTTCTGCGCGGGGCCGATTTTGTGGTTACAGTCAGCGGAGATCTGCGCAGCAAGGCCATAACCATGGGCGCCTCGCCACAGAAGACCCGCGCCATCGTCAACGGCTGCGATCTCTCAGTCTTCCATGTCAGGGATCGTCTTGAGGCTAGACAGAAACTCGGTATTGATCCTGTTGCGGAAGCCGTGGTTTACCTTGGGCGCATGGACGTGAAGAAAGGTCTTCGGGAACTCGTCGAAGCGGCAACGCTGCTGCGTGCGGAACGTCCCAACTTGCACACGTATATGATCGGCGAAGGGCCTGATAGGCCTGTTATCGAGAGCGCCATTCAAGCTCACAACGCCGCCAACCATATTCATGCGCTACCCGGTTGCGCCTTCGACGATGTTGCCGTTTGGATGGCGGCAGCCGATCTGGTCACGCTGCCGAGTTATATGGAAGGCTGTCCCAATGTTATCTTGGAAGCGCTCGCAAGCGGCAGGCCTGTCGTTGCCACAAGGGTCGGCGGCATTCCGGAAATCATGAACGACGAATACGGACAGCTCGTGCCCCCTGGCTCACCGGCCAAGCTGGCTCAGGCCCTTGCGTCAGTCCTGGACAGGAGTTGGGACGAAGATGCAATCTCTGCGCTCGGGAGCCGAAGCTGGGAGGTCGTTGCTGCAGAATTGCTTGAGATATTCAAATCGCTCGATTCCAAGCGCTTGGCGGGGTCGCATACCCGCTAGACTGCCGCAAAGATGGATTGAAGCCAGCGCATGAGATTCTTGCAAAAAGTCGTCCGCTCTCTCAGCCGCCTGCTCGCAGCCATCGGACTCATCACCGTATTGGTGATCACCACTCCGATCGTCTCGTCGTGGGCACGGAGCTACGCCGGTCCGATCGAGCAGCCTAATGGTGAAGTTCTCATCGTCCTCAGTGCCGCGAAAGACGACAATGGCGGCATCTCATATTCATCTTATTGGCGTGCGCGCCAAGCGCTTTTTGCGTGGCAGACCGGAGGTTTCAAGAAGATTGTGATCAGCGGCATCGGAGCTCCCGGCATGCTCAACTTCCTTATCGCCGAAGGCATTCCCCGCGAAGTTATCGTTTCTGAATGGCGCTCTACCAGCACTCGCGAAAACGCAATCGAGACGGCACATCTGATCCAGACCATGCCGGGCAAGAAGGTTCTACTTACCAGCGACTTTCACATGTACAGAGCCATTCGCGCCTTCCGCAAACTTCACATTGAGGTCGCGCCAATGGCTGTCCCGGATGTGCTCCATTCAACTGAGCATTGGAATGGGCGTTTCTCAGCCTTCGAGACCATGCTGACCGAATCCAGCAAGATCATCTACTATGACTTCCGAGGCTGGATATAGAACATCGCTTCAGTTCAATTCTCTTCTGGTTAGCATTGACTCGATTTCCTCCGGTGTCGTCGCAGCCTGCGACGGGATCGATATCGAAGCCGAATTCCTAGACTTGGGCGGGGGATCTAGAAGCTTGCGAACTTCCAAATCCTGCAGCTTGTAGAGCAGCGATCTGTAACTGATGTTGAGCCATTTGGCAGTTTTCCGGCGACTCCAGCCATTCGCCTCCAGCACCTTTAGAATGATCTGTCGTTCCAAGTCTTGTGTGGCAATCTTTGTGATCTCTTTCAGCGAGATCGGGTTGGTCAGATCGATGTTGGTACTCAGCTTGGCAGGACTGGTCGTGGCAGACGGAACCAACTCCGCCGCCAAGTCTTCCTCATTGCCGATCAGGATGTAACTGCGAATCATGTTCTCGAGCTGCCGTATGTTTCCAGGCCAATCATACCGTTGCATCAAGCGCATGAGGTTGCGTGAAAGCGGTTTTGGGCTGGTGCGAAATACCTTCGAATGGCGCTCAAGAAAGTAGTCGATCAGCATCGGCAGATCCGCGGCCCGTTGGCGCAACGGCGGCAACTGGATCGTCACGGCGTTGATGCGGAAAAATAGATCCAGCCGAAAGCTTCCTTTCTCGGCCTGCTGCCTCAGGTCATCGCTGGCTGCGCTGACCAGCCGGGTATTGACCTTTCTCGACTCTTGTCCTCCAACGCGCATGAAGCTTCCGTCTTGAAGCATCTGCAGTAACTTGGCCTGCACAGACATATCCAGGTCGCCCACTTCATCCAGAAACAGAGTTCCCATGTGGGCCAGTTCCACACGGCCGCGCTTGGTTGCATAAGCACCGGTGAAAGCTCCTTTTTCATAACCGAAAAGCTCCGACTCAATCAGCGAGTGCGGAATTGCAGGGCAAGTCACTTTAACCCAGGCTCCTTGCGGACGATTCGAATAGGCATGCAATAATTTGGCGAAGATATCCTTGCCCGTACCACTCTCACCCTGCAACAGCACTGGAACGGTTGTCTCGGCAACCCGTTCCAGCTTCTCGCGAGCAACCGCCATTAGAGGTGTTTGCCCGAAGATCATCTCAATCGGAGGAAGATCGCGAATGTCGGTTGATTCAATTGCACGCGCTAGAGACATAGACTATCCGGACCCAGTTTCGTCCTTTTCGTTGCAACTCCAATGCCAAACTCAACCCCACTAGAAGTAATTATTAATTTACTCTTTAGTAACCTGTTCGGAGCGGGTAGTGATAACCTGAGCATTTTTCTTCAATGTTCACCGCCGATTCTTTCACTGGGCATGTGTAAATTTTTGCGCATAATGGCGAATGAATTACCACTTTTGAGTGGTATTATCATCAACAGGCAGAGTACGCCTGCATCCACTGGGGAGTGGATGCATCTTCCCCTTCCTCTTTATGTAACGGATCCTTGGGCCGATGGAGTTTGTTCTGTACCTTTGCAGATCACCGCGAGGATCGTTCAGACATCTTCATTGTGCTCGTCAGGCGGGGAGGGCATCTCCCATCCACGGCTTGACGGGAATGGGAGGAACCATGATGTGAAAGTTTTGGTTGGAGTGCCAATGAAGACGAAGAGCAAGTGCAATCCTCACATTTCAGCTCTTGACCCAGATCCTGCAGTCCTGAATTACCTTCGCCGTATTCTTGTAGATCGTTTCAGTGTGAGCTTGTTTACTGAGACAGCGGAACTGATCCAGAGCTTGAAAGATTCTCCTGCGCCAGATCTGCTTCTGATGGACTGGCACATTGACGAAATCGATACCGGGGAGAACTCACTCGGTCTACTCATGAAGCTTCGTGCCTCCGAGCCGACGCTTCCCATCATTCTGCTTGCCTGTTCGGCTGAGTTGAAGGAAGTCGTGGCTGCGACTCGCATGGGCGCCACGGACGTGATCCTCAAGCCTTTTAAAAAGAGCGATATCGACCAAGCTGTGCACGAGTGCCTCAAGGCGGTTGGCAAGCATCCGGCTGACGAAAACGACGAGATCTTGGAGATTCCCCTTGATGAGAACACGTCCTTTGTCAGAGCCAGCAAGCGAATGAGGGAAATCGAATCCCAGTGCAGGCTTGTTGCGCGTGCCGACATCCCTGTCCTCATCCTTGGAGAGAGCGGTACTGGCAAGGAAGTCGCAACCTTATTCATCCACAAGATGTCGGCCCGCAGCCAGCGCAGCTTCATGAAGGTTAATTGCGCTGCGATGCCGGCCGATCTGCTGGAAAGTGAGCTCTTCGGCTATGAGCCAGGCGCATTCACCGGCGCGGTTAAGTCCAAGCCGGGCAAGTTTGAAATTTGCAACAACGGCACAATTTTCCTGGACGAAATCGGCGAGATGCCAGCCGTATTGCAGGCCAAGCTGCTGCAGGTTCTTCAAGACGGGAGTTTTTCTCGCCTTGGTAGCCGCACCAGCGTCAAAGTCGATGTGCGCGTAATTGCCGCAACCAACATCGATATCAAGGCGGCTATTGCGCAAAAGACCTTTCGAGAAGACCTTTACTACCGGCTGAATGGATTCACCCTGAAGATGCCCCCGCTGCGTGAGCGCACGGAGGAAATTCCGATTCTGGCCAATCACTTTATGCGCAAGGTGGCCGCGAAATACGAGCGCGAGTCCTTACCGATTTCGCCTGCGCTTTTGAGGGCTTTCTGCAGCCACTTGTGGCCTGGTAATCTCCGTGAATTGGAGAACACGATTAAGCGTTACCTGATTTTGGCCGATGAGCAGGCGATTATTGACGAGCTGAGTCCCACGCATAGCGTAGAATCGTTAGCGCAAGGCGGGGAAGAATCCGGCGGCAACGGAAGCCTGAAGTATCTCGTGCGGAACTTGAAGGACAGTGCCGAGTCCGCCGCCATTGCACGAACGCTGGAGGGTACTGGATGGAACCGCAAGGCAGCCGCAAGCGATCTGCAAATCAGCTACAAGGCTCTGCTGTACAAGATCAAGCAGTACAGCCTCGTTCCGCCACAGAAGCAGCTCGTTCCAATCCAGAGAGAGAAGGCATAATCTCCTCGGATGGAGTCCAGAATTCATCCAGGACAGAAAAAGTTGTAATCCAGTTCGGGGCCAGAACGATCAGAGGGTATCTCGATTCCCCGGCTTGGAGCACTGTCGAGGAGTTGTTGAGCCACGCTCCCCAGAGTTCACCTGAGGTCTTTCGGGTTCGTGCTCTCGATTCGGATATTGTCGAGGAGATCCTAGCCCAAGACATCAAGGCTGTCTTCTACGTAAACAGCTTTGATGGGGACTCGGATCACGAGAGTCTCAACTTCCATTCTCGTGCGCCCATCGTTCATGGGATTTGGATGCGATTGCAATTTCTGGATGGCGAAGTCATGGAGGGAATTGCATACAACTCAATCAGCTATCTTGTTGATCCAGGTTTCTTCCTTCTACCTACTGATCCCGACAGCAATAACAGGCTCGTTTATGTGAGGAAGAGTTGGCTTGCCGACCATCGCGTCCTCGGAATGCGCAAACTTTAAGGCCGCCTTAGCCAACGGACGAGGCCTCTCTCTGAATTGAATAATGCAGAATCTTCGCGGCTACCCCCGTCAACTGTCCTGATACATCTTCAGTTCGAACCGCTTGGCCATGACATCGAACCAAACAGCGGGTTGAAAGAGTAATATTCGGTGGCAATTCGACCAAGAGCTCAAAATCGTTGCCAATTTGAGCGCTGTCGGCCAAGTCCAAATAGAAATACACTCCCCGGTTGCTCATGTCTCGGGTAAAGCCTGGAATCTCGTGTTTTCCTATGATCACCGTGAGGGCTGCGTTAATTCCGAAGCGCTGCCTCTCCCGCCGGTCGCTTACCGATTCTAAGTTGCCAGTCATGAGCTTTCTTCTCCACGAAACGGAATAGTGGATTGCGCATACGAGAGGTTCTGTTTTCATGACGACGCAACAGCCTCTCACATTGCCTATTTAGGGGATATTACCTCGCAAACTACAAGACGAGGTTCAAGGAACCTGCGAAATGGCAGCCTCAGTATCTCTACAGATAAGCACACCCCGACCCCCCTGGCACAAACCTTTCATAGCAATCTAAATGCCGAATCAATTGTCTGTAAATGTTGAGGTTATGAGCCCCTAAAAAACGCGGCTGTGCAAACTGTTGCGCAGTTTTGGGAAGAATGTGGAAACTGGCAGTCTACCTGGGGATGCTTCGGCATGGGTATTTGAAGCTCTCGCAGCGCAGGGTGCGGATGCCTGAGCGCTGGGATGCACTACGATGGCATCATGGCGATGCTTCTGGACATTCGCGACTTGCATATTCGTTTTGGGGCGGCGGAGGCAGTGCGCGGCGTGAGCCTGCAGCTCGATGAGGGCGAGGTCTTGGGGCTAGTCGGCGAGTCGGGATCGGGCAAGAGCGCCACGGCGCTGGCGATTTTGGGACTGCTGGGCCCTGCGGCCCAGGTTGCGGGGCAAATCTTATGGCAGAAGGGCGCGTCGGCGGGTTTAAACGAAGCGCCCTTGGGCAAAAGTGCCCACAGCACAGCCTCGCCAGGCGCTCCTCTGATTGACTTGCTGCGGCAGCCGGAGCGTGCGTTGCGGCGGCTCCGCGGTCGCGAAATCGCCATGATTTTTCAGGAGCCTATGACGGCACTGAATCCAGTCATGTCTATTGGTCGTCAGGTAGCCGAAAGCGCAGAGGCGCATTTTTCCTCTTGGACGGGCCGCGAGGCCAAAAGAAAAGCCCTTGCCGCGCTGGAAGCGGTCTCCATTCCCGAGGCGCCGCGACGCTACGGGGACTATCCACATCAGTTCTCGGGTGGGCAGCGGCAGCGAATCCTGATCGCCATGGCGCTGATCAACCGTCCAC
>Ga0255356_1000992_pt1 | contig 18565 bp, 18 predicted proteins | sample HBST100metaG_FD_189944 | JGI IMG/M metagenome (GOLD analysis project Ga0255356, IMG submission 189944) | Peat soil microbial communities from Stordalen Mire, Sweden - H.B.S.T100 | ecosystem: Environmental > Terrestrial > Soil > Wetlands > Peat | place: Sweden: Norrbotten County, Stordalen Mire...
TACTTACTCACTTCGGCAGCCTCCGCGACGTGCAGCAAGCCACCGCCGAATCGCTCGCCGCGATCGTCCCCCGCAAAACCGCCGAAATCATCTGGCGGCACTTTCACGCCGACTCGGTCCAGCATCAAAACAAATAGAATGCAAGCAAGACGAGTGCTTATCGCGATGAATCCCTTTCACCGAATCTCCGAAGCTGACCACATCCCCGCGCATGAGCATTGCAGGTTGAATCGTGCTGAATTAGAACTGAGCGAGATTTGCGGATGCTTCTATTGCATGGCAATCTTTCCCCCAGGAAAGATTGTCGAGTGGATCGACGATGGTCAAACTGCCATGTGCCCTACCTGTCCCGTTGACTCGGTAATCGGTTCCGCTTCGGGCTACCCGATTACTGAGGATTTTCTGGACCGGATGCACGCGCACTGGTTCTAACGATTTCGCGCTACCTCAAACACTCAACTTGCAATCGAAAGAAACGTGAACTATAGTTAACGCATGATCGAGGTTCGCCAGACTGAAGTCTTCTCGAATTGGCTTCGCAAACTGGTCGACCACAATGCAAGGGCTCGAATTCAGATCCGCATTCGGCGCCTCTCGCTCGGCAACTTCGGAGATATAAAATCCGTCGGCGAGGGCATCAGCGAGTTGCGCGTCGACTACGGACCGGGCTATCGCGTCTATCTGCAACGGCGAGGAAACCTCTTGGTGCTCCTGCTCGCCGGAGGCAGCAAGAAGACGCAACAAGCGGATATCGCCAAGGCTAAGACTTTGGCAAAGGAGGGTGCAAATGGCTCTTAAAACGACACTGTGGGACCCTTCTGAGTATCTCGATAGCCCGGAGTCCATCGCCGCCTATCTCGAAGCGGCCTTCGACGATGGCGATCCGGCGTTGATAGCCGCCGCGCTTGGCGACATTGCGCGCGCGATGGGAATGACCCAGCTCGCCAGCCGCGCCGGCGTCACGCGCGAAGCGCTCTATAAGGCTCTCTCGGCCACCGGCGATCCAAGGCTCTCGACCTTTCTCGGCGTGATGAAGGCTCTCGGCATCAAGCTCACTCCTCGCGCCGCCTGAGGCCCCGCAAAACCGCCGAAGCCCAGCCAACAGACTCATCGAAGCTCCGCAGGGGTTATAACTCACTCGGGATCTACCGCAGAACTTCTAGTTGCCAGCCAATCGGAAGTATTCACTTTCCCGCTTCAGTCAAGGCAATTGCATCTTGCGGCAACGCTCTGCCTGGGAAGATGACGATAAGTTCATCCAAATACTCCTGAACTGGCTGAGGAAGCCTACCGATAACGCAAATAGAGGTAATATCCATGAGCGTATCCGCAATCAGTTCCGTCGTTCCCGCATTGGCTCCGCCTGAGCTGCACAAAGGAGCAACACCCGTTGCGTCACAACCAGCCGCGAATTCTTCGCCCACCGATACGGTTTCCCTGAGCTCTGCCGCACAGAAGGCACCACAGACAGGCGACGTTGATCGCGATGGCGACTCGCACTAAACCCTCGAGTCGAAACTCGATCTTGAATAACAGGTATTGTTCACAGCGCGCCAATCTCTGGCAACGCAGAGCAGCATCGTTCCGGCAAGAAGCCGATAGGCGTATGCTGCTCGCTTTGCCAAGACGCTGAGAACTGCCAAGACTGCGTTGCAGTGACAATTGCGAAGACTGCACAAATACTGCAACAACTGTCGTCCAGGGAAGCGACTTCTTGTCCGAAGCCTCTTCGATCTATCTCCGCACGAACCCTGTTACATACGGCGACATTGGTCACCGAATAACCCATCGGTTCTTCTGCTTCTGTTTTTTCTTCTGGCGAAAGGGTGTTCGTCACCCCCTTGAACAAAATGTGCCCGTGAACATAGTTGGCACGTGACCGAAGTTCGTCAGGCCTAAGTCTTCACGAAATCGGCACTCCGCCGCATTGGCGGATCGCACTGATTCCGCTGGCCAAACACACTTCGGTCAAGGCAGTCCCGGCTGTTGGACGAGAAAACCTCCTCTTGCAATCGAGACCGGAGGGCATTTCTGCGTGGTGAAATAAAACAAAGGTAATGTCCCTAACAAACCTTAGCATGTACAGTTTTCCAATTTGGACGATACGTGATTAACACCAGACATCCTGGTTCAAGAAATGGAAGGTGATCATGAAAAATCAAGTTGTGCTCCTGACAATCGCAGTTTCCGTCGCCTTCTCTGCCGCGCAGATAGCGGCATCAACCTTGGCTCCTGCTTTAGCGAGCATAAAGAAGAGTTCTGACCCTGCAGCGCAGACAAAGCTCCTCAGCGCAATTGCTCCTCCCGCAGCCACCCAGAGTGCTGCCGCCAACGCTCACACGTTCCAGGTGAACGACGTGAAGGGTTTGCTGTTAACTTGTGTCGCGCCGCAACTCGACATCGACCCCGATACCGATATATTCAACGGCTGCACCTTGGCGCCAGGCCGCACATTGGACGATGTAATGCACACCTTTATCGCAGCTATCCACTTTGTGCAGAATGAACACATCAAGGAACGCGCCGAGTGGATCAAGAGCCACGAAGATCAATCTGCGCAAAAGTCTGCGCAAAAGTAGCGAGCCAGCTCTACCTCGGTGCTGATGGGCTACACCGTACATCGCCAATGGTAAGATGTTGCCCATGACGGCAATGAAGATACTTCCAGCTCTTTTTCTCCTTGGAGTTGCGGCGTCTTTCGGGGCCACAGGACCCCCCGCGCAGAGCGCCCAGCCCGCTTCGCAGACGGTCTCCAAAACTGCTGCCGCACGCGTCCCATATTCAGTGTTCAATGAAATCCATGTGGACGATCGCTGCCGTCTCCTGCCAAATCCTGCTCTGCGGAGCGCCGGCGGAAAGAAGCCGCATCTTCGCAAGGATCCGGTAATCTGCCATCTGGAGAGTCTCCTCACGTCGGGCCATATGGAAGAGAGCATGGTCGGCAATGAAGTACACCGGAGTTGGGTCAGCATTCGGGAGCAGGAATACGTTCTCCAAAACATCGCACCAGTGTCAAAGCAGTTTATCGTCGAGCAGTTTGTTCCCAACGGATGGGTGGTGGACTCCGATCCTCAACCCGGCGAAATGGCCGGGGCCACGGCTATCTTTCGCGTCCAAGCGGAACCGGGCCAAGTTGTGCGCCTGCATGTGGGCATACGGCGCACGAAGGCGCTACGCCCAAAGCTGATCGGAATGAGATCTCCGGCGCCATCGGAAATGCTGTGTAACTGAGCACCGATTGCGCCGTGCTTCCCTGAACCTTCTCAGATGAAATTGACTCTGAGTAAAAGTACGGAACCCACCGTGCCACGCCTGCGTAGAACCGATAAGACTGCTGCCGAGGAGGCACCCGCCTTGCACCAACCCCCTTCGCCCATCACGGAGAGAACGTCACTGCGCACCACCCTGCTACTGGCCGGTATCTTCGCCGCGCTCACCTTTCTCGTCCACTTCGTTAGCTCGCTCTGGGGCAGTCATCTGGGTTACGGCTTTTTCCGCGATGAGCTTTACTATCTGGTTTGCGGCCATCATCTTGCCTGGGGTTATGTGGATCAGCCTCCACTGGTCGCCCTGCAGGCACGGCTGGCGGAGACGCTCTTTGGCCTCTCGCCCACCGACATTCGCATCTTCAGTTTCGCGGCTGGCGGTGTAACCGTTGGACTTACCGGCCTGCAGGTGTGGCAACTTGGCGGCCGTCTTCTGGCACAGGTACTGGCCATGACCGCCGTCCTTACAGCTCCGGTCTTTCTCGCCACGGGCAACTTTCTCTCCATGAATTCCTGGGAGCCTTGCTTCTGGATGGGTGCGTTGCTGGCGCTGCTGCGACTGACCGAGGACACAGCCCGCCCCCGCACATGGCTCGTCTTTGGTTTATTGGCCGGCCTTGGAGTCGAGAACAAGCACTCCACAGTCTTCTTCCTTGTCGCGTTGGTCGTGGGCCTGCTACTCAGTCCGCAGCGGCGCATCCTCTTCTCGCGCTGGTGCGCGGCAGGCGTCGGCTTGCTATTGCTGCTGGCGCTGCCTAACTTCCTCTGGCAATGGGTCCATCACTTTCCTACTTACGAGTTACTGAGCGGTATTGCTCGCTCAGACAAGAATGTCAAGATGCCCCCGCTGGAGTTTCTTGTCGAACAAGCGCGGATGCTCGCCTTCGTCTCATTGCCGCTTTCGTTAGGCGGGCTCGCCTGGCTCATCCTCGCCCGTAAAGCTCGAGCCGCGCGATTCGTCGCTCTTACCTTCCTTCTCTTCTTTGCGATGATGATGATGCTGCACGCGAAGGACTACTATCTCGCACCCATTTATCCCGTTCTGTTCGCCGCCGGAGCAACCGCTCTCTCCGTCAGCCTGCGGAGGCCGCGCTGGGCACGCATTACTATTTCCACAACCAAGATTGCGTGGACCGCGCTTCTGCTTGCTTACTTCTGCCTCTCCGCTCCGCTCATACTCACGCTACTTCCTCCCAATCAATATCAGGCCTACCAACTCAGGCTGGGCGTTCAGATTCCCAAGTCGGAAAAGTTTTCAAGCCCCCTGCCGCAAATTCTCTCCGATCGCTTCGGATGGCCGCAGATGGTGGAGGGCTTTGCCACTCGCTACAACGCTCTTCCTCCAGATGTGCGCGGCCACACCGCCATCTTCTGCGGCAACTACGGTGAGGCTAGTGCCGTGAACATTCTCGGCCCGAAGTATGGCCTGCCCACCGCCATCAGCGGCCATCAAAACTACTTTTACTGGGGATGGAACGGATACACTGGCGAATCCGTTCTGACACTCGGCAACGACGCGAATGACTACAAGGACACGTACGCCGAAGTGATTGATCTGGGCCCCTTTGATGCACCATGGATCATGGATCACGAGCATCACCACTACTTTTGGCTGCGCCATCGCAAGCGGCCCTACGCCACCGACTGGCCTGCGTTCAAGTACTGGTACTAGTGTTATGACTGTATGAATAGGTAATTCGCCATGGACAAGCGCGGGCGGGGACGCCCGCACTACAGCCGGCCGGGAGGCCGGCGCTACATTCATGCAATTACCAAATCACGCGGTCGCGGCACTAGAAGCTATCTCATAGCCGAATGCTTGTCGTTTTCGCGCTTCCCCTCGCAGGTTAAGGCCCTCGATTTCTCTGCTACACCAGCGGCGCGGCTAAGGCCATGCGCGCAACCTCTTGATCTTGCTGCATAATCAATCCCTTCATCAAACCTTCACGTGCAAAAAGAACCGATTTGAAAGAGAATAGAGTTAGACGAATTTTCGACGATGATTGAGGAAAGATTGACACCTACGCAAATTGAAACTCCCAGATGGACCGCCGAAGAATTTGAACGGCTGGTTATCGCGAACAATCCCAAGGTTGCGGTCTTCGATTGCGATGGAACACTGTGGGGCGGCGACTCCGGTTATGGCTTCATGGTCTGGTCCATCGAGCAAGGCCTGGTCTCGCGCTCGACCAGCGATTGGCTCGATACTCGCTACCGCGGTTACCTGGCCGGCACGGTGAGCGAACTGGATATCTGCGCCGCGATGGTACAGATCTATGCTGGGCTCCGTGAACAGGAGTTACGAGACGCTGCGACGCTTTATGTACGCGAGTTTGTGCAGCCGCGCATCTTCACCGAGATGGCCGCGCTGGTGGCTGTGTTGCGCAAGACCGGCGTGGAACTTTGGGCCGTCAGTTCCACCAACAAGTGGGTGGTGGCCGAGGGGGTGCGCGACCTTGGCATTGCGGAAGACCACATTCTGGCCGCCGAGGTGCGCGTCGCGCAAGGCCTCATCTCCAGCGAAATTCTGGATGTGCCCACCGACGAAGGCAAGGCCGCTTCGCTGGCTCGGGTCGGGCTTCCTTCGCCCGATGCCGTCTTTGGCAACTCCATCCATGACTTGGCGATGCTCAAAATTGCGCGCCATGCCTACCCGGTCAACCCATCACCGGCACTGATCGAGGCCGCGGGAAAGTACGGCTGGGGCTACTTCCGGCCTGAAGCTGCCGAGGGCATCCATGCAGCTGTGGCAGGCGAAGCCTCCCTTCCCGGGAAGTAATCCCTTTGCCAGGAAGAGGGCTTGTTCGTCCCCGAGAGCTGAGGAGTACGCTACTCAGACTCTGCAACCCTTTTAGTGCGATTACACTAGTTGTGTGGAAGAAGTCGAGCCACAACCCGATCCTCGGCCTGCCGGTCCGGCGCTTCGCTTCGTTGCGGCGGCGCTGATTGTGCGCGACGGTGAGATTCTGATCGGTCAGCGTCGTCCCGAGCAGCCAATGGCGCTGAAGTGGGAGTTTCCTGGCGGCAAGATCGAGGCCGGCGAGAGCCCAGAGCAAGCTCTGGCCCGCGAGTTGGACGAAGAGCTCGGTATTCACGCCACCATTGGAGCTCCCGTTACACGCATCCGCCACAACTACCGCCATGGCGGCGCCGTCGATTTGCAGTTCTTTGCCGTTCACGAGTTTGTCGGCGAAATCGTGGGCCGTATTTATCATCAGGTGCGCTGGGTTCGGCTCGAAGAGCTCTCCGGCTACGACTTTCTAGCAGCCGATCGTGGGCTCATTCGCGACCTGGCTGCGGGCAAGCTGCTGTAACCACGTGTGGTGGGGCTGACAGCCTTCGACAAAAAAGACGCGGACTCACGACTGATACTTTATAACTCGTTTTTATATAGACTTTTACAGGCACGGCACCAATTCATCACTTTTTCTGGCGCGAGGGTGGAACCTCGATACCGAGCACTGCGCGCCGAAGGCAGTTGGCCCCACCGCAGGTGGTTAATGCCCCGGCATCAAGCCCCAGAGCATCACCATGGTCATGCCGATGACGATGATGCTGGTACCCCAGGCAATGACGTTCCAGAGGCGGGAGTTCTTGTGTTCGCCCATCAGGTCCTGGCGGTTAATGAGCATCAGCATGAGAATGATGACAACCGGAAGCAGGACGCCGTTCAGCACCTGCGAGAGAATGGCCACATTGATCAGTTGCGCGTCTGGCAACAGCAGCACGGTCAGCGCACCGCCTGCAATCAGCAGCGTATAGAGCCAGTAGAAGAAGGGCGCTTCCCTGAAGCTCTTGTCCACACCGGACTCAACGCCCAGGCCCTCACAGACCGTGTAGGCCGTCGAGAGCGGCAGGATGGAAGCCGCAAAGAGCGAGGCGTTGAAAAGCCCGAAGGCAAAGAGCAGAAAGGCGTAGTCGCCGGCCAGAGGACGCATTGCCTCGGCCGCGTCACTGGCCACCTGGATGGCGCCCATGCCATGAACGAAAAGCGTAGCCGCGCAGGCCACGATGATGAACCAAGCCACAATATCAGTGAAGAGGCTGCCGACGATCACGTCGAGCCGCGAGGCCGCGTAGTCCTTGACGCGAATGCCCTTCTCAACGATCGACGATTGCAGATAGAACTGCATCCACGGAGCAATGGTTGTACCCACAACTCCGATGGCCATGTACATGTAGGCCTTATCGCTCCAGACCGATTTGGCCGGCAACTGGACCGTGGCAAGAATGGCATCGTGCCAGCTCGGTTGCGAAAGAACGCCGGCAAAGATGTAGGAGATATAGACCAAAGACGCGATGATGAAGATCTTTTCCGTGCTCTTGTAGTTGCCCTTCACCACCATGTACCAGACCAGCGCTGCACAGAGGGGTACAGAGATGAACTTGGAGACGTGAAACAGGTGCAGCGAACCGGCGATGCCGATGAACTCGGTCACTACGTTGGTGTAGTTGACCACCACCAGAAGCACCATCAGTACAAAGGTGAGGCGAAGGCCGAACTCCTCGCGGATCAGATCGCTCAGGCCCTTGCCAGTGACCACGCCCATGCGGGCACACATCTCCTGCACGACAATCAGCGCAATGGTAATGGGAATGATGGTCCACAGCAGGGTATAGCCGTACTGCGCGCCAGACTGGGAGTAGGTGAGGATGCCGCCGGAGTCGTTATCGACGTTGGCTGTAATGAATCCGGGGCCGAGGACGGCCAAAAACAGCATGATCCGGATTCTCCAACGCTTCACCATGCTGGCCAGTTCCTATTGAGGAGTCATAGAGTTTCCTCACTGACCATAACAGGCTAGGCCGGGGAGCGAGAAACCTGGCGGCGGCAATTCTAAAGAACAGTCATAAAATGGATTGACTAGGCTTATTTACCGTGGTACATTGATACCACGATAACAGGAGGTAGTGTGATGCCAGAGCAGCAAGATCGCGAACCCGTCGTAGTGGAGCGCGTCCAGACCGGAGTCCGGATGGAAAAGCGCCTGTTAAAGGTACTCAAGGCCGTCGCTGAACTGAAGGAGATGACTCTTGGGGATCTGCTAGAAGGAATTGTTCTGCACGCCTTTGAAGGCAAGATCGTGCCCTTCTCACCGCAAACGTTGAAGGAGATCGAACAATTCAAGACCATCTACGGAATGACGCTGAAGGCGACGGACAGCCACAACCTGAAGGAGCGGAAGGGATGAAGGCTAGTTCTTATTGGCGGCGGTAATGCAGACTTTGTGCTCTCCCGCCCTGGCCGCAAAAACATAGACGCGACTAGGGCGGAGCACCCATAGCCTTGCGCTATCTGTGAAGAGAAACCAAAACCATCTACTTAAGCGTGGGCCAGAATCGGCTCGGCTGGCTCAGGGGCAGAAGTACGCTCGGTTAGGCTCAGCAGAGACTCGACCACATCGGCAGCACTGTAAGATGCCCGGCCAGGCGCTAGGAATTGCGCAACTGTGTTCAGGTCGTCGCCCACAGTGACCAGGGCCGGCTCAACGAAACCGTCCTTGCGCGTCTGCTGGTGGCCGATGTTGGCCATCAACGCGTTACATAGGCACTTGCGTCCGACTGTCTCTTCGACCTTGCCGCCCTTGGACACGTAGTTCGCCACCGGCTCAGCAGCGCAACGGTAGCCGATGGTGCCGTCCGGCGCGGCGTACGGTTCGCGCAGATAGCCCAAGTCGCAGACTCTGGTCCGCTTTGCGGCGACTTCCGGATCAGAATATGAGCCTTGGACTTGTGCGACCTTGAATGGGAATCCTGTAGGTGAGGCCAGCGGGTCAGTGAAGACCTCGCCTGTTCCCGCAACCGCCTTAGCCAGAAGCGAAGCCTTCAGATCGGGGCGCAGAGCTGACTCCCGTGTGAAGGCGAAAGCAGTTCCAACTTGCACGCCAGCAGCGCCCTGATCGAGCGCCTCGCGCACTTTCTCAGCATTGCCGTAACCGCCTGCCAACCAGAAGGGCGCACCCAGCGCGCGCAGGCCTGCGACGTCAACCTGATCCCGCTCACCGTATACCGGCTCTCCATCTGCGTTGAGTTGCAGCTTTCCACGCGGCGGCGCATTGTGTCCGCCCGCTGTGGGGCTCTCAATGATGAAGCCGTCAACGCGCCCGCTGGCCCGCCTCAGCATGGTCGTAGCAAGGGTGTTCGAGGAGACAATGGCCAGGAACCTGGGCCGGTCAAGAATCGGAAGCGGACCCTCCGCATAGTCGGCAGGATCGAAGAGCATGGCCGTATCTTGCCCCTGCACCGCGCCGGTCACACTCAGCTTGTACTCTGCCGGATGGTTAACCGAAAGGGCGTCCATGACGCCGGGGATGTGCAGCGGAATACCGGCGCCCATCAGCACATAGCCAACGCCAGCCAGCATTGCCCCGTAGATTGAGGAGAGGTGAGGCATCTGCACTTTCTCAAGAAAGTTGATGCCCACAGGATTCTTGTGGCCTTCCCTCGCCAGAAAAACCTCGACAAAATTGCTCACGATGCACAGTTCTACCACCTTACGGATGTCGCGGCGCTGGTGCATAGGCGCGATCGTGTAAGGCGTTCCCGCAGACTTTCCACCGGGGATAAAGTACTCGTCCCAGATACGCTTGGCCATCTCAGGAAAGGGGAAGGCATCCAGGCCGCGGCGCATATCTCCGCCCTTGTCGCCATCGGCGAGGCGACGAACAAAGAGGGAATCCAGCGCCGTGCCGGAAACCACACCGAGTTGACCGAGTTTGGAGACAGCATTGGCTAAGCGCCAGTTCGAAACGCCCACCCCCATGCCGCCCTGAATGATCTTGGGAAACTGCATCATCTATGAATTGTTTCACAGATCTTGATGATTCCCCACCTTTTCTTCCTAGCTCATAACACGAAAAGGGACAAAGTTGCGCAATATTGCTCAGAAAACTCCAAATTGGGTCAGTTCGGGGACTTTACAGCTTGTCGCGGAGGAAACTGATGACGTGGTCGGCCTGGACCTCGCCGACCATACGGCCCTGAATGTCGACGACAGGCAGCGCGTGCAGGTTGTACTTGTCGAAGAGCTCGGCCAGATCGTTCTGGTGCAGGTCTGCCGGGCAGGAGAGCACGCGAGGCTCGGCGAGCACGGCCAGGCGCGTCTCCGGCTGAGCCATGATGAGCCGGGCAAGAGAGAGAGCACCGCGCAAGATGCGCTTCTCGTCGAACAGATATATCTCTGTAACGCTTTCAAGATCACCGTCGAAGTTACGCAGGGCCTCGACGGACTGGGCGACGGTCGAGTCCATGGACAGGGATATGAAATCAGTGGTCATGCAGCCTGCAGCCGAGTCCTCGTCGAACTCGAGCAAATCTTCGACCTCTTGCCGCTCCTCCGGCTCCATCTCTTCGAGGATGGCGTCGGATTGTTCCTCAGGCAGCTCAGCCAGCAGATCGGCAGCGGCGCCAGGGTCCATCTCTTCGACAATGTCGGCGATTCTCTCTTCGCCGAGCTTTTCGAGCAGCGCCTTTTGCAGCTTGGGCTCGACCTCTTCGAGTGTCTCGGCGGCCACCTCTTCGTCGAGCGAGGTAAAGATAACCTCACGCTGAGCAGGCGCGAGGTCTTCGAGGATATCGGCCAGGTCAGAGGGGTGCATCTCAGCCAGACGCTCGTATTCGATGCGGAGCTTGACGCGGCGGGCGGGATCGACCTCAATGACGTCAACAAACTGCCAAGGGATTCCACGTGCGACGAACTTGCGCGAGAGCTTTTCCAGCGTGGCACGCGGCAGCAGGCCTTTGAAGACGCGGCGGAAGGCTCCGCGCAGGCCCACCTCGACCTCGGCGACGCGCAACAGATGAGCCGCGCCCTGGCCCATCCACTCCAGATCGACATCGTTGACGCGGACCACCTTGCGACCATGAATATCGATGATCTGGCGATCGACCAGGTCCTGCTGGAGGTAGAGATAATTGCCCTGATCCTCAAGCGGAACCATGGCGCCGGCCGAGCGCAGTTCCATTGTGCCGGCGGGCGTCTCCATCACTTCCTGCGAAGGCACAATGCAGAGACCTGCACGTGTCTTGAGCACCAGGCCCGCGACCTTGCCGGCATCCGGGCCGGTGGCCACGGCAATATCCTTTAGGCGTCCCCGCAGGTGGCCCTGAGCATCGGTGACCGGGGTGCCTAGCAAGGCGGTCAGGCTGACGCGGGCTGTGGTGCGGGTGGGCATGAGGAAAGTGTATTACCTTGGAGGCGGTGTGCGCCCGTGGATGTCTCTAGTTGAATAGCTCGAATGCACAATCACTGCCTGATGGATAGATTCTACTTGCCGCTGAAGGAAGCTTCTGGACTCTTGGTGCGTGCACTCGGCTTGACACATTCGCTCCCAACTATGAAACTTCCTTCAAGGTTGCTGTCAAGCGCAAGGGGGCAAAGTGCCCATCTTTGCGCAAGGAGAGGCGGGCTCTAGATCACGTGAGCGGACCGAAGGCAGGACGTTTGAGCCTTACGCTGAAATCGAATATGGAGAGCGTCGCCGCGGTGGAGGCGGCTGCGGAAAAACTGGCGTCCGAGGCCGGTCTGGACGAGGACGAATGCTTCCACGTGGCGATGGCGGCGCGAGAGGCTGCCGTGAATGCCGTCCTCCACGGCAACGAATACGACCCCGCCAAACAGATGGCCGCCAGCTTTGAAAACACCGGCAAAGCTCTGGTAATCACGATTGCGGATCAAGGCAAAGGAATGGACCCGAGTTCCCTTCCCGACCCGCTGGCCCCGGAAAATCTCTTGCGCGGCACTGGCCGCGGCATCTTTCTTATCCGGTCGTTCATGGATGAGGTAAACTTTCGGCAACTGCATCCCGGAACCGAGTTAACTCTCGTAAAACATCTGGCGCAGGCTGGCGAAAAAACATAGAGTTCTTGCGCAGTGGGCTTCGGCTGTAGATGGGGATCAGCCTTCTTCCGCCGCAGCGCAGGAGACACCGGGATTTCAAGCAGCCCGGAAGTGCAAGAGTGCTATAACTGAAGTACCAACAAGGAGGAATATCCATGGCACTGACAATTGCTTCCCGTGAAGTGGATGGCGTAATCATTCTGGACCTTAGCGGGCGAATCACCTTGGGCGAGGGCAGTGTGCAGTTGCGCGATGCCATTCGCAGCCTGATCAGCAAGGGATCAAAGAACATCCTGCTGAACCTGGGAGACGTCAACTACATCGATAGCTCGGGGTTGGGTGAGTTGGTGAGCGCCTTTACCACGGCAAAGAATCAGCAGGCCGATGTCAAGCTTCTGAATCTGACCAAGAAGGTTCACGATCTGCTGCAGCTGACCAAGCTTTACACCGTTTTCGACATCAGCGACAACGAGGCCAGCGCCATTGCCTCCTTCAAATAGAGACTGAGGCAACGCCGCAGCCGCAACCTATTAAGAAAAGGCCATCCCGTAGTAACGGGATGGCCTTTTTTAATGGGCTAAGCCCCTGAACTCAGCTCATGCTAGAGCGGGGGCTGATTCCAGAATGCTGACCAGCGGGGTGGCAACAACCGCCGGCACAGTCTCCGGAACCACAACGGCTGCCGGCTGCTGTGGGTGGGCGTGAGCGCCACGGGTAAGCCGGAGGACAAAGTGGTAGGGCGGCCAAGGGCCCGAGAGCTGCATCTGGCACTCTCGCAATACGGCGCTAGTAGTCGAGAACTTGCTGAGGTAACGATCGACGCACTTGCGATCGATCAGGTGCGCGATGTCCAGCATCATCTTGCCGCTCTCGGTCAACCGGCAACTAACCTCTTCGTCCAGAGGCATGAAGAGCCGGTGCATCTGGAAGCTGACGGCGCGTGCGCGGGTCTGGCGCTCGCGCTGGCGAGCGGCATTCTCACGCAAATTGGTGAAGTACTCCCGGTCCACCCCGTCCGCCAGCAGGTGCTTGTCAAGAGCACGACCGCCACAGTCGTCGACAAAGACCTTCAGATGCATTTCGGTCTTGCCGCGCAGCTTGTCAATATTGCCGAGAAACTGGCGCTGATTGGAGCGGATGGATTTGCGCAGGCTCTCGTCGTCGTTAAAGACGGTTCCGAACCGGAAAGGCAGCACCGTGGAGTGCTGGAAACAGTCGGAGATCACGCGAGCATGGTCCACGCCGGATTTCTGATTGAGAGCTTCGGCGGGGTTGTGTTCGCTGACAACGACGGCTAGATCACTGGCTGGGTAAAGAAAAACCTGATTGCCACTTACTCCGAGAACCGATTCCATCGGAATGGGTTTGCGATGACGGGCCAATTCAGGAAATGCAATCTTCTCACCGATGCAGTAGGCATACCATGCCATAACGAGACACTCCGTCTGCGTGCGCCGGAAAGCGCCACTCGTTTGTGAAGCTCTGAGAACGTGGAAACAACTGCATTGCGGGCAACATGCCGGGAGGTTGAAATCTGACCCGGGTTAACTAAACCGAATAGTAGCCCCCTGAAAATACGACTGGCAACAGACGAAATCACCTGTAACGTAAAAGTGAGCAGAACAGACCAAACTTATATTCATATAGAGAAAATGCAGATTCATGCCGTGAATATTTATTCATATTTAAGCAGAAAAACGATTGAGGTGCAAAACGAGACTGCCAAGAAAGCTTCTCCCGGGGTCAAATCCTAACGGAGGTATCGGGCGGCAAGCAAAGGAGGTGGGGCTTGCCTACTCAACGGGCCACAAGCTTTCTCGCCGACCGGCGCGGCCCGATTCGGTTATTCTCATCGACAGGAGAAACGCGTGAACCCTGTTCTTGCTCGGAGCCTGCGCAGCCTGCAAAGCAACATCCTGGCTGGCATCATCACAATCGGGCCGCTGTTCGTAACCTACCTGATCTTCAGCTTCCTTCTTGGCACCCTGGCCAAGGCCGGCTTACCGGTGGTGCAACTGTTTGCGGCCATCTTCCCGGAGAACTGGCTCAACCAGCCGTGGCTGCAATCTGTTCTGGCCGTGGCGCTCACCTTGGTAGTGCTCTATGTGGTAGGCCGGGTCACCAGCCTTGTGATCGGCCGACAAGCCTTTAATCTCTTTGAGGCTGTGCTAGAGAGGCTGCCCGTCGTCGCCAAGATCTATACGTCCGTGCGCCAATTACTCGACAGCATGATGGCCAAGAAGGAATCCAACCAACGCGTGGTGCTGGTGGACTTCCCCATCGCCGGGCAAAAGTCGATTGGCTTTCTGACACGCACCATGACGGACTCGACAACCGGCGAATTGCTGGCAGCGGTTCTGTTGCCCAATGCCATCAATCCGACCTCTGCGTTCTTGCAGATTCTGCCCATTGCGCGAGTCACGGAGACCGACCTGAGCATGGAACAGGCGATGAGCATGATCATGACAGGCGGAGCCGTGGGACCGGATACGATCCGGTTCTCTCGGCCAGCCCTCCCGGCAGAGAAGGATGCTACGCCGCCAACGCCCTCGGCTTAACCTTGGCCAAGGATTTGTCTTTCGCGGCCAGCCACAAAAGTTAGCTGGCCGGTTCCTCAACAACGAGCGTCTCTTCGGCGTGCCCACTTTCCGCTGCCACCTTGCGCAGGCTGACGTGCTCGAAGCGGGCCCAGATGAGCCCTACAGGAATAATGCTCAGGAAGGTGACCGCCAACAGCATGGCGGCACAAGCGGTGGCCGGTTCAGCAGCCACGCCAAAGAAACCTGACATTGCGGCAGCAACCAAGCCAATCTGCGTGAACCAGCCGATGACTGGAAGCTGAAATCCGCTGGCAACCATGCTGGAGGCCATCAGCAACATGCACTTGGCCAGCGTCAGTCCCGCGAGTTCTGGGCTGGCGACAAAGGCAGTCGTCGTTTCAAGATAGGCCAGCGTGATCAGGCCCCACATAGCCAGTGAAATGGTCAGCGTGACAGCAAAATCGGAGAAGGAACGCAGCGTGTCGAGGCCCGCGCGAAAAGTGCGAATTTTCTCGCCAATCGATCGTCCCAAGCCTTTGGAGACGACGCTAAACGCGTTTTCGAGCATCGACGCTACGACTCCGCCAGCCATGCGCACGGCAACCAGAAAGAGCGCACCGGCCACGGTGGTTACCAGTGCTCCATAGCTGACTTTCTTGATGATTTCCGGGTGAGGCAGCGCGCCAGCGGGAGCCAGCAAGATGACGGAACAGAAGATCAGAGCCATCGAGCCGCCGTCAAAGAGCCGCTCGACGATGTAAACAGCGATCTGATTGCTGAGCGGCAGGCCGGTTTTCTTCGAGACCAAATATGGCCGCACCGGGTCGGCGATGCGGCCGATGAGCGCAACTCCGGTAAAGCCAATTACCTGAGTTCCCAGCAGGGAGAACGGCCCAACCTTCTTGATATGGCGAAGCAGAAACGCCCAGCGCACAGCACGAAAGCAGTAGCCCACATAGATACACGCAAATGCAATGCCAATCTTCCGCCAGTCGGCCAGCGCAACCTGCGAGCGAAAGACGCCAAAGTCGAAGTGAATTCTATCTCTTCCCCACACGACCAGCGCCACGAGCGCCGCCAACACAACCAAACTCAGGATCAGTTGATTTTTCTTCAAAACTTCTCCGTTCCCACGGCTTAAGAATATCTCTTGAGTTTAGTTTCTCACCTATGTACAGGAAGTAAATGCCAAGGACTGTCATCTTATTTCTCGAAGGCGCGCCCGGGAACAGGCTTTAGCGGGTTACATCCGCCTGCGTGAGTGAGTTTCTGGCAGTTTGTCCGGCTTGCGCGGCCACCCTTTTCGCCTCGGCTTCACGTGCCAGCACACGGCGGTTGAACTCGTGAATCACGCGCGCCACGTAGGCCTGCGTCTCGCGGTAGGGCGGAATGCCATGATACTTGTCTACCGCCTCGGGGCCAGCGTTGTAAGCAGCCAGAGCCAGCGCAATATTGTCGTGGTAGCGCGTGAGCAGCGCGTCAAGATACGTCGAGCCGCCACGCACATTCTCGTCGGGCTGGAAGCTGTCCTCGACGCCGAGGCCTTTGGCAGTACCGGGCATAAGTTGCATCAACCCGCGGGCACCGGCAGGGCTCACGGCACGAGCATTGCCACCGCTCTCGGCCTTTACCAGGCTGGCCAGCAGGTCCACGTCCAGGTTATGTGCATGGCCGGCTTTGGTAAGCATCTCGCCAAGATCTACCGGAGAGAGCTTTACGACCGTTCCTGCTTTGGACTGCGCCGTGTGCGTCGCTGCCTTCAATTCCCGCGGTGCCGGTGGATCGGGAACCATCTCGACGCTGACAATATCTTCAGAAAGGCGCTCGATGTAATTGTCCTCGCCGGGACTCAGGTAGAGCCTGACGCGGCCCTGAACTGCTGCGTGATGATCGCAGTCCAACTCGAAGCCATTGCGCAGGGCCACACGCTCGGCTGCCTGCGCCACCGGAGCCAGGGCCGCCATGCCCAAAATCGCAATGAAGAAAACTCTACGCATCCTGAACCGCGTTCCCATTCTTGCCGCTATCTTTAGGTCTTGCAATAGAAATCTTAGCGATGGCTGCTTCCAGCATTACGGCCACACCATCTTCGTTGTTGGGCGGAGCCTGCTGCCAGCCGCGCGTTTTCGCCAATGTTCGCAGTTCCAAATCAGCATTGCCCATGATCACGCCTTGCCCGACCCACTCCAGCATTGCCAGATCGTTCCAATTGTCGCCAATGGCCATGGTCTCTTCGCGTTCAACGCCCAGCCGAGCCGCCAACCGCTCCAGTGCCGAGCATTTTGACACACCCGGTGGCAAAAGGTCCAGAATCGCCATATCGCGCCCAGGATACGTCGTGCGAATGCACTCGCAACTTTCGTTCCATGGGCTGTCATTGAGCGCCTGCTCGGCCTCGCGCATCTGGCTCAGACTACCTGCCGCCATGCCCTGAATAGGATCTTCGCCATCGCGGAGCGCATCTTCCAGCGGCTTGACCACCTCAATGGCGTTGCGGTTGGCCTCAACCCATAGCGCAATGCGCCCATGTGTCTGTTCCAGATCTTCGAGCACCAGCTCTTTGCCTCCCGGACGGTCAAAGGTGAAGACCAATGCTCCGAAGGGACGGAAGAGCCCACACAGTCCACGCGCCACGCGCGATTCCAGTTGGCAGCGGTCAATAACGTCGCCACCCAGTGTACGGGTCACTGCTCCATTAGACGTAATCAGCGGCGTATCCGCTCGGAGGCCAAGCCCCTCGAGTAGCGGCGCCGTGAACGCAGTGCGGCGACCCGTCGCGATAACTACTGTGATGCCAGCTTCCTGAGCAGACTTGAGCGCTTGCGCCGTGCGCGAAGTCATTGCCTTCGCAAAGGCAGGCAACAAGGTGCCATCCACATCGATTGCCACCAGCCGAACGGGAGGGTGCATACCTCTAGTGTATCGGTCCACCACCTGATGCCGGGCTGACCAAGGTGCCTTGCCCCAGCGCTCGTGACGGCAGTCCTACGCTGCAAGCCTCTGGATTGTTATAGTTGCGTGATGAATAAGTGTGGATTGGCGTTTATTGCGCTTCTGTCGATCTCTCCGCTGATAGCCCAGAATGCGGCGCCGAAGGTCTCCTTAGCCAATCCGCCGGAGATTTTCCTGGTCGGCAGCGTACATAACATGCACTTTGAGGAGCGTTACCATTACTCGCTCGTCGATTTGCAGACCCAGATCAGGTCGCTCCATCCCGATGTTGTCTGCGGAGAAATTACTTCGGCAGCCTTCAATGGGCCGATGGAAGGGAACTTTCCACCCGAGGCTGCCATGTTAGCTGAGATGGCTCCGGAGTGGGGTGTACGCTTCATTCCTGCCGACTGGCGGGTTAGCTTTGTCTGGCAGGATCGCGCTTCCCAGCAATTGTCCGAGGACAAGAAGAAATCTGCCGAACTCAGTGCCGAGGAGAACAAGGCAAAAGCCTATTTTGGCGGCAGTTCTGGCGTTTCGCTCTATGACTATACGAACGGCTCACAGGAATATCTGGCCATGGTCGATCATAAGTTTGAGAACGTGATTGGAGAGAACACCGTTTCCGACATCGCGTACGGAGCCTGGCATGAGCGCAACCGCAACATCGTGGAAAACTGCCTGGATGAAGCGGGCGCGGCCAAGCGAATCGTCTTTGTCTTCGGCAACGCTCATCTGCCGCAACTACGTCGGCAGTTGGCCGTGCGCGGCCTAACGGGGCAGATCCCTCCACGCGCCTTCACCCCGGCGGGGCTTGGAACCATGTCTCCGACCGTGATTGCTCGCTGGCAACGCAATCTGAGGAATCTGGAAGGCATTTCCGACGGAACGATTGCGGTCTCCGCCGACGATCGGGCCAAAGTGAAGGACACGAATCGCGTGCCAGTTCTGCGCAGCGAAATCGAACTCTATCTGGCTCGTCAGAAGGC
>Ga0255356_1001001_pt1 | contig 18446 bp, 18 predicted proteins | sample HBST100metaG_FD_189944 | JGI IMG/M metagenome (GOLD analysis project Ga0255356, IMG submission 189944) | Peat soil microbial communities from Stordalen Mire, Sweden - H.B.S.T100 | ecosystem: Environmental > Terrestrial > Soil > Wetlands > Peat | place: Sweden: Norrbotten County, Stordalen Mire...
CTTGGAGACCCGGCCATCCTTGGCGGTGCCCTGAATGGCTTCGGCGGAGATGTGCTTCTCTTCCAGCAGCTTGGCGGCGGCGGGCAGGGCGCCCACGCCGGGGCGGGCCACCGGGCCGGGAGCAGCCTGCGGGGCATGCACGCCAGCGGCATGCTGCGGCAGCGGCTCTTCTTTCTTGGGTGCCGGTGCTGGCGCGGCGGCGGCGGCGGTGCCCGCGCCGATGCGGCCGAGCAGGGCGCCGACCTCAACCTCGGTGCCTTCCGGGGCGACGATCTCGGCCAGCACGCCAGCTTCCGGCGCATTGACCTCGACGGTGACCTTGTCGGTTTCCAGTTCCACCAGCGGCTCATCAGCGGCGACAGCATCGCCCACCTTCTTGATCCACCGGGCGATGGTCGCGGTGGTCACGCTTTCACCCATGGTAGGGACTTTGATATCGGCGGCCATGACAACTCCTGAGTTAAGACAATCCGTCGCGTTTCAGTTTGCGACTTTTGGTGAACAGATCAGACGCTCAGCGCCTCGTTGACCAGAGCGGCCTGCTCGGCGGTGTGCACCTTGGCCAAGCCCGTGGCGGGCGAGGAGGCGGCGGCACGGCCAACATAGCGCGGACGCTTGGCGGCGTTGTTGAGGCAGGTCAGCACGCCCTCGATCCGGCGATCGACGAAGGTCCAGCCGCCCGTGTTCTCCGGCTCTTCCTGGCACCACACCACCTCGGCGTTGGTATACGCCTCAATCGCGGCTTTCAGGTTCTTCACGGGGAACGGGTAGAACTGCTCCAGGCGGACGATGGCGACATCCTTGACGCCGCGCTCGCGGCGCTCTTGCAGCAGGTCGTAATACACCTTGCCGGAGCAGATGACGACGCGCTTGACCTGGTCCGGCGCCACCAGCTCGTCGCTCTCGGGGATGACGTATTTAAAGGTGGAACCCTCCGCGAAATCCTCCAGCTTGGAGATGCAGAGCTTATGGCGCAGCAGGGATTTCGGCGTCATCAGGATCAGCGGCTTGCGGAAGTTCCGCTTCAACTGGCGGCGCAGCGCGTGGAAGTAGTTGGCCGGGGTGGAGATGTTGCACACCGCCATGTTGTTCTCGGCGCAGAGCTGGAGGTAGCGCTCCAGGCGGGCGGAGGAATGCTCCGGCCCCTGCCCCTCGCTGCCATGCGGCAGCAGCATCACCAGCCCGCACATGCGCAGCCACTTGGTTTCACCCGAGGCGATGAACTGGTCGATGATGACTTGCGCGCCATTGGCGAAGTCGCCGAACTGGGCTTCCCACAGTACCAGCACGTTCGGGTCGGACAAAGCGTAGCCGTATTCGAACCCCAGCACGCCGGCCTCGGAGAGGAGCGAGTTGAAGATCTCGATCGGGGCCTGACCCTCGCGGATGTTGTTCAGCGGGGTGTATTCGTTCTGGTTAGTCTGGTCGATGAGCACGGCATGGCGCTGGGAGAAGGTGCCGCGCTGGCAGTCCTCGCCCGAGAGACGCACGCGGTGGCCGTCCAGCAGCAGCGTGCCGAAGGCCAAAGCCTCGCCGGTTGCCCAGTCGATGCCCTCGCCGGTCTCGATCGCATGCTTCTTGGCTTCGAGCTGGCGCAGGATCTTCGAGTTGGTGTCGAAGGTTTCCGGCGCGTGCGAGATGGCGGCGCCGACTTCCTTCAGCTGCGCGAGCGGTGCCGCGGTAGCCCCTTCAACCTGCTCGTCCTCGCTGTCGGCCTGCTTCAGCCCGGCCCAATGGCCTTCCAGCCAGTCGGCCTTGTTCACCTTGTAGTCGCGGGAGCCTTCATAGGCTTCCTCGAGCACCTTGTGGTAGTCATCCACCATCGCCTGGCCTTCGCCAGCGGGCACGCTGCCTTCCCCCGCCAGCCGCTCGGCATAGAGCGTGCGGGTGGTCTTCAGCGCCTTGATGGCCTTGTACATGATCGGCTGCGTGAACGCTGGCTCCTCGTTCTCGTTATGGCCATGGCGGCGGTAGCACACCAGGTCGATAACCACGTCCACGGCGAATTCCATGCGGAACTCGGTGGCCAGACGGGCGGCGAAGACCACGGCTTCCGGGTTGTCGCCATTCACGTGCAGGATGGGGGACTGAATGGATTTGGCCACGTCCGTGCAATACAGGCCGGAGAAGGCGTGCGCGGGGACGGTGGTGAAGCCGATCTGGTTGTTGACCACCAGATGAATGGAGCCGCCGGTGCGGTAGCCGATGAGCTGGCTCATCGCCAGCGTCTCGTACACCAAGCCTTGGCCGGCGAAGGCGGCGTCACCATGCATCTGGATCGCCATGGCGGAGCGGCGGGTCTTGTCGCCATACATGTCCAGGCGCGCGCGGATCTTGCCGACCACCACCGGGTCCACGGCCTCAAGGTGAGACGGGTTCGGCTGCAGCGAGAGATGCACCTTGTTGCCGTTGATCTCGACGTCCGTGGAGGTGCCCAGATGGTACTTCACGTCGCCCGAGCCCTGCACGTCGTCCGGCTTGGCGGAGGCGCCACCGAACTCGGAGAACAGCGCCACCAGCGGCTTTTTGACTATATTGACCAGGGTGTTGAGGCGGCCGCGATGCGGCATGCCGATGGCGATTTCCTTCACGCCCCTATCGGCGGCGGTCTCGATGATCGCGTGCAAAGCCGGGATGGTGCTCTCGCCGCCCTCAAGCCCGAAGCGCTTGGTGCCGACGAAGCGGCGCTGGCAGAAATTCTCGAAGCTGTCGGCCTCGGTAAGCTGGCGCAGGATCTTGGCCTTGCCCGGCTTGTCGAAGGCGTTGAGCCAGGGCGCACCCTCGATGCGCTTCTGGATCCAGCTCTTCTGTGCCGGGTCCTGAATGTGCATGAACTCGACGCCGATCTGCCCGCAATAGCTGTGGCGCAGGGAAGCGATGATCTGGCGCAGCGTCGCGGTCTCGAAGCCGAGCACGCCGTCGATGAAGATCGGGCGCTCCATGTCGGCGGCGGTGAAGCCGTAGGTGGCGGGGTCGAGCTCGACATGATGGCCGGGCTGCTTCAACCCCAGCGGGTCGAGCTGCGCTTCCAGATGCCCGCGCACGCGGTAGGCGCGGATGAGCATGAGGGCGCGGATGGAATCGAGCGTGGCGGCGCGGGTGTCAGCGGCGCTGACGGCCCCGGCGGCGGGCTTGGCGGCCTTGGGGGGGGCTACCTCGTACTCGGAGGCATCGAAATTAGCGGGGCGGGGGGCCCAGGAGGCGCCGGAAGCATCCGTCAGAACGGATTTGGCTTCGTCATCCAGCGCGGAAAAGAGGGCCGCGAAATCAGGATCGACCGAATCCGGGGCGGAGATCCATTTTGCGTAAAGTTGGGCGATGAACTGCGCGTTCGCACCATTCATTGCGGTGGCAATGACATCTACACCGGGCATACCGATCCAATCCTCTTGATTACGTTTCTCCCGCCGGAAATGGCGGTGGGCCGATGAGCCCCAAACCAAGCAATGGGCCCATCCTGCCTGACGGGGATATAAGCCACTAGGGCGGCAAAGCCGTTATCCAGTTTAAAGGGGCAGGGTTGTACCACATGCATGAGTTAGCTTGTGTACCCCCTGCCCCTTCAGAGTCGTTAAGCTTTCAGCGCTTTCACCATGGTGCTGCCCAGGGCCGAGGGGCTATCCGCAACGAAGATGCCCGCCTCTTGCATGGCTTCGATCTTGGCGGCGGCGGTGTCCTTGCCGCCGGAGATCACGGCACCGGCATGGCCCATGCGGCGGCCCGGAGGCGCGGTGGCGCCGGCGATGAAGCCGACGATGGGCTTCTTGATCTTGTGGCGGGCCAGGAACTCGGCCGCGTCGATCTCGGAGGGACCGCCGATCTCGCCGATCATGATGATCGCCTGGGTCTCGTCGTCATGCAGGAACAGGTCCAGCACCTCGATGAAATCCGTGCCCTTTACCGGGTCGCCGCCAATGCCCACGCAGGTGGACTGGCCGAGCCCGGCGGCGGTGGTCTGCGCCACGGCCTCATACGTAAGAGTGCCGGAGCGGGAGACGATGCCGATGGAGCCGCGCTTGTGGATGTGGCCCGGCATGATGCCGATCTTGCACTCGTCCGGGGTGATCACGCCCGGGCAGTTCGGCCCGATGAGGCGGGATTTGGAGCCGGAGAGCGCGCGCTTGACCTTGACCATGTCCAACACCGGGATACCCTCGGTGATGCACACAATCAGCTCCATCTCGGCGTCGATCGCCTCCAGAATGGAGTCAGCGGCGAACGGCGGCGGCACGTAGATGGCCGAGGCGTTGGCGCCGGTCTTTTCGCGGGCCTCGTGCACGGTGTTGAACACCGGCAGGTCGAGATGCTTCTGGCCGCCCTTGCCGGGGGTTACGCCGCCCACAACCTTGGTGCCGTAAGCCAGCGCCTGCTCGGAGTGGAAGGTGCCCTGGGCGCCGGTGAAGCCTTGGGTGATGACCTTGGTGTTCTGGTTGACGAGAATGGCCATTACGCGGCTTCCTTCACGGCTTTGACGATTTTCTCAGCGGCATCGGCCAGGTTGTCGGCCGGGATGATGGGCAGGCCGGACTTGGCCATGATGTCCTTGCCAAGCTGCACGTTGGTGCCTTCCAGGCGCACCACCAGCGGCACGGAGAGCGACAGCTCGCGCGCCGCGGCAACCACGCCCTCGGCAATCACGTCGCACCGCATGATGCCGCCGAAGATGTTAACCAGAATGCCTTCCACGTGCGGGTCGGACAGGATGATCTTGAACGCCGCCGTTACGCGCTCCTTGGTGGCGCCGCCGCCGACATCCAGGAAGTTGGCGGGCTCGGCGCCGTAGAGCTTGATGATGTCCATGGTCGCCATGGCCAGACCGGCGCCGTTGACCATGCAGCCGATATTGCCGTCCAGCGCCACGTAAGAGAGGCTGTACTTGTTGGCTTCCAGCTCCTTCGGGTCTTCCTCGCTCTCGTCGCGGAGCTTCTCGATCTCCGGGTGACGGTAGAGGGCGTTGTCGTCGAAGCTCACCTTGGCGTCGAGCGCATAGATCTCGCCGGCGCCGGTGACGACCAGCGGGTTGATCTCGATGATCGCGGCATCCAGGGCATTGAAGGCTTCGAAGATGCTGTTGACGAACTTGGCGAAGGTGGAAATCTGCTTACCTTCGAGACCCAGGCCGTAGGCCAGCTTGCGGGCATGGAAGGGGGAGATGCCGGAGGCCGGGTCAACCGGGGCGCGCAGGATCTTCTCGGGGTGGTGCTCGGCTACCTCCTCAATCTCCATGCCGCCTTCGGTGGAGGCGACGATCACGACCTCGGAAACCGAGCGGTCGATGAGGAGGGACAGGTACAGCTCGCGCTTGATGTCGCACCCAGCTTCCACATACACGCGGCGCACCAGGCGGCCAGCCGGGCCGGTCTGCTTGGTGATCAGCGTGTGGCCGATCATCGCGCTCGCGGCGTCACGGACTTCGTCCAGGCTCTTGGCCAGACGCACGCCGCCCTTGCCGGCGGGGTCTTCCTTGAACTTACCGGCGCCGCGGCCACCGGCATGAATCTGGGATTTGACGACATAGACCGGGCCGGGGAGCTTCTTGGCGGCGTCCACGGCTTCTTCGGGCGTCCAGGCCACATAGCCGTCGAGAACCGCCACGCCATAGGCTTTCAGCAGTTCTTTGCCCTGGTATTCATGAATATTCATTTGGAGTTCAGCCTACCTGTTTCTGGAGTTTCAATAGAGGCGTTATTGGGCGTGCTACCCTAATCGTCATGCCCCGGCAAGACAGGATTTGCCGGGCCGGACTCAGGTGAGATGGGGCAAAGCGAGATAGGTTTCGCTTTGCATTTCCTCTAGCCGCGAGGCCGTGCGCTCGAAGATTTTGGCCCCCGTGCCGGCGCGGTACAACTCGTCCGGATAGGCGGCGGCGGAGGCGTAGAGCTTCACCCGGTGCTCGTAGAGCGCGTCGATGAGCGTGACGAAGCGCCGCGCCTCGTCGAAATTATCGGGCGAGAGGCGGGGGATGCCGTCAATGAGCAGGGTATGGTACAGTGTGGCCAGGGCCAGATAGTCGCCCGGCCCCAGCGGCATGCCGCAAAGGGCGTGGAAGTCGAACCGCGCCACCCCGGCGGCGGCCAGCGGGATCACCAGCTTGCGCCCGGCGATGAAGATTTTATCCGGCTTCGGCGTCTCGCCCATGGTGAGTTCGGAGAAGACAAGGTCCATCGCCGCATCGGCCTGGCGGTCCACCGGCACGTACCAAGCCCGCAGCCCGTGCACACGCCCGCGCCGGTAATCCTGCACGGAGTCCAGCACCAGCACGTCCAGATGCTTCTTGATGAGGGCGATGAAGGGCAGGAAGGCATCGCGCCCCGGCTGGCCCTTATATAGGTCATCCGGCAGCGTGTTGGAGGTGGCGACGATGACGACGTTGCGGGCGAACAGCGCCTCGAACAGCCGGCCCAGGATCATCGCGTCCACGATGTCATGCACCTGGAACTCGTCGAAGCAGAGCAGCGCCGCCTCATTGGCGATCTGGTCGGCCAGAGGCGGGATCGGGTCGGAGATCTCGGGGTGGTTGTGCTTGATGGCGTGAAAGCGCCGGTGCGCATCCTGCATGAATTCGTGGAAGTGGATGCGCTTCTTGCGCGGCACATCGGCAGCCTCGAAAAACAAATCCATGAGCATGGATTTGCCGCGCCCGACCTCACCCACAATGTAGAGCCCGTTCGGGTGGTCCTGCACCTCGTCCACCTGCTTGCGGCGGAGCAGCTTGCCGACCCAGCCATTGGCCGGGGCTTTCGGGTTGGGGTCGTAGCCGCGCAGCTTGGCCCAGAGATCTTGCAGATGCTCGGCGGCAACGGCCTGAGCCTGGTCGTAAGCAAGCGTGCCGGCGGCGACGCGGGCGCGATAGACCGGCATGACACCGGCTGTCTGGGGGAGGGTGTTGGGCATGCTTGGCCGATACTGCAACCTCTGGCACCGTGCAACAAGGTCAAGAGCCATGCCGGGATTTGCCGGAGCCTTGCGGATTTGGACGGCTAAGGTTAACGCCTAACGGCCCTTTAATACGGATGACGGCTATGGATGCACTGGATTTCGACGCCTTGCGAGCCGTGGAGGTCTCTGACGCTCCGTTCACGCATATTCTGCTGCCGCGCTTCGTGAAGCCGGAGGCGCTGCAAGCCGTGTTCGCCACGCTGCCGCCGATGAAGGGGCGGGGGAGCTTTCCCATCGAGGCGCTGAAGCTGGGGCCAGCGGCGCGGGACGCGATTGCGGGGCTGCAGAGCGAGACATTCCGCCGCATCGTGGCGGAAAAATTCGGGCTGGACCTGAAGGACGCGCCGGTGATGACCACGCTGCGCGGCAATTCCGGGGCGCAGGACGGGCGGATTCACACGGATTCCCTGGCGAAGCGCGTGACCATTCTGCTGTATCTCAACCCCGGCAACGGTGGGGCTTGGGCGAGGCAGGAGGGCTGTCTGCGCTTGCTGCGCGGGCCGGATGATCTGGAAAATTACGCGGCGGAGGTGCCGCCGGTGGATGGCACGCTGCTCGTCTTCCCCAACGGCCCCACTACTTGGCACGGGCACAAGACTTATATCGGCCAGCGCTATGTGGTGCAGATGAATTACATGACCACCAGCGCCAAGGCGAAAGCGGAGATGCGGCGGCACCATCTCTCCGCCTTCATCAAACGCCTGACGCGGGCGGCCTGAGCCGGTGCTGGCGGGGCAGAAGGTCGCGGTTATCCTCCCGGCCTATAATGCGGCGCGCACGCTGGAGCGCACCTATGCGGAGATTCCGCACGAGATCGTGGACGATGTGATCCTCACCGATGACGGCAGCCGGGACGACACGGCGGAGATCTCGCGCCGGTTGGGCATTCACACGCTGGTGCATGACCGCAACCGGGGCTACGGCGCCAACCAGAAGACCTGCTATGCCGAGGCGCTGGCGCGGGGCGCGGATATCGTGGTGATGCTGCATCCGGACTACCAGTATTCGCCGAGGCTGGTCGCCGCCATGGCCTCCATGATCGCCTCCGGGCATTATGACGTGGTGCTGGGGTCGCGCATACTCGGGCGCGGGGCGCTGAGGGGCGGCATGCCTTTATATAAGTATATCGCCAACCGGGCGCTGACTTTTGCCGAGAACATCCTGCTGGGGTTGAAGCTCTCGGAATACCATACCGGCTATCGCGCCTGGTCGGCCAAGGCGCTGCGGACCTTGCCGCTGGCGCGCTGCTCGGATGATTTCGTCTTCGACAACGAGATGCTGGCCCAGGCGGCTTATGCGGGGTTCGAGATCGGCGAGATATCCTGCCCGACGAAATACTTCCCCGAGGCGTCGTCGATCAATTTTAAGCGATCCGTGGTGTACGGGCTGGGCGTGCTGCGCACGGCGGCGGAATACCGGCTGGCCTATTGGGGGCTGCGGGCCTCGCCGCTCTTTGGGCATGCGCCGTAGCGCGGTTGCGGCGCTGGCCGCTGCCGCCGGGCTGTCGCTCGTTGCCTCGGTGCTGGCCGGGCCGCGTCTGGCCGCGGCGGTGGTGGCGGGGGCGGCGTTTCTGCGCGGTGCCGGGCCGGAGGGCTGGCTGATCTTCACCGGGGCGGTGCTGCTGGCGGCGCTCGTGGGTATTGTGCCCGGGGCGCTGCTGGGAGTGGCGGCGGGGGTGATTTTCGGCATCGCCATAGGCTTCGGCCTGAGTGCCGCTGGCATTCTGGCGGGTGCGGGGCTGGCCTTCGGGCTCAGCCGCTCGGTGTTGCGGCCTTATATAGGTGCGGCGTTACGCCGGCACGGGGTTTTGGCGCGGCTGGACGGGGCCATCGCCGCCGATGGCTGGCGGCTGGTGGCGTTGCTGCGCGTCTCGCCGGTCATGCCTTTCTCTCTTACCTCTTACGCGCTCGGCTTTTCCGGCATCACGCTGCGGGACTACATGCTGGGCACGCTCGCCTCGCTGCCCGCATTGCTGGGCTATGTCGCCATCGGCGCGCTGGGCGGCTGGGGGGCGGGGCTCAGCCATGGGCCGCAGCACGGCATTCATCTGGCGCTGCTGGCGCTGGGCACGGTGGCCACGCTTGGGCTTGTGCTGCATCTCTCCCGGCTGCTGCGCCGCGCTTTGGCGCTGCCCGGAGATGCACCCGCATAGGGGAATGCCGCATATTGCCGGTTCCGCCGGAGCGAAAATCCGTTTAGGGTGAGGCGATATGATAACCGATCTGCCCAACGTGCTGACCTTGTCCCGCATTGGCGCTATTCCGCTGCTGGTGTTGCTGGTGGCCATCCAGGCGCCATGGGCGGATTTGCTTGCCGCCTTGGTGTTCGCACTGGCCGGGATCACGGATTATTTTGACGGCAAGCTGGCGCGCGAACGCCTGCAGCTCTCTGATTTTGGCCGCATGCTGGACCCGATCGCGGATAAGCTGCTGATCGGCGCGACGCTGATGGCGCTGGTCGGCTTCGGGCATTTGCCGGGGCTCGGCATTTTCCCCGCTATCGTCATCATGCTGCGTGAAATTCTGGTCAGTGGCCTGCGCGAGTATCTGGCCGAGATCCGTGTGGGGCTGCCGGTGACCAAGCTCGCCAAATGGAAGACGGCGGTACAGATGCTCGCGCTGGGGCTGCTGCTGCTGGGCGCGGACGGCGCGCGGCTCATCGGCCTTGGCGTGCTGCCCATGGCCTGGATCGGCGGCACGCTGCTCTGGCTCGCCGCCGGGCTCACGCTCATCACTGGCTGGGATTACCTCACCGCAGGGTTGCGCCATGCCGGGGCCTCGCGCCGCACGGTTTAAACCATGCTTGCGCCAAGCGCCGCTTCGGCTAAACGGGAGATGATATCCTCCGAGGAGTGACGATTTGCGCAAGACCCTGGCTATCGGCGCGGTGCTGTTTCTGTCCGGCTGCGTGAGTGAGCGGCATTTTACCACTGATACGCTGTGGCCCTTTGGCAACCCGAACGCCCCCTCCGCGACGAGCGAGATGGCGCAGCGCGCCCTTGGCCACGAGCCAGGGGTGACGCCGCTGGTGCCGCAGCCCGGTAATGTATGGCCCGGCCCGGTACAGCCGATGCCGACGCTGAGCCAGGTCGAGAAAAACGAGAACCTGCCGCTGGGCGAGGGATATACGCCCTCGCTGCCCTCGCCCTATCCGCCGGGCCAGGAGCCGAAGAATGACGGCACCTCTGATATAGGCATGGATAAGAGCCTATATCCCACGGTGAACGGGGTGCCGCAGGTGGTGCCCGCCGTACCGGGTGATGCGAGGTAGATGCGGATTCTTTATTTTGCCTGGCTGCGTGAGAAAATCGGGGTGGGTCAGGAGGAGTTTGCGCCGCCCGCCGGCACGCTGACGCCGCGCGACTTGGCGCTGGTGCTGAGCGCGCGCGGGCCTGGCTACGCGGCGGCCTTCGCGGATATGCGGCTGATCCGCTGCGCGTTGGACCGTGAATTCGCCGGGCTGGACGAGTCCTTGGGCGCGGCGGCGGAGGTGGCGTTTTTTCCCCCAGTCACGGGCGGCTGATGCGCCGGGTTAGCGTTCAGGAAGCGGATTTCGACGCCGGTGCCGAGCTGGCCGCGCTGGCGGCCGATGGCGCTGGCGGGGTGGCGAGTTTCATCGGTGTGGTGAGGGCGGAGTCCGGCGGGCAAAAACTCGTGGCAATGCGGCTGGAGCATTATCCGGGCATGACGGAGACGATGCTGGCGCGGCTGGCCGAGGCCGCCATGGCGCGCTGGGCGCTGAGCGGGTGCACCATCATTCATCGTGTGGGGCGGCTGACGCCGGGGGCGAATATCGTGCTGGTGGCCGCCGCCAGCCGCCACCGGGCGGAGGCGCTGGCGGCCGCGGCGTATCTTATCGACCGGCTGAAGACCGAGGCTCCGTTCTGGAAGGCCGAGGAGTTTTGCGCGGGCGGCGAGGCCTGGGTGGCGGCGAGGCCGGAGGATGAAGCCGCCGGTAAATCCTGGGCCTGAAAGGTTTGCCCCGCTGGCAGGGTCGGCTATAGACGCGCGCATGGACCTGAAAGATCATATTCGCGGCGTGCCGGATTTCCCCAAGCCGGGGATTCTTTTCTATGACATCTCGACGCTGCTGCGCCATGCCGATGCGTGGCAGGTGGCCATGGGGCGGCTGACCAGCCGGGTGCGGGCGTATCACCCCACCGTGCTGGCCGGGGTGGAGAGCCGGGGCTTTTTGCTCGCGGCACCGCTGGCGCTCAAGCTTGGCTGCGGCTTTATCATGCTGCGCAAGCGCGGCAAGCTGCCCGGCGCCACCGTGGGGCTGGATTACGCGCTGGAATACGGCACGGACCGGATCGAGATCCAGGCCGATGCGCTGGAGCCGGGGGCGCGCGTGGTGGTGGTGGACGACCTGCTCGCCACTGGCGGCACCATGGCGGCGGGGATCAAGCTATTGCAGAACGTGGGGGCCGAGGTTGTGGCCGCGGCCTCGATTATCGAGCTGACCTTCCTGAACGGGCGCGACAAGCTCGATGTGCCGTTCGAATCCCTGATTCAGTACGACGATTGACGAAACGCTTTAGTGTCTTAAAGTCCGCGGCTTGGAACGCAGGATGCTATACCCCATGAAGCGCCGGCAGCTTATTGGCGGACTGACCGCGGCGGCGTTGCTGCCAGGGGCAGCGCGCGCGGATTTCGGAGCAAGGCCGCTGACGCTTCTGGTGGCCGGGCCAGATGGCGCGCAGACCAGCCGTTGGGGCGATGCCTGCGCCTTGGCCATGGCGGGATTCTTCCCCGGCAACCCGGCGATATTGCCGCAGACTGTTGGCGGGCTGGACGGGGTGACCGGCGCTAACCGGCTGGACGCGCTGGTTATCCCTGACGGCACGACCGCCGCGATTTTGCCCGGGGATGCGCTGATCGCCTTCATCACTGGGGATTCGCGCGTGCATTTTGACCCCACGCGCTGGACGCCGGTGCTCGCGGGTGAAACTTCGGGCGTGCTGATGGTGCGGGCTCCGGCCGGCATACAGCCGGACATCAACGTATTGCGCAAGCTGGCGCCGCTGCGTGTGGCGGCGGACCAGCCGCAGAGCCGGGACCTCGCGGCGCTGCTGGCATTGGCGCGGCTGAATGTGCCGACCGCCCCGATTTTTGGCCTGCGCGACCGCGATGCGAAGATGCGCGCCTTCATCGCCGGGCAGGTGGATGCCTTGTTCCTCAGCGGCGAGGGGGTGACGGCGGACGTGGCCCCGCTCACCGCCGCGGGCGCGGTGCCGGTGTTCACCATCGGCGCGCTGGATGCGAGCGGCATGGTGGTCGCGGACCGGCTCTTCCCCAATCTGCCGGAAGCCATGCAGTTCGGCGATGGCGCCGCATCGTTTCTGGACAACGCCTACCGCGCCGCCGCCGCCGCCGCGCGGCTGGATTTTCTGCTCGTGCTGCCACGGCTCACCGCTCCCTCGGTTGTGGCTGTATGGGCTCAGGCGGCCACTTCGGCGGTGTCCTCCTCCACGGCGCTGGCGGCGGCGGCGGATGCCAGCGCTGTCTCCCTGCATCTGGCCCCGGCGCTGAGCAGCGCGCTGGCCACGCTGAACCGGGAGATGCCGGACCAGGGCAGTCTGCAAGCCTTTCTGGCCAAGAGCTACGGCTGGCAGCCGAGCTGAGTTTGGCGAAGCCGGTTAAAACCTATGCATGCTCGGCCTGCGGCGCGGTGTTCCCGAAATGGGCGGGGCGCTGCGAGGCCTGCGGCGAGTGGAATACGCTGGAGGAGCAGGTTCTGCCCAAGGCGCTGCCGGGCGGGATAAAAGAGGGCGCGCGGCGGGGCGGCTCGAAAATCGAATTCGTGGGGCTGGAGGGTATCTCGCCGCCGCCGCCGCGTGTGCCCACCACCATTGCGGAGTTTGACCGTGTGCTGGGTGGCGGGCTGGTTCCGGCTTCCGTTGTGCTGGTGGGCGGCGATCCGGGCATCGGCAAATCCACCCTGCTGCTTCAGGCTGGTGCGGCCCTTGGCCGGGCGGGTAAGCGGGTTGTGTATATCTCGGGCGAAGAGTCCATCGACCAAATCCGCATGCGCGCGGCGCGGCTGGGGTTGACGCATTCGCCCATGGACCTCGCCGCCGCCACCCAGCTCGGCGATATTCTGGCCAGCCTGGCGCAATTCCCCGATGCCGCGCTGGTGGTCATCGATTCCATCCAGACCATGTGGACCGAGGGCGTGGACTCCGCCCCCGGCTCGGTGACGCAGGTGCGCGCGGCGGCGTTCGAGCTGATCCGCGCCGCTAAAACCCAGGGCTTCGCGCTCATGCTCGTGGGACATGTGACCAAGGAGGGCAACCTCGCCGGGCCGCGCGTGCTGGAGCACATGGTGGACGTGGTGCTGCATTTTGAGGGCGACCGGGGGCACCAGTTCCGCATCCTGCGCGGGGTGAAAAACCGCTTTGGCGCCACGGATGAGATCGGCGTGTTCGAGATGACCGGGCGGGGCTTGGCGGAGGTGCTGAACCCCTCGGCGCTGTTTTTGGCCGAGCGGCGGGGCAATGTCTCCGGCAGCGCGGTGTTCGCGGGGCTGGAGGGCTCGCGCCCGGTGCTGGTGGAACTTCAGGTTCTGCTCGCCCCCAACCCCGGCGGTTCGCCAAGGCGCTCGGTCATCGGCTGGGATTCCGGGCGGCTTTCGATGCTGCTTGCCGTTTTAGAGACACGCTGCGGCCTCAAACTGGCCATGAACGATGTCTACCTGAACGTGGCGGGCGGGTTGCGGGTAACGGAGCCCGCGGCGGATCTGGCCGTGGCGGCGGCGCTGATTTCCGCCGCTTCCGATGTACCGACCGACCCGGAGATGGTATTCTTCGGCGAGATTGGCCTCTCGGGCGAGCTGCGGCAGGTGGCGCAGGCGGAGCTGCGGCTGAAGGAGGCGGCGAAGCTTGGCTTTGCCCGCGCCGCCAGCCCCAAGCGCGTGGCCGGCGGCACGGCGCGGCTCTCAGTGCCGAAGACGTTGAGCCTGATTGAAATCGGGCATCTGACGGACCTTGTTGGCGTGGTTGCCTCTGGGGCGAAGCCGGGCGGCAAAAAGAAGAAGGAGGAGGGGGAGTGACCTGGATCGACGCTGCCGCGCTGGTGATTATCGGCCTCTCCGCCGCATTCTCGATGGTGCGCGGCTTTGTGCGTGAGGTGCTGGGCGTATTCGCCTGGATTGGCGCCGCTCTGGCGGCGGTGAAATTCTACCCGCTGGTGCAGCCTGAGATCGGCTCGCTACTGCCCGCCTCGATGAAGAATTTCGTCGTCTACGGCGCCATGGCGGTGGTGTTCCTGATCGTGCTCATCATCCTCAGCCTGATCAGCGCGCTCATCGGCGGGCTGGTGCGGGACTCCGCGCTCTCCGGGCTGGACCGCTCGCTGGGGCTGGTGTTTGGCGCGGTGCGCGGCGCGGTTGTCATCTGCCTGGCCTATGTGGCGCTCTCCGTGGGCGTGGCGCAGCCGCAATGGCCGGCGCCGGTGGTGAATGCGCGCTTCCTGCCGGTGGCGTATCAGGGGGCGAAGACAATCGTCTCGCTGCTGCCCAAGATGTATCAACCCAAGGTGGACCCGCTGCCCGGCGCCCCGGCCCCCGCCGCCTCGGCGCTGATGCAGCAGCCCGTCGCCGGCAGTGCCTTGCAGGGGTTGTAGAGCGGATTTATCCGCGAATGCCTCGACATCGTGCTGTCACAGGACTAGTTGACGCCAGCGTAGCTTACGGAGGGTATGAGGCGATCATGATCGATGACGACAAGCCTCATGAGGAATGTGGCGTTTTCGGCGCCTGGAATGTCACCGATGCGGCGGCGATAACCGCGCTCGGCCTGCATGCGTTGCAGCATCGCGGGCAGGAAGCCACGGGTATCGTCACGCATGACGGCGTGCGGTTCCATTCCCACAAGGGCCTCGGCCTGGTGGGCGACAATTACGGCGATGCGAAGACCATGGCGGGCCTGCCGGGCACGCGCGCCATCGGGCATAACCGCTACGCCACCACGGGCGAGACGGTGTTGCGCAACGTGCAGCCGCTCTTCGCGGAATTCGAGTTCGGCGGCTTCGCCGTCGGCCATAACGGTAATTTGACCAACGCGCACACGCTGCGCCGGGCCCTCACGCGGCGCGGCTGCCTGTTCCAGTCCACCATGGACTCGGAAGTGTTCGTGCACCTTATCGCCATCAGCCTGTACGCTAATGTGGTGGACCGGCTGATCGACGCGATCAAGCAGGTGATTGGCGCGTATTCGCTGGTGGCGCTGACCACCGAGCAGCTCATCGGCGTGCGCGACCCGCTGGGCGTGCGCCCGCTGATTTTGGGCCGCACGCATGGCGCGGATGGCAAGGAAGGCTGGGTGCTGGCCTCCGAGACCTGCGCGCTGGATATTGTGGGCGCTGATTTTGTGCGCGACGTGGAGCCGGGCGAGATCGTGCTCATCGACGACCGTGGGGTGCAGAGCATCAAGCCCTTCACGCCGCAGCCGCCGCGCTTCTGCGTGTTCGAATACATCTATTTCGCGCGGCCTGATTCCGTGATGGAGGGTACCTCCGTCTATACCGCGCGCAAGCTGATTGGCGCGCAGCTGGCCAAGGAAGCGCCGATAGAGGCGGATGTGATTGTGCCGGTGCCCGATTCCGGCGTGCCCGCGGCGATGGGCTTCTCCGAGGCCAGCGGCATTCCCTTCGAGCTGGGCATCATCCGCAACCATTACGTTGGCCGCACCTTTATTGAGCCCACGGACCAGATCCGGCATCTGGGCGTGCGGCTCAAACATTCGGCAAACCGTGCCATGATTGAGGGCAAGCGTGTTGTGCTGGTGGATGATTCCATCGTGCGCGGCACCACCAGCCAGAAAATCGTGGAGATGATGCGCGCCGCCGGGGCGGCCGAGGTGCATATGCGCATCGCCGGGCCGCCGACGACCCATTCCTGCTTCTATGGCATCGACACGCCCGAGCGCAGCAAGCTGCTGGCCGCGCGCAATAACGTGGAACAGATGGCGAAGCTGATCGGCGTGGATAGTCTGGCCTTCATCTCCATTGAGGGGCTGTACCAGGCGCTCGGTAAGCCAGGGCGCGACCCGCTGGCCCCGGCCTTCTGCGATGCCTGCTTCACCGGTGATTATCCGATCTCCCTGACCGATAATCTGGAGCCGCGCGACACGCAGCAAAGTCTGCTCGCTGAGCTGAACTGATGGACGATCTGGTCGCGTATGCCTGGGTCGCCGTTGGTGGTGCCTTGGGCAGCGTTGCCAGATTCGCCCTGGGCAACGCCATGGCGGTGGCGCTGGGGCCGCAGTTTCCCTGGGGCACGCTGCTGATCAATGTCATCGGCTCCTTTGTCATCAGCTTTTTCGGCATGCTCACCGGCAGTGCGGGCCGCTTCGGCCTGCCCTATGAGGCGCGGGTCTTCGTGACCGTGGGTATATGTGGCGGTTTCACTACATTTTCCTCGTTCAGCCTGCAGACGGTAGATCTGGCCCGCGCTGGCCAGCCGGGGCGCGCGGTGGCTTATGTCGCGGCGTCCATGATTTTGGGCATTGCTGCCTGCGCTTTAGGCATGGCGGGCGCGGCGGCGCTGAACGCCCCCCGCCAGGGCTGACGCCGGGCGATCCGGATTGGCCCGGTGTCTTCATCCTGGGTCATCACAAATTCCACCAACGTATTGATCTGTTGGGAGTGACCGGCTTAAGGCCGGATCATGCGGAGAGCTATGCGCAAGTTGTAGTGTTTTCGAACAGACATGCGCGAAGCGTATGTCTGCTTTGTGTCATTTCAGCCACACGATTGTCGCAAAGCGAAAATTTACGTCATTTCATATGGCCTGTGTCGGGTCTTGGCATGTAGATTGCCATTTCGTTAGCGTGGAGTGGTGTGGGGCTGGGGTTTTTTGCCCAGCACACGAAGCAACAGGTTACGTTTTGGGCATCACGCGCGGCAAATGCGCAATGAGGAGGCATAATGAATACGATGCGTCGGCAACTTCTTGGACTGGGCTTTGTGGCTGCGTCCTCCCTTCTGGCCATTCACGCGGCACAGGCTTTGACCGCCCCGCAACCGATCACGATCGACGGTGGTCCGCTGGGGCAACTTGAGATCAGCGGCGGTGTCGACGGTTACGCCTACTTCATGAGCAACACGGCGAGCGCCAACGCGAGCCATGGTTCCATCCAGTCCACCGGCATGGGCATGAGCAGTGGCATCCTTGAGGTGCAGAAGAACACTGGCGTACTGCAGTTCACCTTGGAAATCGGCGCTAACTCCTTCCAGATTCTGGGTGCCGAGGCGTATGACCACAAGGGTCACATCGCCCAGGCCTCCATCAACCAGTTCCCGACCGGCCCGCTCTATGAGGGCTATGTTACCATCGCGCCGACGAACTCGCCGGTCACCATCTCCGCTGGTATGCTTGCCTCGCTTGAAGGTTATGAATACGGCGCCGATTACTACAACGCCGTGCAGCTCGAGACTTTGCTGTACTACGTGCAGAACAACAACGCCCGTGGCGTTGAGGCGACCCTGACCGAAGGGCCGGTGACCGCGACCGTGCAGTATGGTGACTCCACCGACTCCGGCGTGTGGAACACGATCCAGGCGTTGATCAGCTACAAGATCGACGACAACAATGTCGCCAACATCTATGGCGCCTATAACCTCGGCAAGACCGGCCCCAACACCTATCTGTACGGCCTGCCGAGCAGCACCACCACGGGCCTGAACGACGCCTATGCCAATAACGCCCTGATCGGCGCTTATTATAATTACACGCACAACAACTGGACCCTGGTGCCGGAAGTCCAGTACGTTTACGCCCGCAAGGACGTGCAGATTGGTATTAACGGCCAGTCCAGCAATTTCGGCGCGGCGCTGTTCAACGACTACACCTTCACCAACACCCCGTACTCCATCGGCAGCTGGGTCGAGTATTTCGACTCGCACACCTCCGCGGCGTCGAACTATGCGTGGGTTCCGTCCAGCAGCAATGGCGTCAGCGGTTTTGGCGGGAACATGGAGGCCATCGGCGTCGCCGTTGCGCCGACCTGGCAGTACAAGTACCTGTTTGCCCGCGCGAATGCCGGTTACATCTACCTGCTGCACAATTCCGACTCGCAGGGCAACCATTACGGCTTTGGCAACGACAACAGCCATGGTCAGTTCACCGGCACCCTCGAAGCCGGTCTGATGTTCTAATCCGCCACATAGGCGAAACGAAAAGGCCGGGGAAATCCAGGCTGTGTGGAAACTCATTGGAGGCTCCGGTTTGACCGGGGCCTCTTTTGGTATCCGGCGCCTTTTTGGTATCAGTCTGGTTTGGCTCTGAGGTTGATGGTGCGGAGGATGTTGTAGGCGAGGACGGAGAGGGCCATCTCGGTTCTTGTGCCTTTGAGGTTGCGGGTGAGGAAGCGGCCTCCCGCGGTAATCCCCCCGTTTTTAACGGGGCTTATTCGTAGAATTCACGCGGCGAGTTTCAGCTTCTGGGCGGGTGTGATCCCGCCGATCCCCATATTGGGACGTTCGTTGTTATACGTCCAGAGCCATTGC
>Ga0255356_1001003_pt1 | contig 18429 bp, 9 predicted proteins | sample HBST100metaG_FD_189944 | JGI IMG/M metagenome (GOLD analysis project Ga0255356, IMG submission 189944) | Peat soil microbial communities from Stordalen Mire, Sweden - H.B.S.T100 | ecosystem: Environmental > Terrestrial > Soil > Wetlands > Peat | place: Sweden: Norrbotten County, Stordalen Mire...
GAGACCGCATTTGGGCGGGCACGGAAAATGGATTGGCTGTTTACCAGAACCATGCCTGGAAGGTCTACACAACCGCGGATGGATTGGCGCATCGCGCCGTGATTTCGCTGGCTCTGGACAGGAATACGGGCGATGTATGGGCCGGAACGATGGGCGGGCTGAGCCGCATCTCCGGCGGACACATTGACAGTTATACGCAGTTGAACTCAGGGCTGAGCAACAACGTCGTCTACAGCATCTCGATAGTAGGTGAGGATGTTTGGATCGCCACAGCAGCCGGTGCTTGCAGATTAAACCTGCACACGAATCAGTGGTCGCTCTACAACGAGCGCAACACGCCCATGTTCGAGATATGGTCGTATGCGGTTTCCGCCGCGCCTTCCAAAGTCTTCTTTGGCGTTTGGGGAAGCGGTGTCCTCGAATACAACCAGAAGACCGCTAAGTGGACCAGGTACGACGACCCCGATGGCGAAACCGAGACAGTGGTGATGAAGGATCAGGGCCTGATCCACGAGATCGTCACTTCGGTCAGCTATATGGAGCAGGACAAGGTTTTGTGGGTGGCCACATATTTTGGAGATAGCCACTATGACGGCCGCTACTGGCACAACTTTCTCACCAAGGATAGCGGCCTGCCTTCTAACTTCACCAATTATGTGAAAGGCGTGGACGGCAAGCGCGCATGGTTCGGCACCGACAAGGGGCTTGCATATTATGACGGCGTGAACTGGGCCGTCTATCGGCCATCGCTCACGGACGGCAAGCCCGAAATGACGGTGCGCAACGCAAAGGGCATCGTCACGCCTGTTACTGTCACCACCGCTCCGGCGCACAACTATATACTCGGCATCGACTTTCAAGGCAACGACATCTGGGTTGCCACCGCCGACGGACTAAGTCACGGAATTCGTCAACCGTAACGAAACACGATCGCCATGACGGCATAACTCGGATTCTGGGAGCCAATGAATGTTCTGGACGGATAAACAAGCTGAAACCAGCAAGGAGTTGTTGTGATGCGCAAAGGATGGATGTTGGTTATGTCAGGTATCTTGGCTACTGGCATGGCGGTTCAGTGCCCAGCCCAAAATGCGGCCAGGAAGACGGATACAAGCTCGGGGAAAAAAGTATGTGAGTGTGGCGCGCATCCGCCAGGACCGCCTAGAGATCGCGTCGTATCCCCATATGCTGGCACACCCGAGGACCTGAAGCCATTCGGCAAGTTTACGTCGAGTTATGATGTCAACTACATTAAACCCAATATCTACATGGGCGCGGCGAGGAAGATTCCCGATCCAACCGATATTAAGGAAGTTCGCATCGGATTTATTGGTCCAGTCGAGCACACCACCGATCAGGTCTTTGGGTTGCGAATGCTGCACGGCGCGCAGATGGCAATCGACGAGGCCAATGCCCGCGGCGGTTATGGGGGCAAGCCCTTCAAGCTGATGGTGCACAACGACTACAACAACTGGCAGCGCGGCGCGGTCTACGGCGCTGACCGGCCCACCGACCCCACCATCTGGGGTTCGCCCTCCGATGAAGCCGTGAAGATGATCTACGATGACGAAGATTGGGCGATCTTTGGTTCGATCAGCTCAGAGACTACGCACATTGTGCTGCGCGTCGCGCTGCGCGCTGAGATTCCCGTGGTCAACTCGGAGAATACCGATCCCACCGTTCCAGAAACCACAATTCCGTGGTACACCGGCGTGCTGCAGGATGATCGCCAGCAGTCCTATACGCTCGCCCGGCACATCTTTACTGAACTGGGACTGAAGCGCGTGGCGCTGTTCAGGGTAAACAACCGCTATGGGCGCTTTGGCGTCGGCAAGTTTCGCGATGCCACGCGCCGCCTGGGCCACCCGCTGGTAATCGAGCAGAAGTATCTGCCGGGCGACACGGATTATTCACAGCAGTTGAAGGTAATTCGCGATGCGCGAGCAGATGCGATTGTCATATGGGCCGATGAGGATCAAACGGCTCTGTTTCTCAAGCAACTGCGAGCTGCCGGAATGAAGCAGCGTGTCTTTGGCGCATATCGCACTCTGGGGCCAACGCTGCTGGCTGAAGCAGGAGACGCAGCCGAGGGCTTTGAGGCTGTCTACCCCTACGATCCAACGCGCAACGATCCGCAATGGATCGACTTCAACAAACGATACGAAGACAATTTCCATGAGAAGCCGGATCATTTTGGCGCGCTGGCCTTCGACGCGATGAATGCGCTGCTCGACTCGATTTGCAAGGCTGGTCTTAATCGCGCCCGGATTCACGACGCTCTCGCCAACATAGAAGACTATGACGGCGTAACTGGCCACATGACCTTCGACCCCAACGGGAAGAACGTGGCGCCACTCTATCTCGGCACGGTACACAACGGCGCAATCACTTACCGGGTTGCCACGATGGAGAAGACACCTGTAATCGGGCAGTTGCCAATCAAGAACCAAACGCTTCCACTTGCGCAGCCAATGATCAACACACAGAACGTGTTGCCCACCAGCGCGACACAAAGTATCCTCAAACATTCAATGCACTCTTCTGAGAATTCATTAGCTCTCAATGTGCCGGATAGCGAGATGAATTCTCACACGTCTCAGTTAGAAAATGATGGAAAGCTTCATGCGAGTGCGACTATCGACTCTTGGCCAGATTATCGCCTCTCCTGGCATCCGGAATCGTCCACGTATTCGCAAGTGAACAATGCTGAAAACGCCTTCTCCTCCCGGGATAATCTTGCTGAACCGGTTCGCGTCGTGCTGTTTGGCCATTTCGCAAAGGCGATTGCCGCCTCGCCGGAGATGCAGGCAGAGCTTGCGTCGAGCGCGATCAAGGGGCATGAGTTCAAGCTGCTGCCAGTCGAGAACGATCAGAATTTGGGAGCCGCTACCACGGCGCTGGTTCAAGCGCTGATGGACGGCCATGCGCTGGCCATACTCGCGCTGGACAAAGATGCAAGCCACCTGGCTGAGCAAATGGCGCTAAGGAGCTTTGTGCCGGCGGTAGAGTTGGATGCCGAAAACACGCTGACCTCATCGAACATTCCTTGGGTATTCAGGCTGCAGCCGGATACAACTCCTGCCACTGCGTTGAGGATGCTCTTGGCTGCGGAGTGCCGCAGCGGGGCAAATCCTGAGCGGCTCAGAAATGTGCTGGCTTCGGACGAGGGCATCTCCGGCGTTGCATTACTGCCTACAGGTGAGCCGCGCGCGCAGAAAGAAAATCGAGTTTCAGGTTTTTCCAGGCAGTGATTGCGAAACCTAAACAGATTCAGCGAATGAAATGTGACCACGCAAACGCATTCAGTCAGTGAAACCAGTGTGTGCTTAACCTCGGATTATTGTTGCAACTTGTGGTGGAAGACAGCCTCGGTCATTGTAAGGATGCGCTTTCCGCCGCTGCAACATAGTCTCGAGCTATCCACCCAGAAAGGACCATGACGGATACAAGCGTCGGAATAATCACGATGCTGGTCCCTGCCGAGGGCATCAATTTCGTGAAATTGATTTGTATTTCACTTGAGACTTTAAATTGTGAGAAATCTGGTCTTGTTCAATGAGCACAGCAACTCCGGCCGTTCGACAATCCTTTCGCGTTCATGTCATGCGTTTGCATGGACCCGAGCAAGAGTTGACAGTGCGAATACTGATTGTTGAGACTTTGCATGGACATCCTATTTATGAAGGATATGGGTCCTGGCCTCAATGCGAGCATTGGATGGCGCAGCTCTCAGGTTGGCTCATCCGCAGAGATGAGTTGATCCAAGTCCGAAAGCGTGTCGAACAGGATCGAATGGCGACGATCAAGCAAATCAAGACTTCACTTTGTGAAATGGAATCCCTGGGACTTCTTCGAGTCGATAGCTGAACAGGCAAGGCATCAGACCGCAGCCGCTCACTGCTGGAACGGCCGCGCCAAAATGAAAACGTGCATGAACATAGCGCGCGTCCTTCGCAGTGCAAAGTGCACCTCCCGATTCAGAACTGTACGCTCAAACTCGCAGAGGCTGACCGCCCGCGTCCTGTCAATGGCTTGATCTGGCTCATCCACATGCTAGCCATGAAGTCATCGAAATTTACCCCGCCCAGAGGCAATTCATAGTCTTTGTTCAGCAGATTATCGGCCGCTGCGCTCACCCTCAGACCCCCTCGTTGATAGCCAGTATGCAGATTGAAGAGTGCATAACCGGGCGTAGGCTGTTCAAGCCGATGAGGGTCAACATTGGATTTGCGATCTACGATCTGAACGCCCAGACCGGCCGTCCATCCTTTTAACTCCTCGTCGATGGCAAGGCGCAGGTTGAGCGGCATCATCTGATAGAGCGGCGTCGAACTATCAAGTCTTTCGCCGTGCAACCATCCGGCATTGCCGCTGATCTTGCCCAGCCCGAAGTTGGAATTGTTCCAGATCACCGTGCTGCCGGAAAGATCGCCTCCGTAAATTCGGGCGTTGTGATTAGCGAAGCGCAATTGGGCAAAGGTGCTCATCCCGTACATCGTGGTGCCCAGTGTGTCCACATCGACGTAATCCTGAATATGAGTCTCGAAGGGCGTGAGCTTGATTTCCCACGCTTTGCGCGCCCGGTCGTGCCAGATTGCCGTGCCGCTGAGAGTATTGGCGATCTCCGGCTTGAGGCCTGCATTGCCCACGTAGTAGTTGCCGTCGCCAAACCAGCCAATCATGCCGCTGGCCATCATATTGGTTGACCATGCATAACGTTCGTAGAGATTGGGAGCGCGAGTCTTGCGCGCGTAGCCAAACTCGAAGGTGCTTTCTGCGTTTGGCTCGTAGCGCGCCAATGCCGTCGCGTCGAGGTCCGCGTTCGTGTGGGCGCGGCTCAATGTATTGAAGGCATCAGCATCCATGGCATACATATCCGAGTAGCCCTGCACCAGTCCTGCATTGGTCCAGACCGAATCGTTGCGCAGACCCACGAGAGTCGTCCATTGCGCGTTCCACTTGCTTGCTAACTCAACAAAACTTCCCAGTCGGATGCGGCGTCCGTCGTTGATGTTAACGAAAGTGTTCGGTCCCATCATCGGCGCCGCGCCGGGAACCGCGGGCCAGCGATCGTCGAGAACAAAGCGATGCAACTCGTTGCCGAGCCGAAGGGCTTGGCGTTCGGTCAACGGCAGATCGAGCTCGACGGAGTAGCCAATATCTCTGCCATGAGTATTCATCGGCATATTCATAGGCATCGGGAAGGTGGATTTGTCATGTCCGATGTTCATCGAGTGCCATGTGTTCTGCCAGAACAGATGCGTGTCGAGCACGCCGCGGTTAAGGCTTCCGCGGTAATGGAGGTTCAGCGATTCCGCATAGTTGCGCACCAAGTCCATCTGCGCGTTGACAAATCCCTCGTACGGAGTGTGATGCAAACTGGCCTGGATGGCGACGAGGTTGCTCGCTCCTTGCGCAGCCAGGGTCACTGTCTGCTCGGTACTTTGCGCGTAAGTGGATGTTACCTTGTGGCCGCTTCCATCGGTGTAATCGTCGTTGGTGGCCCATGCTCCGGTGTAACCAATGCCCAGATTCCTGCTGGCGATCCAATCCGATACAAAGCCGCCATAGTTCTGGCCGTTCGAGTGATAGAAGCCTGTGGAACTGCCTTCTTCGTGCAGCCGTTCGCCGGCACTGGCAAAGACGGGTTGACGGGATTCGATGGAGATCGTTCCGCCAAGACTGTCGCCGCCCAGGCTGACCGGTGTAATTCCGGCCATCACCGTGACCTCCGCTGCGTCAGACGGAGCTATATAGGAGAGCGGCGGATTCATGTGGTTGGCGCAGGCGGAAGAAACCGTCATGCCGTCGACAACGAGTTTGGCTCGCTCATCCCCCAGCCCATGAAGAAACGGAATGCTGGCCAGTTGGCCGTTTTCGTGCAGGCTGACGCCGGGCGTGCTTGCCACCAGTTCGGCCGCACTGCGGCTGCGCTCCAGGTCGCCTGAGTCGATTTTGTGAAATGTTGCGGCAGCGGGTACGATTGCGGAACCACTTACTTCCACACTGGCTTGCACCGGGGCAATTCTCAGCGTTACCTCGACGGCCGTCTCGGTTCCGCGCTCAACAACAAGATGCGCAACGACTGCTACAGCAAAGCCGCTTGCCGTGACAGTAACCCGATAGCGTCCTGCCGGAAGCTCGCTGACGAAAAATCGTCCCAGTGAGTCTGTTTTCGCGGATCGATTCAAGCTTTGCGCGAGGCTCTTCACTTCGATGTCTGCACCCGGAACAACTGCGCCGGCGGGGTCTTTCAGGACACCGCCGATGCGGCCGGTCGCGGCTGAACTGGTAACAGCATCAGAACTTTGTTGGGCATGAATCATGTTTGTCTGCCCGCATAGGCAGACGGCCGGCAGCAACGCCAGCAATAGCTTGCATTTCATGTGCTCTCCTCTTGTTCGAATAACGAGGAACAGCGGGACAAACCGAGCCTGTCCCATTCGCCAAGCATCTCAGGCAGTCAGGCGAGAGGAGGGCCGCGCTTTGGATGGCTGCGAAAGGAAGAAATGCGATAGAGCGCCTGAGTCTGCGGCGCTATCGCAGGATGCAGAACAACGCTCGAAGAGAACTGCTCCCCAGGTTCCGGCTTGAAGATTTGAGAATTGACAGCACGCGTGCCGGCCGGACAGCAAGGGCGCTTTTCCGAGACTGACGTGAAGCCTTTTTGCTGGCCGCCGCGCCGCTCCATCATGCGCATCATGCAGTGATGCGTGCCGTTTCTGCGGCAGCAGGCCGGAAGATATGCTTCCGTGTCTGACGCAAAGAGGGGCGCGATCAGCGTCCAACTGAACAATATCATCAGCGAAAGTGCAATTACGCGCCGCATTGTCAAGAATCATTCTATTTGTAAATGGCCATTTTACAAATACATCAAACGATTGAGAATTGAGATAACCGTTTATTACAGGAAGCCCATCAAAGTCGTTCGCCTCGTCTAACAGCCCGTGGTGAAAGTCGCGTTTTGAAAGGGCACGGCTTCACAGGCTGCGGAAAAGCTCATCCGCGGAGGCAAGAGGCGTCAGGGCACGACTGGTAGGTCAGGGCTTCAGCCCTGACTGCCGAAAGTAGCTTAAAAACAACGCGGGCTTTAGCCCCTGAGCGAATGCTCGATGTGGAACAGAACTTAAGCAGAGCTTCCCTGACAACCAGCTAATAAAGCGCTTCGTTAATCTCAATAAGTAACGAGTTATCAAAAGATGGAATGACAATTCAACCTTTCGGTGGACGACGGTTTCTTCCTGGAAGAATAAACTTCTGCTGAAAGGATGATTGACGTGGAAGATAGACGCAAACAGGCTGGGCGGCGGGCTTTTTTGAAGGCTGGCGGATTCGTTGCGGCAGGCGGCGCGCTTGGGTCGCTTGGTGCGCTGGCGATTGGCACGGGCGTCGGCGAAAACCAGAGAAAACGCGCGCGGTGGATCAAGACCGTGGACAGGCCCACCCTGTCTGAGAAGACCGCCGATTACAAGCGCTTTTCGGGCAAGGATATGTTTGCGATCTACGTGCCGTTGAAAACTCAACGCGACGGCGTTGGTTCGTTTGAAGCGGAGCAAGCCTCCAAGTCCAAGCGCTTGGCCGCATGGATGAGCGAAAGGAAACCCGGATTCAGCTTGCCCGATCAACAGTTGAGCGAAGGCGCATGGACTGTGATGCGCAGCTCCAGACCCGGCACGGGCCTGCTCTCGTGGACGCGCCCCCCCGCGCGCACACCAGCGACACCAGCGGAGCCAGGCACCCAGCGCTATACAGCTTCGCCGGAGGAAATGGCGAGCACCGTGAAGGCCGCGGCGCGACTCTACGGCGCGCGTCTTGTCGGCATCGCGCCGATGAACGAGAACTATGTCAACCAGCAAGTGCCGCGGGAAGATGAAAAACAAATCGATAAAGATATTGTCTTCGAAGATATCGATGTGCCCTCGGTAACTGACACTAAGTTTGTAATTCCCCGCAAGATGAAGTGGGTGGTAGCCATTGCCATCCCCATGGATCTTGAGCTTCTTTCTCGCGCGCCCACGGCATTGGGCGATACAGCGTCGGCGCTTGGCTATAGTCACTCGGCTTTTGTGGTGTCGTCGCTGGCTGTATTTATTCGCGGTCTCGGCTATGAGGCCATACCCTGCGTGAACGATACGGCGCAGAGCATACCGTTCGCGATCGATGCGGGCATTGGCGAATTGAGCCGCCTCAACAAACTCGTCACGCCAGAGTTCGGCCCCGCGGTTCGCTTGTGCAAGGTCTTTACCGATCTGCCCATGGCATACGACAAGCCCATCAATTTCGGCCTGGTCGAATTCTGCAAGACATGCAAGAAGTGCGCCGAAGCGTGTCCGTCGCGCGCTTTGTCGTTTGACAGCGAACCGAGTTTTAGGACCAGGGGGCCGTGGAATAATCCCGGACACAAAGCTTGGTACGAGGACTCCTACAAATGTTTTGAGTACTGGCAGAAGTCAGGGTCGGCTTGCGGCGTGTGTCTTGTCAGTTGTCCTTACACAAAAGGCAATCAGGCATGGATTCACGAAGGTGCGAAAGCAGCGGTGTCAGTTGCGCCGGCCACGGACGGCGTCTTCCGCATCCTGGACAATGCCTTCGGCTATGGAAAGCAGCGCGACCCCGAACAATGGTGGAAGAATAATTCGTCGTCCGAAAGAAGAGGATGACCATGACCAACGCGACCGATGTTTTCACCATCACGATTCGCAGGCGCCGATGGTGGTTTTGGGCTCTGGCCGGATTATGGCTGTTGCTGGAACTCTTGTTGCTGCAAACTGCCTTGGCCAGCGTGGCGGAAGGCGAGCCGCGCGCGGCCACCATCAGTGGGATTGCCGCTATCGTCCTGGCAGCCGCTGGCGTCTTGCTCTGGTTGCGTCGCGGGCAATCTCAAAAGCCCGGCGAGCCGAGCGCGCAACCCGACGACGCTTCCACGCCGGTTGAACCTCAGGGGCAGGGCTAACTCCGATGGCTTGATCGGCTCTCTCCGCTGCTGGTCACATGCACTGCCGCCTGCTCCTGAAGCGGGCAGGCGTACTCGCATGCCCCGCAGCCTACGCAGCGGCTTGTGTCCACGTGCGGCTGCTTCAGTGTCCGCGAATTGCCCTCCGCATCCACTACTTTTGCATCCTCCACGTAGATTGCCTTCGGCGTCACCGGGCACCACTCCATGCACACGACGCAATCGGTGGCCTTGGCCCACGGCAGGCAGAGGCTCTGGTCATAAACCGCCGTCCCCACGCGCAGCCGCGTCGACGGATCACTGTTCTCCGCCACCCAGCCTTTTTGCCGTTGCGTCAGTTTCTGAATGGCGCCCGTGGGACAAACCTCAGTACACAGCACACATTCCGGCTCGCAATAGCCGATCTTCGGCGTCACCACCGGGCTCCACAAACCCTCCAGCCCAGCCTCGTCGAACGTGGGCTGCAGCGCATGGTTCGGGCACACCCTCATGCACTCGCCGCAGCGGATGCACCGCGAGAGAAAATCTGCTTCGCCCTGCGCGCCCGGTGGCCGGATCAGCCGCGCGTTGCTGTTCTTGCCCAGCGCGGTCTGGGCGCGCAGGATGGGCACGATTGCCAGCCCGGTCACCACTGCGGCCAGCGCCTTGCGCCGGCTCAGACTCGTTCCCGCAATCTCCGGCTCTTTGCGGAAAAAGCGGAACTGCAGGCTTCCGCGCGGGCAAGCCTCAACGCAGTTCATGCAAAGGTGGCACTCCGCCTTGTGCCACGGTGCGCCACCAATCGGATCGTCGCCGCCCTGGCAGCCGATCAGGCAGCGGCTGCACTGGTTGCAGGCGGCCGCATCCTTGTGCAGCCCCAGAATCGACCACCGCGCGGCCAGGCCCAGCAGAGCGCCCAGAGGACAAAACGCGCGGCACCAGAAGCGAGTTATCCGCAGATTCATCCCCAGCAATGCCAAAAACGTTACGCCCAGCACTAAGTCCAGCCAGTAATGAGGCACATAGACCACATAGAATTTCTTGCTGGCCGCGACAGGAAGAATCGACAAACCCGTCGATCGCACAAACAGGCTGAAGGGATCCATCCAGCCCACGATGCTGCTGCCCCAAAGCGCCGCCATGATCCCGGCAATCAACAGAAAATACTTGGTCGTTTGCCACTTCTTATAGCGATTCGACGCAATCAATTGTTTGCGCGGCCTGGACTCGGAACGGATGCCGCCGACAAACTGATTCAAGCTGCCCATGGGGCATATCCAGCCGCAAAAAAAGCGCCCCAGAAAAAAAGTCGGAATCAGAATGAGCAGCGACCAGGCCAGCCCGCGATAAAGAGCGTGCCCTGCCAGCGCATTCACCACGGCAGCCAGCGGATCCAGTTTGAAAAAGACATTGACCGGAAACTTCGGCCGTCTGTCGGCGTCAGAGAAGTCGAACAACTTTGTGCGCGCAAGCAAGCCCACAAATAAGATAAAAAATACGATTTGCGATATGCGGCGAAGTCGCGTCGCCAATGGTCTGCCCTCCAGATCCCATAACTATTTCGGCAACTTTAGCAGAATTGACGAAAAACACGCCTCGTAAACTCAAACCAGACTTCGGCTTCTGACCGCTCGAAGTTGTACCACCGTTGGGTGCCCCCGGTCTCGATTTTGAGACCGGGGATCCGCAAACTCGATGGAACTTCTTAATCTTGTCAGAGTCCTAGAACTTGAAGCGCATGGCAAATTGGAACGCTCGCGGGCCACCCGATCCGAAAACTCCGCCTGCCGTGCTCACTGGCTTTCCAAAACTCGACGAGAGGCTGGAATTGTTGCTGTCCGGCGATAACGTGTCGGCGAAGCCGGAGTAGTTGAGATTCGAGGTGCCAAGGATGTTGGTGACGTTGAAGATATTGAATGCTTCGCCCAGCGTTTCCAGATGGATGCGTTCCCCTAACGCGAAGTCGCGGCTTAGGCGGAAGTCAGTTGAATTGAAGCTATCGTTGAAGCGGGACTGATCGCTCACCAGGGGAAGCATCACATTCGCATTTGTGCTTGCTTCGTAAACGCCGCCGGCTGCGTTGCTGGCCTTGATGAACGCATTCAGTTGCCGCGCGTTGTGGAACTCTCGCCCTCCCGCATTCCGCTGCATTGTGGGCACACGCTCGCTGCCGTCCGGCAGAAGAATGTCCATGGGAACACCGGAAGCAATGGTCCAGGTTCCTGAGAAGCCTAACTTGTAGGGCAGGTTCGCGACTCCGGAGAGAATAAGGCGATGGCGTTGGTCGTTTGTAGCCGGTCCATATTCGCGGCGCAGATTGGTCGGATCGATAGGTGAATACTCGAATGGAATCTGGTCGTCGTTGGCGTAGTTGAAGGCCTTGGCGAGTGTGTAGGCGGAATAGAATTCGCCATGCGAGCCGAACCGCCACCGCGCTGTAATCCATAAGCCATCGTACTTTGTATTCACCGCGGATTCGACGTCAATTACCTCGTCTGGGCCTTGCGTGACCGGATTGTAGACCGATCCGACAGGATTGCCGATGATAAAGCGCGTGCCAAGGTTATGAACGCCATCCACCGTGACAACAAAGTTCTGCCCAAGCTGTTTCTGGATGCCAAGATTGAACTGCTGAACCATCGGATTGCGCAGATGATTATCGATAATATCGATTCCCGTGGATCCCGCGCCCGTAAATAGAAACCCGCTAAAGGGACTGGAAAGAAGCTGCGGTGCTCCAGCAGCGAATGTTCCGTCAGGATTCAGGTAAACGGGAGCGCCACTCGAATCGGTGACCACGTTTCCGGCTGTAACATTAAGCGCCAGCGCGCGTCCGTCAAAGCCCTTTTCCAGAGACATGACTTCAAGCGTAATGCGGTCGTAATAGATGCCGTAACCGCCATGCACGCTGGCTGTCTCGGTAGGGGAGTAATTGAATCCCACGCGGGGACCAAAGTTTTTGTAATCGCGATGACGGCTGCCATGGTAGAACGACTCTACGATTGGGTTCCGATTCCCATACCAGCTTAAATTGTTAAGATTGCTATCTAACTCCCAGCGGAGCCCCAGGTTCAGCGTAAGCCGTTTTGCGGCCTTCCAATCGTCCTGGAAAAAGAGTGCGGAGTGGTAGTTATCGTCGTTAGGCAGCAAGAGCGGGATAGTAGGCTTCGAGCTGCGCAAGGCAACTGCAAACAATAGATCATTGTCATCGACTTTGCCATCTCCGTTTCTGTCGAAATCCGGAAAATCCTCGACTGCCTGGATGTTCCCCTGCTGGAATACTGCCAGATAAAAGTCGGCATCGATGCTCTGCAACTCCCAACCGGCGCTGAATGCGTGGTTGAACTTGTTCCATGAAAGAGTGTCGTCGAACTGCAGGCGGAATTGCCGTGTCTGCTGTGGATCGGCATACGAAGCGCCATCATCGAGGTCGGGGTAAGTGATTTGCGGCGTTTGCGAAAAGGGATTGGTAATATTGACAAAATTGTTATCTGCAAAGCTGAGGCGGTTGATGAGTGTGGGCCGGAAGATATGCACCCAGTCAGCCATCAAGCCTTGAAGATGGTTAGTCGCTGTTTGCCGGTAGCTCGCGCTTCCCAGCGCGCGGTCCAGCTTGCTCTGGCTGAGATCGTCTTCCAGTTGAAGAGACTCGCGAAAGCCCACCCGATCTTTCTGAGTTACCTGCCAGTCGAGCCGCTCCGTGCTCAGAAAATCATGAAGCGGAGCCGTGACAAAGGTTCTGCCAATGGTCTGCGTTGTTGTGTTGCGCACTCCCACTAGGTCTGCGCCCAATTGCTGGCGGTCTTCTACCGCAACAAACCACCACGCTTTGTCATGCTTGATTGGGCCTCCGATATCGCCGGTGTATTGCTGGCGATGGAAGGCAGGCGTTTCGTGAATCGACGGATCATAGGTTGCCGGCAGCCCCTGAAGGTTCTTATCCCTCTCGTATATTCCGACCTCGCCATGAATCGTGTTCGAGCCTTGCCGAGTGACTACATTTGTAACGGACGACCCGGATCTGCCCAGCGCTGCTGAGAAACGATTCGTCGCAATCTGGAATTCCTGCACTGCATCCTCGGGGATATTCACAAGAGAGCCGCCAACCGCATCGTCATTGTTGTCCGCGCCATCGATGGACACATTGCTGCCGCGTCCTGCCTGACCTGCTGACGAAATCACGACCGTATTCACCTTTGTCGGATCGAAGTTGGGCGCCGGTGCGTTCCCCGGCACCAGCAGCGACAGTTCAAGGTAGTTCCTTCCATTCAGCGGCAGATTGGCAATCTGATGCTCGTCAATTACTCCGCCATCCACGGAACTCACGGTATCCACTTCGGGAACCGCCTCGGATGTAACTTTGACTTCTGCCTTTGTTCGCGCGACAGTCAGCTTAATCGGGATATTCAGTGACTGACCCACCTCCAAATCGACGATCTGGTTGAAATCCGAGAAGCCCGATGCATCATGCACTGACAGCACATACCGGCCTGCCGCCAGATTCGTAAACGAAAAGCTGCCGTTCTTTTCTGTCGTGAACTTGCGCACGGTGCCCTGATCAGAATTCGTCAGGATTACCGTAGCGGAACTGATTGTGAGCCCATCGGGATCCGCTACGGTTCCACCAAGGGAAGCCGCTGCCAGTTGCTGTGAGTTTGCAGGCATTGTCGAGAAGAGTGTGAGGGTGAAGATGGCTATAAAGACCGGAAGAATCCCCCGGATTGCGTGCATGGCATGATTGTTCATCAAAGTCCTCGAGAGGTTTTGCGGCCCAATAATCGACGAACCGTTGCTCCGAGTATTCAATTGTGTGAAGTATCTCGTCGCCCTTCATATGGTGGAGAAAAACTTCCATCATGAGAATGATGCGGCTATTCCTTCAGCAGTGTTTAACTGGCAGTGGAGTATCGTTGTTTTACTTCGCCGTTAGGATGGCTTTGGAGAGGGCCTCGCCTGTCGAATCGGAGATATTTCTTCGTCTGCGCTACGTCTATGACAACTTGAAGTTGTACCAGCGACGGGTGCCCCTGGTCCCGATTTTGGGACCAGGGAAAGCACGAGCCAGAGGTACAAAACTATGTTGTCAGAGGCCTATGCCACTACACCTTTTCGATTTTTGTCTGATGCCATCAAGCCGCTGAAAAATGACTGCGGTTTCGGTGTATAGCAATTGGAGAACCGCTCTATTGCCGGGCTGCCGCCTTCTGGCTCGCGATCCATCCGTCAATCCGGTCGCTCAGCACGTCCAGCGGCAAAGCTCCAGAGCCAAGCACCTCGTCATGGAAGGCGCGCAGGTCAAACTTGTCCCCCAGCGCCTTCTTCGCCCGCTCGCGCACTTCCAGAATCTTCAGCTCGCCAACCTTGTAGGCCAGAGCCTGGCCGGGCCACGAGATATAGCGGTCCACTTCGGTCTGAATGCTGGTCTCGTCCATCGCCGAGTGGTCGTGGAAGTAATCGACCATCTGCTGGCGGCTCCAGTGCTGCGAATGGACGCCGGTATCGACCACCAGCCGTATGGCCCGCCACGCGTCGTTTTCCAGCCGTCCATACTCCGAGTATGGGTCCTGGTAGAATCCCGCGTCCTTGCCCAGCCGCTCGGCATACAGTCCCCACCCCTCCGTATAAGCCGTATAGTGCTGATATTTTCGGAAGGCCGGCACCCCTTCGAGTTCCTGCGCGATGGAAATCTGCAAGTGGTGGCCGGGCAGCCCCTCGTGGTAGGCCGTGGCCTCCGCGTTGTAAAGGTTGCGGCTGGCGGCGTTGTAGGTATTGATCATCAAACGCCCCGGCCTGCTGCCGTCAGGCGCGCCAGCTTCGTAATAGGCGGGCGCTGCGGTTTTCTCCATGTAATCCGGAACTGGGTCAACCTCGAAGTTTGCCTTGGGCAGCCGTCCGAACAGCTGCGGCAGCCTGGCCTGCATCGGCCCAAGATAGCCGCGATAGGCGTCGAGCAGCGCCTCGGCCGAGGCCGGATGCAGCTTGGGATTCGTCTTCAGACTCGCCCGGAAGCTCTTCAGGTCCTGAAAGCCCAGCTTCTGCGCAATGGTCAGCATCTCGGCCTCGTCGCGCTTCACCTCATCCAGGCCGATCTTGTGAATCTCCTCCGCGGTCAGATTGGCCGTTGTGTGGTGGCGAATCAGAAATTGGTAGTACTTCGCCCCGTCGGGCAGTGCGGAAATGCCCGGCTCCAGGCGTCCCGCGGGGATGTAGCTGACCTCCAGGAAGCGCGCAAACCGCAGGTAGGCCGGCTGCACCTCCTTGCCGATCGCCTCCAGCATCTCGCCCTTGATCCGCTCCCGCTCGTTGGCCGGAATGGCCGCCGGAAAGCTCTTCAGCGACGCGGCCAGCGGCGAGTCTTCCGGTTTCTGATTGGCCAGCAACTTCACTTCTTCCAGCGACTTTTCCAGCAGATACCTGGGCGGCACGCGGTGGTCTTCCATGCCGATGGACAGGTTCGTGCTCACCTGCTCGAAGGCTTTGGGAATCGCGTGCAGCCGCGCGATCCAGTCGTCGTAATCCTTTACCGTGGCAAAGCTCAACCGGGCCGCCAGTTGCGGGTAGGTGGTGGCGATGCCGCCCTCCATCTCCCACTCCTTGAACTCCGCGGCCTCCTCGTCCTCGGCAAACTGGCGCAGCAGCAGATCGCGGCCGGTCTTCTCCTCGTTCGTCAGTCCCGCCGGGTCAATGGCCATCAACTGCGTCAGAATGTTCTCTTCGCGGCCCAGCCCGTCGTTGACGGCCTTCACCGAGTAGTCGCTGATCTGGTCGTTGTACCGCTTGTCGCCCAGAATCGAGGCAAACTCGGGATCGTGCTTGAGCTGCTCCTGCCAGTACGCCTCGAAGATTGCGTTGAGAGCCTTGCGGTTTCCCTCCACTGAGCCAGCCTGAGCCGGAGCGCTGGCCGGCGTCTGCGCCGTGAGCGCTGGGATGGGCGCAAACAGAAGAAACGCTGCAACAAATAGGGCGGGAAGCGGAAATCTTTTCAACGGAACGGGACCTCGGTGTGGAATCTTGCCTTGCGTCGAGTTTAGAGCAACGGGCCAGGCGGGTCGAGGCAGGCAACACTTCCATCCGATGCGCTACACTTATTCTCCGCAGGGCAAATCACCGGACAGAGCATCATGAACCTCACCGGACAGAGCATCATGAACCGCTTCAAAGCGGCGAGCAAGGGGTGCGGCGATGAGCAAGTCTCCAAGGATGCAACGATGAAGATGCTTCCAGATTCAGGCGTCGTGAGAGATCGCCTGAGACGTATTCTGCGTCCGCGCACCAGGTGGGGCCGCGTCGCTCTGTGGTCCGGCGGCCTGAGCGTATTTCTCATCGCCGTGCGCTGGCTGACCGGCTCTGCTTCAGAACCGAAGGTGAGCGGCTGGGCGAAGCTTTTTGCCTTCGTCTTTGCGCTCTGCGCCGCCCGGATCGCCTTCCGCTGGCTGCGCCGCAAGATCATGTGGCGGCTGCGCCATCGGCTGATCATTGCCTATGTCTTCGCCGGCATCATCCCGATTCTGCTGCTGTTGATGATGGCTGGGGTGGGGAGCTATCTGTGCGCGTGGCAATTTGCCACCTATATCGCGACTTCGGATTTGGGGTCGACGCTGCAGCATCTGGACGCGTCGAATAATGCCCTCGCGGCGCAGTTGCGCACACTGGAGCGCGCCGGCAATCTGAATGAACAGAGCGCCGGGGAATTTGCCGCCGTTGCCGGCGAGGATTTTCCGCGGCGGACCGTTACCGTGTGGCAAGGCAAGAACGGATTTCTGCTCTCCGCCGACGGCAAGCCCCTCAAGACTCCTCCCGGAAAGGTGCCTGACAGCATCAAGGGCAATTTCGCCGGTTTCGTCCTTGATGCAGGCCTCCTGCATCTGCGCGCCGTGAAGCGCTACGACGAGGGCGGCCTGACGCTGACGGTGATCTCGAACGTCCCGGTCACGCCGGAACTGCTTCGCTCGGCAAGCTCGCGCCTGGGCACGGTGTCGTTGCGGCCGCTCGATCAGCGCGGGCAGCTCCAAATTTCGCCGGAGACAAAGGAACCAGCCGCCAGCAATGTTGTGGAGACCGGCCGCGTTTCGCCCGCGCTGAACCGGTTCGACCAGACGTTTCACGTTTTTTCCGTGTTCAATGCAATTGAGTGGAAAACAGGGGAATCACAAACCGCTGTCATCAGCATCGTCACCCGGCCATCGATGCTCTTGAGCACGCTGTTTGCCGCGCTGGGCGACGACGCCAGAATCCTCTGGTACGTCGTGCTCGCCATTGCGGTCCTCTTTGGACTGATGGAGCTGGCGGCGCTCTATGTCGGCATACGGATCTCGCGCAGCATCACGCTGGCCGTGGCGGAACTTTACGACGCCACGCAGCATGTGAATCGCGGCGATCTCACGCATCGCATCCAGATTCAGAAGCGCGACCAGATGGCGGCGCTCGAAGAGTCCTTCAACTCCATGACCGACTCGCTGGTCAAGCTCGTTGCCGAGCAGCAGCAGAAGCAGCGGCTTGAGAGCGAACTTGCCTTGGCCTATGAAGTGCAGGACCTGCTCTTCCCCCATCAGTCAACCGAGCTGGAGTCGCTGGAGACCTATGGCGTCTGCCGTCCCGCGCGCTCCGTCAGCGGCGACTACTACGACTTCATTCCCCTCAGCGGCGACGACCTCGTGCTGGCCGTGGGCGACATCAGCGGAAAAGGGATTTCGGCCGCGCTCCTGATGGCCACGGTTCATGCCTATGTCCGCGCCTTCTCGCAGGTTTCAGAGAGAAAGGCCGCGACAGCGGAGCTTGTCGCCGGAACATTCGCCGCGGGAAACTGCCACATGCGCTACGGCGGAAACGGCGCCGGCCAATTGCAGCTTTCTCCGGCCATGATGATGGCCGCGCTGAACAATCAGCTTTTTCGCTGCACCCCGCCGGAGAAGTACGCAACCATGTTCCTGGGCTGCTATGACGCGGCAGCGCGCCAGTTGCGGTATTGCGATGCCGGCCATCTTCCGCCCATTATGCTGAGCGGGGATGGAGCGGTCTCGCGGCTGGAAATCTCGGGCACGGTTGCCGGTCTGTTTGATGGCGTGGCCTATGACGAATTCACACTCGCGATGCAGCCGGGGGATCTGTTCGTGGCCTTCAGCGACGGCGTCACCGAACCGGAAAACGACTCAGGAGAATTCGGCGAGGATCGGCTGATTGCGCTCATCCAGGATCACCGCGACAAGCCGCTCTCCCAAATTGGCGGTCTCATCACGGGGGCTGTGGCAGAGTGGATCGGCGCCGCGGAGCAGCCCGATGATGTGACAGTCGTCCTGGCCCGCGCCCGTTAAACGCCGGGTGCACAGCATGGGCTGGCAGGGTTCCATCCCTTCTGACGGCTAATTGGCTGGTGGCCAGGTGCACCATCCAGAGTTCTTCCGAACCATAATTCCCACAGAACTCCGTGCCCCATCCATTTCACGTTCTTTGTGAAATGGGTGGGAGACCACGAACCTATAACCCACCGGATATTGACC
>Ga0255356_1001004_pt1 | contig 18420 bp, 12 predicted proteins | sample HBST100metaG_FD_189944 | JGI IMG/M metagenome (GOLD analysis project Ga0255356, IMG submission 189944) | Peat soil microbial communities from Stordalen Mire, Sweden - H.B.S.T100 | ecosystem: Environmental > Terrestrial > Soil > Wetlands > Peat | place: Sweden: Norrbotten County, Stordalen Mire...
GTCCTTGAGGCCGTCGCGAGCGTAGAGCAGGTCGTTGAGATCGCCGATGATGGCGCCCAGGTTTTTGCCGGTGGTGATGGCGCCCCAGCCGCCGATGGAGTGGAAGCGGACTGCCACTGCGCCCTCGGGCAAGAGCGATGGGGTTTCGTCGCCGATGACACTATAAGGGTGGTCGACGCCGAGGACGAAGAAGGAGACTCCGTCGGAGGCGCGCTTGCCGTCTGTGCGGGCGCGGCCGGCGGTGGCAAATTCATATGCGCCGAAAATGTGCTCGGGGCGGAAGTCGCGCGAACCGAGGCCGTAGCTGCCGCCGTAGAACTTGGGGACTTCCGCGAGTGTGATCGCGGGCAGGCTCTCGGCAGATTGAACAGCCTTGGAGAAGGCGGTGCGAATGTCGCGGCCCAGCGGATTGTCGCCGGCCAGAGCTTCGTCAGTCCGCTCCAGGATGATAACGTTCTTCTTGCCCTTGAGCGCGGCCACAATGGCGGCTTCGGGGAAGGGGCGAATCACGTTGATGTGGATGGAGCCGACGCTTGCACCGCGGGTTTGGCGCAGGTAGTCCACTGCGGCCTCGATGTTTTCAGCAGCCGAGCCGAGAGAGACGAAGACGGTTTCGGCGTCGTCAGTCTTGTATTTGGTGATGAGACCGTAGCTGCGGCCGGTCAGCTCGGCAAACTGCGCATAGGCTTCTTCGAGGAACTGCAAAATTGGCTCGGCAAAGTTGTTGCGCCGCGCCACCACGCCCTGCATGTAGTGTTCCTGATTCTGTACTGGTCCGAGCAGGATGGGGTTGGTCAGGTCCATCATCTTGGGCACGCGACGGCGAGTGGGGCCAAAGAGGGAGCGCTGCGCCTCGGTGGGACAGTCGATGATGTCGTCGGGCGCGCCGAGATACTCGCGGATCAGGCCGGATTCATGCTTGTAGAAGGTGCGCTCGAGGTGCGAGGTCAGGAAGCCGTCCATGATGTTCATGCCGGGGGTCAGACTCAACTCGGTCACGCGGCGCAGGATGAGCGCCTGATCGGCGGCCTGCTGCGCGTCTTTGCCAAAGAGCATAATCCAGCCGGTGTCGAGCGCGCCGTAAATGTCGTCGTGGCCGCAATGCACGTTGAGGGCATGCTTGGTGAGTGCGCGGGCGCCGACTTCGAGCACCATGGTGGAGGCTTTGCCCGGCGCGTGATAATACTGCTCCACGCCGTAGACGACGCCTTGGCCAGAGGTGAAGTTGACTACACGCTTTCCGCAGACAGAGTGGGCGATGGCGCCACCCTGGGCCGCATGTTCGCCTTCGGTCTCAATGGCGATGGTGTTCTGCCCGAAGACGTTCAGGTGGCCTTCGGCATAGGCCTGCTGGAAGAGCTCGCCGCCCTCCGTCGAAGGCGTAATGGGATAGAAGACACCGGCGTCGGCGATGCGCGTCTCGGTGTGGTAGGAAACGAGCTGATTTCCATTTGCAGTAACCCGAATGCCGGGGAAACGAGCAGAAGCGGTCATGAATACCTCTCTTTAAGTTCAGTTTCAGTTGCGATCTTTGCCTTGCACGTCAGCGCTCGATTTCGAGAGAGTCTTCTCCTCTCGAATCCGAGCTGCGGTTCGTTCTCTTGAACCATCAGGTCGCTGTTGGAGCGGCCCAAACCGAATACTTCTGCAAGTGTAAGGGCCGGAAAGAAGATGAGGAAACCCAAGGGGGGGGTGCTCCTCAAAAAACGGCCTATGCACAAGTATGCGCCTTTCTGGGGGGAAGTCTATCCCATCTTGTGGGATGCTCTTTCCCTCTCCAAATGGACTTTCGGCTTCACCCAGAATCGCAAGAGCTAGAAATGCAACTGGCATCTTGAATGCTGGCTCATTATTGGATGCGCTGCCTTTCTATACGATTCCTTCATCGGGCGCGCAGGTGAGCGGCTGTTTTCGCCAATGCAACCGCCGGAATTTCCGGGAACTCTCATTGTTTTGGTACTCTACCGGCAAGGAGCCTTCAGAATGAATATCACTTCCCCCTTCTTCGTGGTCCCGGTGATTGTTCTGGTCTTTGCCATAGCGATCTTTTACGCCGCCAGCAGCAAAGAGGATGACCACTCAACGGAGTGATCGCGATAGGATCTCGCGCTAATAGCAAGATCCGAGGAACCTTTCTGTCAATGCAGGCGTATAACCGGGCTGGAGGCGATTGCCATGAATTTGATCAGGTCGCGGGAAGCGACTTTGTTGCTGATGAGCCTCGCGTTAGCTGCCGGGATGACAGGATGCAGAGTTCAGGTGGACAAGAACGCCAACGGCCAGGATAAGAACGTGAAGGTGGATACGCCGTTTGGCGGTGTACACGTGAATACCGACCAGACCACGGCAGCGGACCTGGGATTGCAGGTCTATCCGGGCGCAGCCACCGTAAGGGACAACGACCAGCACAAGTCGGCAGATGTGCATTTGGGCTTTGGCGAGTGGGAACTGCGAGTTCGTGCGGTCTCCTATGAAACGTCCGATTCGCAGGAGAAGGTGACTGCTTTCTATAAGAAGGCGCTTGGCCGCTACGGCGACGTGATTACCTGCCAGGGCAATTCTCCGGTAGGCACTCCCGCGGCTACCTCCGAGGGGCTGACCTGCGCCGACGACAAGGGCGGCAATGTTCAGATCGATCGCGGCGATTACGGCTCCAGCAAGAACGGCTTGGAGCTGAAAGCGGGCTCCAAGCGTCACCAGCACATTGTGGGCTTTGAGGATTCCAAAAATGGCGGCAAGACGCGCTTTGCCCTGGTGGCACTGGATTTGCCCGCCGGTATGGATAAAAACCCGGGGAAGAGCGATTAGAGAAGGGATTCACACAGCCGGGAGGCCAGAAACCGTTCTAAGACGGTCTTATGGCTTATGAAGTCTGGCCAGCTTAACTATCGTTGAATCTGCGGATTATGCGAACAGCACGCACAACAAAACCCCGTCCTGGCTGGACGGGGTTCGCGTCAATTCTGAATCTCCCTTGAATTTTGCATCTGAACTCAGCTATTGAAACCAGCCTGGATCAGCTCAAAGTGAGGACGCGTTGTTTGGTTGGCCTTACGCTGCTTTGGCGATCTTGCCATTCTTGATGCAGCTGGTGCATACCCTGATCCGCTTGGCATTGCCGTTAATCAGCGCCTTGACGGCCTGTAGATTGACGCTCCAACGCCGCCGAGTGATATTGTGGGCGTGAGAAATATTGTTACCGAACTGCGGACCTTTCCCGCAGATGTCGCATACCTGTGCCATAACGTTGCTCCAGACTTTGGTGTTTCGCGCCGCCGGAATAATCCCTTTCGCATTCCTATTGAAATGCGCGCAATACGGAATTTTCCATCGCGACGGCCAACGGGGGAGATGAAGACACACCCCACCGGCGGCTTGCCGAATCTCCATTATACCCCGAACCGTCAGGTTGGCCAAATCGCGTTTCAGACGGGCGGCGGATCAGGTCAGAAGACCTTGCTCCACTGCATTACCAGCACTCAATATTTGCTGGTCGCTCCAATAACTGCAAATGACGCGGGGGCCGCATTGGTGGTTCCGTTCCAGGTTCCGCCGAATCCCAGCCGGCATAGGTGCACCTGCTGCTATGCGGCTGGTTCTTTACCGCTTCGTCGCGGCGCTTTGGGTTGCCTTTCTTATTGTCAGAAATGAACTTAGTCCGGAACCGGAGCAGATCAGCTTCGATTCCGGACTATGCGATTGCTGCGCTGCTACTGCGCAGCAGTGGCGGCAGCGGGGGTAGAAGTGGTGTAAGTTATGGGCGTCAATGCAGGTGTACACCCACTCCCACAACTTGCAGGATACGTGAATGAGTAGATGCGTCCGCCATTGATAAGTGCGCCGGTTACATCGAAGACTTGTATCTCATACTGCGTCCCAGCCGTCACAGTGGGGAGAATGATGTAGTCGTCACCCAAGTCAGCGTCCATTACGGCTGTGGTCCATACACCGTTCAGAAGGTACTGAACCCCGTGAATGCCGTTTTGCAAGTGAGTGATGGAAATGGCCGACCAATAAGCATTCGCGCCATTCAAGAAACCGATGTTGATATCGCCTGTGTAATTGGGCGCTGGCTCGAAATACCAACTCACCTGTCGGTTATTCCAGAAGTTTGGATACAAGTCGCCAACGGGCTGGCCATTGAGTACATAGTTATTCAGTGCGGCCTGCGCCTGGTCAATGTGATAAGGATCGTCGCGGCACCATGCGTTACCGTCCTGGCAGCTATCTGCGACAACCATATCAAGCGAGGCGCCGGTGAATTGGTCGGAAACCCATCCGAGGCCGCCGCGGCAGAACGGCAAGTACTGGTTACCATCGTTCGTGCCCTCGCAATTGTCTCCCATTACCACATGAACCCATCTTCCGCAGTTAAGCCCGTTGTTCCACAAACCTATGTCGCTGGCGTACTGTGATGAGATTGGGCGAGTCAGCTCAAGAGAGTAATTGCCAGGATCGTTCTGAACATTGAGTGCGATGAAGTTCTGCGAGTCGAGGTTCGCTTGCGGTACACCGCAACCGCCATAAGGTCCGCCGAGTCCAGTAAACCAGGTAGAGTTACCGGTGTATATCTCAGGGGATGGTATCGCGGTGGTTACCGTGAACGGAACCGCATTACTGGTTACACCATTCACGACCGCAGTTACATTGACCACACCGACTGGCAAGCTCGGAACCGTAACGGTGACAGAGTCAATGGCCCAGGTGGTCACAGTGGCCGCAGTTGTGCCGAAGTAAACTGTGCTTGCTCCCTGTGTCTCCGCAAAGGATGCGCCGACGCCAGGCATAATGGTCATTGAACTGCCGGGTATTCCGGCAGAAGGACTTATCCATGCGATCTGAACTAACGGTGTTGCACTGACGGTGAGAGCGATGGTGGTGGCTGCGGACAAAGTTCCGGAGGCTGTACCGGTTGAAGTCCCTTGGATGGTGATCGTGGAGGTTCCTGGGGATGCGGTGCTGCTAGCCGTCAGAGTGAGTACACTGCTGCTTGTAGTTGGATTGGTCCCGAAGGAAGCGATAACTCCGCTAGGCATACCAGAGGCGGTCAGTGTTACGCTCCCGGTGAATCCGCCCACATCCGTTATGTTGATGGTGTCTGTAGCGCCAGCGCTTGGGGAAAGGGTGAGAGTGGGTGCTGAAGACGAAAGCGTGAAGCTTCCGGCTCCCGCGGCAGTGACTATAAGTGTGATGGTAGTTGTTGATGTTATGCTGCCGGATGTTCCGACGATCGTCAAAGTATAAGTTCCAGGGGGAGTAGAACAGCCTACGCTAATCGTGAGCGTACTAGCGCCGGCTGTTATTGGGTTTGTACCGAACCCTATGCTCACTCCGCTCGGAAGACCTGTGCCGGAGAGAACCACTGTACCAGTGAACCCGTTCTGGGCGGTCACCGTGAGTGTGAATGTTCCGATGCCGCATTGAGGGACGGTCAGAGAGGCAGGGGATATGCTCAAGGTGAATCCGGGCGTGGTTCGCGCAACGACGGTAAGCGAGATTGCAGTAGTCGCAGTCAGCGTACCGGAGGTTCCGGTGATGGTGACCGTAGACGTGCCTACAGTGGCCGTGCTGCTGGTTGTAAAAGTTAGCACACTACTTCCGGTTGTAGGATTAGTGCCGAAGGTTGCAGTGACACCGCTTGGCAATGCAGAGGTAGTAAGAGCCACGCTCCCGACGAATGGGCTCACGTCTGTTACTGACAAAGTATCAGTGACACTGCTGCCCTGAGTGACGGTCAAAGTGGAGGCAGATGACTTAAGCGTGAAGCTGCCAGCTGCGGTGCCGCAAATCGTTCCATTGAGCGCGAATGACGTGGGCACTGCATTGGTGGAGTTGTTCCATGTTCCATTGAATCCGATGCCGGAGAGACTGCCACCGGCGGGGATGCTGCCGTTGTAGCTTAGATTCTTCACCGTTACGTTGGCACCGCTCTGGGTTTCGGCACCATTCCAGAGCGATGAAATGGTCTGCCCGTTGGCGAAGGTCCACGTCAGCGTCCAACTGCTCAGGGCCGTCGTCCCTGTGTTGTTGATGGTAATCGCCGCTCCAAAACCACCTGGCCACTGGCTGGTAATCGCGTAACCGATGTTACACGCGGTTTGAGCTGCTGCAGCGGATGCTAGAACAACCAACGTTACCAGAATTGTCCAGCACGCACGAAAGATACGGTGCTTCATAGTATGCTCCTTCAATCTGATTGCAGCGATTCTGTCCCAATGTCGGTGGATTTTTCCCAGCTTGAGAACCAACCATCTATTGGCAAGACAGGTTGCTACATTTTCTTGATGAGTTGTGTTGAGGCACGAGGTGCCGAGGTCAAGTTCGGAACCGAAGCGGATGCACTCAGGTTCCGAACTAAGCGAAGGCGCATCGCATTGTTACTGCGATGTCGTGTAAGTTACAGGTGTGAATGGCGGCAGGCATGCATTCGCATTGCAGCTGGAAGGGAACGAGAACGAGTAGATGCGCCCGTTGTTGATCAGCTGATCGTTACTGTCGAATACCTGTATCTCATACTGCGACCCAGCTGTCACTGTGGGATAAATGATGAAATCCTCGCCCAAGTCGCCATCCATCACGGCCGCCGTCCATGCTCCGTTGGAGTAGTACTGCACTCCATGTATGCCGTTTTGCAAGTGAGTGATTGAAATTGCTCCCCAATAAGGGCTTGCGCTGGTAATGAAACCGATGTTGATGTCGCCGGTGTAATTGGGAGCAGTCTCGAAGTTCCAGCTGATCTGCCGATTTTGCCAGTAGTTAGGAAACATATCACCAACCGGAGCGCCATTTAGAACAAACAAGTTCAGTGATGGCTGCGCCAAGTCGAGGTGGTAGGGGTCGTCACGGCACCATGCATTGCCGTCCTGACAACTGTCAGCAACGATCATATCGAGCGCAGCGCCAGTGAATTGGTCTGCGACCCACCCATCGCCTCCTTGGCAGAATGGATAGTCGGCTGCGCCATTGTTGATGCCGGTGCAGAAATCTCCGATAACTACATGGACCCAGCGGCCGCAGTTATGTCCGTTGTTGAATAGACCCATCTCGGCGAGGTCTGCTCCGGTAATGGGGCGAGGGAAGTAAGTCGTGTAGTTGCCAGGGTCGTTCTGAACGTTGAGTGCTACGAAGTTCTGCGTGTCAAGGTTTGGCTGCGGCACACCGCAACCGCCATAGGGCTGACCAAGTGAACTGAACCAGGTCGAGTTACCGGTATAGATTTCGGGGGAGGGTGTTGCACTTGTTACAGTGAATGGAAGCGAATTGCTGGTTACACCATTCGCCTTTACGGTCACATTCGTGACGCCCAGCGGCAGGCTTGGTACTGTAACCGTAATGGAGTCGACCACCCAGGAGGTTACAGTTGCCGGCGTCGTTCCGAAGTAAACAGCGCCTGTGCCCTGCGTCTCTCCAACCGTAGCTCCAATACCAGCGGGCATAATAGTCATCGAACTGCCAGGAATCCCGGCGCTCGGGCTAACCCACATGATCTCCAATGGACTGGCACTAACAGTGAGGCCGACAGTGGTGGATTCAATCAAAGTGCCGGATGTCCCGGTGACCGTTACATTGTAAGTCCCGGCAGTTGCCGTGCTGCTGGCCGTAAGTGTGAGAACGCCTGTGGTTGTGGCGGAGTTTGTGTTGAACGCGGCAGTCACGCCGCTCGGCAACCCAGATGCGGCAAGCAATACATTGCCATTGAACGGACTTATATCTGTGATTGAGATGGTGTCGGTAGCGCTGCTACCGGGAAGAAGTCGCAGCGTGGACGGCGAAGGTACAAGGGTGAAGCTTCCCGCAGTGGTGACGGTGAGGGAGATGGTGGTTCTTGCACTGAGTGAGCCAGAGGTTCCAGTAACGACCACTGCGGACGTTCCAGCAATGGCTGAACTGTTGGTCGTCAGCGTGAGCACGCTGCTCCCTGAGGTGGGATTCGTGCTGAATGCGGCAGTTACCCCGCCTGGCAAACCATATATTCCAGACGCGCTAAGAGTTACACTGCCAGTGAACCCGCCCGATCCAGTTACCGTGATCGTGTCGGTTGCACTTGCGCCCTGGGCAATTGACAAAGTGGACAACGAAGACTTAAGTGTAAAGCTCGGCGTTGCTGCCACACTGCAGGCTGTTCCGTTGAGCGAAAACGACGTGGGAACTGCGTTTGTAGTGCCGTTCCATGTGCCGTTGAATCCGACGCCTGTGTAATTTCCACCGGCGGGGATGCTGCCGTTGTAACTTAGGCTTTTCACTGTCACAATTGCGCCGCTCTGAGTTTCAGCGCCGTTCCAGAGAGAGGAAACCGTCTGCCCGTTGGCGAAGGTCCAAGTCAGTGTCCAACTACTTAGGGCGGTTGTTCCGGTGTTATTGATGGTGAGGGCTGCTCCGAAGGCGCTTGAATTTTGAGGAAAAACTGTGTAGACAATGTTGCACGCTGCTTGAGCGTTAGCGCATGGAGTAATAAGGATTAGAAGCAGAGCTGCGAGTACTGCAAAGTACCAGCTCAATCGGTGAGCGCATGACCGCTCACAAGGGGGAGTGAACTGCCAAGACATGGTTTCTCCTTTACATCACATGGCCCACGTACATGACTCAATGCCTGAGTGCTTCGCAATATGATGCCGGTATCGGAGTCTTATCCAACGATGGTAGTGATAAGTGACTAACCTGAGGCTTCGCGCGCATTGTCAAACATTGCAGAATTGCAGAAGGAGAAGAATATCGTGATCCGCAAAACGTGCTTAAACGTGTGCTGTTTCAGAAATACCCCATAACACTCGTGCTGCTGGCTCACCAGCGGCCCTGCCGAGACAACTAAAAATAAGACAACAATCAACTTTGGCTAAAAAAGCTAGCCGCCAATGCTGCGGTTGCATCTGCGACCCGCTACCGGTCAGATTTGACGTGTATGCAACTGCGGGTCGAATGCTAGTACGCCTGAATCAAAAATGGAAGGTTACGGAAGTAAGATTACGAGGATGGCGGCCTTGAGCAAGGATTAACCCGCTCGCCAAAGGCTATATATTAAGTAAAATCATGAAGATGGACTGTATGGTAAATATGCTCATATTTATGATTTAGTGCAACTATTGCTGCACAACATATGTAGATAGCTCTCCCAGCTTGAGAGGTGCGACTGCGGGCCGATCCCCGGTGTGTGGAGATGCGATCAGTGATGGCTGTCCCTACCGCGACCAGAACTCAGAATCGCCGTGACTATCGACAAGCATAGTTCGATGAGGGATGTGACATTTCGCATCGACTGATGATTGCTTCGCATTCAATGAGCATTACCAAGGCTACTTTCCGCAGGACTGCTCTCGGCCCTTGAGCAGACGTATACGCGCTCATACTCTTCCGGAAGCACGTCTACGTGATAACTTCCACACACAAACCTTGGCACCAAAATGCCGTTGAGTCGTGCGGCACAACGTTGACCAATGAACTATTTATAACCATTCCGCCGGTATTGTAATCAATGTAGCCGAGATCGCGGAACCGATAGAGGAAGAATCTGACACGGGATCTGGTGGTGCCTATCATTTCCGATAGAGTCCCTTGACTAATCTTGGCGATGACAGGAATGGGCTTTGATCCCTGGCCGAAGTTAGCCATTAGCATTAGCAACCGGGCAAGTCTCTTTTCATTTGAGTCGAATAAATGATCGACGAGATCTGCTTCCATGCGGATGTTGCGAGAGAGAAGGTGAGCGAGGAATTGTTCGGCGAATGTCGGCTCACGATGGAGCAGATTCTGCATGACCGTCTTTTCAATACTAACGATGGTGTTGGGTTCGAGTGCGTACTCAGAAGAAATGCGAAGCTTCTGACCTCCCAGGGAAGCTTCACCGAAGAAGCTTGCTGCCGGAAGATGAGAGATTACAGCTTCCTTGCCGCTCATTGAAACCACGGTGAGCTATACCTTGCAACTCTGAATATAGAAGACTGCATTGGATGGGTAGCCTTGCGGAAAGATGGATTCTCCGCTGAGATATTCGCACTGTGATTTCCAGACCATAAGCTTATTAAGCGGAATCTGAAGGTCGAATGCAGTCTGCTGCTCCGGCAAAAAGATCATCTTGTTAGAGAGGATCTTCAACTTACGATGCGCAACTGGAGACAATGGAAACGAACGGCGCGCGAGAACCCCGGACGCCTTACTCGTCATCGTAGCGAAAGTGGTAGCCGTGATCGATGCCTTTTAAGCTTATTGAAGATGTGCAGCGGAATGAATTGCCGTCATTCCTTGCACTGTCTATATAACCAAGATATGTGCTGAGGTAGCGCGAGTATATCTGCGCTAACTGCTATATATGTAGCAATTACTATACGACTGTTGCAGGGCATATCTTACGCCAGAGACAAGACCGAAGTTATTTAACTATGAGGTATGGAGCAGTGTGTAGATTCGATGTTTCGCGCTATCTTCTACACAAATATATAGGTAACTGATGATCTTAGTGCGTTAACCCTTGAAAGGGTTTGTCTGCTAGAGTCGAAGTCTGTTATCGCAGAAGCCGCCCGAGCCCGACGATGATTTCAATGTGGTGTAATTGGCCACATGGCCGATCAACCCGGCTTTTAGTCGTAACGCGAAGCCACCGCCTTGTAGGCGGTGGAGCATTCACACTTAAGAGTGCAATACATGTAGATATGTCAGGACTCGCCAAACATCTCCTCGATCCGGATCATTTGTGGAGATTTGGCCTGATCCTCCGAGCTGGGCGGATCATCGCGCCCAACCAAAACGATCGCGTGTTCCTTGAAAAGGATCAAGTACAACAACTTTCGGATTTGATTGAGGGCATTGATAGGCCATCGCTGCACGATCGGGAAAGCTGAGGAGACGGCCATGGATCAACTACCATCCAAACGGGAAGACTATGTGCGCAAGGTTCTCGAAGCTTATCGAAACACGCCAGGGACCTGCGGCCATCTGCGTCGGTCCGACCGTGTGCTCGCCGTTCAGCTTTATCAACGCGGCGTGCCCCTGAACAAGATCGAGAACGCCTTGATCCTCGCTGCCGCGCGCCGCTTGATCCGACCCGCCGATGCGCCCTCGCTCACCACCGTGCGCTCTCTCGCTTACTTCCTTCCCATAATCGAGGAAGTGCTCGAGATGGAAGTCGCAGAAGAGTATTTTCAATACGCACGCCAAAAACTTCAGAGGCTGCGCTTATCGCTTATCTTGACCAACAACGGGCACTACCACCGCAGCCAGGCCTGCGGCGTGGGATGATACTCATATCTTCCTGCCTCACACTTTTGTTTCCCACCTAATGAAGTTAGTTGGTAAGTAAAAGTTTCTCACTTCCTAGCTTCCTGAAGACAAAAAAATGGAGCAGACTGACGTCTGCTCCAGTAAAAGTACATATAAGTTCCTAGCTGCATCCGCTGGTGGAGCCGCAGCTCATGCAACGGTAGCAACTACCATTGCGAACCATGATGGCGCCGCAGACCGAGCAACTGGGTGCGTCGCCCATCTCGTACATGTCGCGCATGGCGTCTGCTGCGTGGTAGATGCCGCGGTCCGTAAGGCTGGGTCCGTGGGTGGGGTTGTCCTCGCTGGCTGGAGCGGCTTCCGCCTCGGGGGCAATGCCGCCCCCGGCCGTGTTGCTCATTCCGGAGCCGCCTATCTGGCCGCCGACCTGATTGAGACGGCGTGCGACTTCCTCGGCCAACCGGGCCATGTGGCTCTGCGAGAAGGAGTCTTCCTCGTGTTCGGCCTCGGGAATCAGGCTGGGCGACGTGGGCAGTTGCGGGGCTTGCGGAGCCAGTCCGGAAAAGAGCGTCAACTGCGTGCCGGAGAGGAAGCGCAGATTGAGCCAGCGGAAGATGTAGTCCATCAGGCTCTTGGCGTAGCCGATCTGCTCGTTGCCGGTCCAGCCCGAGGGCTCGAAGCGGGTGTGAGCAAACTTCTCGCACAGCACCTTCAACGGTACACCGTGCTGCAATGCCAGCGAGATGGAAGTGGCGAAGGAATCCATCAGGCCAGAGACGGTCGAACCCTCTTTGGCCATCTTGATGAAGATTTCGCCAGGCTGCCCGGTCGGATAGAGTCCAACGGTAATGTAGCCCTCGTGACCGGCAATAGAGAACTTGTGGGTGACAGAGGCGCGCTCATCCGGCAGGCGGTGACGGACGGCACGGGGTGGGCCGTTGAGGTCTTGTGCGGCAGAGTTGGCCGCCTCGTGGGTGGAGTCTGCCGAGGCCTGGAGCACGGGCACGGCGGCAGCCTTGGCAATCTCCTCCAGCGCGTGTTGGAAGGCCTTGGCGGCCAGAATGACTTGCTTGGCAGGAACATCCACCGTTTCTCCGGCCTTGGCCTCTAAAGCCTTCAGGTCGGCGGTGGCGGCAGGTTGGCCAGCCGCCAACTGGGATAGCACACGGCTGCCAGCAAGATCCAGAGCCGAAGGCTCGTGCTTGGCGTCCATGCTGACATTGAGAGGCTGTGTTCCCTTGGAGCCGTCACGGTAAATGGCCACGGCCTTGATGCCCTGGCGCCAGCTCTCAGCATAGGCCTCGGCAACGTCTTCGGCGGTGGCCTCGTGAGGCAGGTTGACGGTCTTCGAGATGGCGCCGGAGAGGAACGGCTGCGCGGCGGCCATCATCTTGATGTGCCCCATGTAGTGGATGGAGCGGGTGCCCTTTGAAGGCTTGAAGCTGCAATCGAAGACCGAGAGGTGCTCCGGCCGGATGCCAGGCGCACCCTCGATAGTGCCGGTGGCGTCGATGTAGCTGACGATCGCGTTGACATCGTCACTCGAGTACCCGAGCTTGAACAGCGCTGCGGGAACGGTATTGTTGACGATCTTGATCATGCCGCCGCCGACCAACTTCTTGTACTTGACCAACGCCAGATCGGGTTCAATACCGGTCGTGTCGCAGTCCATCATGAAGCCGATGGTGCCGGTGGGAGCCAGAACCGAGGTCTGAGAGTTGCGGTAACCGTAGCGCTCACCGTAGACCAGGGCCATATCCCAGCACTCGCGGCTGGAGTCTATGAGGGCGTCGAGCTGCGGCACCTCAAAGGGTTCGCCGCTCTGGCGCGATTTGCCGATGTTGTTGATCTCGGCGCGGTGCATACGGATCACGTCGAGGAAGGGCTCGCGGTTGACGTAGAAGCCTGGGCAGGCGCCGCCGTCGTGATTGACACTGGCGGTCAGCGGTGTGGCAGAGGCAATCGACGGGCAGTTGGCAGCCACGATGGCCGACTGCAGGTATGCCTGGCCGGTCATGATTGCGGTGAGCGTGGCGGCAAGGTCGCGTCCGGCGGCCGAATCGTAGGGCAGGCCGAAGGCCATCAGTAAGGCACCGAGGTTGGCAAAGCCCAGACCCAGCGGGCGGTAATCGTGAGAGTTGCGGGCAATGGCCTCCGTGGGGTAGCCGGAGTTGTCCACCAGAATCTCCATGGCGGTGATGACCACGGAGATCGAATGCCGGTAGGAGGGAATGTCGAAGCCGCCACTTGGAGTGACGTACTTCATCAGGTTGAAACTGGCCAGATTGCAGGCCGAGTTGTCCAGGAACATGTACTCCGAGCAGGGATTCGACGCATTAATGCGGGCGGAGTTCTTGCTGGTGTGCCAGCGGTTGATGGTCGTGTCGAACTGCATGCCGGGGTCGCCGCAGAGCCAGGTAGCCTCGGCGATCTTGCGCATGATGTCGCGTGCCTTGTAGGTAGCGACCGGCTCGTGGCTCTTGACCGTGTAGGTGGTGAAGTCACCGTCGTTCTCATAGGCGCGCATGAATTCGTCGCTGACGCGGACGGAGTTGTTGGCGTTCTGGAAGAAGATGGAGGAATAGGCCTCAGAATCCGGCCCCGAGCCATCGTAGCCGGCTTTGATCAGCGAGAAGGCTTTGGCCTCTTCCTTTGCCTTGCACTCAATAAAATCTAGAATGTCAGGATGGTCGGCGTTCAGAATCACCATCTTGGCGGCACGGCGTGTTTTGCCGCCGGACTTGATGACCCCGGCAAAGGCGTCAAAGCCGCGCATGAAGCTGAGCGGGCCGGAGGCCTGGCCGCCGCCAGACAGGGTCTCCTTGGAGCCGCGGATCGACGACAGGTTGGTTCCCGTGCCGGAGCCCCACTTGAACAGCATCCCCTCGGTCTTGGCCAAGGTGAGGATCGAGTCCAGCGAGTCGTCGACGGAGTTGATGAAGCAGGCCGAGCACTGGGGATTGTGATAGCCGGTGGCGGAGTAGCGCACCCCACCCGTCGCGGGGTCCCAGTGCCAGTTCAGGCCAGCCGCATCCGGTTCCAGGCGGTCACAGCCCACATTGAACCATACCGGCGAGTTGAAGGCCACCTTCTGCGTCAACAGCATGTGCGCCAGCTCGTCGTGGAAGATGGCCGCATCCTCTGCGGTGGCAAAGTAGCCGCCCTTCATGCCCCAGTCGCGAATAGTCTCAACCACGCGACCCACCAATTGGCGGACGCCAGTCTCCCGCTCCGGTGAATCCAACTGCCCGTGCAGGTACTTCGAGGCCACAATGTTGGTTGCGGTCATTGACCAGTCGACCGGCACTTCGACGTTCTTCTGCTCGAAGATGGTGTTGCCTTTGCTGTCGGTAATCGACGCGGTGCGCAGCTCCCACTCGAGCTCGTCATAGGGGGAGACCCCCTCGGTGGTGAAACGCCGTGTAAAAATCAATCCCCGCTGGGAGTAGGGCGTTTGAAGGGCGGCGGCAGAACTTTGAAGTTGGACCTCGTTCATAGAATCCTCTCAATTGGCAAAATCGGTAAATCTCTGGCTCCCTCCGGCGCAAGGCAGCCTGGAGGGAACCATTGCAAAATCTCTGGCAAAGAACGGAGAAACAGGGGATTGGAAAGTACCGCGAGTTCTTTTCTCTCAGCGGCCTTCCGAAGGTGCATTTACTCAGGAGTTCGTTACGAACCGTTTACAGCCGCAGTTGAAAAAGTACCGCTCTCTGTGGTGTATGTCAACAAGAAACCACAATATCTTGTATTTTGTTCCCATTCCCGGCATCTACTTTCCAAACAAAGCCAATTGCCTGTGCAAAGTTCGAAGAGCCCTTGCGAGACGCGGGTTTCGGCTGCCCAATCTGCCTCAAATTCGGTGCAACCCCTGGGCCTCGACAGGATTGCTCTCAAGTCCAAGCCTAGTCCTCTCCGGGGCAGGGAACAAGGTGCAAAAATGGTGCACTTTGTGTGGAGAAGTGGACAACCGGATATGTTCGGAGGCTCGTCTTACGCCCGAACGCCGAACGGCCCCACGCGGGATTGCGTGAGGCCGTTCGGCGTTCGGTTCGATTTACAGGACAGGAACTAGTTGTTTTCCTGAGTCTCAATCCTCATGCCATAGAACGATCTATGCACGAAGAACATCGACACCAGGAAGAATGCGACAGTCAGCACGTGGACCAGCATCGCGTTGCTGGCAGTCATCTTGACGGCGAGCTCGACAGCCAGTAGTCCGAAGAGGGTCGTGAACTTGATGATCGGGTTCATGGCCACGGACGAGGTGTCTTTGAACGGATCGCCGACCGTGTCTCCAATCACGGTTGCATCGTGCAGAGGCGTGCCCTTCATCTTCAGGTCAACCTCGACCACTTTCTTGGCATTGTCCCAGGCACCGCCTGCGTTGGCCATGAAAATCGCCTCGTAGAGGCCAAAGATCGCAATCGAGAACAAGTAGCCGACAAACAGGAACGGCTCCATGAACGCAAACGAGAGGGTGGCGAAGAAGACGGCCAGGAAGATATTGAACATACCCTTCTGGGCGTACTTGGTGCAGATCTCGACCACTTTCTTGCTGTCTTCCACCGAAGCCTTCTCGACGTTTTCCAGCTTGATGTTCTTCTTGATGAATTCAACCGCGCGGTAGGCGCCGGTGGTAACTGCCTGCATGGAAGCGCCGGCGAACCAGAAGATCACCGCGCCGCCGCAGATCAGCCCAAGCATGAAGGGCGCGTGCAGCAGGGAGAGCTTATCCACGTTCACCGTGAGCCCGTTGGTCAGGGCCATGATGATCGAGAAGGTCATGGTGGTTGCGCCGACGACGGCAGTACCGATCAGCACCGGCTTGGCCGTAGCCTTGAAGGTGTTACCGGCGCCGTCGTTCGCTTCCAGCAGATACTTGGCGCGCTCGAACTTGGCGTCAATGCCGAAGTCCTTCTTCAACTCGGCTTCGATTCCAGGGATGGTTTCGATCAGCGACAGCTCATAGACGGACTGGGCATTGTCGGTTACCGGGCCGTAAGAATCGACGGCGATGGTGACCGGTCCCATGCCCAGGAAGCCGAAGGCAACCAGGCCAAAGGCGAAGACGGCGGGAGCGAGCATGATGAGATCCATCGACCCACCGATCATGCTGAAGTAGTAGCCCAGTCCCATGAGGGCGACCATGCTCAGTCCCAGCCAGTAGGCGGACATGTTGCCGGCCACCAGGCCCGAGAGGATTCCGAGAGAAGCGCCGCCTTCCTTGGCGGAGGTGACGACTTCCTGCACGTGAGCCGAGTTGGTGGAGGTGAAGACCTTGACCAGCTCAGGAATCAGCGCGCCGGCCAGCGTTCCGCAGGAGATGATCGAAGCCAGCTTCCACCACAGCGTGGGGTCGCCGGCGAGGTTCGGGATCATCAGGAAGGAGACGATGTAGGTCAGAGCGATTGAAAGGATGGAGGTGATCCATACCAGCGAGGTCAGCGGCGCCTCAAAATCCATCTCGTCGGAGTTGCCGTACTTCATCTTGGCGATCAAGCCATTGAGGAAGTAGGCGCCGGAGCTGGAGAGCAGCATGGCGACGCGCATGACGAAGATCCAGATCAGCAGTTCGGCCTGGGTCGCGGGGCTCTTGACGGCCAGCAGAATGAAGGTGATCAGGGCCACGCCGGTGACGCCATAGGTCTCAAAGCCGTCGGCCGAGGGTCCAACCGAGTCGCCCGCGTTGTCGCCCGTGCAGTCGGCGATGACGCCGGGGTTGCGGGCATCGTCTTCCTTGATTTTGAAGACGATCTTCATTAGATCGGAGCCGATGTCGGCGATTTTGGTGAAGATGCCGCCGGCGATACGCAGGGCGGCCGCGCCGAGGGATTCGCCGATGGCGAAGCCGATGAAGCAGGGACCGGCATAGGTGGCCGGGACGAAGAGAAGGATGAAGAGCATGATGAGCAGCTCGACCGAGATCAGCATCATGCCGACGCTCATGCCCGCCTTCAGCGGAATCGCAAAGAGCGGATAGGGCTTACCCTTGAGGCCAGCAAAGGCCACGCGCGAGTTGGCATAGGTGTTGACGCGAATGCCGAACCACGCCACGCCGTAGCTGCCGGCGATGCCGACCAGGCTGAAGCCCAGAATGATGGGCAGGGTCACCGCAACATTTCCCACCGGCGACAGCCAGCCGAAGTACAGCGAAATAATGACCGCGATGAAGACCCAGAGCAGCATGATGAATTTGCCCTGCGTCACCAGATACGTTTTGCAGGTCTCATAGATCAGCTCCGACATCTCGCGCATCGACTTATGAACCGGCAGGTTCTTCAACTGCACGAGGATCCCCAGGCCGAAGATCAGGCCGAGAACGCAGAATGCCAATCCGATCATCAACAGCGCGGGCCCGCTCATGCCGAAATGATTGACCACCGACAGATCCGGCAGCACGAGGCTGGCTTCACCGCCGCCCGCCTTTTCCTGCCCGTAGGCAAGTGTGGGAAGCAGCAGGCCCAGGAGGGCCGCCACGGTCTTGTACTGACGCTTCAAGAAGGCCTGTGCGCCTCCCTTGACGGCTCCGGCGATTTTCTGCATCTCCGAAGCATCAGTGTCCGAGCCGATGACGTAGTGCGCGAAGTAGGAAGCTACAACGAGCGAAAACGCGCTCACGAGCAGAAAGAAACACACCCAATACTGTGCAGTCACAAGTCCTCCCAAGCAGAAATTTTGATAATTTACCTCGAACGGCCCCGAAAAACACGACGATAATTTTCCCGGGAAATAGTCATCCGAAGGCTACCATCCTGGTTGAACACTGTCGAGTGATTGCAATCACATCGATTCCAGGGTGCTTTCGGGAATGCGGGAAGCGCACTCCTAAATGGGACGTAATGCAGGACTTGGTTCTACTGGAGTGGAATCTCGATCTTGTCGCCGGGAAGCGGAACTTGCAGGTTCTGTTTGCTAGCTTCGCGCAGTTGGCCGCCGGGGAGCGGGTGCAGTTTGAAAAGCACTAGAACGTTGCGCTCTGGGTCGTCTAATGCGCGGAAGCTCGCCACCTGCTCGAGCGAGAAGTGCGTGTGGATGTCTTCGAGAGTGCCGGGATCGATGTCATTCCATGTGGCCCACCATCCAGGCTGGTACTGGGCCAGCTTCGAGACCAGGTCAGGATACGCAGGGCTTGGGGTGCCGAAGTCGTCGCACAGGGTGGGCAGATGAGTGATCAGCGTAATCTGGTCGCCGCTGATCGAAACCAGCAGC
>Ga0255356_1001009_pt1 | contig 18333 bp, 17 predicted proteins | sample HBST100metaG_FD_189944 | JGI IMG/M metagenome (GOLD analysis project Ga0255356, IMG submission 189944) | Peat soil microbial communities from Stordalen Mire, Sweden - H.B.S.T100 | ecosystem: Environmental > Terrestrial > Soil > Wetlands > Peat | place: Sweden: Norrbotten County, Stordalen Mire...
CCCTACCCGGTCGCCGCCGGAACCCTCGCCGCCGCTCCGCGCCGGGGCACAGAGCGAGCGCGCGCTCCGCGATATCCTCGCCGCGATGGGCGCGGCGAAGTAGAATCGCATCGTTCCAGAGCGCGCCAAGCGCGATTGAGTCTTGGAGCCATGTGATGAGCGTGGCTTCATTGCGCACGTCGCCCGCCTCCACCGCCCATTCCAGCCCGGCGCTATAGGCGAACCCGCCTGTGGGGAAGGCCGGTGAGAACCAGGTGAGCAGGCGCAGTAATGCCTCAGCCATGATGATACGCGCCGGATTCGGGGTCGAACGGGGCAGCAACCTTGCTCACCTGTCCACCGAGCTGTGCCACCATGGCGGCGATGACGTGGTCATCCAGAATGCGCAGCGCGCCGGGGAGGAATTGCACCGAGAGGTGGCGGTTGCCGAGATGCCAGGCGAGGCGGATGAGCGCATCTGGCGCCGCGGTGATGTGCAGCAGGGCTTCATCCGCCGCGTGCACGGCGACGAGGCCGCCATCCTCCAGCGCCAGGGCGTCGCCATCATGGATATGAATAGCCTCAGGCAGGTCCAACAGAATTTCCGCACCCTGGCTGGTGCGGAAACGCAGGCGGCGGCGGAAGCGGTGGTCGTAATCCAGCGTCACGCTTTGCGCGGCGCCTGACCACTCGCCCGCGCGCAGGTGCTTGGAGGCGCGGATCAAAACAGGAAATACCTCTGGGCCATGGGCAGCGTTTCCGCCGGTTCACAGACCAGTAGCTCGCCATCGGCACGGACCTCATAGGTCTCGGGGTTCACCTCGATATGCGGTGTGGCGCTGTTATGGATCATGGATTTTTTGCCGATGGCGCCGCGCGTGTTGCTGACCGCCGCCAGCGGGCGGGTGAGGCCGAGGCGGTGGGCGATGCCGTCATCAAGCGCCGCCTGGGAGACGAAGAGCAGCGAGGATTCCACCAGAGCGCGGCCATAGGCCCCGAACATCGGGCGGTAATGCACTGGCTGCGGCGTGGGGATGGAGGCGTTGGGGTCGCCCATGGCGGCCATGGCGATGCTGCCCGCTTTCAGCACCATATCCGGCTTGATGCCGAAAAACGCCGGGCTCCACAGCACCAGATCGGCCAGCTTGCCGGGCTCGATGGAGCCGACATGCGTGGACAGCCCCTGCGCGATGGCGGGGTTGATGGTGTATTTGGCGATGTAGCGCTTGATGCGGGCATTATCCGCCGCAGCGTCGCCGGGCAACGCGCCGCGTTGCAGTTTCATTTTATGCGCTGTCTGCCAGGTACGGATGATAACCTCGCCGACACGGCCCATCGCCTGGCTGTCTGACGAGATCATCGAGAGCGCGCCTAGATCGTGTAATATATCCTCCGCCGCGATGGTCTCCTTGCGGATGCGCGATTCCGCGAAGGCGATGTCCTCGGGGATGGAGGCGTCGAGATGGTGGCAGACCATGAGCATGTCGAGATGCTCGTCCAGCGTGTTCACCGTGTAGGGGCGCGTGGGGTTGGTGGAGCTGGGCAGCACGTTGGGCAGGCCCGCGACGCGGATGATGTCCGGCGCATGGCCGCCGCCAGCACCTTCCGTGTGGAAGGCGTGGATCGTGCGGCCCTTGAAAGCGGCAATGGTATCCTCGACAAAGCCGGATTCGTTCAACGTGTCGGTATGGATCATCACCTGCACGTCGAACCTGTCCGCCACTGAGAGGCAGCAATCGATCGCCGCCGGGGTGGTGCCCCAATCCTCGTGCAGCTTGAGGCTGGATGCCCCGGCGCGGATCATTTCCTCCAGCGCCGCGGGCTGGCTGGCATTGCCCTTGCCGGTGAAGGCGAGGTTCATGGGAAAGGCTTCCGCCGCCTGCAGCATGCGCGCGAGGTGGAATGGCCCCGGTGTGCAGGTGGTGGCCGCCGTGCCCGTGGCCGGGCCGGTGCCGCCGCCGACCATGGTGGTGATGCCGGAGGCCAAAGCTTCCTCGATCTGCTGCGGGCAGATGAAATGGATGTGAGAGTCGATGCCGCCAGCGGTGAGGATCTTGCCCTCGCCCGCGATGATCTCGGTGCCCGGCCCGATGATGATGTCCACGCCCGGCTGCACGTCCGGATTGCCCGCCTTGCCAATTTTGGCGATGCGGCCAGCGACGATTGCAACGTCGGCCTTGACGATGCCCCAATGGTCGATGATGAGGGCGTTGGTGATGACGGTATCCGCCGCGCCATGCGCGTTGGCGAGCTGGGACTGGCCCATGCCGTCGCGGATGACTTTGCCGCCGCCGAATTTTACTTCCTCGCCGTAAATGGTGAAGTCTTTTTCCACCTCGGCGAAGAGTTCGGTATCAGCCAGACGCACGCGGTCTCCCACTGTGGGGCCGAACATGTCAGCATAAGCAGCGCGGGTGATGCGGGCCATTATTTTGCGTCCCCCATGGTGAGGCCACGGAAACCGAAAATCCGGCGCGCGCCGCGGAAGGGCACCAGCGTGACCTCGCGGCTCTGGCCAGGTTCGAAACGGATGGCCGTGCCGGCGGCGATGTCCAGCCGCTTGCCATGCGCGGCTTCACGGTCGAACGCCAGCGCGGCGTTGGTTTCGGCGAAGTGGTAATGGCTGCCGACCTGAATCGGACGGTCTCCGGTATTGGCAACGCCTAGCACGGTTTTTTCCAGACCGGCATTCAGCTCGATCTCGCCTTCCGGCGTGAATACCTCGCCCGGGATCATCGGATGGGCTCATGCACGGTGACAAGCTTGGTGCCGTCGGGGAAGGTGGCTTCCACCTGTACGTCGTGAATCATCTCGGCGATTCCTTCCATCACTTGAGCGCGGGTGACGACATGCGCGCCCGCTTCCATCAGCTCCGCCACGCGTTTGCCGTCCCGGGCACCTTCCACCACGAAATCCGTGATCAACGCCACCGCCTCCGGGTAGTTCAGCTTCACCCCACGCTCCAGCCGTTTGCGGGCCACCAGCGCGGCCATGGCGATGAGCAGTTTGTCTTTCTCGCGTGGTGTTAAATTCATTATTCCCTCATCCCTGCCAGACTCGCGGCAGCTCGCCGCCGCGCAACGCGCACAGCGCCTTTACCATAACGCGGCGAAGTGTTGCAGCATCCGGCGCCAGAATCCGCGCCAGCAGCACATCTTCAAAGCAGCTTGCTCCCGCTTGCGCGCCCGCCAGGGCTTCGCGCAAGGCGGTGAGCCGCGCGCCGAAGCCCACGGCAAAGATGCTGGCCACGGCGCGGGCGCTGCCCGCCACGCCCGGGCGGTCCAGCTGAGCGGCAATGTCGCCTTGCAGCCGCGTTATGTCCTGCCAGAGCCATTGCCCGCCACGGCGCAGGGTGATGCGGTCATCCAGCCGCCCGGCATGCAATTGCTCGCCCATGGCCAGCCGCCCGAACACCAGGCTTTCCACGCCGAGAAATTCCGCTGTTTCAGCGAGATTGATGTCCAGGGTGCGGCGGAGTGAAAATCCGTCGAACAGGATTGTCTCCTGCGGCAGATAGGCAAGCCGCGCCCCCTGCCCCACGCGCAGCCTGGTGGTGACACGCGCCGGTTCCGCCAGCGCACGGTAGACGCGCTCCGCCGCCTGGGTGGTGAATACCGCGTCCGCGCCTTGTTCCAGCTCCAACGCTGTTTCCAGGGCATCTCCCCCAGCGATGCCGCCGGAAATGTTCAACGCCACCAGCTCGCAACCAGGGCCGCGCGGCAGGCGGGCTTTCAGGCAGCCCTGCTGGTAAAACCGCCATAGCCGCGTATGGGGGCCGTCCGCGCGCAGGACCAGATCCAGCCGGCCTTGCGCACGCTGCGCCGCGATTGTCTGTACCGGCATGGAATCCATATACCGAGATTACGGATGAAACGCCACGAGGCAAGCCCTAAACGCCCAGCGCGCTCGGCACGCCATAGGCGCGGGCGGCGTAGATGAGGGGCATGCCGTCAGCGCCGAAATGCAGATGCTCCACCGCGCCGAAGAACACGTGATGCGTGCCGACGCGCTGGTTCAGCATCACTCGGCACTCTAATGCCGCCAGCGGGTCGGCGATATAGGGCGCGCCGGTTTCGCCTGTCTGCCAGCCGGTGCAGGAGAATTTGTCCTCCAGCTGCGCGCGCCCGGCGAAGGCGTCGGAAATGCCGGACTGGTCGTGCCGTAGCACGTTCACGCAGAACACGCCGTTCTGCGCAATGGCCACGGCCGCCGGCGAGAGGTGGTGCACGCAGACCAGCAGCGTGGGGTGCGGTCCATCCGCCGAGACGGAGGCCATGGCGGACACGGTAACGCCGAAGCGCCCGGCGGGACCATCCGTGCTTACGATGTTCACCGTGCAGGCCGTTTGGCCCATGGCGCGCAGGAATTGCGCGCGGAGATCGTCTTCCATCATGACCCCGTGTACTTTATCCAGGTGGTTTTCAGCGCTGAGAATTTCTCCAGCGCATGCAAGGAAAGATCGCGCCCGAAGCCGGATTGCCGCACGCCGCCGAAAGGGGTTTGCGGGCTTAGCGCGTCCACAGTGTTGACCGAGACTGTGCCTACGCGGAGTGCATCCGAGACGCGCAGGGCGCGGTCAAGGTCGGCTGTCCAGACCGAAGCGGCGAGGCCGTAAATGCTGTCATTCGCGAGGCGGATTGCTTCGTCCTCGGTATCGAAGGGCGTGACCGCCAGCACGGGGCCGAAGATTTCATCGCGCGCCAGGGAGGAGTCCGGGGCGACATCGTCGAAGATGGTTGGCTGCATGAAGGCGCCTTGCGGGTGCAGTGGCACGCATTCGCCGCCGGTCACCAATCTGGCGCTGGCTTTGCCGGCCTCCACGGCGCGCATCACCTGCTCCAGATGCGCCTTGTCCACCAGCGCGCCCATGCTTGTCGCCGGGTCCAGCGGGTCGCGCGGCTGATATTTAGCAGCGAGCGCCACCAGCTTCTCCACGAATTCCTTCTGGATGGTGCGCTCCACCAGCAGGCGGGAATTGGCCGAGCATACCTGCCCGGCATTGAAGAATATGCCGAGTGCTGCACGCTCCGCCGCTTCGTCGAGATTACGCGCATCGGCGAAGATGAGGTTCGGGCTCTTGCCGCCCAGCTCCAGCCATACCTGCTTGAGGTTGGACTGGCCCGCATACTCCATGAGCACGCGGCCGGTGCGGGTGGAGCCGGTAAAGGCCAGGCAGTCGACATCGTTATGCATCGCCAGCGCCTTGCCCGCCTCGGCGCCGAAGCCGGTGACGACGTTGAGAACGCCATCAGGCAGTCCGGCCTCGCGCGCCAACGCCGCCAGCATCAGCGCCGTGAAGGGCGAGCGCTCGGAGGGTTTCAGCACCACGGAATTGCCCGCCGCCAGAGCGGGGGCGCACTTCCAGGCCGCCATGTCGAACGGGAAATTCCACGGCACGATGGCGCCGACCACACCCAGAGGCTCGCGCCGGACGATGGCGAGATTGCCGGCATCTGTCGGCGCCACCTCGCCGCCCAGCTTGTCGATGGCTTCAGCGTAATAGCGCCACACGGCGGCGGCGCCGGGGATGTCGATGGCGGCGGCTTCCTCCACCGGCTTGCCCATGTCCAGGCTCTCGGCCACCGCCAGCTCGGCGCAATTGGTCTCAATTAATGCCGCGAGACGCAGCAGAATATCCCGCCGCTCGGCTTGGGGCTTGCCACGCCAGCGCTTGTCATCGAACGCCGCGCGGGCGGCCTGCACGGCGCGATCCACATCCGCGGCGCATGCCCGCGCCACCTGGCCCAGAACCGCACCGGTGGCGGGGTTGAGCTTGGCGAAAGCGGCATCGCCCTGGGCTGGGGTAAAGGAGCCGCCGATAAATAGCTGTGATGGCAGCGCGGCGCTGGCGGCGAGGCGCTGCCATTCCGGATAGGTTCTGAAAGACATAGTCACTCCCTGAAAGACTCTCCGGCGGCTTGCCGCGCCGCCGGAGCAAGATGGTTATTCGGCGGCGACGTGGCGGGGCAGCGTTTTGCGCGCCAGAACGTAATAGACCGGGCTGATGACAACAATGCCAACGATCCAGGAAATATCGACACCGTTCAGCATGTTGGCAATTGGCCCGGTATAGAGCGTGGTGTCAACGAAGGGCAGCTGAATGGCGATGCCGAGGAGGTAGCAGAAGATGGCGGGTTTGTTGAACTTGCCATAGACGCCCCCATCGCGGGTGAAGAACGAGTCCACATCATACTCACCATGCCGGACCAGATAGAAATCCACCAGGTTCACCGCCGTCCAGGGCACCAGCACATAGAGCAGCAGCAGGATGAAGTTGGTGTAATTGGCGAGGAAGTTGGCGGCGGCGAAGAGCGCGATGACGAGGCCGATGGCGGTGATGGCCATGGCGGTGACAATGCGCGCCGCCGGCCCGGCTTTCCAGCTGGGGATGAAAGTGTGGACCAGCGTAATGGTGGAGAGCACGCCACAATACAGGTTCATTGCGTTTGTACCCGCAATACCCACGGAGAAAATGATAACGATCGGCACCGCCGCGGCGCCGGTGAAGGCTGTGAGACCGCCGACCGGGTCGCCATTTGCCGCAATCAGGCCGAGCATCGCACCCAGGATCATCGGCAGGATGGAGCCGAGCGAACAGCCCCAATAGGATGCCCAGAATGCCGGCACGGCGCCTGTGTCACGCGGCATATAGCGCGTGTAGTCGGACACGTACGGCGCATAGGCGATCTGCCACAGTGCCCCGACCGAGACCATGCTGAAGAAGCCCGCGGTGGAATAGGCGTTCATGTGCAGGAACCCGGCGGGCAGGCCATGCACGAAGGTGATCCAGCCGAAGGTGAAGAGCAGTGCCAAGCCCGACGCCCAGGTGAGAAAACGCGCATAGGCGTGGATGAGGTCGTGCCCAAAGATGGTGGCGATGACGCTGACAACCGCGATGAGCACGATCAGCGCATTCTGGCTGATGCCTGGCGCGATGGTGTGCAAAGACTGCCCGCCCAGCACGATGTTAGAAGCCAAAAACCCGACATACATGATGATGACGATGCCCACCACCAGTACCGCGCCGATGGAACCAAACTGTCCGCGCGTCTGCACCATTTGCGGCACGCCGAGTTGCGGCCCCTGCGCCGCGTGCAATGCCATGAAGATGGCACCAACAAAATTGCCCAGCGCGATGGCGCCGATGGAGCTGAGAAAATCCAGCTTGAACACCGTGGTGGCGAGCGCACCGGTCACGATGGTCAGCATCATGATGTTGGAGCCGAACCAGATGGTGAACAGATCGCGCGACGTGCCGTGGCGCTGATCTGTTGGTATCTGGTAGATCGTATGTTGTTCTATCTTTGTTGGATTTTCCGCTGCGGTGGCCATGGGCTTGTCCTTTACGGTGGTTAGCGCGCCAAAATGGCGCTGAGATCGAAGGGCAGAAGTTCAGCCACTTCACGGCGGAAGGGCAGCGCATCCGGGTCAGGCACGGTGTCGAGCTCCTCGGCGTAGCGCCGGCCGCTCCACACAGCCGCGGCAATGGTGCCTGGCGCCAGCGCGTCCCCGATAACAGTGACGCTCCGCAGACCGGCATCGCCCCAACTCTCTGATTGTTCACGCAAAGACTGTGCCAGCGCCTTGCGCGGCAGACGCGCGGTGACGAGAACCACGGTGCCGCAGGGCACAATTTCCGTGCGCCCGGTATAAATGCAGGCGAGAGTCGCTGTGCCGTCCGCAGCTTCTTGTAGAATCCGGTGTGCGCGTATGCTCACGCCGGACTCGAGCAGACGCGCCTGGATGCGATGTTGCTCCATGGTGTTGTGCGTCCATACCGAGGCTTCAGCCGCCGGGGTAACGAGCGTCACGGCAAATCCCTCCGCCGCCAGCAGCTCGGCCACCACGCCACCCATATAGTAATGGTCGTCATCGTAGAGCAGCACCTCGCGCGCGGCCGGGCGGACGCCTGCCATGATGTCGTCCGGCGTCAGCACTTCCATGCTGCCGAGCGGCGCCGCGGTGAGTGAGGCGCGGGCCACTGTGTCGCGCCGCCAGGAGGAACCTGTGGCCAGCACGATATGCTCGAAGCCGAAGCCGAGAATATCCTGCGCGCTCAGATCGCTATCGTAAAAAATCTCCACATTCGGCATGGTCGCCAGTTGCCCGGCGCGGTAATCCGCCACGCGCCCCCAGGCGGAAAGGCCGGGCAGACGCCGCTCGCCGATCAGCCGGCCGCCCAGTGCCGTGCCACGCTCCGCCACCGCCACATCGTAACCGCGCCGGCCCAGCATCATCGCCGCCTCCAGCCCCGAAGGGCCAGCCCCAACGACGAGCACGCGCGCATCGCTCTCCTTCTCGCGGATATATTCAGGGTGCCAGCCGCGCCGCCATTCCTCGCCCATTGCGGGGTTCTGCGTGCAGCGGACGATGGACGCGGTGTGGTCGCCAGAGACGCAGATATTGCAGCCGATGCATTCGCGGATATCCTCCATTCTGCCTTCACGGATCTTCTCCGGCAAGAACGGGTCCGCGATGGAGGGGCGCGCCGCGCCGACGAAATCTAAAACCCCCTGGCGGATCATGCGCACCATTGTATCAGGCGAGGTGAAGCGCCCGACGCCGACCACCGGCTTGCTGGTGAGCTTCTTTACACCCAGCACGAAGGGCTCCTGATAGCCTTCCTCGGCGAAGCGCGAGGTCTGGCTGTCATTATCCCAGCTGGAGAGGGTTAAATCCCAAAGGTCCGGGACTTCGCCTAAATGCTCGATGACATCCCGCGCCTCGGCGGCATGGAAGCCTTCCTCGCCGATCATTTCGTCCATGGAGATACGGCAGGCCACGCCCATCGTGTCACCGACCGCGTCCTTCACGTCCTCTATCAATTCTTTCAGCAACCGGGCGCGGTTTTCCAGAGATCCACCATATTCATCGGTGCGCGTGTTGAAGCGGCGAGAGAGAAAGAACATCGGCCCGCCGAAGAGTTTTCCGGCATAGACATAGACGATGTTATAGCCCGCCCGCTTAGCCCTGATTGCCGCGTCGCGGTGCCATTTACGCAGGTTGCGGATATCTTCCTTATCCATCGCGCGGGCCTGCACCGGGTCGTTGAATACCGAATACACCGGCAGATCCGCAGGCCCCATGGGGATTTCGCGCGAGTAGAGATTTGGCGCATTCATTCCGTTATGGCAAAGTTGTAAGCCGGCCAGGGCATCGTATTGATGAATGGAATCCGCGATGCGCGCGAGCATCGGAATATCCTGATCGCTCCACACACGCAGCTCAATAAACGGGCAGATCTCGGCGCTGGGGTGAATTTCAGCTTGCTCGGAGCATACCACCCCCCAACCGCCTTGGGCTTTTACCGCGCGCATCGTGGCCAATGCCGAGGGGTCCCGGTAGCCCATGCCATTGCAATGCGGCACCTGGAAGAAACGGTTTTTAGAGACCACCGGGCCAATGCGGACCTGGTCAAACAAAATATCGTAGCGCGGATCCCGAGCCAATTTTAACCACTCCTGATTATTAATCACAGATTACACAAAATCACTCTTGCCGTTGCGTTGAAAATCCTGAAGCAGGGGTGCGCCTTTCTCTGTGCACATGAGTAAACAGGCGGCATTGGCGGCTTGTAAACGCACAAGCAACAGGCAGTTTTATAGGCTTCCTCGGCAGACTGTGCCGCGCTAGATTTGGCGGATGCATACAACGCCCGAGACACTCGCCACGCTGGTGGGCTTCCCCACAATCAGCGCTGATAAGAATGAGGCGCTCATCCGCTATGCCGCCGCGCGAATTACCGAGGCCGGCGGCCGGATTCACACGCTTGCAGGCGCCAAGCCAGGAAAATTCAACCTGCTGGCGAGTTTTGGCCCGGCAACAGGCGCTGGGCTTGTGCTCTCCGGCCATAGCGATGTTGTGCCGGTTGCCGGGCAAGACTGGCGGACTGACCCGTTCACCCTTACCCAGCGCGGCAATAAACTTTATGCCCGCGGCAGCAGTGACATGAAGGGGTTTCTTTCCGCCATGCTCACCGCAGCCGAACGTTGCGATATCAAAAAACTCTCCCGGCCGCTGCATCTGGCGTTTTCTTATGATGAGGAGGTGGGGTGCATTGGCGTGCGCGACCTGCTGGCGCGGCTACAGGCTGAAAATTTTCGGGCGCAGGGCTGCGTTATCGGCGAACCTACGGAAATGCGCGTGGCCACAGGGCATAAGGGCAAGCTGGCGGGTTGCATTTGTTGCCGCGGCCTCCCCGCGCATTCCGCCAATCCCACGCTGGGGTGCAATGCGATTCACCTTGCCGCCGCGATGGTGCGCGAGGCCGAGGCGCTGCAAACCTGGCTGGCCGAGCATGGCGCGAGGGATGCCGCCTATCCGCTGCCTTATAGCAGCGTGCATATCGGCACCATCTCCGGCGGCACGGCGCTGAACATCGTGCCCGAAGCTTGCGAGATGCAATTCGAGATCCGGTCTTTGGCGGCGGATGATCCGGCGGCATTGGTCGAGCGCCTGCGCGAGGCGGCGGCACGGATTGTGGCGGCATCTGGCAAGGGAGCCATCGAGGTGCAGGTGACGAACCAGTATCCGGGGCTGAACACCCCCCCCAACTCCCCGCTGGCGCAAACAGCGCTGCTGGCGGCGGGCACGAAGATCGGCAAGATCGGCTTCGGCACGGAGGGCGGGTTGTTTGAGGAAATGCTTGGCCTACCCACCATTATCTGCGGCCCTGGCAGCATAGACCGGGCGCACAAGCCGGATGAATACGTCACCACCAGTGAACTCGCCGCGTGTGATGCCTTTCTCGACCGGATGGTCGCGACTTTGGCCTAGCGCGTGCCCGGCAGCGGTTTGTTGTAGAGCAGCTCGCGGCAAAGTGTGATAAACGCATCCGCCGTGGGTGTGCGGCGCAGCCCTTTCAGCGTGGCAATGCCGTGGATGAGCGGGCTCAGGCTGTCCTCCAGCGTCAGGTAAGAGAGCTTACGGCCATCCAGCGTGGAGAGGTTTTTCGGCTGTGCGTTGGCCAGGCTATAACCCTCGCCACGCGCCACCAGGCTGCGGATTACGTCAATATGCTGGTAGCGCCCGGTGATATTCGGATTCACCCCGGCTTCGCGGAACAGCGAGAGGAAATAGTCGCGGCTCATCGGCAGGTCGAGCAGCAGGAAATTCTCTGGCGCCAGCTCCTGCAACGCCACGGAGCGGCGCCGCGCGAACGGGTGCCCCGCGCCGACGAACGCATAAGGCGGCAACGGCGCCAGCGGCATGAAATCAAAATCCGGCGGCATATTCATGTCATAGGTCAGCAGCAGCGCGATGCGCCCGGCGCGCAGACTCTCGAATAATTCCGTCTGATTGCCCGCGATGGCATTCACCTTCGCCGCCTCATGCCGCTTCTTGAATACCGAGAGCAACTCGGGAATGGAGAGCGGGAACAGCGTGGAGAGACAGCCTATTTCCAAAGGCCCCGCCACACGCGTGGAGATTACCGAGGCCGCGTTCTCCACCTCCTCCGCCTGCAGCAGCAGCGCCTTTGCCTCCCGCAGAAAGCGCTGCCCCTCGGCGGTGAGGGAGAGCCCTTGCGCATGGTGCCGGATGAAGAGCTGGATGCCGAACACATCTTCCAGCGCGGTAATGGCCGAGGAAATGGAGGGCTGCGAGATGTTCACGCGCTCCGAGGCATGCGTAATGCTGCCGGTCTCTGCCGTTGCTACAAAATACGCAATCTGCTTGAGGGTGAAGCGCATGGGCCTGTTTACCTTTTTCAAAAGCAGCGTGTCAAAAGATTATATTTTACAAAAGCAGCGGCGGCGGCGAGAGTTCTCTTCGCTTGTTCAAGGAGTCGACCCATGACGTTTTCCCTCGCCGCGCGCTGCGCCCGCACCGGGCAGTTCGCCGTTGCGGTCACATCTTCTTCCCCGACGGTGGCGGCGCGTTGCGCTTTTGCCCGCGCGGGCACGGGTGCCGCGACGACCCAAAACGTGACCGACCCGCGCCTGGGACCATTGCTGCTGGAGCGCCTAGCCCAGGGCATGAATGCGGCGCAGGCGCTGGAGGCCGTGCTGGCGCGGGCCTCCTACCCGGACTACCGGCAGATGACGATCATCGACGCCCAAGGCGGCACGGCGTTTCATTCCGGTGCCAAGACACTTGGCATCAATGCCGCGGCGCGAGGGGAGAACGCCGTTTCAGCCGGGAATCTGCTGGCCAATCCGGGCATTCCCGCCACCGTTATCGCCGCCTTTGCCGCCAACCCGGAAGCTGAGCTGGGTGCGCGCATGATCGCCGCGATGCAGGCTGGGCTGGCGGCGGGCGGCGAGGCCGGACCGCTCAAATCCGCTGGGCTTCTGGTGATGGACAAGGAATCCTGGGCGCTCGCGGATCTGCGCGTGGATTGGCACGAGACGCCGCTCACGGAGCTTGCCGCGCTCTGGGCGCTCTGGCAACCGCAAATGCGCGATTACGTCACCCGCGCGCTGAACCCGGAGGCAGCACCTTCCTACGGCGTGCCGGGCGACGAATAATCAGTCCCGATAATCCGGGTCCAGCCCTCGGCACATCTCGCCGAAATGCACAGCGGCGAATTCCGGCTCGGCCTCCCAGGCACGGGCCGTTTTTTCCGCTACCGTATCGTCCAGCACCTGCACTTGCTGGCCACTGCCATAGGCCAAAAGCAGCGTGCGCGCCGCTCGCTCGAAATGGTAAAATGCGTCGAACGCCTCCGCCACGGCTGCTCCGATGACGAGCAATCCGTGATTCCCCATCAGCAGAATTTTCTTGCCGGCCAGCACGGTGGCTAAACGCTCGCCCTCGGCGCGGCTATCGGCAAAGCCCGCATAATCCGTATCGATGGCAACACGGTTAAAAAACCGCGCGGAGGTTTGGTCAACCGGCAAGAGCCGCTTATTCTCCAGGCAAGACAGCGCGGTGGCGTAGGTGGGGTGCAGATGCAACACGCAACGCGCTTGAGGCAGCAGCGCATGCAGCGTACCGTGAATCGCCCAGGCTGTGCGGTCGATCTCCGGGGGCAACACCTCCGTGCCGGAGTTCAAAAGTGCCAGCTCCGACGCGCGGAGTTTGCCAAAATCCCGCCAGCGCGTGTTCATCAGAAATTGCCGCCCGTCGGCAGAGACGGCGAGCGAGCAATGATTCGCCACCGCCTCCTGCCAACCGAACCTCGCCGCCAACCGGCACGCGGCGGCGAGGTCGATGCGGAGATTCCGCTCCGTCATGGCAATTCGGCGATGACATCGATCTCCACCAGCCATTCCGGCCGGGCCAGGGCGACCACCACCAAGCCGGTGAATACCGGATACACCCCCTTCAGCCAGCGACCGGCGACGCGGTACACCGCCTCGCGGTAGCGGATATCCGTGAGATAAACAGTGACTTTGCAGATGTGTTCGAGATTTGCGCCACATTCGCGGAGCAGCAGGTCGATGTTCTCCATCACCTTCTCAGCCTGCCCGGCGGGGTCGCCCACCGCCACGTTCTCCCGCGTGTCAAGATCCTGCGCTACCTGGCCACGCAGGTAGATAGTCTTGCCCGTGACCACCGCTTGGGCGAGGTCGTTATCCAAGCGCTGCTCGGGATAGGTGTCCTTCGTGTTGAAAGGACGGATGCGTTTGTGAATCATGCTTTACTCCGCAGCTTTTTTCATGATCTTGGCACCGCCTGGCACGCGGTCCGAGAGGTCCGCCGCCTTATGCACCACACGCAGCGGCTCGTTCCAGTCAAAGTTACGATACACAGCATTGAGATGCGCGAATGGTGGCGACTGCGCGAAAAGCTGGAAGGTGAGTCGGTGCCCGGCATAGTCGGAATTCACCAGGTCGCGCGCGAAGGCGAGGAGCTTGCGGCGGTCATCGGCCACCCACTCATCGTTGATGCTATAGTATTTTTCCATCCAGGGCGCGGTCTCCGGGTTGCGGAACGCGTCCGCATCCGGCGTTACGCAGATCTGCCCGCCGCAGAGCTCGCGGGTGAGGTGCATCATTTCATGCAGCTGCGAACAGGCAAGAACGCGCCCCGTATACAGAAAGGACTGGTTGGGCATGAGCAGCCCTCCGGGGCTGCGCTCGGCGCAGGCGATGGCGGCGGTGAGATGAGCGTTGATGCCCTCGCGGTAGCAGGCGAGTTTCGCCAGCTTCTCCTGCACGGCTTGCTGCTTATCCAGCCCCGTCTGCCGCACATTGAACAAGGCCGCGCCGATGAGGAAGTCAGCCAGCTTCAAATTCCGCTGCACGAAGGCGAAGGCGGAGTAGCGGTGCAGCGTGGCACGGATGAAGGTGGCCGCCTTGGTATGCCGGTAGAACAGCACATTCTCCCACGGGATCAGCACATCGTCGAAAATCACCAGCATATCCACCTCGTCGAACTTGTTCGACAGCGGATAATCCTCAGCCGGGGCACGGCCAGCGAAGCCGGTACGGCAGATGAATTTAAGATTCGGTGAGCCGAGATCGCAAACAAACCCAACGGCATAGTCAGAGAGCTCGGCATCGCCCCAATTGGCGATGGTCGGCTTGGTGAAGGCCTGGTTGGCGTAGGCCGCAGCAGTCTCGTATTTGGCACCACGGACGATGATGCCCGCATCCGTCTCCTTCACCACATGCAACAGCATGTCCGGGTCCTGGTCCTGCGGGCGCTTGGAGCGGTCGCCCTTCGGGTCGGTATTCGCGGACACATGGAATGGGTCCGCATGCGTCACCTTGTCGATATGCCGGCGGATATTCTCGGAGAATTGCGGATCGACCTCGTTCAGCACGTCCTGGCCGTCGAATAGCGACCACATTTCGCCGACCGTTTCATCGCCCACGCGGGTGACGATGCCGCCCACTTCATCGAGCACCGCATCGGTAGCGCGGCGCTTGGTGTGCCAATCCTCCTGCGTCAGGGGCAGCTTGTAGCCAATGGAGCTGGTCTGGCCGCGATCATCCTTATAGCTCATCACCGGCGCATGCTGCGCCTCGTGCTGCATGTCGTAAATGCGCGCGCGGATATCCACGAGCGGCTTGAACATGGGATGCGTGGTGACATCCTTCACGCGTTCGCCGTTCATCCACACCATGCGGCCGTCGCGTATCGAATCCCGGTATTGCTGTCCCGTACGGATCATCTCTGTATTATCCCCGCGAAAATTGAACCGCCTTCCGGCGCGTTGGATATTGTATAAGAGATGACCCCAGGCTCAATAAAGTCGATACTATCGTACCATTATATCGATTTTCCTGAAGCAGATGCACGGCATTTAAGCAAACACCATAGCTCTGCCTGGCCGTGAGGCTAAAGTGAGGGCAGATCCAGCCCGAACTCCCGCGCGCAATCCTTGGCGATATCATAGCCCGCATCGGCATGCCGCATCACACCCGTCGCCGGGTCGTTCCACAGCACGCGCGCCAGCCGCGCAGCCGCTTCCGGCGTGCCGTCAGCACAGATCACCATGCCGCTATGCTGCGAGAACCCCATGCCTACGCCGCCGCCATGATGCAGTGAAACCCAGGTGGCACCGGAAGCGCAGTTGAGCAGGGCGTTTAATAAAGGCCAGTCAGAGACAGCATCCGAACCATCCAGCATTGCCTCCGTCTCGCGGTTGGGTGAGGCGACGGAGCCGGAATCCAGATGATCCCGCCCGATGACCACGGGCGCGGACAGCTCACCGCTCGCCACCATCTCATTGAACGCCAAGCCCAGACGATGCCTGTCCCCCAGCCCCACCCAGCAGATGCGCGCGGGCAGGCCCTGGAAGGAGATGCGCTCGCGCGCCATGTCCAGCCAGTGATGCAGATGCTTGTCGTGCGGCAGAAGCTCTTTCACTTTCGCATCAGTCTTGTAGATATCCTCCGGGTCACCCGAGAGTGCGGCCCAACGGAACGGCCCGATGCCCCGGCAGAAGAGCGGGCGGATATAGGCTGGCACGAAACCGGGGAAACTGAAGGCATCCTCTACACCTTCCTCCTTCGCCATCTGGCGGATGTTGTTGCCGTAGTCGAAAGTTGGCACGCCCAGCTTCACGAATTTCAGCATCGCGCGCACATGCACAGCCATGCTGGCGCGGGCGGCTTTTTCAACCGCTTGCGGATTGGTCTCGCGCTTGGCCTCCCACTCGGCCACGCTCCACCCTGCGGGCAGATAACCGTTGATCGGGTCATGCGCGGAGGTCTGGTCGGTGAGCATATCCGGGCGAATACCACGCTTCAGCATTTCCGGCAGAATTTCAGCCGCGTTGCCAAGCAGCCCGACGGAAACGGGCTTTTTCTCGGCGCAGGATTTATTGATGATCGCCATCGCCTCATCCAGCGTATCCGCGCGCACATCCACATAGCGCGTTTTCAGCCGCATCTCGATCCGGCTCTCCTGGCATTCAATCGCCAAACAAGAAGCCCCTGCCATCGTCGCCGCCAAAGGCTGGGCACCGCCCATGCCACCCAGCCCGGCCGTGAGCACCCATTTACCCGCGAGGTCACTGTTGTAATGCCGCCGCCCGGCCTCCACGAAGGTCTCGTACGTGCCTTGCACAATGCCCTGCGTGCCGATGTAGATCCATGAGCCCGCGGTCATCTGCCCGTACATCATCAGGCCCTTACGATCCAGTTCGTTGAAATGCTTCCAGGTAGCCCAATGCGGCACCAGATTTGAGTTGGCGATGAGCACGCGCGGCGCATCCGCATGCGTGCGAAAAATACCTACCGGCTTGCCCGATTGCACGAGCAATGTCTGGTCCGCCTCCAGGCGGCGCAGGGCAGCGGTGATGCGGTCGAAACTCTCCCAGTCCCGCGCCGCGCGGCCGATACCGCCATACACCACCAGCTCCTCAGGGCGCTCAGCCACCTCCGCGTCCAGATTATTCATCAGCATGCGCAAAGGCGCTTCCGTCAGCCACGATTTGGCGGAGAGTTTATTGCCGCGCGGCGCGGTGATGTGGCGGGCATTGTCCAGGCGGGTCATGGGCAAAATCCTTTCATGATGGCTTGTAGAACCGGCAGCACCGGCGCGGGTGTTTTTAAAGTTGTCGGCCAATTTTCTGGTGTTGGCATGGCGGGTTCTTCCATGTAGCCGCGCATGGCGAGTTCCATCTGGATGGCATGCACGCCCTGTGCCGGGTTGCCGTAATGCCGCGTGATCCAGCCGCCCTTGAAGCGCCCGTTCAGCACGTACGACAATCCACTGACCTCACAGGCTTGCACCACGCGTGCGGCGATTTTTGCACCGCAGGATTTGCCGTCATTCGTGCCGATGTTGAAGTTCGGCAACACCCCCGGAAACAACCGGCGAATTTCGCCGCGAATGGAATGGCAGTCATACAGCACGATGCTTTCATGCATCCCGCGCAGCCGCGCGATCTCCGCCGCAAGAGCTGCGTGATACGGCACGAAATACAATTCCCGCCGGCGCGCGATCTCCGCCTCGTCCGGCACCGCATTGGCGTAAAGCCGCTCGCCGTCAAAACTTTCCGCCGGGCACAGCCCCGTCGTTGCCTGGCCGGGGTAGAGCGAGGCACCGGAGGGATCGCGGTTCAGATCAATCACACTCCGCGAAATTTTTGCGGCGATGATCGTGGCATCCAACGCCTCGGCAAAAGCATAGAGCCTCGGAATATGCCAATCGGCATCCTTGCGCGCCAGCCAGTCAGAAATAAAAATACCAGAAAATTCCTCAGGAATCTCCGTGCCCGCATGCGGCATGCTGAGGATCAGCGGGGCGTTGCCGCGCCGGAGCGTGAACAGGCTCATGTTACCCCCGGCAGATCATGTCCTGCCAGCCCACCGCCGCGCAGGAGCAGAATGGCCGCCTCGATGTCCGGCGAGAAATGCCGGTCCTCCTCCAGCTTTGGCACTATTGCGCGCAGTGTGGCCCGCGCCGTCTCCAGCACCGGGCTGGAGGGCAGATCATGAAAATCACAGCCCTGCGCGGCGGCAAGCCATTCTATGGCGATGATCGCGCGCAAATTCTCCGCCATCGCCAGCAACCGCCGCGCCCCGTGCGCCGCCATCGAGACATGATCCTCCTGGTTCGCCGAGGTGGGAATGGAATCCACCGAGGCGGGGAACGCCCGCCCCTTGTTCTCGGAGACCAAAGCCGCGGCTGTTACCTGCGGAATCATAAAGCCAGAATTCAGCCCCGGCGTTGGCGTGAGGAAGGCGGGAAGGCCGGAGAGCACGGGGTCCACCAGCATCGCCAGACGCCGCTCCGCCAACGAGCCGATTTCGCACAGCGCCATGGCGATCATATCCGCCGCGAAGGCCACAGGCTCGGCATGGAAATTGCCGCCGGAGAGCGCCTCAGCGGGGCCAGTGAAGATCAGGGGGTTATCGGTGACGCCATTCGCCTCCGTTGCCAATGTTGCAGCTGCTTGGCGCAACACATCCAGCACCGCGCCCATCACCTGCGGCTGGCAGCGCAGGCAATACG
>Ga0255356_1001010_pt1 | contig 18326 bp, 18 predicted proteins | sample HBST100metaG_FD_189944 | JGI IMG/M metagenome (GOLD analysis project Ga0255356, IMG submission 189944) | Peat soil microbial communities from Stordalen Mire, Sweden - H.B.S.T100 | ecosystem: Environmental > Terrestrial > Soil > Wetlands > Peat | place: Sweden: Norrbotten County, Stordalen Mire...
CTTTATTGTCGGCTTCTTGTTTCTCCCCTCGTGCCTGCCATGCAAAGCTGACCCGCCAATCGGCAGGGACGAAGCGCGCACCCCAACTCGGAGCCATCTCGGACAGCATGGCCGCTTCTGGTGGGAAGTTGCCCTCCATGGGGCCACTGAAGTCCTCCGGAGTAATTTCACCGCACACCACATCGGGATGCAGAGATCGGATTTGGGCCTGCAAGTCGATAAGCGAATAGTGATAGCGTTCCTCAAAATGCATGTTATGGACGCTACCGATCAGGTAAATCTCCGGTGCGGGAACCAAAGAAGCGTTCGAGACCGCACTCTGGCCCACAAGCGGTGAGGTCCAGATCGTTCCAGCCAGCAAGAGAAGATATCGTTTCATGGAACCAAAGAATAAGTATCTGGAAGGTGTGCGTCCAGCGAAGGCTGGCATGGTCAGTGGGTGAGAGTCCCACCGGGGTAAGAGTCCAAGCCCCGTAGCTTGAATGGCAGGAAGGAAGGAAACTGAGCATCCTGAAGCCCATTGACGAAGCCATCTTCAAGGATGGTGAGCGAGTTGCCGGGCCGTAACGCAAGTGAACCCAAATGGCCTCGAAAGTACTTAACCCCGAAGGCCGAGCCCTCACTTTTCGGGCGAAGGCAGCATGGAGCGTCGCATGGACTGATGCGGCGCAACACTTCGGCGGGGTTGGTAGGGACAGCACGGTGACAAGGTCATGCTAAGCAACTGGAGAAGCCCTCCTCGCCCCGTCGAGAAATCTGCGGAGCAGGGAAGCCGTATAACCGGTGACCCCGGGAAATCGGTGGAAGGCGAGAGGGACTCGGCCGGGTCTGTAGTAGCGAGGAAGCGGAGTAACGTCCGCGGAGCGAAGAGGCCCTGCTGTTTGTAACGGCTCTAACAAAAAGGGAGGCAAGGGTGAAATGATAACAGCGCCCATCAGTTTGCAGGACCTGAGAAGGAGTCTATATGTCAAGGCGAAGGCAGAACCGTCTTGGCGTTTCTGGGGACTATACGTCCACGTCTGCAAGATGGAGACCTTGCGGGAAGCCTACCAGATGGCGAGGAGTAATAACGGGGCGCCGGGAATTGACGGGGTCACGTTCCAAGCCATCGAAGAAGGCGGAACGGAGGGTTTTCTCGTGCAGATTCGGGATGAATTGGTCACCAACATGTATCGGCCCATGGCGGCACGGAAGAAGGAGATTCCAAAGGATGGGGGCAAGAAAGTCCGCGTCCTGTCGATTCCCGCAATCCGTGACCGCGTGGTCCAGGGGGCGTTAAAGCTCATCCTGGAGCCGATCTTCGAAGCTGACTTCCAAGCAGGGTCGTTTGGATATCGACCGAAGCGGACCGCGCATGAAGCTGTAGCCCGTGTTGCCCGAGCGATCGTCGAAGAGAAGACGCGCATCATTGATTTGGATTTAGCCTCCTATTTGGATCGTGCTTCATACTGCCCCCTTATTCATGAAGTAGTTGCAAACAGGTGGGGTTGATCGTCTACGACTCTGATTCTTAATCCTTTGCGCCGACCACAGGTGACAAGCTTGGCTTGGAGTTCGCCGCGCTTTACACGCTGCAACACCGTCTGCCGCGATACACCGAGTTTCATGGTTGTTTCCAGCATGGGCAGATACTCCGGTGGGGCTTGCTCCACGATGCGCGCTCGCAATTCATCAGTGATGCGGATCTGCCACGGCGCGCCGGGAGTAACCTGTTCACCAGCGATGAAGCCTTCGGCCAGCCAACGGTGGATGGTGGAAGTGTTCATGCCCAGGATCTGGGCGGCTTTGCGGATCGTTACGACCTCGCCGTGTGTAGGTTGCGCCGAGGGCTGGAAGCGCGGTATGCCACGATATCGACGCAAACTTCCGACCTGATTGGCCGTGAAGCGTTCTCCAGTCGCGGTCTTGCGCCCCTGACGATTCAGGATGCCCGCGATAACGTCGTCGGGATAGAGTGCGGCAAGACGAGGTAATAACGAGATCGTATCTTCGTCCGTGCGTTGACCGCGTGGCTGGGAGCGCGGCAGAGGAAGATCGATCTCTGTGAGCTTGCCACCACGCCAGCGGATTGTCAGATGGGCCTGATGCGCGGGGCGATCAACCGACACGATTACTTCTTCCAGCAGGGAGCGCAAAAGTTCCTTGCGATCGCGATCCGTAGTTGTTGGCGCCGCCCAGACATTGCGTAGATCGGAACCAATGACGCGCATACGATTTTTCTCTTCTTGGCTCAGTGTGCGTGGGCGTAGTTGCTGCCGGCGCTCGAGCTCTGCCTCTGCGGCAGCCAGGTCACGCAGCCGCTTCTCCCATTGGGATTCCAGGCCACGCGCCACCATTCTATTTTCAGGTTCTACCGCGCGGTATTGGCGTTCGGCGCGGTCCGCCTCGTAGCGGGCCCTCTCTACGGCCAGTCGCCACTGCTCCAGCGCGGCGTCATGATCCGTTTCCAGACGCCGTATCGCCAGTTCCGTAATTTCCACCGAAGCCGGAGTCACTGCTTTCAGAAACGCGTCGGTGACGGCATGATCGATTTGAATGCCGCCGACGGTGAGGCAGTAAACGCCTCGGCCTTGAACAATGTCTTTGCCTGAGCAGTGATAACCAGGGGATGCGTTTCGTCCGCTATAGTGCGTATGCAGATGGCGGCCACACTTGCCGCAGACAGCCAGGCCTTGCAGCAATGCGGAGCCTTCTCTCACCGCGCCACCTGCCTGGTGAGGTTGAGGATGAACGTTGGCATCGATGCGGGATTGATTGGCCTGATACGTTTGCCAGTCGATGTAGCCTTGGTGGTGATCGGGAAGAAGCACCGCCCATTCGGATTGCGGCAGATGACGGGTTCGTTTGCGCAGCGTGCCTTGCTCATCGACATAGCGTTCGTGACGGCACTTGCCATACGCATATGCGCCAGCATACACCGGATTGGTGAGCACGTGGTGGAGAGCGGTATAAGTTGGTGCAACCCAGCGGATCTCGCTCTTCATGTGGGCGCGTAATGGAAAGTTGAGGCTTTCGCTGCGAAGCCATAACCAGACCTTGCGGACGGAACCTAACTCGGTAAACTTCGCAAACACCGTGCGGATGGCGCTGACCACAGCTTCGTTAGGATCGAAGCATACTTCGCCATCTTCCTCACCCCATACAAAACCTACCGGCAGACCACGGCGCAGTTCACCACGCGCAGCCTTGTTACGAATGCCGCCATCCAACCGCGCTCGCAGGATATGAAGTTCCGCTTCCGACATTGTGCCTTTCAATCCAAGGATCAAGCGATCATTAAAAACGGCCGGATGATAGATCCCATCGCTGTCTCCGATGAGTGTATCGGTCATGCCGCACAGATCGAGGAGATGATACCAATCGGCGTTGTTTCGCGCCAAGCGCGAGACTTCAAGCCCCAGTACGATGCCGACGTGTCCCAGAGCTACTTCCGCCGTCATACGAGCAAACCCGGAGCGCACCACCGAGCCGGAACCAGACAGGCCCAGATCTTCATCGACGACGAGTACTTGTTCTCTGGGCCATCCCAATTCACAGGCTCTCTCCACCAAAGCATACTGCCGCGCGGTTGACTCGCGATTGTTCTCTACCTGCTGCGGGCTGGACTGGCGAATGTAGACGAATGCGACCCGCCGCGTGTGATTGGGCTTTACTTTGCCGGAGTCATTCATCGTTCTTCTCCTCGTCTTGGAGCTGGGCTGCGTTGGCCATCAGCCGCGCCAACATGTCGATGGCCTGAGACTTCTGCTCGACCTCGATCGCTTCCCAAGGAAAGCTCTCGTCGAGTAGCAGATCGAAGAGACTCGGATAGTTCTCCCGCACAGTGACTCTCCTTCTCAACCGCCTCGCTTGTTGAGGCTGCAAAACGGTTGAGAAGAGCGTCTGTGATTGCGCGTGCATGAAGCAAGTCTTCGATGGAACCCAGCATTTCAGAAGTCTGCAAAGAGACGAGGTGACGCGGCTGAGCTGGCGAGGCAAAATCAGTCCATTCCGCGGGGATCATGGACTTGCTTCCATCGGGCAGGATCAGGACAAGGAGCAGTTGGCCCTTGCGATGGATTGTTGCGAGAACCTCAAGCGTTTTGGTTTCGAATGGGTGGTGGCTGCGAGTAATAGTGACCCGCTCGGGCAGGTCCTGATGATGGGTAGTGTGTGGTGTCTTCCTTCGACGAAGTCGATCACGACTGGATGCTGCGGTTTCTGGAACACAGAATCGCCGACCGGCGCATCTTGCAGTTGATACGCCGGTGGTTGAAAGCTGGGGTGATCGAGAACGGGCGGCGGATACCTTCCGTGAAGGGAACGCCGCAAGGGGCAGTGGCATCGCCGTTGTTGGCGAACGTCTATTTGCACTACGCTCTCGATCTGTGGATACAGGCATGGCGGCGGCAACCAGACTGCGGCGAGGTGATCGCGGTGCGCTACGCCGATGACAGTACGTTGGGCTTTCAGAAGAAAGGGACAGCGGAGCGGTTCCTAAATGAAATGCGGGAACGGCTGGCTAAGTTCGGACTGACTCTGCACCCAGACAAAACGCGGCTGATTGAATTCGGGCGGGGTTTGCCGAAGAGAATCGACGCGCACGGGGACAGGGCAGACCGGAGACCTTCGACTTCTTAGGGTTCACGCACTGTTGCGGCAAAGACCGGCAGGGGCTCTTCCAAGTGATCCGCCTGACGGTCAAGAAGCGCATGCGCGCCACACTGGCAGCACTCCGTGAAACGCTGCTTTGGCGCCGGAATGAACCTATTCCGGTCGTCGGCGCTTGGCTGAATCGCGTGGTGGAGGGATACTTCCGCTACTACGCGGTTCCCACGAACCTCAAACGGTTAGCGAGCTTCCGGGCAGAGGTCTGCCGGACTTGGCGGCATGCACTACGCCGAAGAAGCCAACGGACCAGAATGAACTGGGAGCGCTTTAACCGCACCGTCAACCACTACGTTCCACGCGTCCGGGTATTGCATCCCTACCCTGATGGTCGCTTCAAAGCGTCACATCCGACCTTTGGTAAGAGCCGTATGCGGTAATTCCGCCTGTACGGATCTGCGCGGGGGGCGAGTCGTGAGACTCGTCCCTACCGCGACCGGCAATCCAGTCTTAGCTTCAGTGTCTTCGCGCCACGCAGCAGCAGGAAACAATCGAATGGTCCCAGCGCGCTGCCCTCCGCATTCTGCAAAAAGTAGATCTGCTGGGCCAGCGCTTCGTCTTTCACGACGATCACCCCTGCAGTTACATCGTGGTGACCACCCAGAAACTTGGTCTCCGGTGGGTGAGCGTGAGCAGGACAACACACTCACCCTTACGGCCGATCTTTCGATCATCCGTCTCTTCGAGGACTAGCTCCAAGCCCTGTGGACTCGAACGGATAACCAAATGGTTCAGTAGTGCGAGCTTCCCGGCTCGCTCCGGTGGCCGGGAGGCATCGCGTCCGGGCCACCGGTGAAGCCTGCCCACCCCATAGACTTGCACTGTCTTTTCCAATCCCGAGCCACAGACGCAAAAAGATGCCCGCCGGTCAACTTACTCCTGAGTGCGATCAACCTAAGGTTGAGCTTCCATGGCTTCTCCCGATGGCTTCAATACTGGCTCGCCGAACCTCTCACTTTTCTGGAGGCGCAATATGCTCATTCCCTGTCAACCCATCATCAACCAATCAGTGCCGTTCGAGGAGAAGGTGCAGGATCACAATGCAATCCTCGACGCCTTTCTCAACACACACGTGCTGCGCAATCATTCGCCCCGCACGCAACACTTCGACGAGTCGTATTTGCGCGGCTGGTTCGCCGGATATAAGGTCCAAGATGATCAACTCCCGGACGGCGGGCGGCTGTTCGTCTGGGAAGCCATGCACCCCACCATGGGAGCGGAAATCATCAAGTCATATTCAACCGGGCTGGCAGAGACGGATCTAAAAGGTCGAACATGCGCGAGTTAAGAGCATCTTCAGGCCAGCACCTAGCAAGAGCTCCATCTCATTTTCCCCAGGATCATGTGCCAATGAAAGCCGGGCATCAAAACGCCACGCAGGCGCCGCGCGCGGTGGCAACCGCGTGATCATCCCGATCGGGTAAGCTCACGCTTGTCCTGAAGAATCGCAATTCCACCCCCATATAGGCGAGATCAGCACATGGCGACGAGGCGTATCGTTGAGTCCTGGCGTGTCGTCGCGCCATGCACACCTGAAATCAAACTGGGATATGCCTGCCACGAGAGTGACTGCATGGCCGTGGAGCCTATCTTCGGCTTACTCAAACCACAATTGAAGTGACGGTCAACGGGAGCGCTACCTCTATCTCTTACGCATACGAAAGGAATAGCTAAAGTTGGACGACAAATGTCGTACCAGCTCCACATTCAGCGAGTTGATCGCGTTGTTCCCCTACACTTCTGCAAGGCCCACGCAAATTGCTGCGCTGCAATCTATTGCCCGGATGTTCGACGAGGGCACCCGCATGTATGTCAACTGGCTTTCCATGCGCCGCGATCGCCGTAATAGGCGTAACGACCTGTAAAGAGGCAACCTTCCGGCGTAACATGTCTAGATTGGAACCGCCAAATGAAAGATCGATTTGCGCCGATTAATCTCATTGAGTCAACAGGAGAGCTTTCATACAACTTCAAAACGTCGTCTCTGTCGCAATGCAATGAGCGACAGCGATGCGGAAGCCGTGGATGAGCGCGGAATTGCTCAAGAAGGTCAGGTGGATCCTTGCGAGGGGCGGCCACAAAAGAGTCATTTGGCAGAGATCGAGACCGGCGTAGGCGTCCAGTCTTTGCCATAGACCTCGCGATATGTCTGCACGGCAATATCCTCAGAAGGCATGAGAGTGACATCGGTAAAATGGTTCATGAACGCAAACGTGCAGGTCTGCAACAGCACGTCGAAGGCTCCAGTAGGACCGAACTCAGTAGACAGCCTTTGGAAATCGGCATCCGTAGTAGACCCAGGAGTTACCGTAAGCTTGCGCGCAAACTGCACAGCCACCAGTTCCCTGGGCGTTAACGTCGAGTCGTCTTTTCGCATCGCGACGAGTTTCACGGGGTCAACGCCTAGCTTGCGTAGTCCAAGCACCTGATGCAGGGTGCAGTATCTGCAGCCATTCGCCATTGAAACTGCGAAAGAAACCTGGAGAAGCACGTCACGGCCCAAGGTATTGGATTTTCGAATAGTTTGACCGAATGCCCACCATGCCTCCGGAATATCTGGACACCAGAGCATCGCGCGTTCAGAGTTGGCAATGTTCAAGCCCAACGTCGACCGACTTCGCATCTCTCTCAGCGCTGGATTGTCCTTGCTGATGAGATCCATATCCGCGTCTGTGATCACCGGTATGCGCTCCAGAGGAGCCTTATACGCGACCTCGCCGACGGCTGGATCTGAGTCCCAAATCCATTTTTCCACGGGAAGATTGCTGCCTTCTGCAAGCCGAGTGAAATACTCAAAGAAAGAAACGGTCAGTGTCAACTCAACAATCTGCGAGTCGTTAAAATATCCGCGGACGGTCCGAAAGTTCTCGTTGCTTACGCCGTTCACGTCGGGCGATAGCCAATCAGCATAGCTTAGAGCAAGCGACTGCTCCGGCTTCAGCGGTTCGAGATTTGAGGAACGAATCGCATCGAGAATGATTCGCCCACGAGAACTGGCGCGGAGGAGTCGCTCTAAATGAACTGCCACATAGGGACTTGACTCGAGTTGGGCGATGCGCAGTCCCATCCCCATTTTTACCTCAGGCTCAACGCTCCCCGCATAGAGAACGCTCTTGAACAAATGAGCGAAAGCTGCAGGCGCCCCGGGGCGGACAGCCAGCACTCGCGCATAATTCGGGACGTGGCCGGCCGTCTCTAAGTTGTCCGTATTGTCAATTGCAATTTGTGCGTCATCGGCCAAGGGGGCTCGCGGTACCGCCGCAACTCGGTTATGTGCCTCGCTCTCAAGCCTTGCTAGCGACTCCGAAGAAGCAGGAGATCGGGCTGGCGTAGCGGCGACGCATAAGGCGCAAATCAAGATTCGAACACCAAAAGTAGAAATTGATGATCTCACGAGGCAACCCTCCTTAAGGGAACGCAACTGCGGGCATACGCACTTCTCAGAATACGAGTCTCGCGCTTACTTGGAGAATCCTGGGATCGAAGGCTTGCGTAGACTTCCCAAAGCTTGAGGTCGAGGAGAATGTCCCGTTCGCCTTCAAAGCGAGAGCGAGGTCATTGTTGGGAAGATAGAGGTTGACGTTGTTGAAGGTATTCAGCGCTTCAAACCTAAACTGAAGCACAGCGCGCTCTCGCATTTGAAAACCTCGCGCCAACGCAATGTTGGTGCTGGTCTGGCGTGGTCCACGATACAGGTTGCGGCTTAGATTCCCGTCTGTGCCAGGCGCTGGCTTGGGGAATATGGTGGGACTGAACAAGCCATTAAGGAAATCGTGTTGACTGAAGGAAGACTTCACAGCGCCCCGTGCCGGTGCATTAGGGCGATCGGCGAATCCCCCAAATTGGTTTCCGCCGCCGTCTGCGTTGTAATCACAGCCTGCCTGAAATGAAGCCGAACACCATACGTCGAAAGGTCGACCGGACTGCGCATAGACGATGCTCGATACTTGCCAGTTGTTTGCGATGTCACCTAAAAGGGTGTGCACCTTACCGAGACGCGGCGTCCAAAGTCCCGAAGCAGTAAACCGCCTGGGAATATCGAACATCGAGTGGCCTCTCTCGCATCGTAGGCAGGCTTCATCTTCCGGCCCAGGGTTCAGTTCCGGATTGTCTCCGGTAACCAGATGAGGAGACGTATCGGAGCCGTCGTCCAGCCATTTTGACCATCGATAATTCGCCTGCATTGTCAGGCTCTTTCCAGCCTGATGCCGCACCTCCGCAGTAAGGGCGTTATAGCCGGAAGTGATGCCATTTGTGATATATGTCATCGTACCGAAATTAGGATTGATCCGCTTCAAGCTGCCATTGTTGGTGATGAGATCGCCAGTGAAGCGGTTGATGTCGTCGATACGCTCAAGGTTGATCCCGGTGGTTCCCACGTAGCCAACTTCGACAATCCAATTTCGTATCGCCTCCCGCTCGATGTTGAAAAACCAACTCTCACTGTATTGAGTTTTGTAGCCGGGATCGACGATCCAAGGATTGATACGGATATACGGCGTGCCTGGAGTGTTCACCACTCCGCCTTGCGAGTTGAGACCCGTCTTGAATTCCGCATTGAATGGTACGGGGATGCCGTAAAGAATGCTGGTGCCGATTCCCTCATTGGGCTGTAGGACAGCGTTGATGGCGTAAGGTGGGTCTGCGGACTGACCATTGATCGAATAGCCGTGAGGAGGTTGGTACGCAATGCTGTAGCCGGCCCGAATAGAACTCTTGCCATCACCAAAAGGATCGTAGGCCAACCCGATGCGTGGAGAAAAATCTCGCTTTTCAGGGTTGTAGAGCCGTGAAACGTGAACTACAGACGCATTTGCCAAGCGCTCACGATAGGTATCCCCGGCTCCCCATACGATTGAGGACAGATCGCCGTTGCGCTCCGAAGAAGGGGTTCCGAAATAGTCATGACGAACGCCCAGGTTGAAGGTGAGTCGCGATGACACTCTCCAGTCGTCTTGAACGAAGAAACCTGTCTCGTAAAATGAGTAATAGTGACCGACACCCGTGGGCTGGCCCGTGGAGGGATTGACAACCAGCATCTGTTGATAGGGTTTGTCCGCAGCGAAGTCCAGCAGACTATTGAAATTGTATGTGCCCGCCCTAGGCTCTCCCAAATAGATGTTCTCGACGAGCCTTCTCAATTCGAACCCTACGCGTAAGTCGTGCCTCCCGCGAGCTACACTCAGAGTATCCCGGCCTTCAAGAACCCTATACCGGCTCCCGAGGTTTGCCGGATCTCCAAGCGGAGCCGACACGCCTGTAATGTTGATCTGGGGAATCTCCGCTTCGGGCCTAGTGTAGCCCACGATGGAGTTCTGAAACGAAAACCGCGCGTCGTTGACGATACTTTTGAAAACATGTACTTCCCCTACATTCAGGTTTCCGAAAAATCCGCTGTATGGGTTGAGGAAACCTCGAGCGTACTTACCCAGCGTCGCCACTTGAGCTCCCGTGGCGCCCTTGCCTCGGTCGTACTCGGCAATCCACCGGCCAATGAGTGTGTCCTTTCCCCCGTTAAAAGAATGATCGACGCGGGTCAAATACTGGTCATAACGAAGGTAGTCGCGCAACATCAGGGAAGCTGTGCCCTCTGCAGGAATCGTTGCACCCTGCGGAGTGGTGAGATCAACCTCGCCCTTATACTGCTGTCCTCCGGTACCTGCCGCCGGGGTTGGGGCGGGAAACTTCTTGAAAAGGCTTGCCGCAACGCTTGAAGGCGAGTTGTTGAATACATAGTCACGAAACTCTGGTGTTTCGACCTGAAATGCCAGCGCTTGGCCAAGGGCATTACGTGTGCCTTCGTAGGAGCCGAAGAAGAATGTCCTATTCTTGTGAATCGGGCCTCCAATGTTGGCGCCAAACTGATTGAAAACCTGAGGTGTCTTCTCATCCGCGAAGAAGTTTGTTGCGTTAAATGCAGCGTTTCTGGCATACTCCCATGCTCTGCCGCGGAATTGATTGGTCCCGGATTTAGTGCGAATATTGACGACAGACCCGTTTCCACGACCGTACTCACTCGAGAAATTACCTGTCTGTATTTGAACTTCCTCGATAGACTCAAGACTCGGGACAATGGCCGGTTCGCCCGTGTTAATTGTGTCGGTATCCATTGATCCATCGAGCACATAGTTATTGCCGCGGAAGCGATTTCCATTGACCGTAACAGAGGGGGACGGAGTCAGTTTGAAGGAGAATGCTGTCCCCGGAATGGTCGCGGCACCGGCGCTGAGGCTTGTAAGCCCGAGCACGTCCCGAGTTGGAAGGGGCAGGTCCGCAATCTGCTGCTTGCTTACAGTATCTGAAAGACGGGCATCGCTGGACACCGGCACTCTTGCCTGTTCGGCATTCACCTCTACAGTTTGGTCGACTTGGCCAACTTCCAGGCGAACGGTTATTTCCGAGGTCTTCCCGACATTCAATATCACGCCTCGTTGCTCGAAAGCCTTGTAACCTTGAACCTTCACCTGCAGGGTGTAGAGTCCCGGAGGCAGGTTAGGAACAGTAAAGGATCCGTCCTCGCTTCCGATCGAGCCCCGGCTGATTCCAGTGCCCTCATTTGTGACAAGAATAGCCGCATGCTGTACCGAGCCGGTTGCGTCCGCTACGCTTCCTTTGAGGGTGGATTCCGTCAACTGGGTGCGACCAGGCACGCAGACCAGTAGCAGTATCAGAAGGAACAATGACGACAAGGTGCAACTCGACTTGCGTTCGGCACTGTACATGTATGGCTCTCCACAACCTTCGGCATTGGCCGAAAGAAAAAGTGGGATAACCATATTCACGAAAAGGCGTCTTGCCATCAGACATTCGATGGGTAATCTAGTTAAACCTTAGAAGGAGAAGATCCTCATCAGAAAAGTGGAAAGCGTCTCATCAAGATTGGCTCAAGGCTTCTCTCGGCAAGCGAGACAAACCAACACGAGTCCCCACCGGTGCCTAATCGCCTGGAAGAGACAAGTAAAGTGAATCTCCCAGGCGAAGCCAGAGGACGTTAGATCGATCACCCTATCTCTGCCAGCCTCATCGAATTCAGCGAGGAGGCCGCGGGCCGCGACGGGCTCGAAGCGCAGATGATCATCAATCACAAGGAGGCGATCGAGTTTCTGGTCAACGCCGCCGATGAAATCGACTTCAACCGGTACACGATTCTCAACCTCCATAGTTTCCTCGCCAATAACCTCTTGTTCGATGAAGGCGCCGCGGGGCGCTTGCGGCACATCGCCGTCGGAATAGGACGCTCGACGTTCGAACCCCTGGCTGCCCCGCAGCAGATCGAAGAGTATTTCGATCAGATCCTGGCAACGGCGGCGGCGATCGAGGATACCTATGAACAGTCATTCTTCGTCATGGCGCAGTTGCCGTATCTCCAGCCCTTCGACGATGTCAATAAGCGAGTCTCACGGCTTGCGGCCAATATTCCCTTCATCAAACGCAATCTCTCGCCGCTGTCATTCACCGACGTTCCAAGGAAGCTCTACAACGAGGCTATGCTATCGCACACCCTATTCCAGCATTCGACCTGCCTAACTGGTCTGCATCCTGGTGTCCCGCGCAGCGCTGGGTCGAGTCGCTTCCGGTAAAGACAACGCCAGGAAATCGGACGGACGCTCAAGCCCAACAAGTCCGTGAATTGCGAGAGCCTCCAGAAGGATGCCCAACTGCAAGATCGATGTGAGTTAACTCACCTTCTGCCTGCAACTCATGATGGATGCCGATCTCAATCTATATCCCGATGCGCTCCCCAGAGAGAAACTATAAACTCCAGATTATCTCCAGAACCGGGCGCCCTGAGCGCGTGCGCTAACGCGCCCTTCGTCGTACGCTCTATCGCAGTCATCTCCCTGATCTTAGCGGTCAGCGAGCCTGCGCAAATTTGTCGGGCAATGAATCCGCTCGACAAAGAAGGAGTGGGTCCCAGGCGTCGGATTCTAAATCGGTGACTGATCTCCCAATATCCCGTCGCAACCACTGGAAGCTTTCGATCAACGGAACGAACTTGTACACACGAGCGAATCATGCCGACTATATGACCCTTCGCAGAGCCGGGCGCGCCGTATGGGGCCGCCTGGCAGATCTGGCTCACAGAACGGTCAGACTCACTTCCACTCTCAACTCGAGAAGAATGTGCACTTTCGATGATCAATGACCCAGCTACTCGACTATCGTTCCGTGTGCATTTCATACGAATGGATGGACCTGAGCGTGATCCCCCAATTCGCGTTCTCCTGGTCGAGACCTACGCTGGGCAGACAATATATGAGGGATTCGGAACTTGGTCGCAATGCAGTCAATGGGTCGTGCAGTTCTCAGAGTGCTCAATTCTCGGAGATCAGCTGGCTGCGATTCGGAAGCGCGTTGAGATGAAACGTCTGGCGACGATTAAAGAGGTTCAGGTTTCCCTAGGCACTCTTGGGTCGATGGGATTCCGCCGGGCGAATGGCTATGCAGGGCTTTGAGGGGACGCAACTCAGAGGGCCTCCACCCATTGGAGGAGGCGTGGCATACATCTATCTGATGAGGACACAAGCGGGCCGAGACACTAGAGTTCAACTTGACGCCCACGGCAGCGCTTTTACCGTCTGAACGGTAGCCGGCCTGGTCCTGCAGTGCCGGGCTCATAGTGAACTCTCACCTGATAATGACGGGCTACGCAAGCCTGCTCCTGGGTGGCACGCCAGTATGCGGGTCCAGTATGTCGATGGAAGAAGGAACAGATGGCAAGCCGAACAAACAGGGAACTGCGCTGCAATGTTCTTGTACTCATATTTGCACTCATCATCATTTCCATTCAGTCGTCCCCTGTACTCGCTGTACAACAAGAGGGCAATTCGCCAAGCCTGGAATTGGGAATAATTGTCACGTCAACCGTTGAGCAGGCCCAGAGTGTAATCAAGGAATTTAAGGCAGGCGCGGACTTCAGGGTACTGGCAAAAGAGAAGTCCATCGATCCGACAGCAGACGATGGCGGGTACATGGGACGCATGAGCCCGGTCCAGTTGCAACCCGAACTGCGGGATGCGGTGAATGCAATCCATGCTGGGCAGATCACCGGCGTGATTCGCACGCCGAGTGGATTTGCCGTTCTCACTATCTTGCCCGAGGCTCCGCATACGCAACACATTATGGGCCGGGAAGAGCTGAATCTGCTCATTTCCTCAAGTGCCGTGCGCACCAACGCCGACGTTGGGGGATTTGGAGAAGGGGACAGTCTCTTTGCCGCGTTTACGAAGCCTGAGGGTTGGAATCGCGATCTGCATGAGATCTGCGAGATCCGCAAGCAGTCCTATCGTGAAGGAGTCTCGGGTATACATGACTTGCTCGCTTCGATTGATTCTGGGCAGGGCGGCGAGGTGGACCGTGCCCAAATGATGCGAACCCGCCTCACCATGGCCCAGTTGTACGCCTTTGGGGGAGAGATGGAGAAGCAGATCCAGCAGCTGAAAATCGCTCTGGATACTGCTCAGAAGTATTTTCCAGCAGGTGTACCCCTCGTTGAGCAAATGATCGGTACGGCGTACCTCCATTTTTCTGAAGCGGAAAACGGCACTTACCACAGCACAGGAAACCAAGGGATCTGGCCTCCTCCGATCCTGGGTGAACATTACGCGAAGCAGGAGGAATCGAAGCTGGCGATTGAGTACCTTAGCAAATACCTTGAAGAGGTGCCCGATGACTTTCAAGTGCGGTGGCTGTTAAACGTCGCGTACTCGACGCTGGGTGAGTATCCGGGCAAGGTTCCGCCAGCACAGCTCATTCCTTTGAGCGTTTTTCAGTCGGCGCAAGATGTCGGGCGCTTCAAGGACATTGCGCTCACTGCGGGGACCGATGCCTTTCTCGAGTCAGGCGGCATCATCGTGGACGACTTCGACAACGATGGGTTACTCGATATCGTGGCGTCTAGTTCGGATGCGTGCGATTCGCTCCACTTTTACCATAACAACGGTGATGGCACCTATGCCGATCATACCGTTCAGGCTGGGCTCGTTGATCAGCTGGGTGGGCTCAATCTCGTACAGGTCGACTATAACAACGATGGATGCATGGACATCCTCGTGCTCCGCGGGGGATGGCAGTTCCCCATACGGAAATCGTTGCTGCGCAACAACTGCGACGGGACCTTCACCGATGTGACAGACCAAAGCGGGTTGGGAGTCACCGTGACTGAAACAAACACCGCGGTGTGGGCGGATATTGACAATGATGGATATCTCGATCTTTTTATCGCCAATGAAAAGTCCCCGAGTCAACTGTTTCGGAACCGTGGTGACGGCACATTCGAAGATATCTCGCATACGGCTGGCGTCGACCGCACGGAATTTAGTAAAGGTGTGACGGCCGCGGACTATGACAACGACGGCTATGTCGACTTCTATGTATCGAATCTGAGCGGCGCCAATTTTCTCTATCATAACAACCATAACAACACGTTCACGGAGATTGCCAAACAGGCCGGTGTTCAAGCCCCCGGTACTGGCTTCGCAACGTGGTTCTTTGACTACGACAACGATGGCTGGACTGATTTGCTTGTGACGGCCTATCCCAGCTATTCCCCAGATGAAGTGGTCCGCAGCTACATGCATCTGCCGACCCACGCGGACACTATGAAGCTTTACAGAAATCTGCATAACGGAACATTTGAGGATGTAACCGCGCAAGTTGGCCTCGACAGAGTCTTCATGCCCATGGGCGCAAACTTCGGCGATGTCGACAACGATGGGTTTCTGGACATCTACCTGGGTGTCGGACAGCCTTCATTTGGAGCTATTCTGCCGCACGTTCTGCTGCGCAACGATGGCGCCAAAAAGTTTGTCGACATCACCGCCTCATCCGGTACCGGCGACATGCACAAGGGGCACGGCATCGGCTTTGCCGACCTGTTCCGGAATGGGCACGAAGACATTGTTGCGAATTTTGGCGGTGCAATTCCTTCTGAGAGGCATGCATTACGGCTGTTTGAAAACCCCGGCAACGACAACGACTGGATTAACGTGAGGCTTGTTGGCGTCAAAAGCAACCGGGCCGCGGTGGGAGCGAGAATCACGGTTACCGTCGAAAACGATGGGCATGCTTCGCGATCCATTTGCCGCACGATTGGATATGGGAGCTCCTTCGGTGGTAACCCGATGGAGCAGCATATCGGACTCGGCCACGGAGCGCGGATCACAGGCGTCGATATCTGGTGGCCTGCCTCCGACACGCGGCAGCATTTCTCCAGTGTGCCCAAGAATCAATTCATTCTCGTGAAGGAACTGGCCAACGATTACACCAAGCTCGACAGACAGCCGGTTCACATGGACGCAGCCCACGTGGTTGCTGGGTCAAAGTGATGCGACACAATGGATGTCACTCGTTGCGGTGGAATGACGCGCTACGCGATTGGGAATAGGGGTTTCTTGTGAAGGCTGCGTCTTTGCTTGCTCCGGTGGTAATGCTGTCCTGCGGGATCTTCGTATCCGCGCAGGCCGCGACACAGGGGCATGGGGCGCCGACACCTCTAACGGACGCGGTTGCCGAAGCGAAGAACAATAATACCCAGATTGCGGCGGAATGTCACGCTTGGCGTGCTTCAGCATATCTGGCGCAGCAGATCAGTGGGGCGCGCAATTCGGAGCTCACTGAGTTGAGTCCGGGCATCGACATCCCAAAGCCGCATGAACTGACCGGCGAGGGCGGCCATGCACCGAAGGGCAGCAATCCATCGGGGAGACTTCCGTATTCCGCTGAACTGCGATCAAGGGGAGAAGCCGCTCGGCGCGAATCCGAAGCCCAGCACGCGCAGATTGACATATCGCGCGTCGACATCGTTGACCAAGTTAAAACTATCTATCTACGCCTGGCCTTTCTATATCAAATGTACGAACTCGATGATCGCGGCGCAGCCGACATGGCCGCGCTTATCCAGAACGAAGTATCGAAGTACAGCCTGGGCATGGGCACTCAAGCAGAAGTTCTGCAGGCACAATTGGAACGCAGCAAGCTTCTCCGCGAGACCACTTTGCAGCACGAAGAAGTGGGAGGGTTGCAGGCCGACCTCAAGGCGCTTCTGCATCGGGCTCCCGATTCGCCCGATCTCATTCCTGAGGCGGTCACTTTGACGCCCTTCAAGCGGGCTGCAAGCGAACTGGCGAGCGCGGCCGAGAGCCGAAATCCTCAACTCATCGCCGACGGCAAGATGATAGATGCCGAGAGCGCACAACTGAACGCGGCCAAGTCCGACCCGGATCCAGACTTCAACCTGGGATACACATTCGCCCCGTCCGGGGAAATCCATCGCCACGGCTACGTCCTGAGCTTCAATATGCGGCTTCCTCCCGGCCAGAGAATGAAAGCCGAGATTGGTGCTGCCAGCGAAAGGCTTGAAAGCTCACGGGCACAAGCTGGCGAAGACAGGCTTCGGAAGCTTGCGGAAGTCGAGAAACAGTATGTCGTTGCCATTAGTTCCGAAGAGCAGATACGCGAATGCAAGGAAGGACTCATTCCTCAATCCAACGCTGTCTACCAATCTAAGCTGTCTGGTTACCAATCCGATCGAGAAAAGTTCAGCGCGGTGATCGAGGCTTTTCTGGACGAATTAGCCTTCGAGAACGATTACTTGCAGGCTCTCCTCGATCATGAAACAGCTTTGGCGCACCTTGAAACCCTGACGGGAGAGAAATTGAGATGAACAAGACCATTGTGCGTACATCTTTGGTGTGGCTGTCGATTTTCGCCATGATTGCGGTATCAATAATGTTTCGTTGCCATAATGGTCAGGGTGTGAAGGCGGGTTCGGGTGAGATTCTGCCTGTGGTCATGGGGCCGGCAGCTGCGACGCCGACCCATCCCATGGCCATGGAACCCGCAGTGTATGCGCCGCTGGCGCCAGTGCAACTCTCGGCGGACAAGATGCAGAGCATCGGAGTGAAGACTGGAACTGTGGAGTATGCCCAACTTAGTGATGGCGTTCGCGCTACAGGCACGGTCGATATCGATGAGCGGCGCGTCACCTATGTGCAACTCCGCTTCCCTGGATATATACGCCAGGTGTTCACGAATGCGACTTATCTCCTGGTGCACAAGGGCCAGCCTCTTTTCACGGTTTACAGCCCCGACCTGGTGCAAACGCAGAGAGAATACTTGTTGGCGCAGAAGAACCAATACGTCTTGAGAGGCAGCACCATAGACGGTGTGAAATCCGGTGCGGCATCGCTGAGTGCGGCAGCGGAGGACCGCTTGCGGCAGTGGAATATTCCTGAGAGCGAAATCACAAAGCTCGAGGTCAGCGGAAAGCCAACAACGGATGTAACGATCTATTCGCCCGCGTCCGGCTACATCACCGAGCGCAATGCACTGCCGAACATGTATGCCGATTTATCAACGCGCCTCTATTCCATCGCCGACCTCTCGCAGGTGTGGGTGAACGCCCAGGTTTTCCAGGACGACATCGGCCGCGTGAAGGCTGGAGATAGCGCCAAAGTAACAATCGACGCTTACCCGGGCCAGGTATTCCAAGGCAGAATCGAGAGCATTCTACCGCAGGTGGATACGGCGACGCGCACGGTGAAGGTACGACTGGAAGTGATGAACTCGGATCTCAAGCTCAAGCCTGGAATGTTTGTCAACGTCGATCTGAAGAAAACCCTCGGGCAGCATCTTGTCGTGCCAGCGTCGGCCATCTTTCAATCGGGACTGCGGCAGAT
>Ga0255356_1001014_pt1 | contig 18279 bp, 22 predicted proteins | sample HBST100metaG_FD_189944 | JGI IMG/M metagenome (GOLD analysis project Ga0255356, IMG submission 189944) | Peat soil microbial communities from Stordalen Mire, Sweden - H.B.S.T100 | ecosystem: Environmental > Terrestrial > Soil > Wetlands > Peat | place: Sweden: Norrbotten County, Stordalen Mire...
TTCATGTATGTCCCAACGAGAACATGGGTCTATAACTGGTGGCCTCCGAATCCCGCACTCTCTACTGTTGTTTCTCCCTATCTCAACACTCCAACGGGGACAGATAATTCGCATTATGCTTTAGTGGGACAGGACAACGGAATCTATTATTGCGATGGAAATTATGTGGGTTCAATAATTCAAACAGCTCCGGCGAACTATCCTTTCGACCCAATGAATCCTGCAACGTACGGATGGACGCAACAAGCACTTGAATTACCTTCACAGGATATTGCGACGTGGCTTGCGGAACTTGGCCAAAATCTTCTCATTTCAGGAGTAAGAAATTATATCTATCCATGGGATAGAACTGTTTACGTCGATTCCACGACGGGGATTACCTATACGCAATTCGCACAACCTATCCTAGTAGCAGAACCGAACATCACTCGCATGATAACGGTGAATACGAATACCTATCTTTTCGCTGGAAACAGGGGAAGGATATACGTTACGAATGGTTCACAGGTAGAATTGTTCAAAAAGATACCCGATCACCTTTCGGGTACGGTAGAACCTTATTATATCTGGGGAGCTATCGGATATTCTCAGAACCAACTTTACTTTGGATTTCAAGCGCAACAGAACAACGGTTCTATTTTACAGTCAGGTGGGTTGTGGGCACTTGATATAACTACGGGAGCTTTAAGACTGGCGAATATCCTGTCCTATGGGACGTACAACGGCTATGCAACGGTATTCATTCCAAATCCTCCACAGGGAGCTACGCTCACGCCAGGTTCGGCTTTCTTTGTTGGTTGGTACAACGGTTCAACGGGAGGCATAGATGTTTCTTCTTCAACCGTCTATACGGGAGGTCAGTCTTATGTTATCTCGGATATGATTCCTATCGGAACGAATCTCGAAGCTATCACGCCGACGCAGTTCGAGTTCAAACTTTCTACTCCTTTGCTCACGGGAGAATCCGTCAAACTTCAAGTAGCTTCATCAATAAACGGTTCTTTTTCCGATTTATTGAATAGCTCAAATACGGCAAGCACGGCAGGAGATGGAAGTCTGCTTTCCGATATCTATTCCAATACGACGCAACTCAACCAGTGGATTCTCTTGAAGTGTATCTTGACGGGAATTTCATTAAGTCCTTCTTATAACCGACTCACGCAGTTAAGAATCAAAGGCGCGACGAAAGGCATAACGGGTTTTTCAGCACCAGTATGATGGGGACAACGGGAGGAAAATTCAATACGGCAAGTGAGGTAGTCACAGATGCAGCAAACAAGGCACAATACGGAGTTTCGAAGGTTCCCTACCATACGCATAATGGCGTTGACAGCCCAAATATCGTCTTACTTAACACTATTGTCCGTGATCCAAATACAAATTCAACAACCCTCTCAATAGGTAATTTCAAGATATTCGCAACGGGAGGATTGGAGTGGGACTTAGGAAAGTATGGGAATAAGAACGGTACTAAGACGGGCATATTGCCAAACGCCGCCATGCTGAACATAGTCGGCCCTTTGAACTACATTGCATCAGGTTCAGGCGTTCCGACCTATTCAGCGAACAATGGAACTCTTTATATCAACGAAACGGCCACTACGGCAACGACCCGTCTTTATATCAATATTGGCGGTTCTACTTGGGCTAATTTCACGGCCAGCGCATAATACACGAATAAAATATATTACTTAATAAGATTATAATTTATATATGGCTCTCTCATTTTCCGCGCTTACTAATCAGTTTCTTACTTTATCGCTCAATAGTTCTCCAGCAAATAAAACACTTGCCGGACAATTGATAAATCAGGAACATAGATACCTTTTGCTACGCTATTTTGATAACGAACGTTCTTTTACGATGACCACGGTAGGCCCTCAGACACTGGCGATAACCGCAGGAACATCCACGACGGCGACACTTTCAAGCGCATGGACTTATAACTCATGCCAGCAACTTGTCGTATTTTCAGACGGTGAGCAGAGAACGGTGTTCTTTACTCAGGGCAATACCACGATTACTTGGCAATCTGCACTTACGACCACACAGACAACGGGTAATATCTCTTGCGTAGGAGTCCAGTCCTACCGTATGCCAGCGAACATTTCAAAGCTAAAAACCGCTTCGATAACGATAGGACAACTTGTCTACATCGCTTATCCAGTCAACTCTGTTCAAGAATGGGTAAAAGTCAATGCCCTGCCTTATACGGCGGCATATCCGGCATATTTCTTCCTCTACAACGATGAATTACAATTCTGGCCTATACCATCGTCCACGGGGCAGATAATCACGCTTTATGCTCAAATAACGACACCTGATCTATCTTATGCCGATGTCACGGGGACTATTGCTTCTTTGGGTATGTCTGTTGGATCAAACACCATAACTGCGAGCGGAACTCCATTTGCTAATTTTCCAGCAAATGTTGACTTGACTTTCACGAATCTTCAGATAGTAGCCGCGCCACCGAATGGCGATGGATTAAATTATCAGATACAGAATTTCACAAGTTTCGCAAGTGCAACACTTTTGAAACCAGTCGTCTATGCCCCGAATCAAACGGGTTCAGGTACGTTTACGATAGGTCAGTATCCATTGCTCGATGGTGATTTCCACGATGCTATCGTTTATGGTGCTTTGAGAACTTATTTTTCAAGTATCGTAACCGACCAAGTGAAATCGGCGTATTTCGGGGGATTATATCAGGAAAGGTTGAATCGAATGGAATTTTATCTCAGTAATAAGCAAACGAACGTAGATCTTGGCGCAACGCCCCTGCCGAGGAATCCGAATCTTTTCCTTTACGCCCCAAAATAAACTAATATAAAAAATATGTCATTAACTGGAGGTTCTGGAATCAGTAATATAGTTCCGCAGAAAGGTATAATTCCTTTGGGTTATTTTGGAAACTCAAATCCGATGATGCAATCGGGTACTTTAAGTTCAAATGGACAGGGAGGTTTCAATTTGATTTCGGGAAAAACTCCGCAGACCGTTCAACCTACTGCTCCTGCACCACTTCAATCTAATGGACAGGGTGGATTTATCATTCCAAATAATGCGCCGATGGGAGTAGGTGGTGGCAACGGCATGACTCCTGTTCCGAACAGTTCTGGGAATGGTGGGGGAGCAGTAACTCCTCCTGCTCCCGTGAATCCAGGAAGCAACGGTACGGCGACGGGAGTTTCACTGACGGTCTACAACAAGGACGGGACAACCTCTACATTCAATACGGGAACTCCAGGCGATGCGGCGAAAGCACAGGCGGCACTTGCGGCGGGTGGTTCTCTGACTGACCCGAACGCGCAAAATGGAGGAACTCCAAATGGTTCTCAGCCAGGTCAGAATTCTTTGATTTCAGGACTTGTTACTGCCGCTTCGCAACCGACACCTGCTTTTACGGAAGCACAAAATGATTACAATCAAGCGGAAGAAGAATTACAGGCGAGCAAGATGAACCAATCGGGTCAGTCATTCGAGAATCTTAATAACCCGATTCCGTCATTTGCCAAGGGAGGCAGGGAGAATAGCGTGAACAGTGCGGCGGCTTTCCAACAGGCGGCAGAGGCGAATACGATGAACGCGGCGGCGAATGAACAGGGAATACAGACAGGACAGCAAGGGACTGAATTGACCGGGCTTTCCAATGCCGCAGGGTATGCGCAACCGAGTCCGTATGGTCCTGCGCAAGCACCCTATAGTTCTTACACGGGTGCGGGAACTCAACCCGTCAATACGGGCCAAGGCGGAACAGCATTGGGAAATGTGGGTGGCGCACAAACATTCCAACAGACCATGGTTCCGGCTTATCAATCTGCGGTCAATGATTCTAATGCTTTCGTGAATTGGCTTAATACTCCGGCATCACAAGGTGGTGGTCAGGGAGTTAATCCATCTCAATTCAATGTTGGAAATGCGTTGATGAATTGGGCGACGGGACAGAATTATAGCAATCCCCAATATCCTCAGTTGGCTACCTACCTTAACGATTTTTCCAGTAAGTTGAGTTCTATTCTCGGCGGCAATAGCGGGGAAATAACTAATTATAAGCAACAGTTGGTAAATTCAATGTTAAATGGTACGGCAGACACGGATAGCATCCAGAAACAGATGCAGACCATGTTGGATGTAGGTACGCAGACCATGCAGGGTTACGCAAGCACCTATGGAGTAAATTGGAATCCACCCGGCGGTTCTTCCGCTAGCGGTTCTTCGGGAAATATTTTCGGCTCATTTTCGGGAGGTAAATAAAACATGAATCCAGACCAACCCGCACAACCGAATAACGGGTCGGTGCAACCACAAGGGACACCGACACTCGATCCAAGCGTCGTGGCGCTTACGAAGGCAATCGGAAAAGCGGAGACTCCCGATACCTACGGAACTCAATCGGCATACAATAACCCTTCTCCCGATCCCGGAAGTCCAGCGAGTGCATATCAATTCACTCCTGGATTCATAGACAAATGGGGACCGAGCGTTCTTGGCAGTCAATATCAGAAAGGAAACTATAGTCTCACTCCTGCACAACAAGATGAGTTAGCTTATGGGGCTATAAAAACTATGGGCACTACAGGAGACCCGGGATATGAATATCTCGGAAAACTCACGCCAAAACAGATTGCGTCAGCATGGAACTCCGGCGATCCAAACGCCTATTTGGAAGCAGACTATCAGGGAACGAAAAAGAATGCAAACGGGCAATCTTATAATGTTCCCGATTATGTGAACAAAGTTGAGTCTGAATATAACTCAATAATGGGAACCCAAACGGCAGAAGCGGCATCTGGTCCTTCCGATTCTTCATCGCAATCTTCTGATTCTGGTCCTAGTTTGATGGATACTATTTTAGGAGTCGGTGGTGCGGCGGGGGGATGGCTTTTGAATAATGCGTGGAAATACGCACAGAAACCTTTGACCGATGCGGCGATTGATGCCGGAGTAGGAGCGGTTGCGGGTTCGGAAACTGGACCGGGTGCTTTAGCAACCGCCGGAGCAGGAGGACTCATAGGATTAGGTACGGGAATAGTCCAGGATTTTATGGATAGCAACAATTCACAATCTTCTACTCCCACATCCGACCAAACTGCTCAAACTTCTCAACCCGCACAACCCGATGTAAACGCTGAGATTGCGGCGGATGCTGGGAAGGGAAACACGTTCACTCCTGCGCCCGAACCTGCTCCAAAAAATAATCAGCAGAACGAACAGGAACAGCAAGACCAAGAGGAGATACAGAAACTTGAAGCAGAAATGCCTCAAGCAAATCAGGCATCACAAAAAGTGGCTCAACAGATAGCGCAAGATTATGGTACGACTATTCCCGGACAGAGGGCGATGGACGATAAGAATGTAAAAGAAGGAATACAAGAAGCTGGCATAAATGGATGGGGGCCGGAGGTAACTGAGGATGAGAATGGCGTAAAGAGAAATGACTATAAGGGAGCTATCGGAAAAGCGAATGGCGCGATACATGAAACATCCCAAAATATGGAACAGATGCTTGATGCTTCTGGTGCTACGGGTTCGATGGCCGAAACTATCGCAGATGCACAAAACGACTTCAATAAGCGAAGTGGTATTGATGCTACAGAGCGTGTGGCGGCTAAAAAATACTTCAAAGATCAGGGAGACGCATACTTGGCTGAATCAGGAAAGAAAAGTTATGACAAGATGACCGTCGGAAAGTTCGAGAAAATGAAACGGGAAAAGGGACACGGAAAGAAATGGGATCAACTTGAACCGAATTGGAAACGTGAAGCAGATAAGTCTTTGTCCCGTGCCGCACGAAGGACGGTTGAGCGTTCCGTACCTAACGAAGTGAAAGACCTCTATAACCGTGCAAACAAGAAAATGGAGCGAATGATAAACGCTCGCAAGGTCATGGAAAAATTGGATAAGAAAAAAGGGACAAAAAATAAGTCTCTATTGAAAGGGCTTATTCACGCCGGAGGTCGTTATGCGGCACTTTACATCGGAGACAAGATCGGCGGTCCTCTTGGAGCTATTCTCGGTTCAATGGCAGGAGATTATATCACGCGAGCTGTGGATAAGAAGTTCGGCAAGACGGTATTTGAGACACCCGCAATGAAAAAGGGTCTTGAGATACTTCAAAAAACAAAACCTCAGGCATATAAGGTTCTTCAACACGAACTTAAAAAAGCTGGAGTTATAAAAGGAAAGGAAAACTTCGGCGACTTGGAAAAACAATCAATGAAGCAAGACATCGACGACCTCACCAACCCCCCTTCCAATATCCCCACACAAAACAAACCACAATCACCACGCAAGCCAAAGGGAAAAGCCCACAAAGGACTGATCCGATTATCAAACAAGCGGCCAAAGCGGAAATAAGAAAATCTCTCATTACATTCACTATACCACATTTCGCCTAAAAATACACGAAAACCAATTGTCCCGAATGAGTTTTATAATATATATATGTCTAATCCTGATGTACAGAATCGCGATGACAACTATATCGTTCCAAAATTTGGCGTTTTGAACACAGACACCGTGCAGGGTCAACATCTCGTAACGATAAAGTTAAACTCCAACAACGCTATTATGTGTAACACGACAGATACTATCTCTTTTACCATGAAACCAGTCAGTCCGAGAAACAAAAACTATCTTCCTTGCTGGCTCTTTCGGGGTCTCGATGGAAAGACATATCCTGCGGTCGTAAATTCAAGTGGCGAAGTATTAGTGGAATCTTGACATGCCTACCAATTATAATATCAACGCCCCCCGTGACGACAACCAAGTTCCAGCCGATCTTTTTGAGATAGTTGGACAACCCGGCTACGTTGCCCCTGGACAGATAGATGAAACGACGGGTCGTATTCTGGTTGATTTAGATGGTATTGTCCTGACGGGCGCACAGATTGCCGCACACTTTCAGACCGATGTATTCACTTCAACAAATAATCAAACGACGTTCGTCCCAACATATACCCTCGTTCAGGATAATGGAATGTATGTCAATGGAGCACGCCAGACACCTTCAACTGATTATTCAATCATTGGAGGTCAATATGTTCTCAATCAAGGTATACCTTCAGGATGTGCTGTAATTTTAGAATATATTTACTAATGAAAAAAACTATTTTATCAATTCTTATCGGCGCGGGGCTTATTTTCGCAGGAACGGCAGTCGCGGCAACATTAATGGGCTATCAGGGAGGCACGGGGCTGAGTTCGGCTTCTTCCACCTCCAATGGCTATTATCTTCAAGTCGCTTCTACTTCCCCATGGCTTACCTATCAACTCGCTCCTGTTTCTGGCGGTTCTTCCTCCACGGTCAGTCTTACGGGTTCTTCGACTGCGTTCTATTTCCCTTACTGGATTAATAATAATGGAGGTCTTAGTACTTCCTCTCCTATCTTTGTTTCTTCTTCAACCGGCAATGTCGGCATCGGGACGACGGCACCGAACACCGCTTTAGACGTAAACGGTGCAATCACTGACAGAAACGTAATCTCCTCTCCTTTCCTTGCTACGAACGTAACGGGGACGATCATTGCGGGAACTGTCCTTGGAACGGCAAACGGCGGCACGGCAACGACGACGGCTTTGGGTTCTAATGCTTTCTCATCCGTTGCATATTATCCAAACTCAAACCCTTCTGGGTTTATTTCCACCGACCAATACTGGACAGGAACAGCGACGAACCTTGTTGCAGCAACAGGCAGGACTTCATTGGGACTAGGAACGATGGCGACACAATCAGTACCTTCGGCTGGCATCGTGACTTCAAACGGAACAACTATTTCATCTACCGCTACTCCATTGTCTGCTGCGAATGGTGGCACGGCGACGACGACTGCACTCGGCACGGCGGCTTTCACCGCTTCAAGTTCTTACCTTCCTGCAGCTTCTTCGACTTATTTCCCCTCTGTCGCAACGACGACTGTAGTGAAGTATGACATCGCTCCAACGATAACCGATCAGATTCCTTTCGTTGTTTCGGCAAACCCGCTTACGATCAAAAGGGTTTTATGCTATCAGGATAATTCCGGCGATACGGTAACCTTCCAACTTATTCACGGTTCTACGAATGTCTTTTCTACGGGGCAGACTTGCACGGCGGTTCGTTCGTCACCCTTAATCCTTACCTCTTTCACTTCTGCTTCTGTCGCGGCGGGAGAAACGGTCTACCTTACCATGAGTGCGGCTTCCAGTAGTGCCGTATCGTTCCAAGTTGAATACTAGAATGAAAAAATCTTTAGGAATTATATTTGCCCTCGTTACGCTCTTTGCGGTTGTGCCGAACGCTTTGGCGTTGACGAAGGCTTTTCAGGTCAATACCGCTAGTGGTGGCACGCTCACGACGGGCCTCGTTTCGTATTGGAATATGGAGGGCAACTCGAACGACTATTGGGGTACGAACAACGGCACGGACACTTCGGTTTCCTATGGAACGAGCTATGGGAAGGTGTCGCAGGGAGCGAGTTTCAACGGAAGTACGAGCAACATACGGATAAATACGGCTGCTACGTTTTCTAATGTGAGTGTTGCACTCTGGTTTAAGATGACGAGTACCGGAATAGGTGAACTGTTCAACATTGCCGATTCCAGCAACAATGCCAACTTTGACATCGACGTAAATAACAATTCTGCAGGAAAGTTGGAATTCGGCACATGGAATGGCTCAACTGCCTATAGTATCTATTCGTCGGGGTCATCTTACGACGATGGTAACTGGCACCTTGTTATCGCTGTAAAAGCTGGCACGACGCTCACGTTATATGCAGATAATGTTTTCATTGGCACGATAACCCAATCGGCATTCAATGTCGGGGGAACCTATTGGGGCATAGGGTGGAATGTGTGTAACGAAAGCGGTTTCTATAGTGGTTATATTGACGAAGTAGGCATCTGGTCAAAAGCCCCCTCCACGCAGGAAATGACCGACCTCTGGAATGGAGGTGCGGGGCAGACGATGTGCAACGGAACGGGTGGACCACTATGTTCTATTCCAAGAAGACATCAAATAGTTCTTAATCCTTTCGAGGCTAAATTCGAACACTTTATATTCGCATGAGCAATGAATCAGATACAACGCGTGAGATAGCGCAGAATCAGGTGAATCTAGACACTGCAAAATCACTCGGCAGAATAGAAGGAAACATTGAAAGTATCCTTGAATCGCAAAAAGCTATTTCTAAACTACTCACAGAACATGACGAGAGAATATCGACCATGGAAAATGCTCTCGGAGGAATACAGATAAAAGTAGCCTTGGCGAGCGCGGTCGTCGGTGCGATATTCGCGGCGGCGATGGACTGGTTATGGAATAAACTAATGACAAGGGTATAAAAAAATATGATAGAACAAGGACTTGAACATATAAACTTTGATAATCTTGGTGCTATAAAAGATGAGTTCGATGGCACGGAGTATCAGTGGAGCGAGATAGCCGGACACCTAGCAGGTACGTCGGCTTTTGACTGGACGACGGGTTATGACATCGAAACGAAACTCGGATTTAAACTAAATATAAAGAATCAGTATAATTCTTCATCGTGTGGAGGTCAGGGATTCTCTCGACTTATGGAAGCTGTCAGGGACTTGAACCTTGGAACTCAATCAGCAAAAGAGCTATCTGCTAAATTCCTTTACTCGCAGTGTTATGTAACGGGTGGTGGTTCTTCGGCTAAAGGTAATCTAGGTATTCTGCAAAATCAAGGCGACTCCTCTGAAACTCTTTGTCCGTCAACTTCGAACAACACAGCAACAGAAGTATTCTTGGAGGCATCTTCGGATATAACGACGGCAGCAAAGACCGACGCAGAAGATGCAAAACTCCTTACCTATTCATGGGTAGATATTGATATTGACTCGATCGCGCAGGCTGTCGCGGAGAATGGTGGCGTGGTAATCGGGGTTTATGGAGTAAACAACGGTACATGGCTTTCTTCTTATCCTACTCCCCCCACGTCAACGACGGGTGCTTGGGCGCACTGGCTCTATGTCGGAAAAGCAAAACTGATAAATGGAAAGAAGTATTTAGGATTCTGTAATTCATGGGGTTCAACGGTTGGGGATAAAGGCTGGCAATGGATTTCAGAGGATTATATTCCATACATCTGGTCGACGGTGACTTTGACCTATACACCCCCGATAGTTTCAAGTTTCTCGCACACCTTCTCGACGACATTGAAGTATGGTCAGACGTCAATGGAAGTCGTAGCACTACAACACGCTTTAGCTGTGGACGGAGAATTTCCCTACTCGACCTATTCGGGTTATTATGGTACAATTACAGCGTCGGCAGTATTGAAGTTTCAACAGAAATATGGAGTGGCAAGCCCATCGGTACTCACTTCATTGGCCGGAAAATCGGCAGGGCCAGCTACGATAGCGCAACTGAATAAACTATTCGCGCCAAAAACTTCTCCTACTGTGGTAACTACACCAGCGATAAACACTCCCACGGTAACGCCGACGGTTACGACAGAAACGCCAAAGGTCGCATGGTGGAAAAAAATATTAAATCTATTCAGATGAATATCCCCATCCAAAAGTTAAAAGCCATGATTCTCTACTTCGCAACCTTTACCGATCCGCGGTTGCTAGGGAAGAAAAAACTGATGAAGCTCTTCTACTTCACCGATTTTGGTCATGTTAAAAAATATGCTTCACCAATAACTTACGATAACTACATTCATCTCGAACATGGCCCAATCCCTTCTGCAATACTTAATCTTGTGAATACCGTGGAGACAGATATCGATGATTCAATCCTTGGAGACGTCATGTCCATCGAATCGAAAGATGGCAGCAATATGAAACGCATAGTAACATCTCGCAAATTTAATGATAAGGATGCAGAATACTTTACTCCGAGTGAATTGGAAGTGATGAAAGAAATCGCTGATAGATTTCGTGACAGTACCGGGAAATACATTGAAGATGCATCTCACAGAGAAACGGCATGGCGAACTACTCAAAAGCTGGAGGAGATATCCTACACTTTGGCCACTGGAGACCCAGATTGTTTGGTCACCCAAGAAGACATACAAACCACTCTTAGCATCAGAAAATAATGGCAGTTCAACTAGCTACATTCGGTAGTGTTTTTAAGTATAAGGAAAATTACTTCGTTTACTTTACTATGACCCCTGAAGGAGACAGGGTATTCGCGCCAAAAACTTCTCCTACTGTGGTAACTACACCAGCGATAAACACTCCCACGGTAACGCCGACGGTTACGACAGAAACGCCAAAGGTCGCATGGTGGAAAAAAATATTAAATCTATTAAAATGATAAACTTATCTAATCTTCCCAAGTGGTCACAGGCGGTGATTCATTGGGCATGGGTCTTGTTGTGTGTCGGTATTGCGGCGGTGTTGGATTATCTCGTCACCGCATTGTCAAATGGAGCGATAACGCTTCCCGATTCTTCTATAACGCTTCCTCTTGTCGGTATCGCGCTCGGCGAACTCGACACTTGGTTCGTAAAGTACGAAAAAACGATCGTTCCTACTGTCTAAACATGAAATGGGAAGGAGTGTAAAGTTATGCACAGGACAAATCTCATATAACCTGTTATAATGGTTATATAAGAATATGGCGACAAAATGCGTAGTATGCGGTGACCAGCATCTGCCATGGATAGATCATGAAGTCCACGCCGCCTTTTGTCGCTTTCTCTCAATTTACCAACCAGAAGTCTTCGTGATAAACGGAGATTTTTTGGACGTTTATTCTCTCTCGCGTTTTCTGAACGGTGCGGCAGACCTTGTACTCCCGGACAAGACTTTGATAGACCTTGAGAAAGAAATACTACCAGCCAATGATGTCTTAGACGACTACGACCAATTTCTCCCAAAGGATTGCAAGAAAGTTTACTTGTGGGGTAATCATGAACAGAGAATAACGAAATATTGTTCGCAGGGAAATAATGTAGTTTTAGGAAATCTTTTATCTCCACGACGATTACTCAATTTAGATCGGAGAGGATATACGGTGATAGAGGATTACCCTTCGGGATATGTCAACCTCGGACACTTACAGGTGGCTCACGGTTCTAAAGCTACCATGAACTGCTCGAAAGCTATCTTGGACGAATACAGACACTCGATAGCCAACGGGCATACACATACTTCGCAAATAACTTACGTCGGCGGCATAGAAACAAAACAAGTCGGTATCTGTATCGGTTGTATGTGCGACTTTGAAAGTCAAGGAATGAGATATCAGAAGAACACCGGACGCTGGACACACTCGTGGCTGGCTGTTTCAGTGGAAGAAGATGGCTCGTTCTATCCCGAACTCGTACTGGGATATAATAAACAGTTCTATTTTGGCGGGAAAAAGATATAACCGTTGTATATACAACAGATATGACCACCATTAAAGATATCTTAAAATCTAAAGGCTATACTCTCTCTTTCGGTTTTATGTCCGACGCCATGGGTGCTACACTTGGCTGGGATATTAAAATAGACCTAAAATCCGATTGGCCGCCAGCGAGGATTTTCGTTCATGAAATGGTGCATTACTTGAATCCCGAAATGTCAGAGAAAGAGGTTAAAAGTTACTCGAACAAGCTATGGAAAAAGCTCACCCATAAAGAGTCGTTAAAAATTTATAGAAAATTATTTCGATGACCGAAGATAAAGAACAACTCTTGCGCGATCTAAAATCAAAGGTCGAATCCCGTCTTGACAGGAAGTTTCGTCTTGGCGACGAAGAACACAAAGAGAGTATCATGACCATCAATTCCCTTGATGAGGCTTTCGATGAACTGATAGACGGCTTGACCTACATCTACATCGCCATGAAGCAAAAGGAAAAAGACATGGAGAAGATACAGGCCGAAACTTTTAAGAAGGTCGTTTTATTGGATAAAGAGGAAGCAGACTAGGTTTCCAAAGGTAGGTTTACGCGGGGGACTCCTCACTTATTTATGAGATTTTTATTAAGTCCCCCACGCAAGCCTAGCTGGCTTGTAATCGTATCATAGTGATACGATTATGTTCCGAATTGGAACAAGTTCTTTGAAAGGAGGTGTCTATGCGTATCTGCGAACGTTGTGCCCAAATCATCGAGGACGGCGACGCCGTGGTAATCCACTATGAAAAAAAGGGATTCCGCAAAGCGTTCGCCTTTCACAATCGTCACAGCAAAGACTGCCTTGCGCAAGAACTTGAAGAACTGCGCAAGCGATTCAACCAAGAAAAACCTCAGTAGTACCTTCGGGGCGGCCAACTAGTCGCCCCCTTTTTACTAGAAAAGTTATCCCCCTTTTTACATATTGCGCGACTTACCCGTTTCTTGGTATAATTATGACGTGATCCTGATAGGCTTCTCCGGCGAGTTCCATAGGGCGGTTCGTGAGACACAACAACTCCTCGTGAGCCGCCCCGGCTAGAGATAATCGCTCTTTTAATTCTGTCCGTTGAGGTAAGACGCAAAAATGTCTTTGCAAGGGAATGACGATAACACACCCCCAAGATTACATCGGTCGAAGGCCCGCGTGTCCGAGGATTCATCAGTCCTAGTAAAAACGGGAATACGGAAACACGGACAGAATTAAGCGAGAGATACAAACTATCGACTTTGTATACATTCGGAAAAAGAAATAAACAAACTAATCAATTTGCCCCTGCGGGCGGAGAATAACGTGAAAATAATTCTCATTACCAATGAAAAGAATATGTATCCTTATTTTGCTGTTTTTTGTGGTAGCTTTGACTGTTATCTTGCGAGTAAAACCATGTCCTAAGGTCATAGAGGTTAAACCGATAGAACCTCAAACCCCGGCTGAAATAAAATCTTATATCATCCAAGAAGCAAAGGCCGCTCATGTAAATCTTATACAGGTTGAATGGATAGCAAAACACGAGAGTCAATGGGGGCAGAGAACAGTAGGGGACGTAAACAACGGCTTATCACTCGGAGTCTGGCAGATAAACCTAAAAAGGAATCCAAGCATCTCGGTACAGTGTGCACTTTCGACGATATGTGCTACGCGGCAAGCATTAGTCTGGCTAAAAGAAGGCAGGGCTAACAAGTGGGCGACATGGCGTTTTAGGTGTTCTTTGTACCCAAAAGATGACCCGCCGGGATGTAGGGCCTAAAAACGAGATAAAAAGTTCCTAACGGCGATTTTTGACCTCAAAAAGCTCAATAACCACGGCCTTCATTTGACCTTAAATTCGCTAGAATAGGGAATCGGGCGTCTGGAGGGTTAACTCTTGTCCTAGAGGCGTATAACGCGAAGTAGTGTTTTTTAACCATCACGAAAATGAACCTTTTGAATCAATCGAGAACTTCATCAATTAGCTTTTCAAAAGGGATAGATTTGCCTCTTTCTTCCGGCGATCTCGGAGTCTATTGCCCTCTCTATGAAGTCATTGCCGGTTGTGGACATACCATTTTGACTTATCGGACAAATTGGACTGCAAAACTTTGCTTGGAGTGCATGAAAAGCGAGCGGGCGAAATATAAAAAAAGTATCTGGAAGAAATACTACGGAGAAAGATATAGAGAAAAAAGAAAACCCTCTGAATTGAAATACAAGGAGAAATATAGGAAGAAGAAAAAAGAAGAACACGAGCGAATTATGCACCGCTTGACAATGAATAGGGAAGGAGTATAATGGAGTTAACTTAATACCAAGAGCTTGCATGCTTTCACATTAGTATCAGTTCTGCCGCAAGCTCTCCTGGTACTAAGTTGAAAGCTTTTTTATATAGTAGTTCTTATAAAACCTTCCGAGCGAGCGACAATACCACTCCCGCAGGACGAATAGATGGGTCTCTTGATAATTCTGGTCGCGCGAAATTTTTTCGATGTCTGGAATCAAGTTTTCTTACCCTCTCATAATACTTTCTCGTGAACTTATCCTCCCTACGTTAAACGCATGGATAAGAGCGATCAAGCAAAGTTACTTATGACAACCGTTCATCAAGCCGTAGAAGGTAAATTATATTCACTACTATCCCCTATACATTAAATGTACTAAAAGATGGGGAGTGGTGTATCTAATATTATCGAAAATCGAAAAAATCGCCAAAAAAAAGCGTTGAATTCAAGAAACTTGTTGAAAAGAATGGATATTGGGAAAACTTGCCAGATTCTTCATTCAAGGAAAGTGGCACTAATGTAAATACAGTACTGGTAGTTTTGAATAAACCTATCAATTATGAAAAAATTAAAAAAGAATCGTGATCCGCAATTAGAAGGATTTCATCTTGTTCCAAATTCCTCTGGAATCATCTTGAATGGAATTTTCGTAAAAGACGACGGTTCGGAGATAATAATAAAATCGGCGTTTGGCGGACAATGGGTATTTAGGCCCTTAAAAGATGATGAAGAATCGCTATAAACTCCCTATTGACTTCTCTTACGGTAGGCATATAATAAAAAAGTAGATAAGGTTCTTTGAAAAATCTTGTGTCTAGCGTGAGGGGGTGAGAAACCATTACCAATCGGTTATATCGGTATTAACACTTCATGAGTAATGGCTGGAAGTGGAAACCGAATTACAACCGCCCTCTCACCCTGGACATAAGATAAAATCTGGTTCGTTGATGGGGGATTAACCGCAGGGGAGCCTGCATAACTCAATATAATGTTTCAAGAACCCTCTGGGCGGCGAATGATTGCTTTAAAAATTATATAGAAAATAAAAAATAAACCATGAAATCACAATCCTATCATTACGACAATGGAAAAACTGGCGACGATTTTGTCAAATTAGATTTTAGTTTTCCAGAAGGAGAGAAACAAGAACAGCAGAAAAAAGATTTTCGTGAACTACTTAAAGAAGCGACAAGAGATTTGGAAAATGAAAAATAGAAAAAAATAAAACCATGACAAAAATTACAAAAGAAGCCGTGCTTGAGAATCTGGAAGAAGTGAAGAAATACATTCGGGAAGCCGAGCAAAAGACGGAAGAAAAAAAGAAGGTGGTCATCGAGATAAAAAATCGCTTCACGGGCGAAGTAAAGTTTACGAGCGAGAAATCAACTATCAAGGAAGTGTGTCAGGACAATAAGGCAAACTTGAGCGAGGCGGACTTGTACGAGGCGAACTTGAGCGAGGCGAACTTGCGCGGGGCAAACTTGTACGAGGCGAACTTGTACGGGGCGGACTTGAGCGAGGCGAACTTGAGCGGGGCGAACTTGAGCGGGGCAAACTTGTACGGGGCGGACTTGTACGGGGCGAACTTGTACGGGGCGGAACTACAAAACGCCAAGTTCTACGGCAAAGGTGGCGCGACAAAAATAAAGAAATCACAACTTAATGACTTTATGAAAGCGTTAGGCGTGATCGTGGATGATTAAAACCATGAAAAAAGGATACATCGCAATTAAAATCATGAAAGAACCAAAGGTAAGCAGTTGCTGTAAGGCGGAGATCAAGCATGACCTTCGAGCTTATCTGGTCCGAAATCTCGAACCGCTGGAGGTGAGTCCTCATATCGCAAAGGTCCTCCGCAAGAACGGCATCCGCGAGGAGCATGGATACCGGGTACGAAAATTATGAGAACACATCTCGATCTATTCAGCGGTATCGGGGGAGCCGCGATCGCCGTTGATGCCGTCTGGCCGGGAAGCGAGCACACATTTGTCGAGATAGACCCTTTCTGTCAGGCGGTTCTCAAAAAACATTATCCAACATCATACATTCATGGCGACATACGAACCTTCGGACTTGATACATACTCCGACTGCGATGGATTCCCAAAACGGGAAGCGGCAATCGACGCAACAGAAGGAGGGGAGCAAGCACTCGATGGGGTTGCGGGACGTGATAGAATCCTTACTGCCGACGCCAGAGAGTCAGTTCGATTCTCAAACGAGAAGTCCAGAGTATTACAAAAATCGGCAAGGGAAAAGACAGATAGGTTTATCGGGAAAGATAGCATTGACATCCTCACGGGCGGCTTCCCATGCCAACCCTTCTCTCAAGCTGGACGAAGAAAAGGAACGGACGATGACCGTTACATCTGGCCGGAAATGCTTAGGGTTATTCGAGAGTTCAAACCCCGGTGGGTCATCGGTGAAAATGTTGCGGGATTTCTTACTTGGGGGGAAGGTGTGGTACTCGAACAAGTGTGCCTTGACTTGGAAGGTGAAGGTTACGAAGTTCAACCGTTCGTTATACCAGCTGTCGCCGTCAATGCGCCGCACCGAAGGGATAGGGTCTGGATTGTGGCTCGCCACACCGACAGCAACGGACGCACAGGAGGGAATGAGAAAATCGACGCAACAGAAGGAGGGGAGCAGACATTCGATAACCTTGCGGGACGACATAGCGAGAATAGCGACGTTGCTTCCCATGCCGGACAGCCACATGGAACGCGGAGTAGCGAAGGAGTGGAAACCAATAAGGCCGAGCGGAGCGCACGCATCGTTTCCTCTGAACGAAGCAGTAGCTGGAACGAAAACTGGCTTGAAGTTGCAACCCGGCTTTGTGGAGTGGATGATGGGCTACGAACAAGACTGGACAAATGTATTGAAAGGGAAGATAATGGAGAAATGGACAGAAATAACGTAGACCAAAAAATAGTTGTAGATTTGGTAAAAAAAGGAAAACTCATCGTCGATTTTTCGACAGGTGAAATATATTCGACGAGGATAAGGGGATTTGAGGGAAAGAAAAAACTGCTTTCTGGATGCGTCATGGAATCTGGATACAGGTATTATCGTCTTGTCTATAAGGCGAAGAAGTATTTTTTGAGAGGGCATCGGATCGTGGTATGGGCGGCGGGGAACGACATCCCAGAAGGGAAACAGATAGACCATATCGACAGAAACAAGTTGAATAACTCTCTTAAAAATCTTCGAATCGTAACGCCAAAGGAAAACATTGCAAATTCGGAATCGAGAATTGGAGAAAAAAATCCATCATCGAAACTCACGGAAAAGCAGGTGGTGGAAATAATCACTTACTACTGCACTGGCGACTATACGCAGAGAGATTTGGCTGAAATGTATGGAGTGGGAAAATCCCAGATAGGAAATATAGTGACCGGAAAATCTTGGAATATAGGAGGGAAAGAATTATCCCCTTCAAAGCACCGGGCAGACCGGCTCAAAGGCCTCGGCAACGCGTGGGTCCCGCAAGTAGCGATAGAAATTATGAAAGGGATAAAACAGATAGATATAGGTCGCCCCCAAAAAAGAGAAAAAGAGTAAAAAGTAACCTAAATTAAACCAATGAAAGATACCAAAAACAACACGGAAGAAGGAAATGTAGGCTACAGGAACAGCGGCTACATGAACAGCGGCTACGGGAACAGCGGCGACGGG
>Ga0255356_1001017_pt1 | contig 18245 bp, 10 predicted proteins | sample HBST100metaG_FD_189944 | JGI IMG/M metagenome (GOLD analysis project Ga0255356, IMG submission 189944) | Peat soil microbial communities from Stordalen Mire, Sweden - H.B.S.T100 | ecosystem: Environmental > Terrestrial > Soil > Wetlands > Peat | place: Sweden: Norrbotten County, Stordalen Mire...
GCAAGCGGCACTGAGCCGCTGCTGCGCATCTACACCGAGTCTTGCTCGAAGGAGTCAGTGGCCCGGCTGCTGGAGTCGGCGCGGAAGTTTGCACTGGGCGCATAGCGTTCCATCAATCACAACGATCTCTGGCCCCATCCTTTTCGCGCCTTTTGCGAAAAGGGTGGGAGACCATGAACCTTGACCAGCGTCGATCAATTTGGCCAATTCAAAATAGCCACCTGGCCAAACTGAAATGGTCAATTGGCCAGCAAAGCCAGCTAGGCGATCACCGCAACCTTGGCCCGCTTGCCCAGACGGACGACGATGCGCGCTGGCATGGCTGCAACTGAAATCAGAGTGCCCACGGCGCTTTCGCCATCCAGCTTGACCGCCTTCTCGGTAATCTTGCGGTTTGCTTCGGCTCCCGATGCAGCGAGGCCGAGATGCACCAGCAGTTTGGGCAGACGAATCTGATTTGGCTCCGGGCCTGCCACATCGGCAAACGCAACGGCAACCTCTTCCAAGTCTTCCGCGGTTTCCTTCTGCTGGAACATGCGTGCCCAGTTTTCGTCGGCGCTTTGGGCGGCGGCCTCGCCGTGAAAATCCGCGGTGATGGTGCGGGCGAGGCGCTTCTTGGCTTCCATGGGGTGCAGCTTGCCCCCGGCTATGTCGGCCTTGAGCGCGTCGATCTCAGAGATTTTCAGGTCGGTCAGGTAGAGCCAGTACTTGCCCATTAGTTCGTCAGAGATCGACATGAGCTTGCCATACATTTCGGCGGGCGGCTCGTTGATGCCGATGGCATTGCCGAGCGACTTCGACATCTTCTGCACGCCGTCGAGGCCCTCGAGGATGGGGGTCATCAGCACGATCTGCGGCTTCTGGCCGTAGTGGCGTTGCAGTTCGCGGCCGCAGAGAAGATTGAATTTCTGGTCGGTGCCGCCCAACTCCACGTCGCACTTGAGCGCTACTGAGTCGTAGCCCTGCATCACAGGGTAGAGCAGCTCGTGGAGGCTGATGGGCTGCTCGGCCTGGAAGCGCTTGCTGAATTCGTCGCGCTCCAGCATCTGCGAGACGGTAAAGAGTGCCGTCAGCCGGATCGTTCCCTCGAAACCCAACTTGTCGAGCCATTCGGAGTTGTAGCGGACCTCGGTCGCCTTCTCGTCGAGAATCTTGAAGGCTTGCGCGGTGTAGGTCTTGGCGTTTTCGTTGATCTGTTCGCGGGTGAGCGGCTTGCGGGTGATGTTGCGGCCCGTGGGGTCGCCGATGAGCGAGGTGAAGTCGCCCACCATGAAGATGACCTGATGGCCAAGCTGCTGGAAGTGGCGCAGCTTGCGCATGAGCACGGTGTGACCGAGGTGCAGGTCGGGCGCGGTGGGGTCAAAGCCAGCCTTGATGCGCAGCGGGCATCCGGTTTTGCGGCTCTCTTCAAGGCGCTCACGCAGGTCGGCGACGCGGATAATCTCCGCCGCGCCCTTCTGGAGCAGGTCCATCTGTTCGTCTACGGGCAAGAAGGTGGTCATGTCGTCTTTCAGTATAAAGTCCATGGCGTGAGGGGCAGGTCCGGCAGCAGATGTTGGTGGCGAATTCCGGGAACCAATTATTTCTTTCCGGCCAGCATTGCGGCCTGCAATAGTTCGTGCTCGGCCACGGTGACCTTGCGCACTCAGACGGAGCTAGCAGCCTCGGTGGCACAGTCGGGTGTAGCAGTTACATAGTTTTGCAGATGGCGCTGTTCTCACCAAAGCTGCTTCGTTGCGTCTATAAACAAGCGACAAAAGGGACACAAGTGTTTCAGCCGTTACTGCTGTTTCTGTTGTTGCTCGTCGTGTGTATGACAACTATGACCGGAATGCGCGGTCGCGGCTCCACGATGCTTTTGCCAGACGCAGGAGACGTGCACGTTGACAGTAACTCGGGCTCTGGGCTTATTGCCGCATTCCGCTGATGTCACTTTGATGGCTGAGTAAGAAGGAGAACCTATGACGCGCAGTTTGATTTATGGAAGGGCGTTCCTGGTTAGCGTATGCATGTTGGCTAACGCTGCAGGTTGGGCCCAGCAGAGCCAGAAACCGGTTCAGACGACAAAGATCTCGACCGACGTAGCCGTAACCTTTGCTAGCGAACTGTCGAAGCCTGATCCCAGCCGGTGCTGCTTCTGGTTCAAAGGCGGCGGAGTGGACGCGGCTGTGACTTTCTGGAGGGGCTTAGGCATTGCCGCCACCCTGACCGGCGATCACGCATCGAATGTTTTCTTGGGCATGGATGAGAACAAGATCTCTCTTCTGGCTGGGCCGCGTTACACCTTCACGGTTTGGCAGGGACATGCCAAAGCCGCGGATCCGCGTCGTCTGCAGTTTTTCGGCCAGGGGTTGATCGGCGGCGCGCACGGCTTCGACTTCGACTATGACACCGCCAACCTTTCGAAAAGCGCCAACGAGATCGCCGTTCAAACCGGGTGCGGCCTCAACCTTTACCTCACGAAGAGATTAGGCATTCGTCCGATTGAGGTCGACTTCGTGCGGACCCAGATAGGCACCGCGGGCCTCAGCACGCAGAACGATATGCGCCTAGCCACCGGCGTGACCTACCACTTTGAGACTACCCGCCACCGCCGATGAAGTTAGTGCTCTCTCCAGCCCGGTTAACCGCGTTGCGGCCCAGAATCGGGCATCTCCTGAGTGGCATCCAAGGCACTCAGGAGTTGCCTCTCGAATTCTTCTGATGCATCTTGCGCGCAACTGCCTACATCCAAAGCGCTAGGAGAAAACTAACACTATGGCTTCAGTACTTGGTCGTGCCGTGCAGGTTGCCGCCGCAGGCGGAGATTTTGAATTGATCGAGAAAACATTTCCCGATCCCGGACCGGGGCAGGTGCGCATCCGCGTGCAGGCCTGCGGTGTTTGTCACAGCGATGCGATTACCAAATTCGGCGCTTTTCCCGGCATTGCCTATCCCCGCGTTCCCGGTCATGAGGTTGCCGGCGTGGTGGATGAGGTCGGCCCCGATGTGCCACTCTTCAAACCAGGGCAGCGGGTGGGCCTGGGCTGGCACGGTGGCCACTGCAACTATTGCGCCCCCTGCCGCCGAGGCGATTTCATTCTCTGCGAGAACGGGCAGATCTCCGGCATAAGCTTCGACGGCGGCTATGCCGACTACGTGATTGCTCCGGCGAATGCCCTGGCGCTGATTCCCGAGGAGCTTTCAGACGTGGATGCCGCGCCGCTGATGTGCGCCGGTATCACCACCTTCAACAGCCTGCGCAACAGCGGAGCGCGGCCCGGCGATACGGTGGCCATTCTCGGCATTGGCGGTCTCGGCCATTTGGCTGTGCAGTTCGCGGCCAAGAGTGGATACCACACCGTCGCCATTGCCCGAGGCCAAGACAAGGCCCCGCTTGCTCGCCAGCTCGGTGCGCACATTTACATCGACAGCACAACGCAAGACCCCGCCGCCGAACTCCAAAAGCTGGGCGGTGCCGCGGTCATTCTCTCCACGCTCACCAACGCCGATGCTCTGGCGGCAGCCGTCAACGGCCTGGGCCCCAATGGCAAGCTGATCATCGTGGGAGTGCCCGACAAGCCTTTCGAGGTGAGTGCTGTTTCGTTGATTATGGGCAACCGGTCCATTGCCGGTTGGGCCTCGGGCACAGGCATGGACTCGGAAGACACGCTCAACTTCAGCGCGTTCACCGGGATCAAACCGATGATTGAACGCTACCCGCTGAAGCGCGCCGCGGAGGCATTTGACCGCATGATGAGCGGCAAAGCGCGTTTCCGCGTGGTGCTCACCACCGGGGAGTAATTCTGCATGGGCTTCCCGGCTTCAATGTGCTCAGAAGCCGGGAAGCAGTCGCAAGCTCGGCGTCGTGATGGGTAATCTCAATGCCCACCCCGTAACCTCTCCGGCACCCCTCACTGCCGACCCTGCCCCGTTTGCCTTAAACTAATCCGATGGAAGAGTTCAGCCGCATCCAGCGCCTCCCGCCTTACGTCTTTAACATCACCGGAGAGATGAAGATGTCCGCCCGCCACCACGGAGAGGACATTATCGACTTCGGTATGGGCAACCCCGACGGGGCTACCCCCAAACACATCGTCGACAAGCTGATCGAGGCTGCGCTGAAACCCGCGACCCACCGCTACTCGGTCTCCCGCGGCATTCCGCGGTTGCGCCGCGCCATTTGCAACTGGTACAAGACGCGCTACAACGTCGATCTGGACCCCGAGAGCGAGGCCATTGTCACCATCGGCTCCAAGGAGGGCATTGCGCACCTCTGTCTGGCCATCCTCGACTCGCGTGACACTGTGCTGGTACCCAACCCCAGCTACCCGATTCACATTTTTGGCCCGGTGATCGCCGGAGCGCATGTGGTCAGCGTGCCGGTTCACGACCGCGAGCAGTTCCTCGCCCAGCTTGAGGACCTGATTCCTCGCATGGTTCCTCGCCCCAAGGCGCTGATCGTGAACTTCCCGTCCAACCCGACAACCGAGTGTGTCGAGCTGCCGTTTCTGGCGCGGCTGGTCGAGCTGGCCCGCGAGTACGGCTTCCACCTCATCCAGGATCTGGCCTATGCCGACATCGCCTTCGACGGCTACAAGCCGCCCAGCGTGTTGGAGGTGCCCGGTGCCAAGGATGTTGCCGTCGAATTCTTTACCCTGTCAAAGAGCTACAACATGCCCGGCTGGCGCGTGGGCTTCATGGTCGGCAATCCGGTCCTGGTCAGTGCGCTGGCCCGCCTCAAGAGCTACTTCGACTACGGGACATTTACGCCCATCCAGGTAGCCTCCATCCAGGCGCTCGAGGGGCCGCAGGAGTGTGTTCACGAGATCTGCGAGAAGTATCGCAAGCGCCGCGATGTGCTGGTGGAAGGCCTGAATGCGCTGGGCTGGCCGGTTGTGTCGCCCAAGGCGACGATGTTTGTCTGGGCGCAGATTCCAGAGCAATACCGGAAGCTTGGATCGCTTGAGTTCTCGAAGCGATTGCTCACCGAAGCCAAAACCGCTGTCTCTCCGGGAATTGGGTTTGGCGACTACGGTGACGCCCATGTGCGCTTCTCGCTCATCGAAAACGAAGAGCGGACGCGGCAGGCGCTGCGGGGCATCCGGCAGATGTTTGCCAAAGGATAAACGCTAGCTGAGCGGGGCACGGGCTTATTTCAGTCCGTGCCCCCCAATCTTTCTATTTCCCCAAATGCTTCACAAAGAAATCCGCCATGAGGTGGTTGGCCTCGATGGACTCCGGCAGCTGTGGGTTATACCAGAAGGCATGGGGCAGGGCATCGAAGAGGACCAGATGCGCATCGACGCCGGCGTTCAGGTAGGCGCGGTGCAGGTTGGCCGTGCCGCTCAGCAGCAGGTCGCGGCCGCTGGTGACGAAGAGCGTCGGCGGCAGGCCGTGCAGGTCAGAGTAGATGGGCGACAGGATCGGATCTTTGAGGTCTGTGGTGGTCGCGTACTCGGAGTTCCGCTGAGGACTGGGCGGGGGCGGATCAAGATGCCCGGAGAAGCCGCGCAGCGCATAGATGGCGATTGAATCCCCGGCGCGTGCGTAGTCGCCCATACCGCTGAAGATGCCCAGGGCCGCAGGCTGTGGCAGGCCCAACTGCTTGAGCTTGGCGGCGACTTCGGCGGTGAGGATGGCCCCGGCCGAGGTGCCGTAGATGACAATGTGCTCCGGCTTGTAGCTCTTGAGCAGCTCCTTGTAGACAGCCACGGCGTCGTCCAGGGCGGCAGGGAAGGGATGCTCGGGAGCGAGGCGATAGAGCACGGCGACGACCTTGATCTTGGCGTAGCCGGCGATGGGGATTGACTCGGTGTAGGAGCCGGAGTCGGAGTTGAAGCCGCCGCCGTGCAGGTTGAGGAGCACTTTGTCGCGATTGGCCTCGGGCATTCCGTCCGGGGTGATGATGCGGACCGGGACGCCGGCGATCTTGTCTTCGACGAGCTGGTTGGGGCAGAGCTTACTCCAGGCCACGGCGGCGGTTACCGCCCAGGCGTCGGTGCGGCCGCGGCGCTCGGGCAGTGTCTCTGGCGGGCCCTGGTCGGGCTCAGGGCGGCTCAGGGTGCGTTGCGCCTGTTCGCTGATGGTCTCTGGGACCGGGACGACACGCGTGATGTGTGCCGCGCCCTGAGCGTCAATGTAGCTGGTGTCGCGGGTGGGCGCTTCAGCCGCGGTGGTGGGTTGGAGCGCAAGCTGTTGAGCGGCCAGCGCGGCCGAGGCAAGAAGAGCAAGAAAAGCGGCAGGGAAAGACATTGCGTTGTGCATTGAGCCGACTTCCTCCAATGAAAAGTTGATTTTAGCGCGGCTGCGGCGCGGTTGGCAGAAAGCTGCTCAACCACTTGGTTTCAGCTGAGCGAGTTGGGCGAAGGGTGGATGCGCTCAGGTTTCCGATCGCACGGATACATGCGCAACCACTTATCTACCGGCAACGAACGAAAGGGAGAGCGATTCATGCGCCCTCCCCTTTGTTCATTGGCTTGCTTTTGTTATTAGTGCGGTAAGACCAAAAGACCGCTCTCCAGCAGTTTTTCCGTCAGCCGGTCGAGGGCTTTGGGAAACTTGTAGGAGATGGTGCGGACGCTCATTCCGATCAGAGTGGCCGCTTCAGCCTGGGTGTACTCCTGGAGAACGATGCGGCTCAGCATCAAGCGGTCCAGCGAACCGAGCTTATCCAGGCATCTCTCCACGTCGAGAACGAAGATCACGGCGTCCTCGAAGGTGCGGATGGGGCGGCTGGAACACCAGCCCCGGGCGATCGGGTCGCCCAGAATGGATGGTGCTCTACCCACCTGCATTGAGGCGTAGAGATAGCGCCGCAACATGCTTTCCGTATGCTTTCGATAGAAGGCCAGGCTAACTTCCGGCTCTGTGGCCGGTGCTTCTTTCGAGTTCTTTCGATTCTCCTGCAATCCTTGTTGTGGACTGCTTGCTCCCCAAACCATAGGCAACTGAAGTGCAGCGCTCATAGGGCACCTCCGGTTGCTTCAGCCACTGCCCAGACCCTAACCAGTGATTTGCGGCCAGGGCGACCGCGCCGTTTGCGGCTCTCCGGTGAAGGAAAGTCCTTCAGCTTTATTTCGCACTCCCTGCAGTAAACACTCCCTTGGGTCTGGGCGCGATACCAAAGACAACCGCACCCCTCGCAAATTTTCAAGTGCACGCGCAATTCCATGACGAAATCTCCGTGTTCTCTGTTACCTCCCGACGGATTTGCTTTGACATCTTGTTTCCGCGGGGTAGAAAGAATCGGGATTGGCAGCTCAGAGTTCTTTTGCCCTGATGGGGGATAGCCGCCCGCATTCTCTCGTTTTTTTTGATCTTCATGGCGCGCAGATCCTGGAATTTCCACAGCTGGCCGCTCCCAAGCGCCTCTGATGAGTGCTTTGGGTGCGAAGGAAAAGCTAGAGGGATCGTTCATCCTCCAGCGAATGTTCATTGGCTGCTGAAAGAGGCGGAGTCTCCCCTCGTTTCAGGCTTGCGGCAATGAAGTATTTCTCGAAGAATTCCCACAGCCAGTAGCGGATTAAGTAAAGCAAATCTAGTAAGAAGCTTCACGTGCGTCAATCGTTCCCGGCGGCTTTCCGAATCTACGCTTTCAAATAGCTCTTCAAGCGTTGAGAATGAAGGCCAATCACCCCTTCCAGGTTTTCAGGAGGAAAATGGAGACCGTTCGTCGCCATTGCTGGTGGCGGATTATCCACAGATGAACTTTACGCAGATGCATGAGCGACTCCGCCTGGAACTGCTGCGCAGGATGCAGCGGGGGACGGTCAGCGTTTCGTTGCTGGCGCGGCAGACCGGCTTTGGGCAGTCCCATCTGTCGAATTTCCTGCATAGTCGGCGCCAACTCTCGCTGGAGGCGCTTGACCGGATTCTGGCGGCGCAGCAGATGGTGGCCGGCGATCTGCTACCCGCAGCCCACCACAGCGAGATCTTTCCGTCGGATGAGGAGGGCAGCTCGGTTCCGGTCGTCTCTCATGCGGTGGCGCTCTTTGAGCCGTTCATCAGGCCCTCGGCGGTGCAGAGCATGTTGCAACTTCCTGCCGGCCTGCTCCAGTCGATTCGGGCCAGGCCGTCAAAGCAACGCCGCACCTGGCAGCGGTTTGTGGCCGTGCGTATTTCCGGTTCCGACACCATGCCGATGGAGCCGTTATTGCTGCCCGATGCCATCACGCTGATTGACCGCCATTACAACTCGCTCATGCCTTACCGGCCCAACCGGCCGAACCTTTATGCGGTGCGGCACGGAGCGCATCTGAGGCTGCGCTATGTGGATTTCGTTTCCAACCGGCTGGTGCTGCGGCCACACAACATCAGCTTCCCTGTGGATCTGCTCGAAGTGGAGCCCGGCGAGGCGCCCAGCGACTTGATTGCGGGTCGTGTTGCGCTGGTTCTGAATGAGCCGTGAAAGGCCCAAAAAAGCTCGATTTGGCCTGATAGAGCAGATTTCGGCTGTTTCCAGCTCTATAGCGAAACCAGAGTGACTGTACCCTGAAACCGCAACTCTCAAGCCACCCAAACTGCCAGACTTGGGAATCTCGCGTACGCTCCATCCGACTAAGATTTCGATGTTCGCTCGCCCATCACGCATCCGTCGCCGAGCAGTTTCTTCTCGTCCCGAGCACCATCATCAAAAAATCAGAAGATGCCATTATTGGGCAAGGCCGACCGAATGATATTGTGAAGGCGTTTTTATTCTAAACCGGAGACATCTCTACCAGGCATAAGTAGCTACTACTTGGGGAGGACCGGTAACAGAATCTGTTACCGTGGTATGCACGACAAACTGAATATCCTTCTGCATCCAGTCTCGCGGAACATTCTGAAGTGCTGCCTCCAGATATTGGGGACTTGTCACGAGTTCACTGGCTGCTTGCGTACCGTTGGCTCCGATTCCTGCCACAGTTACGACAAATTGACCAGTCTTGGAGTCCCGAAGCCTGGAGACAAGACCGTAGTCGTCCGCCACAATTTTCTCGTTGCCGCGCTGGAAAGTTTTGGATTGCCAGTCGCGTCCCGACTGACCTTGCTCCTGAATCATCTGCTTCCCATTGGTCTCGACAAATCTGAAGTGAAGATTGGATGTTATTTGCATCGCCTGTCGGTTGTTAAAAGCTCCAACCAGGATGGCAGGAAAGGTGCGTAGATCTTCAAAAGAGTAGTCGTTGCCAATTCTAACCGCACTCTCTTTTCCAATCTGGCTCAGCATAATGGAAAGTCGAACCGCCGCGTAGACATCACCCCTCGCGACCCCAAACTCGGGGTATTCCACCATGTCGTGCCATTCCAGCACATCATTTGGCTTCAACGGGGGCGGCGAGTCGAGTATCTCTAACTCAGTGTCGAATTGGCCTGGATTTGAGTGCAGGCGGTACACGTCCTCTGTTGGCCGGTAGACCTTGGGCTTGGCAAGGCAGATCAGGATAGGTCCCGAAGTGGTAAAAGATGGAGACCAAAACCGGTACAAGGCGGATTTTGGAGCTCTCGTATGGTGAGTGATCGTCCAGGCGAGCGCTACTGCAAGCAATAGACCTAATATAAGGAAAGCCCATGCAAATTTCTTGCGCTTCTTGGGAGTAGGATCGGTCGTCACCTTCGCGGGAACAGCAGCAGGCTCGGGGGTTTCTGTCGCGATCGGCTCGGCTTGGGTCGAGATGAACTCCGGGGTATATGAACCGACGGGGAGCTCGATGCGGACAGGTGAGTGGTTAGGTGTAGCGTGGTAATACTGTTCCAGCCTCCGCCGCACATCGCCAGCCTGGACCCGCACGACAGGGTCATCTCCGGTGGCATAGCCCACCGGACGCGCAAAGAGATCCACCCCAATCGTGCGTTCTTTCAGTGGCTCTTGATTTCCCTCCAACTCATGATGGACCACATAAGAGAGAAACTCTTGACATCGTTTTGATGTCCGGAAGAACGGACTGCTCAGAATGGATTCGAGTTCGCGGACAATCGATGCCTTTTCTTGGGGACTGGCGGGACTAGTCTTTCGATTGACCTGCTTGTTCCCGGTCGGATTGATTGATACTTCCATAAAACTCACGACCTGTCGGCTCGAACTCGAAACGGCTTAGGTCGAACTCCCCCGAAGCTGTAGCTACCGCTCCGAGCTCCGGTACCCTCTTGGCCCATTGCCTCGGTTTTGTCCCGTAGAGTGGCAGCAACCTCGTCACCGGGATGCACAAACCCACGAAAGAGTCTTCGTGAGGGGCCACGTCGAGCTGTGCTCCCTCCCAGACACGTCTGGGCAAAAAGGGGAAGCCGCTGCCGGACAGGACCTTATGCAACCCCGAATATATCAGCCTACGCGTGGTTTGAACAGGCCCTTAAGGTTGCCAAGGGGTTCTCGGCGAGAGATCTGTGCGGCTTTACGCCCTCTCCGTAAAACAGGATGTCCTCAACTCTCGTATACCGGTAAAATCAATATTTTAAGTTACTTATGAAAAAATATCTCGCAGGATACCCCCTCCGCCATACTGTAAGACACCGTAACCTACTTGTCGAAGGGATTCACGAGCGACTCATATTGGCACGCTAACAAACTCGCAAGTGAATCGGTTTATTAGTGCCCTCGGAAATCGCGCCGTAGGGGTAGCCCTCCGGCAGATTGTCTAGGGCGCGTTTAGATTTTGGTTCGGGAAATCGCCACGTAAGCGGTTTCTTTACGCGAGTTGAACGAACAATTAGCCAATAGGAAGAACCAACATCACTTTGGAGGAATCATGATGGCACAATGTTTGAAAGCGTTTACGAGGAGATTCCGCAGGACCAGTGGACTGTGGACTCTAGCCGTATTCGTGATCGGCTTGCTGTTCAGCTCACTTGGCCTGCACGCACAACTACTGACAGGCAGTTTTTCGGGCACAGTTCAGGACCCGCTCGGTGCCGTGATCAGTGGCGCCACAGTCAACCTGCAGAACCAAGCCACAGCCGACACCCGTAAAACGGTCAGCAATGACCGCGGCTACTTCACTTTTGCCGGCCTTATTCCCGGCACATACACGATCGTCATCGAGGCCAATGGCTTCAAGGCCTGGAAACAGACTGGCCTGACTCTCAACATTGGTGACGAGCGCACTGTCAGCGGAATTCAACTGACGGTTGGTTCCGCCAGTGAAACCGTAATGGTAGAATCGGCTTCCCAGGAACTGGTTCCCACCGACAACGGCGAGCGCGCATCTCTGCTCGACACGCACGACATCGAGCGGTTGACGGTTCAGAGCCGCGAAATCTCGGAATTGCTGAAGATTCTTCCTGGCGTCACTACGGTTGCCAACGGCACATCGAATGGCACCGGCTTCGACTTTACGAACATGGGCGCCACGGGTAGCGACATCGGCGTGGGAATCAGCCCCAACGGAGCACCCTATCGTGGCGGCACGGCCTATCTTCTGGACGGCGCCAACATTATCGACTCGGGCGTCAATGCCTGGTCGATTGCCAGCGTCAACCCGGACATGACCGCTGCAGTGAAGGTCCAAACCTCGAACTTCGGAGCCGACGCCGCGGATGGCCCGGTAATCGTGAACGTCACCAGCAAGTCAGGCGGCGCCCACTATCACGGCGAAGGCTATTTGTACACCCGCAACGGCATACTGAACAGCAACTTGTGGCAAAGCAACCACAACGGTTCGAAGCGGACCGAGGACGAGTACTACTATCCGGGCGGCAACTTTGGCGGACCGGTACGCATTCCGTATACTGATTTCAACAAGAACAACAAGCTCTTCTTCTGGGCCGGCTACGAGTATCAGTGGCAGAACCCGAAGTCTTCGACCATTCTCGAGTCTTATATTCCCTCCGCTGACATGATGAAGGGCAACTTCACGCTGAATAACACCACCGCCACCAATCCCTACGCGACCAACGCAGCGTTGTGCCCGGGAGGTTTCACGGCCACGAGCGGCAAGACTTGGTGCAACACGCTGGCTGGCGGCTATGATGCATCCGGCAAGGCCATCACCAACGCTGGTGCGCTGACGGTCAATCCCGGCGCCACAGCGATCATGTCGCTCTTCCCGGCGGCCAATGCCGACCCGACGAAGAACGGCTACAACTACTACCTGGCTACCGGCGGACAGCAGAACGTCTACATCATGCGCTACCGCGTCGACTACAACCTGAACGAAAACAACAAGTTCTTTGCCAGCTACCAGCAGGGGCACGAAGTGTCTACGATTCCAGCGCACATGTGGTGGAATCCGGGCAACTCCGTGGAGTATCCGGGCGGCGGACTCACCGAGCCCACCACCAGCCGTGTCTTCACAGGCGATGTGCTCAGCGTGATCACCTCGACCCTGACCAACGAGTTCATGGGCGCCTGGGCGTGGGAACAAAATCCCGTCAAGCCGGTCAACATTACGCCTTCGTTGATCTCCAGCACAGGTTACCCCTATAAGAGCTACTTTGGTGGATCGCTGGTCACACCGGGCATCTACAGTGCCGGTGCCGACACCTTCCCAGAAATGTCCATGCCGGATCTGTTCACCGGTGAGGGCGGCTCGTACATGACGGGCAAGACCTCGGTTACGCTCTCCGACAACATCACCAAGGTATACAAAAATCACACCTTCAAATTCGGTGCCTTCACCGAAATGGTCGGCGCCAACCAGGGCACCTACGCCGACTACAACGGCACTTTCAGTTTTGCCGGCTCCATCAACGCCGATCCGTATTCCAAATTGGCGAATATCGGCACTGGGAACCCCACCGCGAACTTGGTGATGGGCATCGCCAGCGCCTTTACGCAGGCCAGCGCCACGCCCGAAGACAACATGGCCTATCGGACCAGTGCCTTCTATGCCATGGACAACTGGAAGGTCACTCCCCGCCTGATGTTCAACCTTGGCTGGCGCTTCGATCACATCGGACGCTGGTATGATCGTGGCCAGAATGGCATGGCGGCTTGGCTCCCAGGCCTGTATGCCTCTGACGTTGCAACCGGCGCCTGGCAGTATCCTGGCGTTCGCTGGCATGGCGTGGACCCTGGAATTCCCAACGGTGGATCGGGCACCCGGCCTTTCTTCACCTCTCCGCGTCTCGGCCTGGCCTATGATCTCTTTGGCACCGGCAAGACCGTTCTGCGCGGTGGCTGGGGCGAGTATCGCTGGAACGACCAGTACAACGATTACGCCGGTCCGCTGGGTGTTGCGGCGCAGTTGCAGAGTTTCAACGCAAGCAGCGGCAACGTGACCTTTGGCGACATTGGCAACCAGGGCGCAATCAGAAAGACCGTCGTCTCTCTGCCGACCGGGAGCGTGAATGTAGCCGATCCAAACGACCACGACAACGGCGGCACCGAAGCCTATAACCTCACCGTCTCCCAGCAGTTGCCCTGGAAGACCTTGATTGAAGTTGCCTACGTTGGCAACTCGACCAAGAACCTCCTGATGGGTGGCCAGAGCAACGGCTCCGGCTTGGCCAGCGACTTCATCAACCAGAACAAAATTCCCGCTGGTGGCTTGTTCAAGGTGGACCCGGTTAGCGGCGCGGCTGCTCCCTCCGATCCTGAAAATACTGGATCAAGCAGTTGGTCTTATACCGACTACTTCCCGTATTACCAGGGATATGGTCAGAACGCCATCAACATGGAAACCCACGTCGGCTATGCCAACTACAATGCCTTCCAGGTTTCTTGGGTCAAGCAGACCGGCAAGCTGAGCTTCAACCTCAACTACACATGGTCCAAGTCGCTGGGTATTACAGCCACCAGCGTCGATCCGTTTACCGTTCACGGCAACTATGGCATCCTGAACATCGATCGTCCGCACGTGATCAACACCTCGTATGCGTACAGCCTTGGCAGGGTCCTCAACATGAACAGAATTGTTGACGGCGCGGTCAATGGCTGGACGATTTCCGGTACGACGACCTGGCAAGCAGGTGGCAACCTGCAGGCCGAGGATAGCCAGAACCTGGGTCTAACCATCAAGGACACCGCAACCGGCAATAACCTTTCCACAAAGAGCTACTACGGAACCAACGTGGGCGTGATTCAGCCCATTACCACCTGCAACCCGAAGAGCGGTATGACTCGCGATCATCAGGAACTCAACCCCCTGTGCTTCGCGCCTCCGGCGATCGGTCAGCGTGGCCAGCGTCAGTTCGGATATCTGGGCGGACCGGCGTACTTCAACTCCGACATGACCATCTTCAAGGAGTTCCATGTGAAGGACAAGCAGACGGTAGAGTTCCGCGCTGCGATGTTCAACTGGCTCAACCATCCGCTGAGGGCATACACCACAACGGCAACCATTACCCCAACCTTCTCCACCGCGGATAAGGTGAACTTCACCTCGACAATGAACGCGGCTAACCTCGGTGCGTATGACTGGAAATACCTCGGTACGCCTGACCAGAAGGTTGGCCGCCGTTTAGGCGAGCTTTCGGTCAAGTACAACTTCTAACTCCCGCGGAGCTGGTTCGCTGGTAATTTGCCATCGAGCCAGCTCCATTTTGAAACGGAAATCATCTGACAACAGGGCATAATGCCCAATTCTCACATCGTTCATTACGTAAGCGTTGTTGCATAACTGAGCCGCGTAGTCAATTTGTTACGCGGCTCGTCTTTTGTAAGTCAGAAATTTGAAAGCGCAGTGCGCTACCACGCACTCGCGGCATTTCGGAGCCTTTTCATGCAACGGTTTTTATGCGCTATCCTTACAGGTTTTGCAATCTTGGCAGCTTGCTTGAGTGTTCCGGCGTTTGCCTTTTCCACTGCTACAGCACCCACGATGGAACAAGAGTCCGATGGTATGACTCTGCACTTGGCTTCCGGCGCACTCCGTATCCAGGTGATTTCCGACACGGTCGTCCGCGTAGCGTTCTCTGCCTCTCGGAATTTCTTCAGCCGTACCTCGATCGATCGGGTTCCTCTCCCGCCCGCCACGACGCCATTCAAAATCAGTGAGTCGCGCGCAGACTTTACTCTCGCTACTGCAAAGCTTCGAGTGATCGTCGATCGGGAAACCGGGGCCGTGTCGTTTGCGGACGACGCCGGACGTTCCCTGCTTTCAGAAACCCCAGGTAGCAGGACTCTAGAGCCCGCCACCGTGCAGGGAGAACAAGCCTTCCATATTCAACAGAAGTGGAAAGCTCAGGAAGACGAATCCCTCTATGGATTGGGTATGATGCAATTGGGAACCGTCGATATCAAGGGCTATGACATTGATATGTGGCAGCACAACACTAATGTAGTTGTGCCATTTCTTGTCTCTTCAAATGGCTATGGCATTCTTTGGGACAACACTTCGTTCACACGCTTCGGAGATCTTCGTTCCTTTGTGCCCATTCCCGGTGTTAACTTATTCGACACAGACGGCAAGCAAGGTGGTCTTACCCTAGCGCCAGTCGATGCATCGGAACCTTCCCGGCAAACCGCAGACATCTCGATTAACCTTCCGCTTAACCAAGCTCAATCCGGTGATCCCGCACCCGGCTCCGGGCATTTGAAGCGCCAGTCGTGGGTGGGTTCTATTCTCGCACCCAACACTGGCGACTATCAGTTTCAGGCTTACTCGAATGGCGGCATCCATGTCTGGTTTGACGGCAAATTAGTGATGAACCACTGGAGGCAGAGTTGGCTCACTTCCAACGATCAGATTCGAGTTCATCTTGAAGCCGGTCATAAGTACCCTATCCGGATTGAAAACGATCCCGAAGATCAGAGCACACTCAAGTTTTTATGGAAGACGCCTGCACCGAACGCAGACACCTCACTATGGTCCCAGGTTGGCGATGGCGTCGACTATTACTTTGTTTACGGTCCATCCACGGACCAAGTTATTGCTGGCTACCGCCTGCTTACTGGTAAAGCGACCATGCTCCCGAACTGGGTCTTCGGTCTCTGGCAATCGCGGCAACGCTATGAGACAGCTGACCAATCGCTCGATGTAGTTAAGCAGTTTCGCGAGCGAAAGATTCCCTTCGATAACATCGTGCAGGATTGGCAGTACTGGCATACAGATGCTTGGGGATCGCAGGAGTTCGATCTCACGCGCTTTCCCAACCCCGAAGCCTGGATCAAGGAGATCCATGCGCTGCATGCTCATGTGATGATCTCCGTGTGGGGCAAATTCAACCCCAACACAGAAAACGCAAAAGAGATGGCCGCGAAAGGCTTCTTGTATCTCCCGAACCTGAGAGATCACATCAAAGACTGGATTGGCCAACCCTACACTTTCTACGATGCCTTCAATCCCGGTGCTCGTAAGCTCTTCTGGTCGCAGATCAATACGCATCTTTTCGCAAAAGGTATCGATGCCTGGTGGATGGACGCGACAGAGCCCGACATGCTGCCATCGCCACCTTCGGTCGAAGGCCAGTGGACTTACATGAATCCGACCTACCTCGGAACGGCATCTCGCATGTTGAATGGTTATGCGCTGGAGAATAGTCTCGGAGTCTACACCGGGCAGCGCGAAGCCGCCCCCGATCAGCGCGTCTTCATCCTCACCCGCTCTGGTTTTGCCGGCGAGCAACGCTACTCCACAGTTACTTGGTCGGGAGATACTACATCGACCTGGACCGCGATGGCGAAGCAGATTCCTGCCGGGTTGGGCGCCAGCATCTCCGGTTTCCCTTACTGGACCATGGACACTGGCGGCTACACCATGCAGAACAAGTTTGCCCGCGAGCCGATGACTGCGGCCGACGAAGAAGAGTGGCGGGAGATGAATGCTCGCTGGTTTGAATTCGCCACATTCACCCCAATCCTGCGCGTACATGGCGAACTGCGAGCGCGCGAGATCTGGACCCTCGGCGATGGCTCATCCGCATATAACGCCGAGTTGAAATTCGATCGTCTCCGCTATGCTTTGTTTCCTTACATCTACTCTCAGGCGGGTTGGTCCACTCAGCAGTCATACACCATGCTTCGTCCGCTTGTTATGGACTTTCCTCACGACCGCATCGCGCGCGAACTGAACGACGAATACATGTTTGGCCCCGCCCTGTTGGTTGCGCCCATTACGCAGTACAAACAGCGTTCCCGGCCCGTCTATCTGCCTGCCGCCGCCACGTGGTATGACTACTGGACCGGCCAGCCAGTTGCTGCCGGTGACATCTCCGCCTCGTCGCCCTACGATCAGATTCCCGTATTCGTGCGGGCTGGATCGATCATTCCTTATGGGCCCGTGATGCAGTATGTCGCGGAAAAGCCCTCTGATCCAACAATGCTCTACGTTTATGCAGGAGCCGACGGCCAGTTCACGCTGTATGAAGATCAGGGCACGACCTTTGCCTATGAAAAAGGAGAGTTTTCGCAGATTCCCATTCTCTGGGATGACAAGACAAACACGCTCACACTCGGCAAACAAACCGGCACTTATGACGGCATGTTGCATCATCGCACCTTTCAGGTTGTTCTGGTTTCAAAAGAGCATCCGGCTGGCTTCTCGCTCACGCCCACTCCGCTCAGGAGCGTGGAATACACTGGAGCCGAAATGCACTTCAAACTGTAATTACCTGATCCGTTGTGCAGGGCCCTCGTCGCAGGCGAGGGAAGGAATGCGATGACGAAACTGTTTCCGCTCTCAGCTTTTCTGTTTCTGTGCGGAGTGCTAGCTGCCTCCGCACAGCCTTCTCAACAAGAGCCTTATTCCTGGAAGAACGTCCAGATCGTCGGTGCAGGGTTTGTTGACGGAGTTATCTTCCATCCCACAGCGGCCGACGTTCGCTACGCCCGTACCGACATAGGCGGAGCCTACCGATGGGATGCCGCGTCTCATCGCTGGCAGCCGGTCATGGATTGGGTGCCTTACAAGGACTTCAACCTCATGGGAGTTGAGTCCATCGCAATTGATCCTGCGGACCCCAACCGCGTCTACCTTGCGTGCGGCACTTATACTGATTCCCGCACTCCCAACGGCGCCATCCTCCGTTCCGATGATCGTGGCCAGACCTTTCAGCGAACGGATGTGCCCTTCAAATTCGGCGGCAACGAAGACGGGCGCGGAAATGGTGAGCGTCTCGTTGTTGATCCTCACGACGGACGCATCCTCTATCTCGGCACGCGCCATGACGGACTTTGGCGCTCCGAGGATCGCGGTGCAACCTGGAAGCGTGTATCAAATTTTCCCGATGTCACTGAGGCCATCCCTCCCCCACAGATCTCGGTTCCTGGCGAAACGCCCGAGCAGCACTGGCGACACATGCCTGTCCGCAGCAGCGGTATCGTCTTCGTCAAATTCGGTTCAACGTCCGGCTCACAGAGTCCAGGCTCCGCCACTCAGACAATCTATGTTGGAGTCTCCCTCATGAAC
>Ga0255356_1001028_pt1 | contig 18174 bp, 10 predicted proteins | sample HBST100metaG_FD_189944 | JGI IMG/M metagenome (GOLD analysis project Ga0255356, IMG submission 189944) | Peat soil microbial communities from Stordalen Mire, Sweden - H.B.S.T100 | ecosystem: Environmental > Terrestrial > Soil > Wetlands > Peat | place: Sweden: Norrbotten County, Stordalen Mire...
CTGCAGTGGAAAGTTTTCCGTTGACCACCGGAATTTCCACGATTTGGTTGTTGCCAGTGTCGGCAATGAAGAGGTTGCCCGCGCCATCGACGGCCACGCCCTGCGGCGCATTTAAATTACTGCCCAGCGTGGCAACAGCAGTGGAATTGCCGGGGGCAAATTCATAGATGCTGCTGGCGCTGCTGTCGGCGATGTACTGATTGCCGGCCGCGTCGATCGCAATACCCGCCGGAGCGGTGAAGCCGCTGCCCAGCGTTGAAACCGTACCCGGATCGATGGTCAATCCCGGCCCCTCCGCAACGCCGGAAAGATAGGTCTCCGACAACGGGGTGCCGGTCCCGTTGGTGATGGTCAACGCCGAGGCGCTGGTGCCCGGAGCTGCGGGATTGAACGCGATCGTCACCGTACAAGCACTGCCGGCGCTGATGCTGCCGCCCGCCGCGCAACTGCCTCCGCTGATGCTGTATGCGCTGTTGCTCGAGGCCACCGCAATGCTTTGCGGGGTTTCCGCAGTGTTGAACTGCGCAGCCAAAGTGGTGCTGGCGCTGCCGCCCGATGCCGTCGCGCCCAGATTCACGCTGCCAACCGTCAGTGTATACACCGTCGAGTTGCCGTCCGTATAGACAAAGGTACCCGAAGTGCCCGGCAATAGCGCGCTGGCGGCAGTGGTCTCTGACACCACCATGAATTGATCGTTGGGATTCAGGGCCGTCGATTCAAAGGGGATCTCGTAGATCACACCCGCGCCGCTGTCCGTCACATACAGGTTTCCGGCGACGTCCAGGCTAACGCCCGTCGCGTTGTTGTAGGCGCCGCCAAAGGCTGTTGGAGTGGGAGCATAACCGGCGGTTGTGCTGTAGGAAAGCTCGTAGATCTGCCCGCCCGCCACGTAATAGATGTTGGCCTGCGCATCGATGGCCATCGAGACAATCGGCGATGCCAGCCCGGAAAGCCACACATAGCCGGTCGTGGAGGCTGCATTCTCCTCGATCAGCTCGTTCGCCGAGGCGCAACACTCACTCGATGTCGCAATGAAGACGTTGCCCGATGCATCCGCGGCGATCGCGGAGCTGGTGAACCAGTAGCTGGGTCCTCCCGTGTCCCCGATGCTGAGCGAGAATGCGTTGTTGATATTCGGCACGCAGTTGTTGATCGGAATGCGCGCGCTGGACATAGCGCCGGTCACATAAAGATTACTCTTGGTCGCGTCCATCCACAGGTTGGAGTTGGCCCAACCCCAGTTGTCCACGTTGTAAATCAGTGACGGTGCCCCGCCGCCTGCGGGGATCTCGTACAGGTTGCCTGCATTGTTGTTCACCGTGTAGATGTTGCCGCAAGCGTCCATCACGGCCGCGGCCTGGCCGCCAGCCATCCCGCTGGCGATGGCATTTGCGTGCGTCACCACCACCGGCGGCACATACGACGCTGCCTTCGCCATGCTCGGCGCAAAAATTCCCATGAGACCCAGCATCAGCATAGGCAAAAATGCAATGCTACCAAGTCTCTCCATCCAATTTTTCCTCAACATCTCAATCCTCCAGAATGCGGCTCGCTGCCGCCCATCGATCCGGTTCATTTGCCCCAAATCTCTCATCATGTTTGCTTGAATACCCATGACAACCTCCGTGCGGAGGAGAGCACGCGGACGCGCTCTCCTCTTCCCGTTTAGAAGTTGTATTTGAGGGCAACCTCGAGAATGCGTTCTCCGGCCTTGTAGTTGGTTGAGCCAAAGTTCGCGGTTTGGGGATAGAGTTCGCCCAATGCCTGCGAAAGCGTGGTGATATTGGCTTCACGCGCAGTGCATTCCGCCGCAGTTTCAGTAGGTTTGCACTGACCTACCGACAGGTTCAGTGGATTACTCGTATCCTTGCCCGAAAACGACGTCAGAGGATGGTTGAGGAAGTTGTGTCCGTCCACGCGGAACTGCATCGTCTGCTTGTCAGAGATCTTGAAGTCCTTGAAAACAGACATGTCCCACTTGTAATAGGCCGGACCGGGGATGAAGGGAATCTGCCACGAGCCCTGCGTTCCCTGCGGAGAGATCCCGAAACAATTGCCATTGACGAACTGATGAGCGCTCTTGTTCAGGCCGGCGCTTGGATTGCACTTCATGATTGGCTCCAGAGTGTAATCTGATGAGCCGAGCCATGTGCTACCGCCGATCCCGACGTTGACCAGTTGCGCAGTAGTGCTGTTGGCTGGTGTATAGCTGTAGGTTGCGCTGCCGCCGATACTACCGATCGAGCCGGCAGCCAGGTCATATCCCGACTGCCAACTGGCGATGCCTGACACTTCCCATCCGTTAAGCGCGGAATCCAGGATCTTGTGGCCGCGAAATTTGCTGCCTTCCTGCCATGAGTAGGTGAGATTCACCACCTGACGGCGGTCCCACGAGGTCGGGCCGTAATCGTGGTTCATGTCAAGCGGATCAGGTCCACTGTTGTTGACGGCCAGGTTCTTCGACCAACTGTAGTTCAGACCGTAGATCAGACTGCCCGACTGCTTATTTAACTGCACTTGCAGTGCATTGTAGTTTCCCCAGCCTGTGTGGGTGCTAACGCTGATCTGCGCGTAATTCGGGTAGGGGCGATAATCATTGCCGCTGTTGGGAATGTTGTTGATGGAATTTGTCTGTTGCGTCACGGGATCAGGCCCATAAAAGGCGCCTAGCGGAATGACGTTCCGGTTCGCTGTATGATCGCCGGTCAACAGGTTCGTGCTCTGATTCCCCATGTACCCGATCTCGAAAGCCATCCTTCCCGGCAGGGCCTGGTCGAGCGTGAAGTTGTAGTTGTAGGTGACCGGCAGTTCGTCGTCGTGCGGATCCACCGCGCTGACGCTGAACGGCGCAACAGAGTTGCTCACCGTCGAGCGGTTGTAGTAACCGCAAGGGATGACCGAGGTGCTGAACAACTGAGCGAACGAGCATTGGGTTCCGACATTGCTGAGCGTCCACGTCTGCTTGCCCTGGGATGTCTGCAGTCCGCTAGCACCCTGTCCGAAGTTGTCGTGATAACGGTAGGCGCCCCAGCCGCCGCGAAGTACGGTCTTGCCGTCGTTATGAAGGTCATAGGCCACGGAGAAGCGGGGTGAGTAAAACAGTGGTCGCGTGGGAACACCGGCCACCGGGATGCTGGTATCGATAGCGTGCCATTTGAAGCCAGTCCACGATCTTGGATCCGTGGTCAGATTGCTAATTAACTGATGCGGGGTCAGCAGCGAAGGCTCAAAAACCGCGGTTCCCACCCCATTGCGGTCCACCCAGGGTCCGATGTGGGAGAGGCGAACGCCCAGTGTCAGGGTTAGCTTCGGAAGCACTTTCCATTCGTCCGTCGCATAGCCTTCAATCGAGGTGAAACGCATGTTCTGCCAGGGATCGGAGAGATCCTGGCTATAGGCAAGGGGGCATCCAAACAGAAATTGCCCAATTTCATTTCCCGTGCTGACCGATTCAGTCGGCTTGCTGCTGGTGGTAGGCGAGGGCATGTTCGCGACACTTGGAAGCGCCTGATTGACTAGACAACCGCTCCAGCGCATCAACTCGAAGGTACCGTTCGTCGTGCTAGCGAGGTTCGACGAGTTGTTGGCAGTGATCTCCGAATAGAAGCCCACCTTGATCGAATGGGTACGATAGGTCTTGGTCAGGTTGTCTGAAACCGTACCGGAGTACTTGTTTAAAAACTGTCCGCGCTTCGGGTTGGTGTACGCCTCGGAGAGTCCTGGGACATTCTGCGATTCCCAGCCGCCAAGTTCCGGCATCTGATCCGGCCCTATCTTGGCCGTGTTAGCCGCCGGGTTCGTGGTGCTGAATCCGTTCATGGCCGCTCCGGTGGCGCCCCCGGTATAGCCCGCCCCACTCCAGGGCGATCCAGAGGCAAGAAGCGCATTGCGATTGGCGTACTGCCCCGGCTCGGTGAAGTACACCAGCGAGGCCTGCAACTCGTTGGTCATCGCTGCGCTCAGGGTTCTCATCAGATTGCCGCTGAACGTATGCGCGCCGCTGTTAGAGTGGTACGGTGTCGGCAGAGGCACGTTGGCCGCCGGCTGATAGTTCCACGAACTGTTCAACTGCGTGGAATAGTTCACCCACTCATAGTTGTAGGTAACATACAGCTTCATGTTGTCGGAAAAGTTATAGTCCACACGGCTGTGAATCTCATAACCGTTGGTCGGATCGACAATTGACTTAACATAGTTGTAGCCCTGACTGGCTGTTCCGGAAGTGGTGGCTGTCGCCGGAACCACTGTGGAAATGTGGTTGGCTTTCGGCCAGAAGCGGGTGAATGCGGCCACGCCGGGATCAATGCCACTCGTCGAAAAGAGTCCCCCCATGATGGGATTGCCATTGGGGTCAACCGGAGCCGAAGCCGGATTCGTGATGGCCACTCCGTTGCTAAAGCCCGGCGACACACAGATTCCGCCGATGTTCTCATACCGGGCAGTCTGCGTCGAGGCATTCGAGCAGTTGGTCAACAGGTCGGCAGCGTTCACGTTCAACGCGTCCTTCGCACCGAGAGCATCAGGGCTCAGGTCGCCGCCCAGCATCCGGGCCGTGGGCACGAACGCCGTGGTCACGCCGTTGAAGATCTGCTGGCCGTAGTACTCGTATCCGGCCCAGAAAAGCAGATGCTTGTTGCGGTTGAAGGAGGTGCCCGGGATCTTGACCGGTCCCCCGAAACTGCCGCCCGGATAGAAGTACTTGGTCTGCGGACGTGCTCCGCCCAAGTGTTGCGTCACCCAGTCGTTGCTATTCATGGCGTAATTGCGAAGATACATGTAGGCGGCGCCGTGATAGTTGCTGTCGCCCGACTTGCCCACCGCGTTCAGGACCACCGGGCCTTTCGCCTCGTCGGCACCGAAGTTCGAGGTCTGGATCTTGACCTCCTGCACCTGATCCATGTTGACATTGGAGATCTGTCCGCCCATGTCGCCCGGATCGATCAGGTTGGCGCCATCCGAAGAAATGTTTACCGCGCCGCTCTGATGCGCGGCGCCCAGAGCGCCGTACGCACCCAGATTGCCGTTACCGAATCCGGTGACCTCGTAGTCCGGCCCCTGATTGTCTCCGCCTCCGTTGATGGTGAATCCGGGGATGATGGAGATCAGCTCCGAGACATCGCGCCCAACGGTCGCGAGCCGCTGAATCTGGGCGGAGGTGATCAAGGTGCTTTGTTCACCTGAGGCGGTCGAAACACCGGCGGTCTCCGCCGTCACCACCACCGACTCGGTCACCGCGCCTGGCTGCAGATTGATTTTCGGCACTGACAGTTTGTCGCCGGGGTGGACCTCGATTCTGGTCGCCTCCCAACTCTCGAATCCCTTGGACGTAACCTTAATGTCATAGTTGCCGGCCGGGATGTCGGCAATGTAGAAGAACCCCTCTCCGTTCGCGTTCGCCGAACGGGTCGACTTGTTGTCCTCATTGATCAGAACCACCTTCGCTCCGGCAATGATCGCTCCCAAAGCATCCTTCACCGTACCGGAGATCGCAGAAGAAGACTGCGCGCTTCCACTTACGACGAGCGAAAGCAAGACCGCAAAGAGGCTCAAAACCCTGAGAGCGCCTCTCCGTGTCAACCGGCCATCCATTAGATGTGCTATGTTGCGCCAAATTTTTCCCGACAAAATTGCCTCCAAAAACTTCAATTCCAGATCGTTCCGGCCATTCGCTGATCCTGCTCTGCCCCCAAGGGAGCTTCGCTGTGGTTGGCGGTCACCTTGATCACCATTTTGGTGATCTCCGGTTCCCGGCTCAACGAGGGTGAACTGGATTGCAATATAGGGGGTGGAATAGAAAGTTGCAACCGTTAATATCGAACAAAGTGGTTAAACCGCATATCGTCAGTAAGCCTTTTTATATCAACGTCACAAACATACTTAACGTTAAGTTTCCCATCCTCGCCAAAAGGTTCTATCAATATATCCGTAGGGATCACCCAGAAATCGGGACTTTAGTCATATTCTTTACTCACGAGATACTCGAATGGATTTCCGTAGCTACAGACCACGGCCATGAGGTGATGCGCGAAGGGACGTTTCAGGCAGGGTATCTAAAAACGCACCCATTGCAAACTGCTCTTGACGGACTCCCTCACTTCCTAAACGAAAGGATGCGTCTTCGCCCACAAGATTATTCAATGCCTATCCGGTTAAGACACACACCCGCTACAGGTTGTGGTTTGACTCGGATTTCTCCGGGTGACGTACCGTTTATCCCCGTATGAGGGCGTGCGGAAACTAGGAGAGATAGGAGGAGGTGATCTCAACCGCAATCGCCGGAGCGTTTTCGAGCGCCTCGCACAACTGACAGCGATAGTCCCGCTCAACGCCGGGTCCACGAAGAGCGCGTCGGCTTTAAGCGAGTGTTCGTCTCTTCCGCTCTGCTGCAGTGTCGAGGCGGATCGCATATTTATCATGCCTGGCACGTGCAGCAGGTTATAGTCGTTCTCTTTACCCCAGGGTTGCGGAATGCGGATCGGCTGATAGGGCTTGAAAACAATGTTGTGGCGAAAGATATCCTCGCTTCCAATGAACCACACATGCGGCTGAAAAAAGTTGTTGACAATCACATTGTTCTCAACAATCCGGAAGTATCTCTCGCGCAGTTTGATTCCGCCATTCAGCATCAGGTTGTTGTAGATCTGGTAGTTGCTGGAACCGTCGTCAAGGTCGATATCCCATCCGTGATCACAGCGCCAGCGGTTGTTGCGCAGGATGATTGGCTTGATGGCATCGAGTCGCGGTAACTCGCGGTATGGACCAAAGGTGACAGTGTTCGGGTCGATGTCCCGCTGGTTCCGCTATATATTACGGCCCCAAGCGTTGAATGAGTCATGATCGCCGGTCTCTTTTACCATGTCAAAGATATCGTTGTACTCGATCACATGACCGCCCCAAGTTCTTTCGGAGATATTGATGCCGGCGCGCGGAACATCGTAGATCGAGTTATGCCGGATGGTGATGTTCTGCGACATGGAGATCTCGACTGGAGCGGTCTGTTTCTCAACACGACCGGTGCGCTCGATCAGTGAATCCTCCAGGATGCAATCAGCGGGGTAGTCCCTGGTTTTGGGTCCGGACTGAAGATCGATGTCCTTGACCGACTGTGTTTCGTTGTATTCGAAGAGCGGACTCCGCACCGCTTTTGGATCGCCGACAAAAGCAACGCCGTTGGCGCCAGCATCGACAATATGTGTGCGCCGAATTGCAATTCTACAATTGTATTTGTTGATGAAGATGGCGTTGCCGCCTACCTGGTCAATGAACAACTCCTCAAACATGCAGTCCTCCGCGTTGGTCAGCAGAATGGCACCTTCGCGGTACACCGTCCAATCGCTGCGTAGTAGTGGCTCCTTATTGTCCATGCAGGTCCGCGCTGCGTGTCGGAAGGTTATTCCACGAAAGTTGATCCATTGAACAGGAAGGTACTCGTCGCCGCGCAATTCAATCAGATGGCGCAGGCGGACGGCCTCGATCGTGGCATTTTTGAGATCGAGTGCTGGCGTCTGGTAATAGTATAAAGTCACGGTTTTCTCGTCCAGAAACCACTCACCCGGTGCATCAAGCTCCTCGAAGATGTTCTCCACGAAGCGGTATTGCGAATGCATCCCCATGCGGCGATTGTTTTGCTATCCGCCCTCGTAGGTGATGTTGCCGTCAGAATCCTTGCCAGTGATGATATAGTGGACATCGCCCCACAAACTCGGATGCATGGCGTGAATGATTCCCCCACGGGGATCGTGCCAGCGAACAGCCCGATCATGGCTGAAAGCATTTGGAGATCACCCGTCAAAATAGACCGCCGCTGGGTCATAGTTGGGATAGCGTGCGAGGATCTGCCGCCTTCCATTCACAAAGAGCTGATGCGTGCACAGGCCCGCCGGAACATGCGCCATCATGATGCCATCTTTGTAGGGTTTCCAGGTCAGGTTGAGCTTGACTCCACCACTCAGCACTGGCTCTTCGTTCGCATAGGCTGCATAGGTTACAAGAGCCTTTTCAGTGCCAGAGTCCTGGGGCGTGAAAAGCAATGTTTCAGGCAGGTAGTATGTGCCGCCGCGAATCCAAACCGTAACCTTGCCCTGGGACTTTGTTGCGCGCGCCATCTTCTGCGCTGCTTGCAGAGATGCTATCAACTTGGTTATTGTTCCATGGTTACTGTTTTTTCAGTAGGACTTACGTAGATGTTGACATCGAATTCATCCGCTGTATGTACCGCGGTGCTCAAGACAAAGAAGAAAACAACGAGTCCTGTTTGCTTTTGATCGTCATTTTGGTCGATAGCGATTTCTGTCCGCTCCCGCTTTGTTTCAACGCTTCGATCTGAATCTCGCCCGCATTTTTCATGCTTTGGAGAATGATCCGCGCCAGGCCATGAAAGAGTGAGCGTTTCGCGCCTTTGTCACTTTCCTGGCAGTTGGGATTACCGTTGCCCACGCCGATCAGCCTTGCCTCTCCCCAGACTCAAAATGCGATCAAGTCATCGGCAACCGGCTCCAGCCGTCCCTGGGCGTCGAGGGCCTCCACCTTTCGTACGGCTACGTCCTCACCGTCAGCTAGAATCTCCGTGCGATTCGCCGTCAGTCGAAGAGAGACTGTCGCTCCGGTTGTCTCTCGCTTTCCGATCAAAACAACCTTGCCGTTTTTCATACCGCGCGCTTCAATCAGGCCTGGCTGGTACTTCACCTTCCATTCCAGATGGCCCAGATGGGGCACCTTCTGGCTACCAGCAGAGAAACCATTCGCCAGCAACTCCACTTTGTCCATGTTGGAATACACCTAGACCGCAATCTCTGTACCTTCCTTGCCGTGCCAGTTCCAATGGGGAAAAAGGTGCAGCGAGTTTTCCGTACGCCACCATGCTTTGTAGCAGTAGTAGTCCTTCGGAAATCCGCACAGATCTACGATGCCGAAGTTGGAGTTGACCGATGGCCAGCCAAAGGGAGAGGGTTCGCCGCGATAGTCGAACCCTCTCCAGGCGAGTCCGCCCGCTGCCCACTCCCGTTCTCCATAGAACTTCCGCCACAACTCAGGCAGTTCATAAACGCCGTGATAGGCATCGACCACATTGTGTTGCCAATCTGTGGTGTACTCCCCCGCGAGTGCTCACCGCGCTTGATGTCTCGGAGCCGAAGATCGGGCGGGTGGGGTTGTCCTTGTGAAAGGCGTCGGGGAAATCCAGGTGGTAATTGAAACCAACTAGATCCACCGCGTCGGAAATTCCCTTGCGGTTATCAGCGTTGACAGCGGCGGAGACCACGCGCGTGGGGTCAAGTTCATGGCATTTGCGCGCCATGATGGCGGCTATCGCCGCGCCCTGTTCGGCCATCGGTCCCTGAAGCTGGTTTTCCTCGTTGCCAATGGACCAGATGATAACCGAAGGCGAGTTGCGGTAACGCTTGGCCATTGCCTCCAGTTGCACAAGGCCACTGGGATTGGAACTTGCATGACGGATCTCACACATCAGCAGAACACCCATGCGATCGCAGGCCTCCACCCATTCCGGCGTGGGCATGTTGTGTAATGTGCGTACTGCATTGCAGCCCATCTGCTGCAGCACGCCCAGTCGAAAGTACTGCAGACTGTCGGACAGCGCCACACCTACTCCAGCGTGGTCCTGATGATTGCAAGTACCCTGAATTTTAAGGGGGCTGCCGTTGAGGAAGAATCCTTCTTGCGCATCGAAGCGCGCCGAGCGCACGCGCTCTGCATCACGGGCTATGCCGTTCACAGCGACCGTGACGATGGCCGTGTAGAGATTGGGTTCCACAACCGACCACAGCGCAGGATTCGTCAACTGCGCGCTCGCGCTGAAATGGGCGGAACCACTCACTTCGATCTTCTGCGCTGGGGTTTCGGCGGTAGCAACGGTTTTACCGGCGGCATCGAGAATCAGCCAGCGCACATGCGCTTCTTCCGCCTGCTTGCCCTCGTTTTCGGTAATTGTGTCCAAGGCGAGCATAGCCGAGTCGTCAGAGTTTTGCGAGCGAAACCTGCCATCCAATCTGCCGAGGGACTGAATTCGCACCCCCTCCACCAGCGTTGGGCGTATCGTGCTTTCCCATCGGCCCAGATGCAGCGCATCCATCTTGGTGAGCCATATATGGCGATAGATGCCTGCTCCCTCGTAGAACCAGCCATCGCCATAGCGGACATCGACGCGCACCGCAAGCAAGTTCTTCGTGCCGTAGCTCAGGAAATCTGTCAAATCAAAATGAAACGGCACGTAGCCATCTTCATTGCTACCGATGTAGCATCCGTTGACAAAGACCTGCGTATCGCGAAAGGCACCGTCGAACTCGATCCAGATGCGCCGTCCCCGGTCGCCGGCCGGAACATCAAACTCACGTCGATACCATCTCACACTGGTCTCGGAATAGCGTCTGCCCAGCGGCTTGAATCCGTGTGAGCGCAACTGGTTGTCCCCAGAGCCTGCATCGTCATGCACAAAGGGAAACTCAACGGCCCAGTCGTGGGGAAGATCGAGCGGACGCCATTTGGAATCGTCAATGCCAACTTTAGCTAAGGCAAACTCGCCGGTCTTGGAGAAATCATTCTGACCGAAACCGAACCCCATGTCTTTCACCGGATCGTTGCCATCGCCGAGAACAAACTTCCAACCGAAATCGAAGAGCAACTGCTTACGCGGGGCCACGGCGAGTTCCGCCATTACCGCGCCATCCGGCAGATTGCCCTCATGGAGAGCAATTGCACGTGCCCAAGCCGAACGGGAGGTTAAGCAATAGGCGGAAACAGCCGGCCCGGAAGAAAGCATGTTACGACGGGATATGTGCGTCATACCACCTCAGTACATACCATTGAAAAATCTGTGAGCGCATGCAAGTGCTGTTCTCGCAAAGCTGAAAGAGCGTTTTGTCATGCCGGATTGAAACGTCTCTTCCCAAGGCCTGAAAGCTGTGCATTCTGCGGCTTCCAGGCCTTGGGTGGAATGCGCTATTTGCTGTCCCGTTCCTCGGCGGGCAACACCGAAATCTCTGCGGCGCTCATGCTCGCGTTGTTGTCGAGGGTGTGCAGTGCGGTAAGACGAAGATAGCGAGCATCAACCGGAGCAAACCGGACTTCCTGCAGATTGGGATTATTCTGGATGTTTCCAAACCTACCCGATGTCGTGGTTGTCCAGTTGTCTCCGTCCATGCTGATCTCGAAGCGATACTCCTCCACGATGCCGTCCTGCTTGCCGTCCTGCCGGGGCAGATAGGAAAATCCAGCGATACGCGCAGCCTGCGGCATGACCAGCGTGATCTGGCGCGCTGCTGGATTCTCCGTGCCGCTTTGCCAGAATGTGCCTGGGTGGCCGTCGATCACGTTGTGTGCCGGATGGGCCGGTTGCTCGCCATCGGCAGCAATTACCTTCCAGCCAGTGGCCGCTAGGCCGGCGAAGTAGCGCGACGCCGCCATTCCAAGTCGGCCGTGTTCATCCAGCGTCGCCGCATGAACAGTGCCACCCATGGGCAACGCGATGGGGGCGCTGTAGCGGGGAGAGTTCTGCGTGGGAGTGGAGCCATCCAGCGTATAGACCACGGGGAGATCCTTGGCGCTGGTGATGGTCACCAGTCCGGCCTGATCGCGATCGGCAATGCTCGGCGCAGACACCAGTTCCGCCTGCTTGTAGAGCGCTAGTTCCGCCAGGGTTGGCTCAAGACGCGAGCCCGTAATGCGCACCCGCACCTGATCCGTGGTTGCGGAACTGGAGAAGCGCAGGATGCGTTTATGACCGATGGTGGTCTGCTCGTCCTCCTTCACCCACTTGGAGCCATCCCACACATCGACGCAGAAGGATTCGACGCGCTGGCCGCGATGATCCACGGCCTCTTGCAGTGAAATCACGTCGAAGGTCACCGGCTTGGGAAGTTTCAGTGTAAGCGTGGCGGAGGTCTGACCTGCGCCCGCCTCCCACCATGTATCCTGATTGCCGTCGAGTGCCAGAGTCGGCGGATGGTGCGGAGCAGCGCTGTCGCTAGTCAGTACGCCACCGACGGCAAGATTATTGGCGAAGGTTTCTTTCATCACTTGCGCCATCAGGCGTAGCGGGGCAAGCTGATTGTCGGGAATCAGGCCGCGGTTGTCAGGAGAAAGATTCAGTATCCAGTTGCCATTGCGGCCAACCGACTGATAATAGATATTGATCAGATCTTCAGCGCTGTGAACAGGCTTCTTCGCCTCCCAGAACCATCCATACAGAATCGGGTTGTTCGTCTCTACGGGAAACCACCACAGATGCGAGCCGGGGACCAGTTTGCCGCGACTGCCCAAGTCGCCGTACATGTCGGGCCAGTTGAAGTTCTCGGGCGCGACAGGCAGTGGAATCACGCTCCATTCGGTCGTGCGTCCCACGCCGCCTTCGTTGCCGACCCACCGGGCATCCGGCCCTTTGCCAAAGATCACCGCCTGCGGCTGCAGCTTGCGGATCAGATCGTACCAGGCGTTGTAATCGTAGGCCTCAGAGACGCTGGGATCGGGATTGGCGCCATCAAACCAGACTTCACGGATCGGCCCGTATTCAGTAAGCAATTCGTAGAGCTGATTGAGAAAGTAGCGATTGTAGTCATCAACATCATAGGAATAGCTTTTGAAACCAGGCGCCGCCTTGCGCCCCTGCGCGGGATTGGAGGCAAAGCTTGCAGAATCGGTGGGGATCACAGAATGTAACTTTGCACTGCCATCGCCGTAGTAACCGTGCGGGTTGGTGGGATTAGTGCGCAGTTGATAGAGATCGGCCGGGGAAAGATACACACCCAGTTCCACGCCATATTTGCGCGCCGCGTCGGCGACTTCCCGAACCAGATTCCCCTGCCCGTTCTTCCACGGGCTGGCAGCCACCGAGTGATCCGAATAGCGCGTCGGCCAAAGGCTGAAGCCGTCATGGTGCTTGCAAACCAACACCACCATCTTGCCCCCGCCTTCTTTGACGGAACGTACCCATTGGTCAGCATCCAGTTGCGTGGGATTGAAGATCGACGGATCTTCCCGTCCTGTTCCCCACTCAACACCGCGAAATGTGTTGGGGCCAAAGTGAATGAAGAAGGTGCGTTCCAACCGCATCCAAGCCGTCTGATTGGGCCTAGGCAAAACCTTTGCCGCCTCCTCTGCGACGATCGCAGGCGAATCGCCGTCAGCGATCACCTGGGTAGTGGCAAATGCGATGGGAGCCGATGATGCGGTCAACGCGGGAAGCGGCGCCTGACCACAGGCCGCGGAGATCATAGACAACAAGGCAACAGAAATTGTGATTCCAGACTTCATGCAACTGCTCATCATGGAGTACTTCACCCTCTTTGGAATGGACAAAGCGTGAAGTTCGCAGTCTCAGCCAACCTCACGTAACAGCAATAAGTTGTCATCCTGAGCACAACGAAGGATCTGAGTTTTTGCCCTTGCCAGCAAAATGCAGATCCATCACTACGTTCAGAATGGTGCATTTCTTGGTATGGGCCTTTCACCCTTCCACAAAAACTGCAAGAGGATGGAGCACGGATGATACCTACTCAGGAGGGAAGAGATCATCTGAGATACCCCTCTCCGGCCGGATTCCTGCCGGAGAGGGGTGTTATGCGAAACCGCTTAGTGTGCCGTTTCGGTGAAAGTAACCGTGGAACCGCCCAGCGCAAACTGATCTTGCGCAGTGACTGTCACCGTGGCGGCGGATGAAGGCAGGGTCAGCGTAACTGAGGCAACGCCTGATCCATTGCTGAGGGCAATTACTTTGCTTCCGCTGGTAGTGCCGTTGGAGAGCGTACCGGCCGAGGTGCTGAAGAGAATACCGGCACCCGTATTCGTGAAGGTAGTGCTGCTGGGAGGTGTAACCGTAACACTCAACTGCTGGCTGAGAGACGAACCCACACTGCCCGTTTGGTTATTGCCTCCGCTGACGGCAAGCGTGCCGGACGGAGCGCCGGCTACAATCCAGCCACCTTGGGTCTGGGTTGCCGTGCCATCCGTGCCGGTCACGGTGTAGTGGCAGAAGGCCCCACCCACTACATCATCATTGCCATAGTTGCCCATGATGATTTCGTTGGCAACAGTGGGTTTGACGGTTATCGTCGCCGGCGTCGTGGGTGTGATCGTCGGGTTGGTCAGCGTGATTGTGCCGCTGCATGCCGGCGCACCCTCGAAGGCATCGAAGACCACCGAGGACAAGGTGACATTGGCCGTACCGCTCTCGATCTTCGGGTGTAGCGTTCCCGTGCCTGAGTTGGGAACCATCAAATCGTCCGGGTTCAAATACCACTCTGTTGCGGGCTGGGGATTCTGGCTTCCACTGACCACCAGCAGCGTGATGCTGTTGGCCGCAAAAGTCTGGGTTGCGCTCCAGCCGGCTGAGGCCGTAGACGTGATCGCGGTAGGATTGGTGGATGCAACCGTGTACGACTTAAAGGAGGACGCGCTGAAGCCGTTCAGGTTGAAGGTGACATCGGCCGTGTTGCCCGCATCCTTGTTCAGCACCATGATCGTCATCGTCGTTCCGGAGGCATCAAGCGCAGCATAGCTGACGAACAGGTCGGGACTGACGGAGCTTTGGTCCGAGACCGAGAGCGTGCCGAAGCTGTGCTTGGCCCCGTCGTAGTTGGTCCACAGCTTGAAGGACTGGTAGTTGGGGTGCGGTTCATTGGTAGTGGTGTCGGTCGCCGATGGCCCGCCCCAGCGGGAGGAGAAGCTCAGTCCTTCGCGGCCCATGGAGCCATATGCGTCGGCGTCGGCGAGAGCGGTGGCGAACTCCCACTCGTTGGACAATTCATTCCACTCGGTGAACGAGAGCGGCGTGTTCGGATAGATGGCGTTCACCAAGGCCTTGAGGCGCGGGATCAGGAAGGTCACGCTGCGATTGGGTTCGGTGGTGGTCATCCAATCCGCGTTGTACCCGGAGTTGGAGTACGTCGGATCCCAGTAGGTGCGGACGTATTTGGCCTCTTCGGTACGCAGTTGCGGATTGGTGAAGCCGGTGGTGTCGATGTTGTCGCCCATATAGGCATGAATGTCGAAAACGTCAAGGGTGCGCCTGCCGTTGATCTGATCCATCCAGTTGACCTGGTTCAGCCACCACGGCACATAGTCTATGCCGGCATAGTTGCCTCTGCCGTCGGTCGAGTTGCCTGCCGACCAAAGATAATTCCAGCAACAGGTGATGGGGCCGAAACGAACCGCACTCGGATCCCAGGTCTTCAGCGCGGTGCCTTCATTCTCGAAGAGGTTGGCCAGTTCGCTGTATCCCGCCGCGTTGTGGTGTATATCGCGATGCGAGCCGTTCCAGATCTCCGGCTCGTTGTCCATATCGTAGAAATGGCAGGCGGTGATCGGCGAATAAGGGACATTGCATACGTCGTTGCCAAAGGCCGTTGAGAGCGCTTGCGCCCAGGTTTGGCGGTCGATGCAGGTAGTTCCGTCCAACGTGCCCGACGGGCAATTGCTGGCGATGTCGACCAGCGGATAGTAGGCATCATTCGGATCGTTGTTGATTTGCGTTTTGCAGTCGGTACCATAGCCGTTACCCACATCTGAATTGCCGGGTTGGGTCTGGCACTGCGCGCCGTACTTCTGGACGGAAAAGCTATAACCAGAGCTCTTGGCCACCCAATCAAGCAGGGGCATGGTGTCCAATTGCTGACCGCCGGACGCCTTGGTGAAACTCGTGAACTGAACCGAGTCGATGTTGCCGAGGGAGAAGGACTCGAACCACCAGTCACTGCCCGTATTGTAGGTGTGCAACTTCCAGTTGTAGTCCGAAGCCTCGTTGCCGCCGAAGCGGACAAACGCCGGAGACAGGGCTGTGACATCGCTTTCGGTCAGCGAGTTGATGCCGTAAATATACGGACTGATCAGGTGGCGATTGCCCAGGGTGTCGATGTTGACGGCAACGTTGGTGGAGCCGGGCGCGGTGATGTTCATGGTTACTTTGCCCGTAGAAACGCCCCAGGTCGACGCGCTGGCGGCATCAGGCGTGTAGGTCGCCGTCAGCAGGCCGGTACCTTGGGGCAGCGTTCCCGCCTGCAAATAGAAGGTCGCCGACCCGGAACTCAGCGTTGTCGCCGCGGATGTATACGTCCCCTGGGAGAGCACCACGCTGCCGGTGGGCGTCACGCTGCCGCTGCTGGCCGCCACCGTAGTGGTGACAATCAGGTTCTGCGCAAAAGCGTGGGTGGTCTCGTCCGGGGTCACCGTCACCGTGGCCGCAGGCAGGGCTTTGGTAACGCTCACCGTGACCGTCGCGCTCGTTGCGCTCACGTAGAGGGAAGAGCTGTTCGTGTCGGGCGTGTACTGCGCGCTGAGAAGATTGTTGCCCAACGGGAGCGTGCCGGCGGCAATCGTGATCGTCGCCGAACCGGAACTGAGCGCCGTGGATACGGAAGTATAGCTTCCACTGGAAAGCACCACCGATCCGGTGGGCGTTGCGCCGCTGCCGACAACCGTAATGGTCACGCTGAGGCTCTGCGTAGTGGCGATACTGCTGGAGGAAGGAGTCACCGTCACCATGGGCGCGGCCGGACCTTGCGATACAGTCTCCACAACGGAGCCGGTTGCGCTGTTATAGACCGTCGAGCTTGAACTGTCCGGCGTATACGCCGCCTTCAGCGTGTCGGAGCCTGCCGCAAGCGCGCTGGCTGGAATCACGATGGTCACCGAACCGGAGCTGAGCGTCGTGGCTGCGGAAGAGTAGCTTCCGCTGGAAAGCACAACCGAACCGGTGGGCGTTGCGCCGCTGCCGGCGACCGTAATGGTCACGCTCAGGCTCTGCGCTGCGCTAACGCTGCTTGAGGCCGAGGTCACGGTCACGGTTGGTGTTATGAGCCCTTGATTCGTTCCTCCTGAGCCCTGGCTTCCACCGCCACAAGCCGCAATTGCAAAAACAATAACGGAAAGAAGAACCGGGAGGAAATTTCTTGCAATTCGATTCATACAAACCTCTTTTGCATCGATGATGCAGGCTAGCCAAGATGTTCCACGCGTACTTGCGTCAGAAGGACGCGAGCCAAAAGCCATGCTCGCCCCAACAAAGAGTGCTAAAGCGCATTCAGAAATAGGAAGAACATATTGAGAGCAGTCCGCGAAGAACCAGTCTCCGCGCGGTTGCAGGTGACGGTTTTCCGGTTCTCCTTGGTGATGACGGTGACAAACCGGTATTCCGCATAGGGATTCATGGTCTCTTTGGGGGTGACAGTCACGGTTGGTGCCAAGGGACTTTGGATTGCGCCTTTGCCTGCCAACCTTCCGCCACCTAAGGAACTCCTTGGATGCCACCAAACATAGGCGGGAATTGAGAAAATTCCGCGAAACCAGAACGACGGACTTGAAATTGACATAATCATCAGTTCAAACGAGGCTGATAATACACGCGCCTAAAGACATCCGACAATCCTGTACATGCACAAAATTGTTCCACGGAGGAGATGCGATTAACTGCTTAAGAATCTTTCTATTAAACATCTTTAACAAGTTGGCTTCGGCAAAGTCACGCCGTCAGGATTGAGCGCGTTTCCTCCATGAGAAATAAAAGAACTCCATGCGCAGATCCAGCATCGAGTCTCCTGAGTGCTTAACGCCGATGAAGCATCATCCAGCATGGAGTGAAGGATTGGCATTAGCTTTTCAGTAGGTAATTTTCCACGGAGCAACCCTGAACGTTACGACGATGGATCTGCATTTTGTTGAAGTTCGTCCAAATGCAGATCCATCGCTCCACCCCCTATGAACACGCGACTTTTCGCCACACCCCTTCGGGGGGCATCTGCATGCGAGAGACTGTGCGTTGCACTGTCCCTACTGACTCCAGAGGCTATTGGTGGTTGCAACCCTGAAACGCTGGTTAACAACCATTGCACCTACGGCGCGCAGGGTAACGCATCCGGTTCATTTTTTAATGTAACTTGTTGATTCAAGTCGAATTGCTCAGGTAGGCGATTCATTAGAAACAAGAACTTCGGACTCAGGGCACTCGATCAGATCAATTTACAGACGTGAAAACGACTCACTCCGATTCATCGATGACTTCGATTGCCGATACGGTTGCAAAGTTTACAATCGGTTCAAACGTCAGTTCAAGTTTTCCTTCTGCGGAAGGCCGCAGGTGGTTGAAGGTCTTGGTCAGAGTGTGTAGACTGCCTGCTTCTTTGAATATGTCGAAGTTGTCGAGCAGCAATTGTCCATTACAGAGCACGCGAA
>Ga0255356_1001029_pt1 | contig 18154 bp, 15 predicted proteins | sample HBST100metaG_FD_189944 | JGI IMG/M metagenome (GOLD analysis project Ga0255356, IMG submission 189944) | Peat soil microbial communities from Stordalen Mire, Sweden - H.B.S.T100 | ecosystem: Environmental > Terrestrial > Soil > Wetlands > Peat | place: Sweden: Norrbotten County, Stordalen Mire...
ATATTTACATTACGCCCTACTGTCACGAAGCGCAGGCTGTATCGGGAACTCTGGCGTATGCCATGGGTGTCGGGAAGGCCATCGTCTCGACGCCATATTGGCATGCTGCGGAATTGCTGGACCACGGACGCGGAGTGCTGGTTCCGTTTGAGAATCCAGCCGCAATCGCGACAGCGGCGATCGAACTTCTGGCCGACGATGAGGCGCGCCTGGCGATGCGTAAACGTGCCTACCAATATGCTCGGCCTATGGTTTGGAAGCGGGTAGCGCAATCCTATATGGTCGCCAGCTTGCGGGCTCGCGCCTATAGCGCGGAACCGGTTCAGGTGAGGTTTGCCGTCCAAGCTGCTGCAAGAGACAACGAACAGCGCTTTGTGAATGCTTGAATAATTCAAGGATGCACATTCTTAGAAAATCCTAAGTTGTGAGCAATTCGGAACAGACACGCCTCTGCGAGCCAAGGAAACTGGTATTGCAAGCGCTGCGGAGTGCTCGGCAAAGAGCATCTCGCAGTTCCCAATGCCAGCATTATCCGTTCGTGCTGTGGGATCGATTATCGTGACGGGTGGTGACTTTACTTTTTGGTATTCACTTGTCAATCCAACCTTCAAGCCTGTTCCCCTGCTCCGGGGCAGAGGTTCAGTCCAGAATGAGGTGATCCCAATGGCTCTTGCCGAGATTCGCTCAGCCGACAGAAAACCGATATTCGACATTGGTCACTTTCTTACATGCGCAGGAATAGGCAGACGAGTTGTTCACTGCGATCCAAAATGCACACTGTTCTCCCAGGGTGACTCAGCCGATTCAGTCTTTTATATCCAGAGCGGCCGGTTAAAAGTCACCGTTGTTTCGGCGACCGGCAAGGAAGCTACGATTACGCTGCTTTCCGCCGGCGACTTTATTGGCGAGAATTCGCTTACCGGAACGGTTGGAAACCGATTAGTCACTGTCACTGCAATCACGCCGTCCTATGCGATGAAGATCACTCGAAGTGAGATGATCCGAGTGATGCACGACGAGCACGCATTCAACGATCTGTTCTTGTCGCACCTCCTGACTCGTGGCATACGAACCCAGGAAACTCTTGTCGATCAGCTCTTCAACTCCAGCGAAAAGCGTCTGGCACGTATCCTCCTTCTAATGGCCGAATATGGTGAGCCTGGAGAACCGACAAAGTTCATTCCTCCCATCACACAGGAGACCTTGGCGGAGATGGTCGGCACCACTCGCTCACGTGTCAGCTTCTTCATGAACCGCTTTCGTAAACTCGGGTTCATTGACTACAACGGCCGCATACAGGTTCATAAATCGCTCCTGAAAGCAGTCCTGCTCGATCGCCTTCCTGAGCACGAATCACAGCAGCCTCGCCTTGCCCCCAAAACGGCAACCTCTCCTGACCGCTCCGTGGCGGAACTCTGTGCTTGAGGACCTGTCCTGACGTCTTCTTGGATACTTACCCCATTGCAATAAAGGCTGGCACATAATGAAGGATCTATGTGTTCCTGTTGGTCCCGGCTTCGTATCGGGAATGAGTTTTAGAGGCAGCACGAATTAGCCCCGGCTGCTCGTTAGTGGCAAGGATCAGAAGAATGAGTGCCGCACCCACATACGCGAACGGATCGCGAGCCTTGCCAATAGCGCCTGTGGACGCCTTCGTCTTTGGGGTGTATCCGCCCTCTTCGACTAGCCGGAAGCAACACTTCAAAACAAAATACCCGACAGCTGAAAAAATCAGATCCCACATGATTGCTCTGTATGTACGAATGCGGCTGGCAATTGAAGTTTTAATCGCCTGACCTAACTCCGGCCAAGTTGGAATGAATGTACATTCTTGCTCGCTGAAAGATCACATGGCAGCGATGCCGGGCAACAGCAATACGGAAAACGCCTTACTCCCGCATCAGAAACATAGGCAGACCCAGCTTTCGTTCATAAGCCGGCCGGTAGTGTTCTGTGTTGTACATGGTAGCGACGTCCACTTTGCGCGGCCCGAGTTTCGGATCGGGGATCGGCGCCATCGTGTAGCAGCCATTCCTGATCGCTGTCATCAGGCCGGTCTCTCCTGCCTTCACGGCATCCATAGCCATTCCGGCGAAGGTGAAGGCTACCATGCGGTCAATGAAATCGGGAGTCCCAGAACGCAGATCGTATGTCAGATCACTGACCAGAGTCTCTTCGCCGGTGGCAGCTTTGATCTCGTTGCTCAGATCCTCTGCAACGCTCATCTTCTTGCGGTGGCCAAAGGCATCGGCTGGTCCATATTCCTTTACCGTATAGCCTTCCCATTCTGCTCCCTCGGAAAGAATTACGAGCGAATAGTTGCTGGGATTATCGTGCTTGTCGGCGACCAATATTTCGATCAGGTGCTTCAAATTCACCTTGTACTCGGGAAGGCAGCAGCGCATGGATGTAACGTATGCAGTGTAAAGAGCGGTGTAGCCGGCGTCGCGTCCAAAGACCCGAAAGATGCCGATGCGCTCGTGCGAACCGACCGTCGTCCGCTGCCGCTCTATGGCATCCACGGCGCGAGTGATGGCGGTTGAAAACCCGATGCAATACTCGGTATTGCGGACGTCATTATCCATGGTCTTTGGCACCGCGATCACCCGCACGCCTTGCCGGTCAAGTTCGGCGGCGTAGCCAAGCGTGTCGTCACCGCCGATCGCCACCACGTAATCTAGCCCCAGCGCCTCGATATTCTTCAACACCGCAGAGGTCACGTCGTAGAGAGTGCTGGTCATGCCATTGTTAATGGATTGCTTGCTCGGAAACTGTTGTCCGCTGAGTGCTGGTGGCAACTCTGGCATCTTGGTGGGATTGGTGCGCGAGGTGTGCAGATAGGTACCGCCGGAGCGATCAATGGTGCGAGTGTTTTCGCGATTGAGCGGCTCGACATAGCGCGACCGGCTGACCGGGTCTTTCAGATCGAGGTGTGTCAGTCCTTCCCAGCCGCGGTGGATGCCAAGAACCTCGTATCCGATTTCCGCTCCTCGGTAGACAACCGATTTGATGACCGAATTCAGGCCCGGGACATCACCGCCGCCGGTGAGAATGCCAATGCGCTTCGTGAACATGATAATCCTTCTGAACAGAAATATCCTTTTCAACTCCGAGAAACGTCGGTTCGTTTGCTGAGCTATGGCGGCCATGGATATTGGCTCGCACAAGGCTGCGCGGTCCTACGGTTGCCATCCCATCCCAAAGAGTTATACAACTGCACCAATGTCAATCGCTCGCTGAGTTCAGCATGGACCAGCGTAAGCTTTGCAGAAAATGCATTTGAATCGCTTACAAGCACTTCCAGGTAGCTCGTAGCCCACGACACGCCCAATGACATCGGCCATCAGCACACCAATGCAATTGGTCCCATCAACCATCTGGCAGGGTTGCTTGCTGAATAGTCTGTCAGCCTTTTGCGCCGATGAAGGCCAAACAGAGGTTTGTTCGAGAAACACGACTATTCTTGTGTTTCTCTTGCCGCTTATGCCGCAATGGATAACGACTGCAAGCCCCATGTTTCGTGCCGCGTCGTCGCTGCGTATAAAACCAGTTCCGCCCGATTATCACACTTCAAGAAGTGCATTAACCAAGAAGTGCAGGCATTCACAGTCGCTTCTGGAAGGTTCAAGTCGCGAGCAATATCGCGCTCGCTCAGGCATTTTCCGATCAACCCGTAGATGGGGCCTAGAACTCCTATCTCTTCCCAATAGCATTGCATTTTGTACCCTCTTTCATCTCGTTGTGAATGCGCGTGATCTCAGTTCGGCTCAGGCCTGTAATCGGAGGCATGGCCGTAGTTGGAACATTCTTCGTTGTCCGTTCGTAAACGCGCATGTTCGGCTCACTTTTGACGATCCTGTCAGATCATAATCTGCGTTCAGAATCTTCAACTCTGCCTGCGCTCGCGAATGAAACAGCTTCTTTCTTCACGGGCTACTCAAGCATAGAGTGAGATGATGGTATGGCCAACAGTCAAGCTGCGACTGCTCAAAATGGAACACTTACGAGTTCCGAGAGTACAAATCTCTCTCTGGGCTTCAATGACATCTGAATGTACCACCGCTTCATCATTGTGGTCCGCAATGCAGTGGGAGACAACAGTGACATAGCACTCAGACAGGCGAGAGCCAGAGGTATTTATCTGGCTCTCGTTAATGAAGGCTTCATCACCTTATGCCTTGCATTGAAAGCAAGGCCCAAGCACGGATCACACATGGGCATCGCTCAGTACCAATAGCCTGGAACCCATGACCAGCCCCACCAACGCTCGTTCCAGTGGCCGGGCATCCATGCTGCCTCTGACCATGGATTATCAAGCCAGTATCCGCCATCCCATTGCCAGTTGTCGCCGTCCCAGTAGTAATCGCCAGACACCCAGCTAGTGTTTGCGTGAGGTGCCTTGGGAATCTTCTCCAACTTCGCCGCAGGCTTCGGTTTCGCAGTTTGGTGAACGGCAACTGATGACGTTGACTTCTCCGGGTGGCCGGTGGTCTTCGTTGCCACTGCCGGTTTTGTTGAACTGTTGCTCTCGGCCACCACGTTGGTCGCCGGCCAAGCAAACAGAAACATGGCGGCAAAGAGGAAAGTTGCGAACCTTTTTGACATCGTTTAGCTCCTTCATTCCTTTTCAGATTTGTGTGAGCGATCCTATCGATGTCCCTCCACTCCGCTGACGACTTCTACAAGAACTCGGCGAGCCTCTCCAAAATCGGACAAGATGATGCTAGGGTTGGCCGTTACTGTGTGAATGTTCAAATTTGAACAATCTTATCAATGGTGTATGCAGTACAAATTTCATTGGGCAAGACGCACTCATTTCAAGAGTGGTTCGACGTTAAGGAATTCCTTTAATAACACGTTCAGGGTTTGCGCCATCTGAACCCAGAACGTTGAGTACCCGCCCTGAGTTTGGATCGCCACAACGTGTAGAGAGGCCGGACCAGCAAATGCAGACAGTTTCAAGTCGAACAGGCACTAGCCAGCGCGACCACCAATGGGGAGTGATTCTCGCTGGAGGGGATGGGAAGCGATTGCTTCCACTGACAAGGAGGATTGCAGGGGATGACAGGCCCAAGCAGTTCTGCGCCGTGGTTGGGGACGCGACACTCCTCCAACAAACCCGCAGCAGAGTTTCCAAAGCGGTAGATCCTGGGCAAACTCTTCTGGTGATGAACAGGATTCACGAGCGATTCTATCGGGATGAGGTCGCGGACTTGCCTCTGTCACACCTGTTGCTCCAGCCACAAAATCGGGGAACGGCTGCTGCTATCCTATACAGCCTGATGCGAGTCCAGGAACTCGACTCGAAGGGTCTGGTTGCATTTTTTCCGTCCGACCATCATTTCATGAATGACGAAGCATTCGTCGACCAAATCGGATTGGCATTTTTACTCGCAGAATCTAACCCTGAGAAGGTAATCCTGCTAGGGATTGAGCCCGATACGCCGGAGGTCTCTTATGGCTGGATTGAACCCGGACCTCATCTCGAAAGCCCGTACGGAAACTCCATAGCGCTCGTAAAGCGATTCTGGGAAAAGCCTTCCAAGACAATCGCTTCTGACTTGATGCGTAGCGGTTGCCTTTGGAATAGCTTTGTCATGGTTGGGCGGGTTGGCAGTTTCCTGGAACTCACCCGGCAGACGATACCACGCTTACACAATTCCTTCGAATCCATTCGGCAATCATTCTTGACGACAAAAGAAGCAGGCGTCTTGTCCGCACTATATGCCATGATACCCTCCTCCAGTTTCTCCGATGACGTTCTCTCAATAAGTCCAAATGACCTCGCTGTCATGCGCGGTTCCGGTCTTGGGTGGAGTGACCTGGGAGAGCCTTGTCGCGTTCTTGCCACTCGTGCCCGCATTGGGCCCAAAACCGACCATGACGGAAATTCGGCAGGGGATGGCGCAGCGGCAGTGATAGCCTCAACCGCTTGATAGTAGCCGTGCCCTGCAACATTAGAAGTGGCCAAGTCCTCCCAAGTAAAGTACTCAAGCATTTCGTCTGCATGGCAAATGGGTCTGGAGAATATTGAAGTGAATCCAAAGCACATCATATCTCTGTTGCTCTTGTTCGCCTCTTTTGGAGCCTGGGGACAATCGGCTCTCTCGCAAGATCAAACGAAAGCTGTGCGAGCCACCCTGCCCAACGGCATGCGCGTCGTCATTCTTTGCAACACACTCGCCTCGGTGTTACGGTGGAAATAGATTTCCTGGTGGGCGGCGATGAGACGCCGCCAGGGTTTCCCGGCATGGCCCATGCGCAGGAGCACATGGCGTTTCGCGGATGTGCAGGTTTGACGGCAGATCAGACATCTGCCATTTATGCGCAGCTCGGGGGCCAGAACAACGCCTATACGCAGCAGAACATCACCCAGTATTTTGTTACTGTTCCGGCAGCGGATCTTGACGTTGCTATCCAGGTGCAGGCCGCTTACCTGCATGGAATTGACGACAGCCAGCAGGAGTGGACGCAGGAAAGGGGAGCAATCGAACAGGAAGTGGCGCGCGACCTGTCCAATCCCACGTACCGATTCATTGACCGCCTCAACCAAGATATGTTCGCGGGCACTCCTTATGCGCACGATCCCCTCGGCACAAAGGAATCCTTCGACGCTACCACGGGCGAAATGCTAAAGGACTTCCACAAGAAGTGGTACACGCCGACCAATGTCATCATGGTGATTGTTGGCGATGTGAATCCCGCCGCGACAATGACGAAGATTCAGCGTTGGTTTGGCGATGTTGCCAGCCATCCTTTATACGGGCCTTACGCAAGGCGTCAAAATCTGGATGCTGAGGATGAAATGGATCTAAGACAGAACAAGTCGTTCACGCCTTTAGGCAGTTCCATGGAATCCCAAGGGCGGCCGATCAACAAGAACGCATTTCGACGTTTTCAGAAGTTCTTCGTTCAAAAGTGCTTCAAGATGCCGGTGCGGAGCAGGCAACAGCATCGCACCGGCGGGATCGGGCTTCTCCGAGCTGCAGTGCTAGGCGCAAACGATGGCATCCTGTCAACTTCAAGCCTAGTGCTCGGCGTTGCGGCGGCGCATGGAACTCACCGTAGTATCCTGGTCGCAGGGATCGCAGGCCTGGTCTCCGGAGGGATGTCCATGGCCGCAAGCGAGTATGTATCCGTGCACTCGCAGGCCGACACCGAAGAGGCGGAACTGGCTCTTGAACGCACAAAACTCAAGCAAGACAACAAGGGCGAACGCCAGGCGCTGACGGCAATTTATGTGGCCCGCGGTCTTGAACCACTACTCGCGACTCGGGTGGCGCAACAGTTGATTGCCTATGACGAATTGGGCGCATATGCTCGCGACGAACTCGGTATCTCCGAAAAGTTCCGCGCCCGCCCAATTCAAGCATCCTTGGCCGCCGCTTGCAGCTTTGCTGTCGGAGCCATGATGCCGCTCCTGGTCACAGCAATCGTACCTCAGGCGCGATTAATTCCGTTTGTGTCTGTATCGTCGCTGGTAGTTCTCGCAGTTATGGGTGGACTGGCTGCACATGCCGGTGGGGCAAAAGTGATCATGGGTGCTATTCGTGTGACGTTCTGGGGTGGTTTGGCGATGGCGATGACTGCTGGTATCGGGTGGCTAGTTGGTGCCGTTACGTAATGGCCTTGAACGCTAATGCCCAATAGACTCTGGGATTCTTCACGGCCTCCGCCCTTCTGCTTGGTAGCCAGATTCGCGGAATCATTCTTATTGTGTGCAAGGATGCGTAAATCTGTGCGTGACGAAACCGCTATGCCGAAGTTGCTCACGGGTGCATAAGTGCGCTGTTGCTTCTGGCTTCATCTATAGCCAGAGTGATGATATTAAGTTAGATGCGTTACAGATAAAGAGCGCGGTTCACGTCGAAGCGAAAAACATAGCAACGCTAATAATCACCGGTGCCATGGCTGCTTTGCATAACTTCCATTGATACCAAAAACAAATCAAAACTCGCGTCTTCAGGGGGATGGCTGTGCCATGATTGGTGCAGAGATGGGGGAGGATCGATCCTGGTAATCACAAAGATGGTTTCTACTCAGAGGCTTCGTGTTTCTTCTGTTGCCGGAGTTCCATCAGCAGGCGCGTACATTCCGCGCACTTGAAGATATGCAAGTCGTTGAGAGCGGCAAGCGTCACCTCGCCGGGAGTTTCGATCAGGCTTTTTAGAACGGCCGGATCGGGACATCCCTTGCGCTCTGGGTTGGGGTAATGTGCAAGAACGTGTTCCTGCAACTTTTCAAACAGCAACGTATCGTTGTCGTCGTCGAGAGGGAATGTTTGATTCTCAGCCACGGCATCCTTTCCAATTGAGTCTGCAATTGCAACAGTCAAAGTCCATGTTTTTTGTCCTCCAGTTTTTGACGGATTCTGTTGAGCGCCCGCTTGCAACGAAGGCGGATAGACGCCTCAGTGGTTCCCAGAACTGCGGCGATTTCATTCCATCGAGATTGGCTGTATCGGAGCAAGAGGGCGAAACGAACCTCAGGCGGTATATTCTGCAAGATTATATCCAGATCGATTGCGGAATCAACCAGTGACTGTGGATGATGAGTTGAGGTGGAGGGCAGGTCTTCGCTCGCGCCAACTAAAACGATTCGATTGTTTGCTTTCCGCCGGTGTCGTACCTCTTGCAGGTAGAGCCGTTCCAGCAGTTGCGTAACCTCTTCAGGGCTTGCCTGAGAGTTCAACTGTAGGCGGTCAACGGCTTTGCCGATAGCAATTTCGATCATCTCCAATGTCTGAGACTCATCGCCTAACTGCGAGCGCGCAATACGGTGAGCTCGCTGCCAGATATTTGATACGGCAAAGTGTATCGCCTTTTCAAGCCACTTCTGCTCAGGCGGTAACTTGATGCCCCAGCAAAGTTCAGAGGGGGAAGGTAATAGCATGTTGACATTCTCCGTTGGGATAAATGGCATCCATGTTCATCGATCAAATTATCAGATGCCAACTGGGTAACAGTTTCAAGCTCTGAATGCTGAACAACTGAGCTCTTCGACAACTCTCCCAAAGCAATCCCGAAAGAACACGCAACCAAAACATCACGCGCAACAACTTGAAAACCTAATTGTGCTTTTGACCGGACCTGGTCGGCATGTGGGTGGAGGGGAAGCCCGTCTTGCAATGCCGAACAAGTGCGGGGTGCCATCGCAAATATCATCTCGCGATGCCTGTAAGACGCAGTATAAGCCGAGAATGTGAAAGGCGCAAAAAAATAATTCCTTTCGCTGTTCGTTTTTGCCATTCTCGACGGCTATATATGTAGAAGAGTTTTTCGCATCTCCATCCCCAGAGGTGCCCGATGAATGCTGCGCAAAATCATAATGCGATCCATGCGTGGAGCGACGAAGCCAAAGCCATGGCTATTCAGGCCCGCGTATTGTCAGGAGAAAAGCTCGGTCAACTTGTCTGCCGACTGCAGCGACACAGCGGACGGTCCAGAGAATCCTGCTGGCGGTTTGTTTTGCAGATGGGTTTGAAGATTCGCGACGAGCACAGACGCTGGACCGAAGATGAACTCGACACGTTGCGCGAACACATTGCCACCCATTCGGTCGCGGAAACGGCTAAAGTGTTGGGGCGAAGCGTGAAGTCGGTTCGCTGCGCGCTACAGCGAAACGAATTGAAGGTTCGGGAGATTCGCTGCGATTGGATGTCGATCGAATCGCTGGCAAGAATACTGCATGTCCGCAAGACTGAAATCCTGTCCTGGATCGAGAAAGGATGGCTGGAGGCAACGGTTCGCGTTCATGGAAAACGATCCAGCTACGCTATTACCCCTGAGGCATTTCGCTCTCTCTACTCGCACCATCTCAACGACCTGCTCACGCAGAAGAGAATTCCCAACGTAGCGCTGTTCGAGGCCTTTTACAACTACTGCTTCGTGCCCAAGCACACGATCGGTTCGCAACTCCTCACGGTCCGCCACGACAAGCGTGAACGAGAAGCCTATGCTGCAAGCCAGAAGGAAGACGACGAATTTGATGAGGATGACAGAGAGTGAAGAACTCCACACAGTTTAGTAAGGCATGGTTGGCGAAGTTTCAGAGACCATTCTTCTCGCTTGCAACGGGGGCTATGCTGCGGTCCTCTCGAATCGCATCAAGCCACAACTGCATGGTCAGGTCTTCTCTCTTGGGAACGCCGAGTTGCCAGCGCAATTCCGTTGTATAACGCTCCTGAAGGATGTCGAGGTCGAAGGGGATGCTGCGCGCCAGAAAACGCACATCGTCGCGATCTTTCTGGCTGTTTCTTTCGAGTTTCGATAGAGCCAGGTCGTAAGGATCGAGAGCCATCAGATGAAGGTTGCGGTAAGCGCCGGGGAACATCTCGACAAGGCGATCCTCGTAGCTCTCTGGGATGGCGGCGACGGCCACGCGGTCAAGATAGATGTGGTATCTCTGATGCAACGACCCGCCGCGAATGCCAAGTTCCATCATGGTCTCAGCGGCTGCGCGTGGCGCAAGCTCGATGACATCGACATCCGCCGTGGGCCGCTCCAGTCCGTAGAGCAGCGTGACGACGAAACCGCCAATGCAATCGAGGTGTACGGTCGTGTCGACTGCCTCATCCAACTCCCTGAAGAAGGAGTTCCATGGTTCCGGCGGCTGGTTAGATGGCGACATGATCGAGTTGCTCCACGGTTAGGTCTGTCAACAGATTCCAGTGTTCGGCCGACTTCGGTCGATGCTCGCGCAACCAAGCCCGCTCGGCGCGTGTCATCGATTCTCTGCATAGAGTATCTTCTTTAACTAGGCGCGAGGGCTCCAACTTGGCGACGCGGGTGGCCAACTCCTCTTCCAACTGGGAGCGTCCTTCTCTCTCTGCGGCCTGCCGTGCCAGCTCAACCACAAACCCCAGCCGATTCTGCCGATCCCTCAATTTCGCGTTTGCGGTCAGCCAATCCCAGTTCAGATGTGGGTAGGCCAGCGGCAGCCATGCCAGCGCCTCTGTGACCCGTGAGTCTAGATCCTCCGTGTCCAGCGCCTCCATCAGCACTTCCACCGGATTCAATCGAGCTGAACTGCGCAGGTAGGCAAAGCCCGGATAGCCCAGACTGCCCAGCATCGATTGGAAGAAGCCAGCATCGTGCGCGCGCGCCTGGTACTCCGTGAGCGGGAGCGCTGTGGCCGGAACATCGAAGACTTCCACTGCTTTTGAGGCAAGTTCTGAGGAGACAGCTCGCTCTCCCCGCTCGACCATCGACAAATAGGCCTGGGTCACGCCGAGCCGTGCGGCGGCTTCAGCTTGCGTCCAGGCGGACGCCTTGCGGGCGTTTTTGAGTTCGTCTCCGGTCATGTATTGAATATAACACAAACTGTTATAATTGTGCGATAATCCCGAACTCATGGCAAGGTCACTGTTTGCATCTGTTTGTAAATACAGTAGATATAGATGAATGGTGCACCGGTTGAAGATCATACTCTGTTCGATCCCTTTTCCCCGTTGCACCACCAGTGGACCGCCTGAATGTTCTCCGGGTGGTCGTCTCTCCATGCTCCTCCCATTCCTCTGGGGTGAATGTGGTCGGGTACCACGTCGCCATAATCAGTGAACGCTTCGTTACAGAGAGCGCACTTGCCACGCTGGGTGGTAATCTTCCGGTCGAGGAGTTTCCGCATTTCTCCGTTGGAGCGGAGTTCCCGGTATCCCCGGGGATGATGCTGATCTTCAACGCGCCGAACACCCATCTGGCGCTGGCGTCTTTCTCTCGGGATTGCCTCTCTTCCACAGCAGAAACGGGAGCGGTGGATCGGGCAGAGTTGGTTCTGATGCAGTCTCATGGTGTTCTCCTGGTTTGCTTGGGGGCAATGGTGTGATTTGGGATATGCAGGAAATGGGATCGTCTGCTTCAGCAGCCGGAAAGCTCTGATAAGCCATTTTTCTCAGGGGCTAGATGCCCAGTCCAGCGGTCGCATTGCGGGTAAACATCTCGCCGATGCGGATGTATTTGGCGAGCATCTCGGCCGATTGTGCCCGGTCTGGTGCATGATGTCGCACTTGTCTGACTCCGTTCATGGCTGCCAGGGTGACGCATCCGACGCGCAAGCTATGGCCGTCCAGAGGTTCCGGCTTCAAGTCGGCGCAGCTGGCGGCGTGCTTCAAAATCCTGCCTACGCAGTCTTTGGGAGCCCGCAGCAGGAGAACTTGCCATGACGGTTTCGCGTACTATACTTCTGCTATGCGCATTGCTTACGTTGAAATATCCAATTTCCGAAAGCTCCTCTCGGTGAGGATAGACTTTGCAGAAAAAACGACGCTCTTCGTTGGCGCAAACAACAGCGGAAAAACATCAGCCATGCACGCGCTGCGCGATTTTCTCATTTCGTCGGGACCGAGCTTGTTCCGTCTAAACGATTTCACGCTGTCGCATTGGCCTGCCATCAACGCCATAGGGGCGCTGTGGCTCACTTCCAAAGGCACCAGTGAGTTCGCCGAGATTCCGATCGCTGAATGGGTGAACATCGTCCCCACGCTCGATCTTTGGCTGCACGTCGAGGACGGGGAGATTCATCACGTAAGCAAGCTCATTCCGACGCTCGATTGGACGGGCGGACTCATGGGAGTCAGGCTGCGCTATGAACCCAAGGACATCGAGGCGCTTCGCAAAGAGTATCTCGCCGCACGCGAAAGCGTTACTGCGTTGAAAGCCACTGCGTCGGCCAATGGATCAAGCAAACCGCTCATGGTGCAACTCTGGCCGGAGAATCTGACAGCGTTCCTTGTGGAAAAGCTCCAGACACACTTTACGGTGCGTGCATATACGCTTGATCCTGCTCTCATTAAAGAACCCGAAGGCGGACAAGCCCGACCGCAGGAGATCCCACAGGATCAGGAACCCATAGAGATCGAGAATCTGAAGGGGCTGATACGGATCGACGAAATCAACGCTCAACGCGTGTTTGGAGGCGAGAGTGAGGCGGGAGACGGCACCAAGCAGGATTCGAGGAGCGGGAGACAACTCTCCGCGCAACTCCGCGCATATTACGCGAAGCACCTCGATCCGTTTGATAATCCAGACCCTTCCGATCTCCAAGCTCTCGAAGCCATTGAAGCTGCTCAGAAGGCATTCGACGAGAGGCTCGAAGGTGGATTCAAGTCAGCCCTCGACGAGGTTCAGGGACTCGGCTATCCCGGAGTTACTGATCCGAAGATTACGATTTCCACGCGGCTCAGGCCGGTCGAGAGTCTAAATCATGAATCAGCAGTCCAATATGAAGTGGATATGGTTGCTGATGGCGAGGGGAAAGAGATCCTTAGATTGCCGGAGGACTGTAACGGACTTGGTTATCAGAACCTCATCTCCATGATCTTTCGCCTAATGAGCTTTCGGGACGCGTGGATGCGCGTCGGGAAAGCGGGTAAAGGAACCCTTCTCGACGCTCCCGTTCAGCCGCTCCATCTCGTACTCGTGGAGGAGCCCGAGGCACATCTTCACGCGCAAGTGCAGCAAGTGTTTATCAAGAAGGCCTACACGATCCTGCGTGCACATAAGGATCTCGGTAAGAACCCTTCGCTCTGCACACAGCTGATAGTTAGCACGCACTCGAACCACGTTGCGCACGAGACTGATTTTTCCTGCCTGCGGTATTTCAGACGGCTTCCAGCAGGATGCAAGGCGACCGTCCCGGTATCGACGGTGGTCAATCTGTCCGTGGTATTCGGTAAAGAGAATGACACGAAGCGTTTTGTTACTCGTTACCTCAAGGCGCAGCATTGCGATCTCTTCTTTGCCGACGCTGCGCTACTCGTGGAAGGTCCTGCCGAGCGTATGCTTGTGCCTCATTTCATACGCCTCAAGTATCCAAAGTTGAATCAGTGTTACATTACGATGCTCGAGATTGGAGGGAGTCACGCGCATCGGCTGAAGCCACTGATTGACGATCTCAAATTACTAACAGTCGTTATTACCGATCTTGATGCCGGGAATGCGGCAACAGGCAAAGCTGAACCGCCGGAACGTGGAAAGAATCAGGTCACGAACAACACGACCTTAGCTAAGTGGGTTCCGGCACTCTCAAAAATCGATGATCTGATCGATCTCTCGGAGGACAAAAAGGCTGTTACCGAGGAGGATGAACTGTTCGCGGTGCGCGCTGCGTATCAGGTGCCTGTCATGGCAAGCCTGAACGGCGCAACCAAAAGCGAAGTGCTCCCAAATACCTTTGAAGATGCGCTTGTCTTTGAAAATCTGGATTTCTTTTCCAGCTTGACGGGTACGGGGCTTGTGCGGAAGTTCAAAGATGCCATCCAGGCGAGTGCCGACCTTCCCGCACTTGAAAGGACGATATTCGATGAACTCAAGACCGCGAAGAAGGCGGAATTCGCTCTCGATGTCATTGATGCTCCGACATTCGAATCGCTCAATGTTCCCACCTATATCGCGCAGGGGCTCGACTGGCTCCAGAACAGGCTTCAAAAGAAATCAAACGAAATCCTGCCGACCGTGCAGCCGAAGGGAGCAAAATCATGACGCTACCCACGGCAACGAGTGCGAACGACATTGATAATGGTGTTGACGCCGAGATTCAGGCGTGCCTCAATCTGGACCATTTGAAGAGCTTCTTTCTGTATGCAGGTGCAGGGTCCGGAAAGACCCGCTCGCTCGTCAGTGCTCTTCAGTGGATACGTGACACCTATGGAAGGCGGCTCTGGCTCCGAGGTCAACGCGTCGGGGTCATAACGTATACGAATGCCGCGTGCAACGAAATCAAGGAACGCATCGAGTTCAACCTCCTTATCGAAGTCTCCACTATTCACTCTTTCGCGTGGTCACTCATCGGGTCATATCACGACGACATCCGGAAATGGCTCAGAACGAATCTTGCCGCCGAGATTGAAGAATTGCGCACTGCTCAAGCGAAAGGCCGCGCGGGGACAAAGGCGGCAGTAGAGCGTGAGGTGTCAATAAGAGACAAAACCAAACGGCTCGAAAACATCGAGACGGTGAAGCGGTTCGTATACAGCCCGACGGGAGACAACCGTGGCCGTGACGCGTTGAGTCATAGTGAGGTCATCAGCATTACTTCCGATTTCTTGCTGACGAAGCCCACACTTCAAAAGGTTCTTGTGACGCGCTATCCGATACTCTTGATCGATGAAAGCCAAGACACCAACCGCTATCTGATCGATGCACTATTTGCGGTACAAGAGCACCATAAGACTGCCTTCTGCCTCGGTTTGTTCGGCGACATGATGCAGCGCATCTACATGGACGGCAAGGCAGGGCTTCAGGATGCCGTACCCGAAGGGTGGGCGAAGCCCATAAAGCAAATGAATCACCGGTGCCCAGGTCGCGTGCTTCAGTTGCTCAATACGATGCGAAGCGAGGTCGATGGGCAGGAACAGAAAGGGCGCACGGACAAGTCCGAAGGGTACGTCCGACTTTTTCTCCTACCCGCGACCGTAGGAGATAAACAGCACGCAGAGGCAAAGATTGCGGATCAAATGGCGGAGATCACGGGCGATGAGGCCTGGAAGAACGACTACAAGGCTTTGATTCTCGAACACCACATGGCAGCAAAGCGTGATGGATTCGGTGCGATGTTCGATCCGTTGTACCGAGTAGATCGGCTGCGAACTGGACTGCTCGACGGATCACTCCCCGCAATCGGTTTCTTTGCAAAGCAGATTTTGCCGGTCGTTGATGCTATGCAGCACGGCAATCGATTTGCGGCGGCATCAACCGTCAGAAAGTATTCACCATTCCTTGATGTGAAGGTCCTTCATACTCAGAAGGAGCAGCTCGCACAGATCAAAGCTGCCAAGGATGCGGTGGATGCGCTCATGTCGCTTTGGGATGGTGGAGTAGCGCCGACCTTTGGGGACGTACTGAACTCAGTTCACCAATCGGGCCTGTTTGCCGTTCCTGACGTGCTTAATGTAATTGCTTCTCGAAATCCGACCACTTCCGCTCCCGATGCGGACGTTGATGAGGAAGGAGAGCGCGATAAGGCTGTCAAGGCGTGGGATGAGGTGATGAGCACTCCATTCAATCAAATATTTGCATATGACCGCTATGTAACAGGTGCTTCTCCGTTTGATACCCATCAAGGAATCAAAGGGCGCGAGTTTCCGCGCGTCATGGTTGTCATGGACGATGAAGAAGCGAGAGGATTCTTGTTCAGCTATGAGAAGCTCTTCGGGGTCAAGAACAAGAGCACGACAGACATAAAGAACGAATCGGAGGGGAGCGAAACGACCATCGACCGGACGCGGCGGCTCTTCTATGTTACCTGCAGCCGTGCGGAAAAGAGCCTCGCCATCGTCGATTATTCCGAGGATCCACAGAAAGCCAGGTCGCGCGTGCTCGCCGCCGGGTGGTTCCTTGAACACGAGATAATTGCGGTCAGTTCGCATGAGTCAGCTTGACATACTCCCCCCACTCATGCGTTAAGGGCTTTGTGGAAGATGCGATAGGCCAACTATTCGCTCGGCGGTCTATACTCTGGGTGGATATGTCTGCCACCAAGTATTTCAAGTAAACCGTGGCGATCGAGCAATCCTGTTGCATACGCTTCTTGGCTTTCTTGGGTTAACAAGCATCGCAAACATGCATCATGGCAATTACTGTCATGATGAGAACCTCGCTGAAGGACGCTAAGAAGAGCTTCTGCGAGTTCCGCCTGCCTCGCGATTAATTCGGCCACGTGCCCGGAGCCGCCAGCATCGCTATCGTAGAGGTGGAAACGCCATGAATTTCCCTGGCGAAGATCTTCAGTCGACAGGTTTATTTCACGGACGTCGACTTCAAGAAGCTCTGCAGCCGCAAGATGGAGTGTATGCGCAAAAGTTACGGCCATAGCAGGCGTACATAGTGAATTGGCGCGTTCAAGGTCGAGTTGCAGCAAATCCGTGTTGTGTTCTGCAGCAAAATGCAGGTGACGGATCACAAACTCATCTTCGCCATGCTTCCAGCAGGGTCGATTATTTCCGCTCTTGCCCGTGATTGGCAAATGCTCGCGGAATGGAACGCCGTTGAGACTCGGCAGATCGTCAGTTGCGCTACGCATACTATCGGCAAATCCACAGCGGGTACATAGGGCGAAACCAAATTCGTATTGGCCTGCGTTCATCGCTAGTAGATCGGCATTTTCGAACAACTGCACACACACGCCGACTATACCCGCGAAGTCCTCCACCGTGCGCGCCGGGGTTGTGGAAAGCAACATCGAGGCCAGAACCTGCGTTACTCCTACCCGCTCTTGTTCTGTTTCCCACGTCGGCTCATCCCATATCGCCGTGGAATATCCGAAGCGCGGCAACAAAAGGTCATTCTTCGAGTGCGCCAACGGCGCATGGCAGCGCGGGCAAACCTCTACTGCCAACGGCTGAAGTTCCGTCCACTGATGTCCGTTTATGCAATGGTACAGATACTTGCGGAGACCGAAGCTCCTATCGGCGGTTTCTGACCAGAAGCTCAATACGCCATGCGATGAGTAGCTTTTTCCGCCACCAAGTAATACAGAGCCTGGCACATATTCACTTAACGCCAGGGTTGAGCTTCTCTGGAACTGAACGGGCTCATCCCGGCTCTCTGATTGCACAGTGAGTGCTTGCACGCTTATGGGGAAGCCATAGCGCGGTAGGAACCTCTTCTCCGCCAAGGCTGCGATCGTCTCCGTCTTCCACAAAGCCTTTGCCTGATAGTGGATTGCATTTAATACCGAATTCTTAGCATCTGATGCGACTGCGGTGAGCCATGCATCTTTCAGTCTTGCATAGTCGTTCTTCCATGTTGCACAGGCTTCGGCAAAGCTCACACGAGCGCATGCAATAACAGCATCTGTGCATCCTTCAAGCGGAGTTCGTTCGAGTAGGTGCGACATATCTATTTTTATTACATCATCGACTCCTATAAGGTATTTCAAAAAATGGGCGAACTGCTCGAACGGAGCATTTGCAGTGTCAAACCACGGGTGATTATCGTTGAGGATGCAGTGCTGCGAGGTTTCGAGGGTCTCGATGCGCGCTTGATCCTGGATCTGCCTCGGTACCCGCGGCTCGTCGCACAGCCAGCCCATTTGGTTATATGCGGTCATTGTGCCAGTCGATTTTCCTGCCGGGTAGATACGGCGAAAGAATTCCCCTAGAAGCAGTGCATGCGCGTGCTTTCGCCCGAAACGCTCGCGCTCCAATCGCACCACCGGC
>Ga0255356_1001041_pt1 | contig 18024 bp, 13 predicted proteins | sample HBST100metaG_FD_189944 | JGI IMG/M metagenome (GOLD analysis project Ga0255356, IMG submission 189944) | Peat soil microbial communities from Stordalen Mire, Sweden - H.B.S.T100 | ecosystem: Environmental > Terrestrial > Soil > Wetlands > Peat | place: Sweden: Norrbotten County, Stordalen Mire...
TGGCCAAGGGAGAATGTGGCTTGGACCACTACGAAGTCCGGCACTGGAAGGGTTGGTACCGGCACATTACGCTGTCCATGCTGGCTCTGGCCGTTCTGGCGGTGCTGCGCGCCAGAGAGAAAAAAACTTCGGCCAACAAGGTGCCCCTCAGTGTACCGGAAATCCGGCATCTGCTCGTACTCCTGCTGTGGCGCGAATGGCACGGTCTGGAGCATCTTCTACACTGGTCTGACTGGCGAAGACGGCACCAATTCCTTGCACGCATCTGCCACTTTCGAACACAACAGATCCTGCTCTTTGCTCATTTACTACAGTTGTAACAAGGCGGCAGGAAGCAAGGAGCCTCGTTTCTGGTAGTGGCAGAGACTGGCGAAGAATTGGTTCCGTCTTCGCCAATCCGACCATAGCAGAAGATGTTCCAGACGAGAGCGGAAGAATCAGGGCGTTTGGTGGTGCGGCTTTCGGGATATATCCGGTAAGCTGCTCAAATGGCAGAACATTATCAACTCAGAGTGGTGCTTCGGGACGTGAGCCCGCTGGTTTGGCGGTGCCTCTTGATCAGCAGCGAGACCAGCCTCGCCCAACTCCATGAGGTTCTTCTGCGGGCTTTCGCCTGGAGCGGTGAGCGTCTCCACCTCTTCCATATTCATGGACGGGACTGCGGAGTTTCGCAGTATGGCGGAATCATCTTCAGTGAGGATGCCCGTCAAGTCCGGCTTTCCCGGTTCCGGCTGCATGATGGCGCGCGGTTCCGGTATGAATATGACTTTACTGCAGGTTGGGTTCTGGATGTGCGGATGGAACGGGCATTTCCTTGGGATGCGAAGCGCACCTTGCCGGTATGCACTGGCGGAAGTCGGGCGCCGCCGCCGGATAACTGTGGCGGGGCCATGGACTATCTGGAGAGACTGGACTCGCACCGGCGGGGTGTGCTACAGGCGCTCATTTCATGGTGGTGGGCGGTTTCGACAGCTTTGAATTCTCCGGACGATAGCCAACAGGAGACTTGCGAAATCACTTCGGTGGAACGCAAAGATCTGAAGCCAGCAATGCTCAGCCTGACCTTGGCCGAAGGCAAGGCAATTCTCAAGGACATTCAGGCAATCGTGATAGAGCGGCAGGCTGCCTATGCTTGGCGACTTACCGGCAGTGCCCTGATTGCGGCAACCCGCGCACGGGCAATGGCTATCATGACATGTCAGTCCGAACTGTGTTCGGTTACCTGAAAGTGAAGAGCGCACACCTGCACCACTGTGACTGCCGACCGCATGAATCCAAGACTTTCAGCCCTTTGGCGGACCTGCTTCCAGAGCATACGACGCCCGAGCTATTGTTTCTGGAAACCAAATGGACTTCACTGATGAGCTATGGAATAACGACGCAATTGATGGAAGACGTGCTGCCTATGGATGAACCGCTGAATGCCTTCACCATTCGCAGTCACCTCCTGGATGTGGTCGAGCGATTGGAGAATGAGCTGGGCGATGAACAACATTGCTTCATCGAAGGGTGCCTGCGGGACTGGGCCAACCTCCCTGCTTCATACGGCCCGCTCACTGTGGGCATTGACGGCGGCTATGTGCGCGGCCACTGCAAGCAAGGGAATTTCGAGGTGATAGCTGGCAAGAGCATCCTGGTATTTAGACGGGAGCCAGACGAGAAACCTGAACTGTCCGGTAGGTGCTTTGCCTTCGTACAGACCTATGATGAAAAGCCCAAACGTCGTCTGTTCGAGTTGCTGCAATCGCATGGCCTGCAGCCAAACCAGCAGGTGGCGTTTCTCTCAGACGGCGGTGAGGACGTGCGCGGCGTGCAAATGTACCTACATCCGGAAGCCGAGCACCTGCTGGACTGGTTTCACGTGACCATGCGCCTCACCGTGCTGAAACAGATTGCCAAGGGGCTGCCGGAGAAATTCGGCGATGCTGACAATCAATATAAGTTGCGCTCGCCGGCGCTCAAGGACTTGGAATCCATCAAGTGGTATTTGTGGCATGGCAACGTGTTCAAAGCTTTGGACACGTTGCCATGCCTGGAAATGGACCTGGATGCCGCAACATTCGAGACCAAAAACGAAGCGGTCCGAAAACTCCTGAAGAGCGTGGAGGAATTGCGCACCTATGTGGAGCGAAACCGCCAATTCATTCCCAACTACGGGGAGCGCTACCGAAACGGGGAAAGAATAGCCTCCGGTTTTGTCGAGTCAGCCGTCAATCAGGTTGTCAGCAAGCGGATGGTGAAATGCCAGCAGATGGCGTGGAGCCAGCGCGGAGCACATCTTCTGTTCCAGATTCGAACCTGCGTACTCAACGAGGAGTGGGAGAATACATTCCGAAAATGGTACCCAGCTTTCCGTCCAACAGTCGATGCGGAGGTCAACAACGCCGCCTAACACCCGGTTTCTTCCGCTCTCTTTCGTTTCCAAGGAATGGTGTATTGTCTGTATGATGAGCAATGCGTAGATTTTGCGCAGAAATTGTGAAATTGGATAATCCGCACTCCCTGGAGTGAAATCCTGCTGTTTCTGCGCCAAAGCACAGTAGACTTGTGTCGTTGTGGGTATCATCTGTCCAAGAACGGGATCTCACATTCGGGACACGATCATGCGAGGAAACAACATTGGATGTTGAGAACAGGACGCAACTAAAGCGGATACCGCGCCAGGAACGCAGTCTGGCTCGTTTTGAAAGCGTATTGGAGGCCGCACTCCATCTGTTTGCGTCGCGTGGATATGAGAGCGTCTCCATGCGCGAAATCGCCCGTGAGGCGAAGATGCCGATCGCGTCGGTGTACCAGTATTTTCCAATGAAACTGGCGATTGTGCGCGAAATATGGACCCGCTACACTTCCACGATTTCGGAAACTCTAGCGGTTTGGATTCGCCGTTCCATCCAGGAAGGCGGGGATGAGTCCAACCGCGTGATTGAAGTCATTGTCGACCGGATGACCAAACTGCAGGCTTCCAACCCTGCCTTCATCGAGATATGGAGTTGTGTAACCGCATCTATCGAGTTGCGTGCACTCAACGTCGAAGACACGCTTCAAAATGCACGGCTCATAGCCGATTACTTGCAGAAGATGCATCCTGGGGCTGATCCGAGCGCAGTCTTCGACCGCGCCTTGATCGCAATCGAAATGTCCAGCGCTACCACCCGACTCGCTCTTACTCTCCCCGAGCCACACCGTGCTCGCGTTTTGCTTTCTTTAAAGGACGCGATTTCTCTGCTTATCGATCCAGTGACGCTAGACAACCATGCCCCTTTGCCGCCCGGAAAGAGAAAGACCCACCGCGCAGGTGCAGTTGAGTTCGGTAAGAAGTCGGGGGGCACACGGCTTCTTGCCTGAATCTCCGGTACCACCGCCTGAAGAGCCCTTCCAGTTCGTCATTGAGAACCTTGGTCCGTGCAGATGTGCTCCACAGAGGGTTCACTGCATTCGGGGGAATTGCATTTGGAATTTCGTAGAACCAGCGTGACACTTCCGGCATGAGACCTTGAAGCTCGATTCTTACAGGAGGGTCCATGCGATGGTCTGTGAAAATCCCCTGGGCTAATTTTCTGCGTGTTGGGAGGGTCTGGAAGACCCCCAAAGCGGCAATGCCGATCTGCACGGCTTTCATGAGCTTCTAATGATTGCATTACGCACGATGTTGTGTGGAGGACAGGGTGTGGCTGCGGGCACCCTGCGGCAGAGCGTGCAGAAAGCGCTCAACTGCGGCGAGGCCTACCACCGAATGCTCCCGGCTGATCGCCAACGCAATCATCTACTACACCCTTCTTCTCTCGCGGGTATATGAGCAAAAACTGGCGGCAGGCGACCTGGAAGCTATCAAGATTCTCAAAGGCACCTCGCCCGTCGCCTGGCGCGATATCCATCTTATCGGCAACTTCGACTTCACGACCAGTTCGATGTCCGTCGACATCGAATCCCTGGCAGCGCGTTTTCAAAATAAAGACTTCTGGCGTCGCTCCATGACCGAAGGGGACGATGATGACAGCCCGCAAAGATGGAATCGGCTAATTTACCTTTTCGAGGCGTTGGACAAAAATAGCCAGCAACAGCCAACCTAGGCATTTGCACCGGAGACTTCAATCCTCCGGAAAATATGTTCCATGTTTATTTATACCAAAACGGCATTTTTCAATTGACTAGGCAAGAAAACGCCTCTTAAATAGAATAGATGATCAATAGTCATATTTTTCTGGAGGCAATCTCAAGCTTGCATATAAACCGTATGAGCGGTTGCGCTTGCTTCCAGTTTGCCAAATGGGTGGGTTTATGTTGAGCAAGATTTTGCTGCGGAAGCGAGACAGAATGATTTTGTTCCCCGTAATAGGGGCGCAGCTCATTGTCTCGACTAGTCTTTTTCTTATGCCGTTATTGATTGACACGCTCAAGGTTCACGCTGGACTTTCGGAGAAGGTTGCTGGACTCCTATTGAGCATGGAACTGGCAGTGTCGGCGCTCACTACTTTATGTCTGTCTGCGTGGCCCCGTAACCATTCAGCGCGGCGCTGGGCATTGTCCGGCGGCCTTCTTGCGATTGTGGGCACGGCGCTCACGCTGATCTCTCCTGTGCTTCCAGTGCTTTTTGCAACCCGCCTTCTGGCCGGAATTGGTGCGGGCGTTGTAGGTGCCGAGGCGATGAGCGTTCTGTCGCGCGGAGTCGATCGTGAACGACTGATTGCGATTTTGACGATCATCTCAATTATCGACGCCGCGTTTTGGCTTGCCGTGTTGCCCTACATGATCGACAGATTCGGATACAGGGCGCCCTATGTCTGCCTTCTGCTTATCTGCATATTTGGCACCTATCTGTTCATGCGCCTGCCTTCACTGTCCATCAGGAAGGACGTTACCGGCCAGGCATTGCACTCACCCTTCGCTATGTCCGCAGTGCTGGTCGTTGTGGCCGTCTTTCTGACGCAACTGGGGCAGGGCGCATTCTGGAGCATGGAAGAAACCTATGGAAGGAACGCTGGTTTCAATAGCCACACAATCGGCATCATACTTTCGGTTTCCACACTGATTTTGTTACTCGGGGCTATTGGGGCCGCCTGGGCCGGCAATCGGTTCGGACGTTTTACCTCGTTGCTTATTCTCCTCGCGGTCAATGCGCTCTCGATCCTTCTCGTAGGCACGATTGCGATTCATTGGGTATATGTCGCGACGAACGTTCTGCAGTCGCTCACGAACCTCTCTTCTGTGATCTACCAACTTGGTTTGTCGGCGAGTCTTGATCGCTTTGGACGAGTAGTCGCGGTAAGCACTTCCTTGGTAACACTTGGCAATGGAATTGGGCCTGCTCTGTCGGCGAGTCTCAGCCCAGTTTTTGGCATACCTTTTATCAGTGTATTTGTTCTCGCGTTAAACGGTGTGGCCTTGGCTCTATATTGTACAGTCAAGTTGCGCGGAGTGGGAGAGCCTCAACTGGAGAGTGTCTCGCAGACAGTTGAAAGCTGAGGCGAGCGAAATCATACCTATGTTACTACGCTACCGCCTGTTGGGGCGTGCGGGTTTTCGATGATGTTGGTGTGGTCAGTCGGTCGCCGAAACCTCCGCATCCCTAAGCCTCTACCCTTGGCTAACCTGCCTGCCCGTTACGATTAACTTAGGGTACACTCCTATATCATGCACTTCCTTCCGCGCGTCATTCTCATCCCCGGCGCCGCAAGCCGCAAGCACTCTCAAGCTTCGACAGATTTTGGCCGTGCGGCTTTTTCGACAATGTAAGTGATCAAGCTGATCGGCAGGAAGCGGACGAGGAAGGCCGTGAATTTGCCGCCGAAATAAGGAATGACAGTGCGCTGGCCACGCGCCAAGGCAGCCACGGCCAGCCGCACCACGTCTTCGGCGGGTTGCACTCCGCGCTTCTTGAACACATCTGCGCGCGCCACGTCGAAGAACTCGCTTTCCGTGGGGCCCGGGCAGAGGGCGGTGACTTTGACCCCGAAACTGGCCACCTCGGCGGCCAGTCCTAACGCAAAAAAGCGCTCGAAGGCTTTGGTGGCCGCATAGGTAGTGAGATAGGGCACGGGCTGAAAGCTAGCTGTCGAAGCCAGCATCAGCACCCAGCCCCGGCCCCGCTCCACCATGCGCGGAACGAAGAGCCGCGACAGGCGCACTACCGCCTCACAGTTCACACGCACCTGGTTCATCTCCTGCTCGACCGGGTTTGCGTAGAAGGCGCCATACTGCGCGAGGCCGGCGTTGTTGACCAGAATCTCGACCGCCAGGCCCGCGCCCTCGGTGGCGTCGTAGATATGTTGAGGTGCGGCCGGATCGTTCAGGTCTGCCACGACAATGCGGACCTCGGTCCCCTTGGCCGTGAGTTCCGCTGCCAAGGCATCAAGCCGCTCTTTGCGGCGCGCCGTGAGGATGAGTCGTGCTCCATACCCCGCCAGTTCCCGCGCCAATGCTGCGCCAATACCCGAGCTGGCCCCTGTTACCAGCGCCCACTTGCCGTTGAAATCCTGTGTGCTTGCCATTGCGGCCTCCTCATAACAGACATGCAACGTCACTTTCCTGGCGTCCAGTCTCTTTCTTCTGAGCTTGTCTGGCCAAAAAGGACATTGACAAAACTGACTGTTGCTCATATTATCATGTCACACCTGTGGTGCGGACTTCGTGTCGGCCCTGAGAATCAACAAAGAGTTTTTGCGGCATACACCGGGCCTATTCGTAGAATGCGGGCAAACGATGGGGACGCGCACGTAGCAGGAAAGCAGTTGCCTGCACCACAGGCTGCACAGTTTGCTGGCCTGTAAAGAAGACAAGATGTATGCAGTTTCAGCAGACTAGGTGTATCTGAGCTTGATGAAAGAGGCAGGAGAGGCAATGGTGGCCGCGCATTACAACCGATTTATCCTCGCCGTCGACCTGGGAACATCGGGCTGTAAGTGTGCGTTGGTAGGGCTTGACGGAGTTGTCCAGAAGTGGGCCTTTCGTCCTGTCACTCTGCACATCGTGGATCAGGTTGGCGCAGAACAGGCGCCTGAAGATTGGTGGAACGCATTTATCGGGTCAGCTCGGGAGCTTATAGGGACATTGCCGGATGTGGGTGGAGAAATCGCCGCCATATGTTGCTCCTGCCAGGGCGAATGCACGGTCCCCGTCGATCGGGCAGGTAGACCGCTGCATCGAGCTATGTCTTGGATCGATATGCGAGGCGCTGAAGTTATTCGCCGCAGAGCCGGAAACAGGATGTTTTCTGTGTCCGGTTATGACCCTGTTAAGTTATTGCACTGGATCAATCGCACCGGCGGCGCTCCAGCTCTTTCGGGGAAAGACCCTGCGGGTCACATGGCCTTTATCCAGGAAACATGGCCCGCAATCTACGATCGGACTTACAAATTTCTAAACACCCTTGACTATATGAACCTGCGCCTCACTGGCCGGTTCGTCGCCACGGTGGACTCCATCTTGACCTCATGGGTCACCGACAATCGCAATGCCGACAATATCCACTATGATCGAAAGCTGATTGCCCAATCGGGCATTGACCTGGAAAAGCTGCCGGAGATTGTACGCTGCACCGATGTGCTCGGTCCCCTGTGCTCGTCGGCTGCCGAAGAACTTGGCCTCTCACGGGAAACGCTGGTGGTGGCGGGCGCCGTTGATAATTCCGCAGCGGCGATCGGATCGGGGGCTGTTCGGGATGGCGAGGCTCACCTCTATATAGGCACGTCGTCCTGGATTGGAGCACATGTTCCCTTCAAGAAGACAAATGTGTTTGCGCAGATTGCATCTCTCCCTTGTGCCGTAAGTGGGCGCTATCTGGCGGTTGCTCTCCAATCATCCGCTGGCGCGAACCTTTCCTTCCTCTGCGACAAGATTCTTTTTCATCAGGATGAGTTCGGTACGGTGCGCCCTCCCGATGCCTATTCCATTTTGGACAAAATTGCAGCGTCCACTCCTCCTGGAGCTAGGGGCCTGCTTTATACGCCCTGGATTTTTGGGGAACGCAGTCCGGTAGATGACCCAAGTTTGCGGGCAGGTCTGCTGAATATGTCCTTACAGCATTCTCGCGAAGATATCATCCGTGCATTCCTGGAAGGAGTTGCTCTTAACACACGCTGGATGATTACGCCTTTCAATCGCTTTCTCGGCAAGCCGCTTGACCAAATTACCGTGGTTGGTGGAGGGGCGACCTCTGACGTTTGGTGCCAGATATTCGCAGACATACTCGGCATTCCCATTCGACAATTGGAGTCTCCCATCCAGGCAAACGCCGTGGGAGCAGCTCTCATCGGCTATGTGGGGACCGGAGCTATTTTTTACAGCGATATCCCAAATTTGATGCACATCCGTCATACCTATCTGCCTGATTCTGGAAAAAAGGCCGTCTACGACGAACTTTTCGAAACCTTCAAACTTGCATACCGGCGCCTGGCGCCTTTATATCGACGGTTGAATGTTCCTGGGAAAGGGCAATCATGAATTTCGATCAAGCGCGTCGTGAGGTCATTGCGACCTGCCTGGAACTGGCTGATAAGGGATATCTCGCGGGAACAGGAGGCAATGTCGCCTACCGGATCGACGATGAACATTTTGCGGTTACTCCCTCTGCAACCGACTATTATGCGATGGGCCCGGAAGATATCTGCGTGCTGCGCCTGAGCGATCTGGTGCGCGTCGCAGGGGATCGGCGGCCTTCCATCGAGCATAAGCTGCATGCCCACGTCCTGCGCATACGGCGGGACTGCCGCGCCAGTATTCACACTCACCAGCCAATTGCCAGCGCTTATACTCTGCTCGGGCACGCATTGGAGATACATGACCCGCGCCATCAAATTATTCTGGGGCGGAAAGCCGCCTTTGTGAGTTATGCCCCTTCGGGCACGAGCTGGCTTGCGTCGAAATTGCGCAAGTCGCTTCGGCCGGAGATTAATGCTTATCTTATGCGCAACCACGGCGTGGTTTGCTGCGGTCCGACACTTGGCGATACTGTAGCCAGAGTAGAAGCGCTGGAGTCGGCCTGCAGCATCTTCTTTCGCGATGCAATCAACAATCGGGCAATTTCGTGCGGCAAACCGTCTTTGTCCGAAGTCCTAACTTTGTTTGTCAATTCTGGAGATATGGAGTCTGTGCAATGAACACATCAGGTACTGCCTTGCCCTTGCATGAAAACAACGTATCGAAGCCTGCGTACGGCATCTCCGAATGGCCCGATACAGACGATATTTACGCGCGTCTCGCCGCGCTTGTTAAGCAACCGATACGTCCCATCCGTCCTGAGCACATGAATACGGTCCTTAAGTATTTCCAGGAAAAGTGCCAACGATCCCTGCGGCTTTCGCAACAAGCGGAGCGCGTCATTCCTGGCGGCATACAGCATAATCTTGCTTTCAATTATCCTTTTCCGCTGGCCATGGCCAGTGCCAGAGGCGCCTATTTCACCGATGTCGACGGCAACCGCTATATCGATTTTCTCAAGGCAGGAGGGCCGACCCTGCTGGGCTCCAACGACGAAACTGTCCGGCGGCAAATACATGAACTGCTGGACTCTTGCGGTCCGCTGACCGGCCTCTTACACGAGTATGAAGTGAAGCTGGCCGAGTTAGTTTGCGAAGCTATGCCTTCCATCGAGATGTTTCGGATGCTGGGCTCGGGAACGGAGGCAGTGATGGCGGCGCTGCGCCTGGCTCGCGCCTATACGGGCCGAAAATGGGTGATCAAGATCGGCGGCGCGTATCACGGCTGGAGCGACCAGATGGTGTATGGTATGCGCATTCCCGGCACCGGCCGTAGAGAGGCCGTCGGCATACCTCGCGGATCAACAGCCTATATCCAGGAACGGTTTCCCAACGATCTGGGCACTTTGCGGCGGACTCTGTGGTTGAATCGATTGAGGGGCGGAACCGCCGCCATTATCGTCGAGCCAGTGGGGCCGGAAAGCGGCACCCGTCCCGTCCAGCGGGACTATAACAGCGGACTGCGGAAGCTTTGCGACGAGTTTAACACGCTGCTGATTTTCGACGAAGTAGTTTCAGGATTTCGCGTTGGCATGGGCGGCGCGCAGGGCTATTTCAAAGTTAAGCCGGACATTACTGTGCTGGGAAAATGCCTGACCGGAGGTTACCCGATGGCTGGCGGTATCGGGGGAAGACGCGATGTGATGATGCTGCTGGTTGGCGGCATCGGGACCACCTCGAAACGTGCCTTTGTGGGGGGCACCCTTTCGGCCAATCCACTCTCCTGTGCAGCGGGCTATTTTGCCATTCAGGAGATGCGGCGCACGGATGCCGCCGTGAAGGCAGGGCGTGCGGGAGATCGGTTGCGGAAGGGGCTCGACGAAATCATTCGCCGTCTGGGATTGCCGTATGTCACCTACAACATGGGTGCGATCGTCCACCTGCAAACCTCGGGCGTCATGCTCATGAGTATGCGCAATCCACTCAAGGTACTGAGAGAATCCGGCCCCCGCAAACACATGATGGAAGAAATGGGAGCGGCTTTCAGCGCACATGGAATCATTACTCTCGCGGGCAGCCGCATCTATACCGGGCTTGCCGATACCGATGCGGTGATCGACGATGCGCTGAATCGCTTCGAGGACGTGCTGAAACTCGTTTAATTCGGGGGGGACCGTGCAGCGGATGCAGTTTGAAACGCAATTGCTGGAAGGATGCCGGCGTCTTGCCGGTAAGGGATTTTTCAACACCCCAGGGGACAGTTTTTCCATGCGGATTCCCGGAAGCACGGAAATGATTCTAACTTCCGGGCACGAAGATTGGCGGCAGATTGGAATCGCCGATCTCCATACGGTCTCCCTTCTCTGCAAAGAGGGCTTGGACGGACTGCATGCATCGATTTACCAGGAGCGTGCCGATGCCGGTGCAGTGGCGATTTCGAGTCCCAAGGGGGCGCGCCTACTTGCCAGGTTTGGCGGCCTGTTGCCGCCAATCTTTGACGAGCAGGTGAGGCATATCGGTTCATCCATTGGACCGCTGCAGGACGAGGAGAATGCGCACGAGGACGTGGTCAGGAAGACATTCAGACGAGGGGCCAATGCCGCATTGCTCGGCGAGCGGCTGTTATGTCTGGGAATGACCTGCGAACGCGTTCTTTTGAATACCGAGCTTTATGAGAAATGCGCACAAGCATACGTCATAGCCAAAGCATCCGGCAGCCGGATAGGGGTCATACCGGTATGGGTTCGACTGATCGCAAACCGCCGCCTATTGAGAGACGAACGCCGCGCCGCCGCAAGTTATCGCAATGGTTGTATCCCTGAAGGCATAAATGCATATTGAGTTGGGCCGCAAACGCAGCGCTAAAATTCACGAAAGTGAATAGGCCGTTGAGAAATGCATAAGGCGAAGGCTCAGGCGGCTAAATTGTACTGTTGGTACAGATAGCCGAGAGAGCGATAAACCCAGGGACCGGTTCGAGCAAGGAGGATAGAAAGATGCTCACGACAATGGCAGGGAACGCGTATGACGTTGCCCTGGAAAATTTTGACTCGGCAGTAGACACAATGGGTCTCGACAACAATATTCGAGAGATGATCAAATATCCCGAACGTGTTCTGACAGTGACTGTGCCGGTGCGCATGGACGACGGGCGCATTCACCGCTTTGAGGGCTACCGCGTACAGCACAGCATGGTGCGCGGACCGGCAAAGGGCGGCATCCGGTTCCACCCACAGGTCACACTGGATGAGGTGAAGGCGCTGGCGACCTGGATGACGTGGAAGTGCGCGGTGGTGAATATTCCGTTTGGTGGCGCCAAGGGCGGAATTACCTGTGACCCGAAACATATGTCTCCCGGCGAACTGGAGCGGATGACGCGCCGCTACACGAGCGCGATTCTTCCGTTGATTGGGCCGGAGAGAGACATACCGGCGCCGGATGTGTACACGAACTCGCAGACCATGGCGTGGATTATGGACACGTACAGCATGACCAAGGGATATCCGGTTCCAGGCGTGGTGACCGGGAAACCGATCAGCCTGGGCGGATCGCTGGGGCGCAACGAAGCAACCGGGCGCGGCGTGTTCTACACAATCCAGAGTTCGTGCGACCATCTGCGGCTGCCCTTGAAGGGCGCGACGGTAGTGGTGCAGGGCTTTGGGAATGCCGGTTCGGTTGCAGCGCAATTGCTGCACGAAGCGGGTGCAAAAGTAATCGCCGCGAGTGATTCAACTGGCTGCGTTTACAACAAAGACGGATTGGACATCCCCGAACTGATTCACATGAAGGCCTGCTGTGGGCACGTAAAAGGTTTTCCGGAAAGCGAGGCGATTACTCCCAGTGAGTTGCTGGCATTGGAGTGCGACATTTTGGTGCCAGCGGCGCTGGAGAACGCGGTCCATGTGGAAAATGCATCCTGTGTGCGCGCCAAAATTGTCGCCGAAGCGGCAAACGGACCTCTTACGCCGGCGGCAGACAGGATTCTGGAGAGCAAAGGAGTGTTTGTGATTCCGGATATTCTATGTAATGCCGGCGGAGTAACAGTCTCATATTTTGAGTGGGTGCAGGATGAGCAGCACCTGTTTTGGGAGACGCAGGATGTCTACAATCACCTGGAACACGTGATGAAGACAGCTTTCCGGGATGTGCTCAAGATACATCTGGAACGGAAGGTCTCGACGCGCATTGCCGCAAACATGCTCGGCATTGGGCGCGTGGCGGAGGCTGTACTGCTCCGCGGCATCTATCCATAAATGGTAATGAAGTCAAAGGCCGGGGCGGCGCCCGGAGTGGCGCGCTGTTGTTGCAATCGCGCGTTACCTCGGCGGGTCAGCCATGGTGCTTGCTGTCCGCAGGCTGCCGAGACCTTTTCGCCTTGATTGTCCCTTCTTCTGGGGTGGCGTAAGCGCCGAGAAAAAGTCCACTTTAAAATATGTGGACTCTTCACATTGCTACGGACCGTTGATCACCACCCGGTCAAAACAGTGGTATACAAAGAGAAGCAAGCTGCCAAACAGCCTTGTGAATGTCTCCACCGGTCGCCCTCCTCTGGTCTCGTCTAGACAACAAGATCATCGGACAGACGACCGGTAGGGCAAATTTTAAATATGTTTGGCTAGAATTCAACCTTCATGGATACCTGTCCGGTACGACTCCCTCCAAAATCGGACCCGCGGGCAGAAGTAATTTTCCCGAAACTCTGACTCGTGATATCGAGAATTGGATCGTTGAGATTGGTATGGTTCAGCACATTGGTAAATGTACCTTCTGCGCGTAAGTGAAGGTTATCGGTAATTGCGAATCGCTTATTAATCCCGAGCGACAAATTAACCGTTCCGGGCCCGACAATCTTGCCCACACTCTCATTTCCGAATCTCCCGATAGGATTGGAGGTGACTCCAACGCTGCAGGCATTGCCCGCATAGGAAGCTGATGTATATCCTGAATTGCTGGGGCATGCAAAGGCGGACTTATTAACCCACTGGTTCCTGTTCTGATGGTCGGGCTTGATCTTTCCTATGACATCCGGATGTTGAACGCGTCCATACAGTGAACCGGAACCCGTTCCCGAAGGATCAGCGTCTGAAGCCGGAATGTATGCAGTAATATAAGGACCGGTCTGCAGAAGGAATATGCCGCTGAGCTGCCAGCCGCCAACCAGTGTGTTCTCGAGAGGATGCATATTCGTGCCGAATTTGCGGCCGGTCCCGAATGGAAGCTCGTATACGCCTGTGCTGATCCAGCGCTGATGACGGGTTCCATAGATGTTTCCGTAATCGAGGGAACGATCGTACCGGTAAGTCGATACTCCTGAATTGCTCAGGCTTCCGCTGCTCCCGGTGTCCAATGCGAAACTTGTAGAATCAGGCCCCTGATTGTCCGCGAGATTCTTGGCCCAGGTGTAAGTCGACTGGAATGTCAGGCCATGCTGAAAGCGGTGATTGGCTTCCAATTGAAGAGCGTGATACGACGCCTGCGCACCCGTAAGGCTATCACTGATCTCGCCCCAGTTGGGAAATGGGCGGTCTGTCAGAGGGCGCGATGCGGCCACTGTCGTACTTGAATACGACATATCGTTTTCATTGGGAGCCCATACCAGATCGTTTGTCCTCATCCCAATGTAAGAGATGCGAACGCCGGTATCTCCCAGGAACTCGTGGTCGATAGAGAGATTCCATTGCATGGAGTAAGGATCCTTCCAGTCAATTTTGTTCGCTGAGTCGAAGCTTGCGGTGCCGTATTCTTGTGCCGATGATACAGATGTCTCCGGCCAGGTATACGCAGGCGGATAGTTGTAGGAATTGAAATAGTCAAGTCTAGCGGCTTGCAGCGTATTTGTCATAAGAAAGTAAATGCTGCCGGTCAGAGTTGTGTTATAAACGCCAAACCCTGCGCGCACAGCTGTTTTATCGTTATTGAAGGGAAGCCATGCAAGGCCGATGCGCGGCAGAAATCGGTCTTTTTGCGTTTTGCGAAGACTATTGGGAAGGCCGGCCTGGCTATTCGAAAGCACAGGCGTACAGGCAGCGTAGGCCGTAGAAGCGGGCCCGTAGCCGCAGGCGTCGAAATTGGCTAGATAAGAGGCATCCAACTTGCTCGCATTACCGTCCGGATAGATCACGGCTCCGGTCGTCGCAACGCTGGGATCGAAGTTTCCGATATCTCCTTGCGTGTCGTGAAAGGCCGGGTGATATTCATAACGCAGGCCGTATGAAAGTGTAAGATTTGGTCTTATTCTCCACTGGTCTTGTCCGAAGAATGCATAATATGTGGACACTCCTTGATTCTGCGAGACGAGCGTATAGTACTCGGTTTCATACGGTGCCCCTGCCAGATAATCGGCGAACTGGTAGGCTAGGCTCGGGACGCCGGCAGTTTGCGGATAGGTGTCGAAGGCACTGGTATACAGGCCGGCAAATGCAAACCCTTCCACATTCGTGATATCAGGGCTTCCAAGTGTAGATGTGGATTTCATGGAGCGGATGTCTCCGCCATATTTCATGGTGTGACGGCCCTTGATCCAGATCAAATTCTCATTGTATTGAATGAGGTGGCTCCCGGTAGTTGAATTTACATTGCCGGCATACAGCGATGTAAGGCTGGCAGGAAAATCGATAACTGTCATTCCGTCGGCGGAATAACCTGATCCGACCGGATCGAAGCCCGCGGCATCTGTGTATGATTTTCCGTCCAGCACGTTGCGCATGCCATTTCTCTCGGACGTGAACCCGAAACGGAATTCGTTGAGCAGGTTCGGGGTAAAATTGTACAGTAGCGAACTGGCTAAAATTCGGTAATTGTCAAAATCTGTAACCGAAGTAACATTCAAATCCTGGGGGGCAAGCTGTGTAACATTCTTATAAGTGTAGCGGCCAAACGCCTGCAACTTCTGGTTGAAATGGTGGTCGATGCGGGCGTCGAACTGATTCGAGTTGTACTTGGAGTCACGGTTTTCGCTGTAGTTGTAACCGTCTCCATTTTCGGCTTCCTCAAGCGTCGCGTAGGGCGCTGCAGCCGGGTAATTCTGCGTTGGGAAAAAGCTCAGAAACGGCTTCGCGGAGGGGTTGATGGAGGTTATAATATTACCCGCATAAGGGCTCCCGGTAGCGGGATCAATGAGCGGATCGGAAGTAAATTCCTGGCTGAAATCGCCACTTTGCATCAAGGCCGTAGGAACCAGGTCATGAATGGGCGACTGTTTGGGAAATTGAAAGCCTTCATAGGTAGAAAAGAAGAAGGTTCTGTTGCGGCCATTGTAGAGATGCGGTATGGTCGCTGGACCTCCGACACTGATGCCAAAGTCGTTGCCAATCTTCTTGGGTTTGACTGTCTGGCCGAACGGCGTCGCATCGAGGACTCGATTTTGGAAGTGCCAAAAACCCGCTCCATGGTACTGATTCGCTCCGCTCTTGGTAATGGTCGTGATCTCTCCAACTTGGCCGAATTCCGCATTGTTGCTTACTCCATCCACGCGAATCTCTGCAATGGACTCCGCGGAAGGAAACGCATCGGAGAGTGGTGAGTTGTACCTGACATTTTGCGTAGAAATACCATCGACGGAAACTTCCGTCTGGAAGGGCTGTCCACCTTGCACGGAAAAGCTTGAGCCTGAAGTTCCATTGGCAGTCGGCGAGGCGGTGCCGGACGCCGTGTCCGATTGCACTCCCGGAAGAGTCTGTAAAGCATTCAGTGGACTGGTGCCACCGGTGCCATAATAATTTACCGGAAGATTCGATACATCCTGCGTATTGAGGGATGCCGAAACCGACGAGGTTTCTGTCTCGATCGCTCCTGACGTATCGGCATTAACGGTCACCTCTTGCCGTGCTACACCGATTGAAAGAATCACATCCACGCGGAGCTGCTGACGGGCAGTGAGTTGAATCCCTTCAATCAACTGGCTCTCAAAACCCTCCTTGGTCACTTGCACCTTGTATGCTCCCGGGATTAGTTCCGGAGCCTGGTAATTGCCACTGGCATCCGTTCGATAGGATGAAGAGATTCCTTTATCGACGTTGATGACGACTACCTCTGCTTTGGGGATCAGCGCGCCAGTTGCGTCCTTGACCGTACCAAGGATGGTGGATTGTGTGGATTGCGCCAGCAGCAGCGGCGCGGCTAAGCCGAAAAGCATAACAAAGGAAGGAACAAAGCGATGGCGGATATGAATTTGCATGATTTTCCTCCAAAAGAGAAACAGAAGCAGGTTTATGCAATGAACAGTCAGATTCGGCTGCTTTCATGATTGGCACTCAGATAGAGAATTCAGGCATCTAAGGCAAATGTAGAGCCATTCGTATAAGGACCCCATCAAGATTCCAACTAAATGTGAGCAAACGATGTGTTTATACTGACGGCGAATCTCTAAAAAACGGGGCGGCTGGATTTATTTTTCGCTTCCCCGCGCCGGCCAACTCGAGCTCAGGCTACGAGGCAGATGCGTTTTTCGGACCCGCTTTCATGCCTAGATACCAGCGTCTGAAAGCGTTTCGCAGATCGCCGTTCATCACTTGCGCGCGGACCTGTAACAGCAGGTAGACGCCTCACTCGGTCCAGTGCCTTTGTTGTTGCTTGACCATTCGCCGACTGACAAGTTGGTTTACTGCCGACTCGGCAAAAGCGGAGTTAGTACTGCAGTTGTACCTAAGTGGTAGGAAGCAAGGAGCCTCGTTTCCGGTAGTGGCAGAGACTGGCGAGAAATTGGTGCCGTCTTCGCCAATCAGACCAGTGCAGAAAGATGTTCCAGACTATGCCAGCCGCGCCACAGCCACAGCCACAGCCACAGGGCGAGCAGATGCCGAATTTCGGGTACGCTGAGGGAGACCTTGTTGGCAGAAGTTTTTTCTCTCTGGCGCGCAGCAGCACCAGAACGGCCAGAGCCAGCATGGAAAGGATGATGTGCCGATACCAGCCCTGCCAGTGCCGGACTTCATAGTGGTCCGAACCGCACTCGCCTTTCCCCATCTGGAAAGCAATTTCGACAGCCCAGTGCCGTCCCGCAACGGCCACCAGGGTCTTCAGAGCGCTTTTCTTCTTGGGGGCATAAGTGAAATAAAAAGAGTACTCGGGCTTTGCGTCCAGACTGCGCCGCACCAGCAAAGTATGCTCCCAGCCCTCCTGCTCAGCCCCGCGCGCCAAGGCCCAATCGTAGAGTCTCTCTCCCTTGGCTCCCTGACCGGCCGGAAGACGCTTCCAGGCCCGCTTGGGAATCTCATCGACACGGTGCTGGCGCATATCCTGCTGCCACAAGCGCTGATCCGACGCTACTGCCAGCACATAGGGTTGATGCCGTTCTTCCAGCCAGCGGCGTAGTTTGCCGTCACGGCCATAGACCTCATCCCCGGCATCCAGCCACTGGACAGTCCTGCTGCGAAAGCCCGTTCCAGCATCCGCCTGCCCAACATCGGCTTGGTCACGAATGGACCTGTTAGGGTATAGACGAAGAGGGCCAAGGGAGACACTCCTGATCTCGAATTGCTGAGATTGTACCGTGAAACGGCGGTACAAAAGGAGTACAAATCATCCGATGGCTGTTTAAATATATGAAACTAAATGAGAAATTCTGGTTGCGGGGGCTGGATTTAAACTAGCGCACTTTGGCTCGACGAGA
>Ga0255356_1001042_pt1 | contig 18020 bp, 15 predicted proteins | sample HBST100metaG_FD_189944 | JGI IMG/M metagenome (GOLD analysis project Ga0255356, IMG submission 189944) | Peat soil microbial communities from Stordalen Mire, Sweden - H.B.S.T100 | ecosystem: Environmental > Terrestrial > Soil > Wetlands > Peat | place: Sweden: Norrbotten County, Stordalen Mire...
TACTCCGGCTGGTTCAGTCCATCCCATCACCCCAAGCCGAACCGTTTAAGCGTTGGCTTGCTAAGGTCGGCCACGAACGCTTGCAGGAGATGGCCGATCCCGCCTTGGCGCTGGAACGGACCAGGGAGAACTGGCGCAAACTGGGCCGCAGCGAGAAGTGGATTACCCAGCGTATGACCGGACAGGAGACGCGCAACAAGCTGACCGACTACTGGGCAGCGCATAAGGTCAAGCAAGGGCAGGAATTCGCAATCCTTACCAACGTCATTCACGAGGAATGGTCCGGCATCTCGGTCAAGGCGCATAAAGACCTCAAAGGGCTTGAAAGCCAGAATCTGCGCGACCACATGAGCGAGGCAGAACTGATCTTCACCGCTCTGGCCGAGCTTTCAACGCGCCAAATCGCGGAGACGACTAAGGCAGTGGGTTTGCCTGCCAACAAAAAGGCAGCCAAAACAGGTGGAAACATCTCCAAACGCGCTCGGCTTGAATTAGAAAGTAAGACTGGGCGGAAGGTTGTTACCGGAGAGAACTACCTTCCACCGTCGAAATCGAAGAACAGGCTCAAGCCTTGAAATTGAGTCTCAGAAAAGCGAGTCTGAAATCTGCGCAGCGCTGATCGATCCACGCTTCCTGTGTGGATGACCTGTTGCTCCTTGTCGCCCTCGCCACACAGTGCTCTTTGTGTGAGTTGCTTCAACCAAGCACAAGTCGGTCATTCTTCGTTAGCGCCAAAGGCTGAATCCAGAACGTGGCTTCTGGTTGCGTCAATCCTTGCATTCGTATCCGAAGCAGCAACCTTTTCTCGGATGACCTCTTCCAGAGAACAGCATGATTCCACGCTTCAATCGGCAATCCAGGTCGCCCGCGAGAATGAAAGCCGCTGGCTGGAGATGCAGGCCAAATTTTCGTCCGACAGTGACGCGATGGAGCAGTGGGCCAGTACGGCTAAACTTCGACGGCTCGAAGTGGAACGGCTTGAGACAGCTCTAGCCGAGGCTGAAAAAGAGTTGGCTCTCAGATTCAACACATGTTCTCATGGCAAATGTATGCTTCGAGGGTTGAGGTGGCTCGTCATGAAGATGACTCTCGACCCTCTCCTCGCTGCCGAAACGAAAGCAATGGTTGCCCTTGCCTTTCGCAACGGCCCCATTGAAGCCTTGCACGCGGGGAAACCGTGCGTGGTTTGCAGTGGCAATCCGGCAGTATCCCACATTTCCGACGAGGAGATGAAGGTCATCATGAAGTCTGCGGTAGATACGCTCTACCGTCTTCTGTGGCAGCGTGAGAACGATCCAAAAGCTTACTTGGAAAAACTTGTGCTGGGGGAGCGATACACCATGCGCTGGGATGATCCAGAACTCAAGGAGTCCCAAAGAAGGGGATTCCCTCCTGAAACTCACAATCCATGAGGAGGATTTTCAATGTTCAAAGAACTTCTACCAGTCCTACGCGACCGAGCGGTGTTGCTCACGGTCACGCTTGTCGATGCAGATCAGATCCGGGTGAACATTGTGCCGAAGAAGCTCAAAGACGGCGACAATGACGCTCTTACCACACCATTGAGTGTGACCGGGACGGCTGACGAACTGGACGCAGAACTCGCAGTCACCCTGGTCAGCTTTGTGGCGTCGCATCTTGAGATGAAGAATGCTCTCGAAAAGGCGAAGGGTGAGATGAATGCAGCGGCAAAGACGGCGCAGGCCGAGGCGCGTTCCAAAGCGAAGATGGTGGTGAACAGGACACCTGCCAAGGGCGAAATCTCTCCTGCGACGGCTCTTGCGCAGTCTGCTGAACCGGTAAGGCCGGCTCCGTCGAAGCCTGCGTCCCTCTTCGACCCTCCAGCTTTGTTCAGTTCGGTACCAGTTGAAGACGATTCCATCGGAGTCGAAGAATATACCAGCGATCCGGATGATAGCGAAGAGTTGGGCGATGCCGCCTGACACAATCGTTCGATTTGCCGCTGTAGGGTGTATACCTGTACCTCAATTCTGTTACTTAGGGCCAAACTCGGTATTACACTCACTGGTAGGAGTAATACATGAGGATTACCAGCAAAGGACAGGTCACGATTCCGCAGCAGGTCCGCCTTTGCCTGGGGCTTCTTCCGCATACCGAAGTCGAGTTCGAACTGGCCGACGATCACGCCATCATTCGCAACGTCCATCGAAACAAGGGCTTGGGGGCAAGAGGGCAAAGCGTCCTCAGTGCCTTGAGCAACGCTGCCGATGCCCGGATGTCCACTGACGAAATCATGGTGATGACGCGCGGTGGCAGCCGGGGCGGAAGGAAGACAAAGTGAGGCCGGTTTTGGCCAACCTCGCTGCGCGGTTTGCGAATTTGAACGGCGTTCTCCTTGACAGCAATATCCTGCTGGACATCGCGACAAAAGACCCGAAGTAGGCGGCATGGTCCCGTCAGGGTCTTGCCGAATGTGCCGAACGCACAGCGCTCGTGATCAATCCCATCATCTACGCAGAGGTATCGGTCGGGTTTCAGACTATAGAAGCCTTGAACGCCGCGCTTCCCAGTCTCATTATGAAAGAGCGCAACTTCCTTGGGAGGCTGGATTTCTGGCGGGCAAATGCTTCCTCGATTACCGCAAAGGAGGCGGCGCGCGCGCAACACCTTTGCCGGATTTCTATATAGGCGCACACGCCGACATTGAACGGCTAGCTCTGCTCACGCGCGACAACGCCCTCCACCGAACCTACTTTCCCAAAGTTGAGGTTCTCGCTCCTGCAAAGATCCCGGTATAGCGCAGGTGCAAGGTTCTCAGCACCAGGTCTAACGCAAAGCCTGCCGTGTCAGACGCTCCCAATTGTTGTGAGCAAACAGCCCCCTCTCTTCAGGCGAGAGCGATATCCATCAGGCTTGCGCCTCCTGGATGGCGCTCGACTACGACAAGGAACGATGCAAGATCTTCCGGTATGCGTTTGGATACAGGTCGCACCTTTTTACTGCGCGAAGATGTTCTACGAGCAGTATGTCCCACTATCACGCAACTGTGCCGAGTCAGATCAATGACGCCCTCACCACGCCGCTCAGCGTGACCAGCACTTCCGAGGACCTCGACACCGAGTTGTCCTCGAAGATCAACGCTTCGTCGGCTCCATCTGCAAATGAAGGACACGCTGGAGAAGGCCAAGGCTGAGATGGATACGGCTTCCAAAGCTGCCCAGGCCGAAGCGCGCGTCAAGTCGTAGGTTTAAGCCCAAACCGCCGGATTTTATCCAGACCGCATTGACTATCACCCGATGCCATCGTTTGCGGGACATTGATGAAGTGACGGCAAAAGTGAAACGTTTGTGGCTCCCTTCTGCTCACTGCTGAGCTGTGACGCAAACGGCCGTTCATGTGACACCTCGTTGGGCGGAGCATCAGGAGCAGCCGAGGCGAGAATATTTTAATCCACACGAACAAAACAGGCGTATAAAGAGGACGCAGTATCGGGCCGCGTAGCACCGGGTGATTTAGGACCGGGCTACATGGGCTAAGAAGGAGCCTCTCGGAAGCGGGAGGCGCCTTCTTCTGTCCTGTGGTGGGCGGCGGCTTACGCCCCCCAGGACGCTGGAAAAGGAACCTCGGTTTCCGCGCAAATCTGCACGGTTGCTCTGCTTCCTTCAAGCATAGCAAGAAAATCAGAAGACAGAGGTATAGGCATGGTGCGGCATGAATGGCAGGATGTACGTCGGAGTTCGGCGCCAACCCCTAACGAGCGCCGTGCGCAACTCGAACAGTTGGTCCACATGGACCGGATATGCGCTGGCTTGAAACCTACACCCAAGCTCAGCGCCCTTTCCGACCGTTACCTGGCAGGAGAAATCAGTCACGATGAATACATCGAGACGATTCGAGGTTTTCGCCGTTGGTGACGGTTCGGTTATTTTCAGGAGCCAAATCAATTCCGCCGGTCTGGGCTTGGAGCCCCAAAATCCGAACGCCAACTCCAACTGTGCTAGATGTGCCACCACTTGTCCGGACCAGGGCCAACATCTCGCACCCTCTCGACATGAATCGCCGCTTCCGGATTCGCTGCCTTCGCCCAGGCAATTGCTTCCGCCTGCGTATCCGCCACCGCGCTGGCGCGCTCGGCGTTCGGCTTTAAGACGCGATACTGCCCATTTTTCCCACGCTCGATAAAGTATTTATCTGCCATGGCTCTCTCCCGCAACACTCAATTGGGCTAACTCTTCCCGCCAACAGCGTACACCCTCCACTCATCCACTCCGACCAATTGATTCGTAGTCAATCGCTCGATCCGACCAAGTGCTCAAGGATTGCCCTTATTGGCTTTGCCAGAAGCTACATTGCACCTGCGACGGCCGTGACTTTTGCCCCACAGAAGTCTTTGAAAAGAACGAATGGCGGTCCTGGGTCAAAACTTACCCTTTGTGTCTCAAAGCCAGCATAGGTTAAGCAGGGGAAGAGCGTGCGAGCGTCACGTGCAACACTTACCTGAGCAAAAGCGACCATCTTAGATGTTCGTCACACTGACAGAATATCTCTCAATATGTAGTTCCACGTTGGAGAAGCCGTAGGCATATATGGTGGTCAGAACGCAAAGCACGGGCCGTCGTGTGACCGGACTAAGTGTTGGCGCAAATAACGTCCGGCGCTATTTTCCCAAGAACATATTGATCATCGAGTTGTATCTGGACTATTTGCAGATTCAATGTGGATTGGAGCCTTCTTTTTGGCAAGATCAGCCGGAAATACGCGATCCCAGACTGTGTGTCTGGCTGGAATTCAAATATCCCACCAGAAAGCCGGATCAAACTTTCCCTGTCCTTTTGGCAATGATTCCAGCAGGGAAGAATTCCTTTCGGGTGCAACCAATGTCTTCGGGGAAGCACGCTATAGTCACGCATATTGCAGTGGCCGCAGCTTGAGCGCTAACCAGCTGTCGAGCTGTACTCAACTTGGGTCTGGCTCAACTTTGGTGCTGGTGTCGCTCGGCACCTAAAGCGCTGCGCGACAATGGTCCAGTCCGCCTCTGTTTGCATCACGCCTGCGACTTTCATACCATTCAGCGGGGAAAACAACTCCCCAAAGGACGAGTTTTTAGCCATTTTCTCTCAAAGATTACTTATAGTCGGCGGGTTGCACCAAAGTTGAGCCAGACCCAAGTTCAGTGCAACGTCTACAGGTTCTGCGCAGTATGTAAGTTATTGAAACAACACATTATTATACAAACAGGTTGAGTACAGATCGACAACAGTTCGACAGCTAGCTTTGGATCGGTATCGGCTGCTTCAGCCGCACCTGGTGCAAAGCTGACGGCGCAGTCAACGTGCGCCTTATTGCTCAGAGCGCGAACTCATTACCGATTACTGTATGGATAGCGGCCGCTCAAGATGGCATGACAAACCACAGTGCTGGGCCCAGGGAGAGAGCAATGGGAGAGTCAATCAAAGTCGCTCCGATGAATGGCGGGAACAGTAGCGCGGGGAAGCGGGAAAGTGTGGCGGATATTCTTGAGAGTCACCTCGACGATGTGATTCAGGAATGGCTCGCCCGTGTCAAAAAAGAGTCCGATCTTGAGAGTATCCCTCTGAATTTCCAGGAACGAACCGGCCATCTGCCGCAGCTTCTGCACGACGTGATCAAGCGATTGCGTTTGGACGACGGAACCAAGGCTCCGATTTCGGAAGCGGCGGCCCACCATGGAGATTTGCGCAGCAAGCAAGGCTACACGGTGGCCATGGCAGTAGAGGAATCCCGGCTGCTCCAGGTCAGCATCTTCTCCACGCTGCACCGAAGCCAGAAGCATCTGCAATTCGACGAGGTACTTCCCGCCGTCGTGACAATTGCCGACGAGGTCGATGCGCAATTGAAACAGCAAATGCTGCGTTTCATGGCTGCGGATGAGGCAAAAACCATCAAGGCAGCCAGCGCAGCGTAGGCTGCCTTCGTGGATTAGGCCAGATGACAATACCAGAGCGCATACCTCACGGCACAGCGCATCAGAAAAGCGACCCCAAGCGTGTCCTGCTCATTGCGGCAGACGCAGTCGAGACCGCGAGAGTACTCGACGATCTGGATTCCATAGCAGGAGAGCGGATCCCAAAAGAGCGGGTTAGCGATCTTCCCGGTGGAGTCGAGCGATTGGTGGACGGAAGTGTTGGAGCGGCAGTGGTTGACTTGAACCTGCCTGGAAGCCAGAGCGCCGAGTCGTTGAACAGCGTTGTTCAGGCCGCACCCGATGCTCCGGTTTTGATCTGGAGTGAATGCGGTATGGAGGAAGCGCCCAGGCAGGAGGTCCAGCGCGGTGCGGACGACTACCGGGTCAAGGAGCGAGCCGATGGCTATCGCTTGAGGCGCACCATGCGGACCATAATGGACCGCCGTGCGGCGAGGGATGTGGCGTTGGAGAACAAGATTTCCTCCGCTACTCTCAATTCGATTGGGGCGGGCGTACTGCGGACGGATCCGCACGGCAAGATTACCTACCTGAATCGAATCGCGGAAAGAATGACAGGATGGCTTCGAGACGAGGCAATGGGTCGCCCGGTTGCGGACGTTCTCCGACTCATCGATAGCACCACTGGCGCGGCCGTCGACAACGCGGTGGCAACTGTCTTGGAGGGAGATAACACCTCGCTGGCCATGATTTGCAGCATAGACTGCACTTTGATTCGGCGAGATGGAGCCAAACTCGGAATCGAAAACAGAGTGACGATTATCGATGACGAGGAGGGCAAAGTGCTTGGAGTCGTGGTGGCGTTCCGCGATGTAAGCGAGGCCCGGGCCGCTTCGGTCGAAATGTCGCGCATGGCGCAACACGATGTGTTGACGCATCTGCCAAACCGAGCTCTGTTTAACGACCGCTTGAAGCAATCGATCCTATTAGCGGAGCGCAAGGGAAAGCAACTTGCGGTTCTGTTTGTCGATCTGGACCAGTTCAAGAGAGTCAACGACTCGCTGGGCCATGCGATGGGAGACAAGTTGCTGCGATCGGTTGCTGGGCGCTTGGTGGCTTGTGTACGGCGGGCGGACACCGTGTGCCGGTTGGGCGGAGATGAGTTCGTCGTACTTCTCGCCGAAGTTTCTTCTCGGGAAGCCGCAGCCGCGATCGCGCGCAAGATTCTGAGAGCAGTCGCGGCCCCGCATGTTATCGACAATAAAAGCCTCGATCTCAGTGTCAGTATCGGCGGGAGCATCTACCCAGGCGACGGGCAGGACGCGGAAACCCTCTTGGGTCAGGCGGATGCTGCGATGTACGAAGCCAAAGGGCATGGCCGGAGTCGGTACCAGTTCTGCCGAAGCGAGATGCGCGAACAACTCGCAAAGCGACTGTTACTGGAAGCAGACCTGCGCTATGCGCTCGGCCGAAATGAGTTTGCGCTGCTCTATCAACCCAAGATCAATCTTCAGACCGGGCAGATTACGGGAATGGAAGCACTGATCCGCTGGATACACCCAGTGCGGGGAATGATCTCTCCGGCTGATTTCATCCATGTAGCGGAAGAGTGCGGCCTGATTGAGCCGATTGGACAATGGGTGCTCCTGGAAGCATGCAGGCAATCAAGGAAGTGGAGCGATGCGGGGTTGGGGACTATCCCGGTCGCTGTGAACGTCTCCGCTGCCGAATTCCTGGCAAAGGATTTTCTGTCTGGGGTACGGGCCGCGTTGATCGCCACCGGAGTGGAGCCTGTGAATTTGGAACTGGAACTGACAGAGAGCGTGTTGATGCAGGACGCGGAGGCCGCCATCGTCACGCTCCATGCCCTAAAGGCAATGGGCGTTCGGCTGGCCATTGATGACTTCGGCACCGGCTATTCCAGCTTTACCTACCTGCGGCGCTTTCCGATGGACACGATCAAAGTGGATGGCTCGTTTGTGCAGGAGATCTCGACTGAACCTGAAGATGAAACGATCATCAGTGCCATGATCGACATCGGAAAGAAACTTCGCCGACGCATCGTTGCAGAGGGAGTGGAAACTCTTTCGCAGCTCGACTTCCTTCAGCGCCATGCGTGCAGCGAGGGGCAGGGATATTACTTCAGCCGTCCGCTCGTAGCCGAGCAGGCCGGTAATGTCTTTAAGACTGGATTACGTCCAGGGCTGGTCCAATAGGCGGCCATAGCTCCACATAAGGGATCTACGCCGAAACCGCCGGTCTTTCCCTCAAGGGAAGCTTTCGGTTTTCAATGCTTGGAATGGATAAATCTGTCCCCGTCTTGCCCTTATTTGATTGAGGTCCCTCTTCAGATATTTCCGTTTCTAAACCGAATTATGGAAAGCTTGAACGCGGAACTAGTGGAAACAGGCCTCCCGGAATATTCAGCGGTTTGGGCTTACTATCCCTTCAGACCTGGCAATTCTCAAATCTTATTCAATTGTGAGCAATATTGACCCCTGCGGAAACCAGTCCGGGTGCATGCTACAAGCAAGGGGTACCCTTGATACGCAGCACGCGGAATCCTGATACTGCGGTAGGGCCGCTTGTGCATGGACTCGGGACGCCCAAGAATGAGGATACCGCGCTCCCGTCAAAAATCCGCGTCTCGGTCTTCCATGAGAAGTCTCGTCAAAAGATGGCGTCCATGTCTGAGTAAATAAATCCCTCTTCCGCGAGGGCGATCCTACGTTCCGCGTATCTCCGCTTTGCCTCATTCAGAATCCAGAAATGTTCGACCTGTTCATCGTCCCACATAACCTGTCCGTCAATTTCGCTCCACTCAGCGTGTGCTTGTCGGACACAATATCGAGTTCCCAGGTCATGGGCATCATCGAGCAGACTCAGTTCATAGAATTCCTGCCCTTGCAAAGACGTACTTGGGTCGACGGTTTTCGTAAGCACTTCCTGCATGGTCATTCCTACCTTAGATTTGGCGTCAGAGTTAGAGCCATTTTGCAACACGGGGTTTGAGGCGCAGTGGAACGGAAAACCGGGTTAAGGATTTTCATGAGTTGGAGTCCTCTGGATTGCGCAGTGGCCGCAATTCTCCTTTGGCCACTGCATCCGGCATCAAAAATGAATACCGGCCCAGCATGTTGATATTTTCGTGCTGCAATGGCGATAGACGATAGGCGTCTTCGTCCTTTATCGGTAGCCTTCCTTCCGCAGCTGATTCAATGCGGCCTCGATGTAGATGGTGTTCCAAAGTACAATCATGTTGAGTGCCAGACCGAGTGCATCCAGTTGGTCTTCCTGGCCTTCGCGATAATGCTGGCGCAGTTCGCCACGCTTGCCATGGAAGACTGCACGAGCGACGCTGTGGCGGCCCTCGCCGCGGTTGAGCTGAGCCAACGTGGCTCTGCGCTTGGCTTCGTCGTCGATATAGGTCAGAGTATGCAGCGTTTTATCGATACGACCGAACTCTGCGATGGCCTGCGCCAACCTGGTAGGCCGGTCACCAACCTGGAGCGTACGCATGATGCCGGTGGCTGGCACCCGGCCGAGTTTGAGCGAACCAGCCAAAAGGAGCATATCGTCCCAATGCGGCGCAATTTTCTGCAAGCTGATGTGATGCGCAGAGGCTGAGTTGAGCAAACCGTAATCAGCCTTCTGATCTATTCTCCAGAAGCGCGAGCCGCCAACGTCGGCCAGACGCGGACAGAAGCGGTAGCCGAGCAGACGGAACAGACCGAAGACTACGTCGCTGTAGGCACCGGTATCGGTCATGATCTGCGTCGGTTGCAATTCGGTCTGCTGTTCCAGAACCACGGCTAACAGGATCAGGCTATCGGGTAGCGTGCCGGGCACTGTTATGTCGTTCAGTCCTGAAAACTGATTCGACATCAGGTTGTACCAGGTGGCGCCACGGCCGATGCCGAAGTATTTCGGGTTGGGTCCGGCATGTACAGTTCGCACTGGAACCACGAAGCGCATGCCATCCGCAGAAGCGACTTCTCCACCGCCCCACAGATTGGCCAACGCAAGACGGCTTTGTGCAGCTACCAGCATGAGCATTGCGAATCTGCGCGGTGAAGAACTCCAGGAAGCGCACACCGGCACGCTCGCCCGTGGAGGCAACCAGGGCCGGCATCGCAACCGAATGGATCGGAGAAGCGGTAACGAGCTGACTCATACCAACTCATCGCCTGCCGGGGGAGTATCGACCCACTCTCGATCTTTGGAGGCCTGCGATTGCGAATAGTCCGATTCCGCTAACAGCTTGCTCATGGTAGCCCGCCGGAGAGCGCTTTCGAGCAAGCCCAGCTTGCGCGCTAGAGCATCGGAAAGACGGACCGCAACCCGCGTCATCCCTTCTCCCGACAGATCAAGAGAGCTGGGCTCCGGACATTCAAACCTTTCAGCGTAGAAAACAACTCCTCATTGAAGGACGGTTTAGCCATTCATCTTTAGATGATCCAGGGTCGGCGGATTGCACCAAAGTTTAGCCAGAGCCAAGTTGAGTGCAGTATGGGGCGCTTTGATCTGGCCCGGCGCATGTTCAAGCAGTCCTTGGAAATCAGGATGATGCAGCATACGCCAGCGCTTGGCCTAAGCCGCATGGCGCCGAAAGGAAAGCGGCCCCGTTGCCATTCCCACATTTTTCTCCGTCGGCAGTTGAAATGTGTTCACGAGATTCTGTAATCCGGCGGCCAACTTGGACAACTCCGCGCAAGCTGTCGCGGTCTGGTCCACCCGCTGTGTGGTGTGGTCAACCTCAGCGGAGATGCCATGGATGCTTTCGGTCAACTCCGCGGTCGCAGCGGATTGCTGGGTGGTCGCCGTGGCAATCATGGAAATACCCTGTTGTGCCGCTTCGATCCGTTGCGTGATCGCTTCCAGTGCCTCGCTCACTTGGTTGAACTGGCTCATGCCGTCGCAGACTACGGTCTCTCCCTGCTGCATCGATTGAACCGCGCGATCTGCGCGCTGCTGCACTGACTTGATCTTTTCCGCGATTTCTTTAGTGAACTTGGCGGTGCGCTCTGCCAATTGACGTACTTCCTGTGCCACCACGGCAAAGCCCTTGCCTTGTTCGCCAGCGCGTGCCGATTCGATGGCGGCGTTCAACGCCAGAAGATTGGTCTGCCCTGCAATCTCTTGAATGATGCGGACCACTTCGCCGATGCTCTCGGTTTCCGTTCCCAGCGTAGAGATGTCGTCGGAAGCTGTTTTCACCGATTCACTGATGCGGTTCATGGCTTCCTGGGTTTGCCTGATCACCTCGCGTCCCGACTTGGCGCTCAATACCGCATCGCTTGCTGCTGCGGATGCGTGATTAGCGTGTGCCGCCACGTCGCGCACAGTGGCGTTCATCTCTGCGATTGACGATGCGAACTGCTCCACACTTTTCTGTTCCGCGTGGGTTGCATCGGCCATTTCGCGAGCGGTCGATTCGATCTCTGCTCCCGCTGCGGAAACCTGCGTGGAAGATTGGGAGACCTCAATTAGCGCATCGGTCATGGATTGCTTCATGCGGTTGATAGAGAGAATAGCGCCAGACAGTTCATCGTTACCCGATGGTTCTCCATCGGGTAACGTCAAATCCTTTTGCGCCATGGCCTCGACTAAACTGACGGAGGTCTGCACATTCCGGGTAATCGTCCGCGACAAGACGACCACAATGCCGGTTAGCAAAATCAAGGCCGTCAGAACGGTCAATACTTCGATCCATGCGATGGTGTGCTGGAGTTGCTCGTTGTCCGCCTTTTCGGTTGCCAACTGGGATAGTGCCGTGGTCTTGATTGCGCTGTACTCAACTTCCTGCACATCCGCCAGCCGGTCGTCTTCGCCGTTTGCGAACAGAACTCTGGCCGCTTCGAAGCCCTGGTCTTTTCGCACCGCATTCATTTGATTGGTAAATGCCCGCCGCTGCTGCAAGTCGTTCTTCCAGCGCATAAAACGATCGGCCTGCTCCGGAGTGTCCTTGACCGCTGCTGTGACTCTGGCCATAGTGTCATTGGCATCTCCTCGCAAACCCGTAAGCCCGGTTAGGACGCGTGCGTCGCCGGAAATCAAGTACCCCCTCTGGATGGTCCTAGCCTTGCCCATGTAGGTACCCAAATGTTCCAGGTCATTGATCATTGCATAGGTTTTTATAATGGCTTCCTGGGTAGCCTGAGCGCGAACCTGCGCCCAGCGCGCGATGGCAACACAACCTATAATCAGCAACGCCGCGAATCCAAAACCTAGCAATAGCTTCCGCTTGATCGTCCACTGCATAGAATTAACGCTCCTGTCCCTCCTATCGGCGGCGGCGAGTTAGCTAGGTTAAAACCGTTTGAGATGTTTCATTAAGGATGTGCGACTTGTCCCATTTTGGGGCCAGCTCACGATACGGAAAAATCGTACGCTAGGGCCTGTCATCAAATCAGCCAGATGATCGTGGCAGCGAAATATACGGCAGCTAGGAAGTTTCGTGAGGTTTTGTCGTAGCGGGTAGCAATGGCACGAAAGAGTTTGAGTTTAGCAAAAAAAGTTTTCAATCAGATGCCGGGCCTTGTAGAGTTCCTTGTCGTAGTTCCGTTGCACCTTTCGGTTGGCCTTAGGCGGAATTACGGCAGTTCTTGGCGTTGTTGCATGGATAGGGCTGAAGTCGTAAATTCCATTTCGCACCGAGCCCCCCGGCACTTTGTTGGAGCAGTGCCGGATACCGCCTGAGCGGGGCCTCCGGTGCGTTCGGTCTGGACCAACGCCCTTTTAAGGCGTTGGTCCACCCCCGACCTATTGATTCGTAGTCATTCGCTCTATCGTTGGACCGCGTGGTGCGGTACATCCGCGGTGCTCACTTCTGTTGCTCGATCGCTGGAAGTCATCATGATTCCACTGATCGATTCGTGCTGTTTCGATCAAGCGCGTTTGCACTAGGATCTCGCCGAGGAGGTCGACACTGAGCGGTTTATAGAAAAGAAATCCCTGAAGGTAATCGCAATTCAGAAAAGTGAGGATGCGCATTTGCTCTTCTGTCTCCACTCCTTCCGCAACAACCTTCAGATCCAGCCCGTGAGCGAGCGAAATGATCGCTCGCACGAGCGAGATCGCACCTGACGTGGACTCGCTCATGTCCTGGATGAAAGAGCGATCGATCTTGACAGAATCGACAGGAAGCATCTTGAGATAACTCAAAGACGAATACCCCGTCCCAAAATCATCAATGGATATCTTTACGCCCAGCGCGCGCAACTTTTCAATCTCTTTGATGGCTTCATTCCTGTTGTCCATCATTGAGCTCTCCGTTATTTCTAATTCAAGGCTGGCCGCGTCCATTCCCGTGAGATCGATGACAGTCTTGACCTGAGATGCAAAGTCGTTCGAACAGAGTTCGACGGTCGAAACATTCACAGCCAACTGTAAGGGTATGAATCCCAGAGATCGCCAACGCGTCCACTGCGTGCACGCCTCAATCAAAGCCCACTTGCCTAGATCCAGGATGAACCCTGTTTGCTCTGCGATTGGGATGAACTTTTCCGGTGAGACAGATCCCAGGTCTTTACTATTCCATCGCATCAGCGCTTCAACTCCAATGATGCGCCCGGAAATATCGAGTTGTGGCTGATAGTGAAGCTGAATCTCACCATCTCGAATCGAATTCTGCAGATGGCGTTCGATGTCGATCATATCCTTGATAGCTGAGCCCAGTTCAGAATGGTAATGTCTCCAATTGCTGCGTCCCTTCCGTTTTATCTCTGCCAGAGCGGCATCCGCGTTCCGGACCAGTGCACTGCCTTCCGTTGCATCTTGAGGAAAAAAACTGATACCAACCTTGCATGTTATTTGTAGCTCATATTCCAGAACGGCAAATGGTTTCCCATCACTGATCCATCTGATGCCAAGTCTTACCACTCGGGGCGTATCTCAGAAGGATGTTGCGGGCATCGCCACTTCTTGGTCTTGAGTTTTCGGTCGTTATCCCGAATGAACGCCTCGATCTAAGCCGTGCTGGCAAGAATGCGAAACCACTGTTCCTTGCAGAGGGTGACGGGGAAACGTCCCATACCGTAGTGGGATACGGTGCCTTTCTCACTGACCTTGAGGCGCAATCTCGCTCAATCCTTGTTTTTGAGCCTGGCGTTTGCTACTTGCAGAAGTTCATGCTCGGCTTTCACTTCCGCTTCGTTCATGCCGTCTCTCCCCTTCTACTTTCCGTTTCAAACGTCTCACTACGCATTAGTTGCACCAAGCCAGGAGGCGCCCCCGCACCGGCCAATAGTGCCTCGATCCGCTCGACTTCAAGCCGTCTGAGTTTCGCGGTGCTGGACCACTGCTCCATCCGTTCAGCATCCCCAGAGAACTCGGCAGAGATCTCTATCCATCGGTTCTCGTTCGCATGAGCTGCCTTGAGCGCGGCCTGAAGCGTCTCGATTTGCTGATCCCTTGATGAATTCATTCAGAAATCAGTTTATATCGTCGTCGCTGTTCCGCTTCAAAGCCGCCAACACGGCTATCCAACGCATTCCCAAATTGGCAGCACCCCTTCTTCAAACCTGAACCAGTATTTCGCCTGAGGTGAATCCAAATGAAACTATCCAAGCTGTACGAGGCGCTTCATGCGCTGATCGGCGAACGTGTGCTTCTGCATATCTGGATGCGCATCACTTACCTTTCGCGCGCATAGATTTAATTCACCAGATTGGCTTCCAGACCGCATCCCACGCTGCAAATTCACTCGGTCGGATCTGGTAGCGAGCGAAATTTCCTTCGTGCAGGTTGAGAAGCTCGGCCTCGGCTATTTCCCTGAAGCGTTCGCGCTCGTCGGCCGCAATATTCTCTTCGGTCCAGAGAGCAATGCGAGCTGCCGCAGCCCTTCGATCCACGAGGCCCCGCACGACTTCGGAGACGATTTGTCGCAACGCCGCGCTGTGCTTGAAGCGAAAGGGATCAGGCTCACCCAAAGACTGCCTGATCGCGGCGTATTGCTCTGCCGAGCGCCCATAGGCCCAGATGAACACATCTTTCAAAAGATCGACTTCATTCCGCTCGTAGACACTCAGAACCGCGTCTGTATAGAGGGATTGCGAAACATCGGTGAAGGACAGCGGCGACAGATTGCGCTTGATGAATGGGATATTGGCGGCCAGGCGGGAGACACGCTTGTTGACGTCATCGAACGGTTGCAGGTATGGCAGCTGCACCATGATGAAGAGAGCCTGCTCGAATGGATTGTCAATAGCCGAGGCTTTTGCCAATATCTGATTGAAACAGTCCTCGATCAGTTGCGGCACTTCGAGCGGGCGAAAAGTCGATCTCTCGATTCCCACTGCAATATGCCGTAGCCGTCCGGCCGCTCCCTCATCCTGCAACAGGTTTTGCGCTAGAATTCCATGCAGATTGAGGATGGTGTAACGGTTGAAGCCGATCTCATCGGCGGCGCCAACCAGAAATTCGATCGCATCCTTGTGGTTCACGATCATCTGCGCTTCCTGCCGGTCGCGGCCTTGCGCTTCTTCCCCGAACTCAAGGAGGCGTTTGGTGTCGAGCAGGGAATATGTGTTGCCCTCAAGGCGGCTTGAGTTCCACGACAAGTCGATCAGGAGGCGGCTAAGAAGCTGTTTTGCGTACGTGCCTGCGGCCGCTGCCGCAAAATTCGGCTTGCCGATCTCCGCAAGGCGGGCGCGTTCGGTCGACGAAAGATAAGAGCTGGTATTCGGGCGGTATGAATCGAGGAATTGGCGATTGTAGCCTGCGGGCTTTCGCGCCGTGAGGGGCTGACTGAGGTAACGGCGAATCGCGACGCTTGTTGTGGAAAGAGGCACGACTGCTTCTTCCGCCCCGGCCCGTGCTGCGGGAGAGGCATCAACCTGCCCCAGCCGCGTCTCTGGCAGACAGTACTTGGCAGCGCGACCCTCACCTTTTTTGACAAGGCGCCCTGCATCGACCAGATATTTGAGTCGAAATTGCAGAGTGCGCAAGGCGAACTTCGGCGTCAGCGCGTCAGCGATAGCAGCACGGCTTGCGCCCCCGGGATGGCGCTCGACTACGCCAAGAATCGCTTCAAGAGCTTCTTCCGGTATGCGCTTGGGCACAGATCGCTCCTTTTTACCGCGCGAAGATGTTCTGCACGCAGTATACCCCCCCCTTCGCGCAACTAAGAAGCGAATTGCGCAACATTAAATTGCGCGAATAGATCGTGGCTGCGCTTAATATTGCGCGAAACTTCCCGGAAAAACCATGTTTGATACCCGCTCCACTTCAAGCCGCTAGAGTTTAGCCGGCGCCTTAATCAAGGCGACCTGCTCAAACATAAATCCGAACCTACCTTTCTCTCGAGGTGAATTCAAATGAAACCATCCAAACTCTACGAGGCGCTTCATGCGCTGATCGGCGAACGTGTGCCTCTGCATATCTGGGGCGCCTGTGGCGTCGGCAAGTCGCAAATCGTCTCCCAAGTAGCGGACGACCTCGACTTTGAGTTCCTTGACGTTCGCGCCGTGCAACTGGACCCGGTCGATCTGCGGGGACTGCCCAGGATCAAAGCGGACCAGACCGAATGGGTGCCACCCAAGTTCCTGCCCACCACAGGGAAAGGCATCCTGTTTCTCGATGAGCTGACGTCGGCTCCGCAGATGACGCAGGCCGGCTGCTATCAGCTGGTGCTCGACCGCAAACTCGGCGAATATGTGTTGCCAGACGGCTGGGTAGTCATTGCCGCCGGCAATCCAGCCTCCGAGCGAGGAGTACATTTCTCAATGCCTCGGCCGCTCCGCAACCGCTTTGTTCATCTGGAACTCGAAGCTGATCTCAACGACTGGTGCAAGTGGGCCGTGAGCGCGGGCATCCGGCCGGAGATCATCGCCTTTCTGCGCTTCAAGCCGGACCTGCTGCTCACCGCTGATGCGACCTCGGATGCCAATGCCTGGCCCACTCCCCGGTCCTGGGAGATGGCCTCCAATGTCCTGCGCGGCATTGCCAACCGGCAGAAGACTACCTTCCTTTCTGGCGCAAGCGAGTTCGAGGCGCAGTTGCTCGACGGAACGGTAGGACCGGCTGCGGCGGCGGAGTTGATTGCATTCCTGCGGCTCTTCCGTCAGTTACCGTCGATCGACGAGATACTGCTCAACCCGGAGACTGCGCCGCTTCCGGCGGAGACATCGGCACAGATCGCAATCGCCACGGCGCTGGGCCGGGCCATGACTGACAACTCGGTAGCCAGAGGACTCAAGTACCTCGACCGTATGCCGACCGAGATGCGCGTCATGGCGATGCGCGATGCGGCGGCGCGGGACACCGCCATCACCCACACGCCGGAGTTTGTTCGCTTCGGTGTGCAACAGGAGGCCATTCGATGATTACTGAACGAGCCATGCTCGCCGCCGTCCATATCAGTATATGGACGGCAATCAAACACGACCGCAAGATCAGCCGCGACGTTGCCGACCAGCATGGAGCGCACCAGGGTGCGGGCCGCTACAACAAGCAGTTGCTACGCGGCGCCGACAAACTCGATGAACTGCGCACATTGGCTGGGCAGGTGCGACAGTACTTCTACAAGATCACGTTGCCGTGGTCTGATGAGGGCTTTCGCCTGTTGCCGTCGAACCTCTACTTCGATTTGACGGCTCGCATGCGGGAGTTCGAGGCCAGCTTTGAGCAGGGCGTGGAGGGCTTTCTTCAGGTCTATCCGCAGTACATCGAGCAGGTACGCCCGGAGTTGAACGGCCTGTTTTGTGAGGAAGACTATCCCGCCGCCGACAAGCTGCGCAAGAAGTTCGGCGTGAAATTGGAGATTTTGCCTATCCCGACCGGCAATGACTTTCGCGTGCAGATGTCGGCCGAGGAGCAGGCGCGCGTGGCCCGCGAGATCGACGCCAATGTTCGCGAGTCCTTGACGCGCGGCACCGAAGATTTGTGGAGGCGGCTCAGGGACGTGGTTTCGCACATGGTGGACCGTTTGAAAGAGCCGGAGTCCCGCTTCCACGCGACGATGGTCACGAATGTCTTCGACCTGGTGGAGTTGCTGCCTCGCCTGAACGTGAATGGCGACACCGACCTGAACCGTTTCGCCGATCAGATCAAGCAGCGGCTGTGCGGCTTTACGGCGCAGGATCTCAAGAAGCACGACCTGTTGCGCGTGGCCACGGCAAATGATGCAGCAGAGATCGTAGCCGAGATCGACAGCGTT
>Ga0255356_1001049_pt1 | contig 17976 bp, 14 predicted proteins | sample HBST100metaG_FD_189944 | JGI IMG/M metagenome (GOLD analysis project Ga0255356, IMG submission 189944) | Peat soil microbial communities from Stordalen Mire, Sweden - H.B.S.T100 | ecosystem: Environmental > Terrestrial > Soil > Wetlands > Peat | place: Sweden: Norrbotten County, Stordalen Mire...
GAGTTAGCTCCAGAGTTATCCCTTCGTCGCCGGGAAGAATCGTTGCTGTCACGCCGGTCACATCGTCAATCAGGTAGTCGGCGGCGTCCAGCGTCTTGATGGGATGCGAAAACGTGGTTGCCACCACTATGCAGCCAGCGGCCCGGCCAGCCTTCACGCCCGACGACGAGTCCTCAAACACCACGCACTCTTCCGGCTTGAAGCCGAGCAGCGCCGCGCCCGCAAGGAATGGATCGGGGCAAGGCTTGCCGTGTGTGACCTGTTCGGCGTCCACAATGCGCTCCGGCACCGTAATGCCCGCCGTAGCCAGTCGCGCACGCGCCAGACGCCCTGTGGCGCTTGTAACCACTGTCCAGCGCTGCCTGCCATCCTCCAAAGTCAGCGCCGCCAGCAGGTCAAGCACCCCGGGCAGCACTTTCAGTCCTTCGGTATCGGCAATTTCCAGATCTTCAATGACCTTCAGTTCCGCCTTGTTGTCCAAGTCCGGGCGCATTTTGGCCAGGGTTTCCACCGCACGGCATCCGTGCGCAATTTTGCATGTGTACACGGGATCCACGCCCCGCATCAAAGCCCACTTGGTCCAACTGCGCTCCACCGAACCCAGCGACGAGATCAGAATCCCGTCCATGTCGAACAGAACGCCCTTGCAATGAATTTGAACGGGAGAAGAAGCAATTGAAGAAGCCATATAGGTCTATTGTATCGGTGCGCTGCCTGCGGCATTTTCAGCCTTCCGAGCAGTCGCTGAAAATGCGAAAGGCGGCCTTTCATCGAAGAAAAGCCGCCTCGTACAATTGTCTCTGTATTCCGAAACTCCGGCTTGCGTCAGTGCTTTTGCGCCAGAACTGGTTTCGGCGCCGTGAAGTTGACCTTGGGAGGCTTGCCGAAGGTCAGTCCGCCCTCGATTGCCTGCTTCTGGCTTCTCCGTTGCACCTGATTCTGTCCCAGCGTAATCGCACCGTTGGCAATCGCGGCATCCGCAGTCCAATGATCGAAGCGAGCCAGCGCGGGAATAGCCGCCGTTTTAGGCGATGCCGCGGCGGACCCGTGCTGCCACTCAAAGTGCATCGCACCTTTGACTGAAGCAGCCAGATCCTTGCCCGTGTAGCCGGAAAGGTCGATCTTGCCATTCGCCTGGAAGGTCCCGCCGGACCAGTGCTGTCCCAGCATCTGGCCTACCACGGCAGGGCTGAGCTTCTCAAAGTGGCTCGTGAACGAGTAGGCGGGCTTGTCGCGGTCGGTCGCGGGCTTCTGCAGCGTGCCGTCCGCACGCAAGCGGCCTCCCAGCAAACCAGCCTCAATTCCCGTAATCTCGGCCCCGGTTGGCAGAATGCGCACCGTCGCCACCGCCTCGCGCAGCGTCACCGGCCCCAGAACCAGCGAACCGGCCTTAACCGTTCCGTCAAGCCGCGGCCACAGCGGCGAGGAAGCCGGATGCAGCTTGTCAATCAGCGTAGAGATCAGCGTGCCTTTCTTGTGCGCTCCCAGAATCGCAGCTTGCAGCGCGGAAGCATCCAACTCGCCGAACGCGACCTCAAAGTGCGGCGGACAAGTCGCCAGTGTGCCGCAGCTTGCCGGCACCGTCAGAGTGGCTGTTCCTTTCACCGGACCATAGGAGAAAATCACCGGATCCCAGCGCGTCTCGCCGCTCGTCCCGTTCTTGTCCAGCTTCACCGTAGCCTGTGCGATTTCCACAGGGTTGACCAGGAGATCGGTCTTCCAGGTAGCGTTGTGCAACGTCGCTGTCCCGCTCAAGCTGTCTGCGACCGGCCTTCCCGCTTCATCCACGGATGGTGGTACAGGAGCCTGCGCATTCTGTACACCGGAACGCGGAATCTCACCGAACGGAGCTGCCTGAGCAGGCAACCATGGCCCGCCCGCAGTCAGATCCAGCGCGACTGCGTCCCCGGAGAGACCGTCCAGAGCCTTTGACTCCGCCATACCGGCCACATGCGCCAGTTCCCTGGCCCGCGCCAGACTGGCCTGGCCATGCACGGTCATCTGATAGCCGTAGCGCGTTATTTGCAAATCTACGTTCAGTGGGCTGGCTTCGCCCGCCGCAATAATCACGGTTCCAGCAATCGCCTGAGGATGTCCCTGAGGAACGGCAACCGGCTCCAGCACCATCTTGGGCGCCTGGATGGGACTGCTCAGCCCATCTCCGCTCACTTCGAGCCCTTCCACCGTGAAGCTGCCCGCCAGCGCGCCTTGCGGAGCCGGAGTCGCCTTGGCTTGTCCAGCCTTTCCAGGCTTTTCCTTCGTGGGCTTTTCCTTTGTGCTGGTCGCGGGAACGATTGCAGCGTAGGTCATCTTGCCACTGATCGCACCTTTTGCAACCAGGCCGGGGCCAAAACCACTGCGCACCGTACGCAGCGCATCCAACCCGGCAGCGACCGGAACGCGATCCAGTTCCACGGTAAGGTTCGGCAGCGCGCCCTGGCCCGGCATATCTCCGGTCAGACGAATCTGGCCGTTGCCTAGCGGTGAGTCGCACGACAACTTCTCAACGGCACGTCTGGAGTAGTGGTACACAAAGCCGCAGCGGGCATCGAAATCCAGCGGCTCGGCCGGTGTAAACTCGGCGCGATGGACGCCCGTGGCACGCAGCCGGCTTTTAACCTGAGCCGACTCGGCCGTTCCGTCCAGATGCAATTCGCCGGTCAGGTCGCCACGCCAGCCGGGATCGGAACCAAACACCAGCCGCGTAAGCTGGCCAAGCTGCGCCTGCTTCCATTCCATGTCGAGGTGCACCGGCATTTGCCGCAACTCGGGCGCATTATGCACGCGAGCTTCCAACCGCACCACCCCGGTATCGCCCGTCTCCAAGCTAAGATCAGTCCGAACCGGTTGGCCCCGTAGACGAACGCGCCAGTCTCCGGGATTCTCCTGCCAAAACGAAAGGTCGGTATCGATCAGTGAAAACGGCAGCTTTTCCGCGCCGTTCTTGATGTTGATTCGCGAATTGGTGGCTTCAAGCCCGGGAAACGGCACGCGCATGCCCGACGGTCCCGCCTTCGCCGCCGCCGTACGGAAGAACGGATCCAGATTCCACTGGCCCGCCGCCGTGCGCACCAAGTTCAGGCTGGCCTCGTCCACACTGATCCTGCTGATCTCCAGACGTCCCCGCCACAGAGGAAGCAGACGAATAGAGGCCTTTACCGTACTGGCATGAAGCACCGGCTCGGCGCCATAGGCCGGGTCTTCCTCCACCGTCAGGTCGGTCAGAACGAAGCCCGGCCAAGGCAGCAGCCGCAAACGCACCGAGGAAAGCCGTACCGGCCTGTCCAGCGATCTCGCCATCAATTGTGTGATTTGGCTCTTGTAATGGCTCACGCTCACTAGCGGAGGCACAATCAGTACCGCCAGAATGGCCACCAGCACCGCCAGGGCCAGCCACAGCCGCTTGAGTTTTCGTTGCCGGCCTTGCACGTTGTCTGTCATCGTCTTATCAATTTTCAGTTATCAGTTGCCATTTTTCAGTCGTCGGCAGTCAGCTTTTTCTAATTAGATACTTGGGGTTCAAACGGAAAACTGATAGCAGACAACTGTCTTTCACCGCACCAAGTGCATCGTTCTCGTCCAGCGCGTATCCGTAATGAAATGCAGCGCCACATGCCCCATCCAGACCAGTCTATTTCCGAGGCCGGTCTGTTCGTACTCCGCATCAGGGGTTTTGAACGACCAGTAGTTGAACAGCGGCCTGCCAACAACATTTTTTCTGGGCACAAATCCCCAGAAACGCGAATCCAGGCTGTCGTGCCGATGGTCACCCATCATGAAGAACTGGTCTGGAGGAACTACCAGATCCCCATTCACAACATGATTGGGGAAGTCCACCGCCCAGCTTTCCGTGGCGCCGCCCGTTTGCGGATATGGGGGCACGGAAGGGAACTCGTCCAGAAAGTCCTGATGATTGTCCGGCGTCGTCTTTTCCGCCAAGGGCTGATCCTGAGCCACGCCGTTCACGATCACAATTCCGTTACGCAGGTGAATGTGGTCGCCCGGCACGCCTACCAGCCGCTTCACTAGAAACAGATATTGCGGCTTTCCATCCAAATCCAGATCCGGAACGGGCTTGAGGAAAACCAGAATGTCGCCGCGCCTGGGTTCGCGATAGCGAATCAGCGGCATCCACTTTGCGGGTGGAGCCAGCGTTATCCGGTCCACCGCCAAATGGTCGCCCACCAGCAGCGTCTTCTCCATCGATCCCGACGGAATCACGAAGTTCTGTGCCAGAAATGTGAGTATAAACAGGCCCGCCACCAGCACCGAGCAGATACTGGCGACCGCCTCGAACGGCGTCTCTTCCACCCTGGCTTCTGTGGGAACTGAATCGGTCTGCGCCTCGGACGGCGTCTTCGGGGCCGGCGTTTTCTTCTTCGTCATCCTGTCGCTCTTTGTAGGAATGCCCTGCCATATGCCGAAACTTCAGCTCCGGCATGAAACACGATCAATGATAGAAGCCTCAGTCCCTGGAGATTTGCCTCCGGAAATCCGAAACCCGTATGAAGGGCCTGAAGACCCTTGAACCACGGCAATCTCAGTGAACCACGCGGAAGATACGCTTCCAACGTGCGAACCCCGTGACTCTTGTCGCGAGTTCCCTGTCGTGTCCGAGTCTATCATCCACGGCCTGTTGCACATCCGTGTTCGAGGGACGGTCCAGAGAGAAGTAGATAACCAGCGGACGCGCCACAATCGCATCCTTCGGCACAAACCCCCAGAAACGCGAATCTTTGCTGTGGTTGCGATTATCGCCCAGAACAAAATATTCGTCCTTGGGAACCACCAACTCACCGTTACGAATCAGGCTCTGCATCTGCATCCACCAGTCCGGATCAACCTGCGGATCGGTGTACACCTTGGCGGGAAAGTGGTCGCGGAAGGAATTTGGAGGGGCGGGTTCGAAGGCCGCGTAAGGCTCGGACAACACCACGCCGTTCACCATCACCCGCCCGTCCTCGATCCGCAGCCGGTCACCCGGCATGCCAACCACACGCTTGACCAGCAAGGACGGCTGGGGATGATGAAAAACAACAATATCGCCGCGCTCCACCTCGCGATAGGGCATGAGCCACTGGCTCACGCTACCGGACGGGCCAAAGACCTGTTTATTGAACAGCAGGAAGTCCCCAACCAGCAGTGTGCGCTCCATGCTCTCTGAAGGAATCAGCAGCGGTTGCAGCACAAACGTGAGCAGAAAAAGCGCCACCACCACCGTCCGCAGCAAAGAAGCAAGCGCTTCCGATAAGGCAGGCAAATGCAATTGCACACCCGGCGTTGTCTGCTCCGGTAAAACAGCCACTTGTACTGGTGTGCTCATTCCGCTGCTTGCTCCTTCTGTTCGACGCTCAACCCGGCTTCCTCTGCCGTCATCCGCTCCAGCGCGCGCCGCGCTGCATCCTGCTCCGCGTATTTCTTGGTGCTGCCCGTTCCGCGAGCCAGCGGCGTGCCTGGCTCCCCGGCTTCTGGCTTGAGCCGGACTTCCACCAGAAAACGCTTGCGATGGTCGGGACCGCTTTCGCTCTTTACCCGATAGACCGGCGTTCCTGCACGCTCCGCCTGCAGTCGCTCCTGGAGCGCCGATTTGTAATTGCCCAGCGCCGCACCGGAACGCAACTCCTCGGCCAGATGCTCGGCGGCCTCGCCCATGACGATTCGCCGCGTAAAACTTCTTACAGACTCCAAACCGCCATCCAGAAAAAGAGCCGCAATCACTGCTTCCATGGTATTTGAAAGCACGGTGCTTTTTTGCCTCAGACCGCTCTTGTCCTCGCCCCGGCTCAGGCGCAGGTACTTTCCCAAGCCAACCGCCGAGGCAACAATCGCCATGTGCTGCCGGCTTACCAGTTGGGCGCGCACACGGGTTAACTCACCCTCCTGCCACTCCGGATGCACCTCGAACAGCGCCTCGGCCACCACCAAGCCCAACACGGCATCGCCCAGAAACTCCAGCCGCTCGTTGTCTCCTGTACCAGCAGTCTCCTCGTACCCCTTCTCATGCGCGTGTTCATGGGCCAGCGATCTGTGCGTCAACGCGCGCACCAGCAGTTCGGGCTTGGTAAATTCATGCCCCAGTGCCCGTTCGAGTTCTGCCAGATCTGCTTCCATGTACACCCTGCCCGATTCCTACACTCCTGAAACATTCAGGGAACAAACACTGCACCCGCGGATTCCGGACGAATGCGGTTCCCTTGAAATTGATTAGACGCTACGCGGGGAAATCGCAGACATTTACGCAGGATTATTGCTGCTTTTGCGTCCCATTCTGTCCACCCGGTTCCGTTCCCGGCTTGGCCTCTCCAGTTCCGGGGGCATCATCATCGGCATCCTCGCAACTATGCCCCTTGACCGCGTAGGCCGCCTTCACGCCCCGCTCTGCCGCCAACCGCGTATCCTGCCGCCCATCGCGCACAGCCAGCGCCTCTTTGTACTCCGCCAGCGCCTCGTCGCGCTTGCAATCCAGATCCAGCATCCGGCCCAGGTAAATGTGCGACCATGCCAGCAGACGCTGCTCCTTGGCTGTAGCCAACGTCTTCTGGAACGCCTCCATCGCCTGCTGCGGATGCCCGGTCATAATGGCCACCCGGGCCAGAATGAAGTTGGCGCGAGCGTGGTCCGCCGTGGATTGAATGCTGTCGGTCTGCACGGCAAGCGCCTGCTGCGCCATGGCGCTGGCCGTGGCCACATCTCCGGACGCCAACCGCGCCTCAGCCAAATCCAGCCCGCTGAGCTTGTGCGGCTTGCTGCGCTGCAATACATCGGAGTCCGCTTCCTTGTCGAATTCGAGCCGGCGTGCCCGATGAACCTGCTGATCCACGTCCATGCTGTACACCATCTCGCCGATGGTGTCGCGCAAGCTGGCCGGATCCTTTTCAAACTGGATCAACTGCTCGTAAAAATACTGCGTCAGCACAAATCCCTGCGTCATATCGTGCTGCACGGTGGCTACGCGGACCGCCTCCATCTTCTGCAGGTTGGCCAGACGCTCGCGCTCGTAGGGCGGCAGCGCCGACCGGTCAATACCCGCCGGAATCTTGTACACCGGAATCTTGGTGTCCATCGTCCGCGCCTCAATAGCCTTGATCAGACATTCAATGGTCAGCGCGACGGTGTCGGAGCGATAGCGGAACTCCAGGGGAGCTTCCCGTATCTCCTTCAGAACCGGCTGCGTCCGATCGATGGCATTCGACCGCGAAAAGAGCAGCGGATCAATCAAGTAGTGCAGATACGTATGGCGCACGTCGCTCATGTGAATCTGCCCGTTCACCGCCGACGTCACCACCACATAGTCGGTACCGTAAACGCGCGCATTCACCATGCTCGGCGACAGCAGAGGCTCGATCACCACAATGAACCGCCGCCCATCGTAGGTGGAAGCAGGCGTCTTGAGATACAGGTTGGTCGATACGATCATCTGCGACAGCGGATCGTGCAACTTGTCGGCTTCGTCGTCGTAGATGTGGTGCAGCGCCAGCCAAATTCCGTGCAAGTCAACAGCGTCGGAAAATGCCTTGAGAAACGGCACAATCTCCACCACCTGAGTCGAGTCCGGCGGCATCTCGGTCAACTCCGCCGTGGTCTCCAGCTCAGGCGGCGGCGTCAGATACAGCGACAGAGAAATGTACTGCGAAATGTCCTGCACCGTGCCTGTCATGCGATGCTGCGCAATGTAGAGGCACACGGCATCGCGCTTGGCGCGCGCGTCTTCGCTCTTGGCCAGCGCCTGGTTGATCTCATCGCGCACCCGCTTGCGCACTGGCGCGCTGCTCTCCAACCCCTCGTCGTATCCGCAAGCGTTCAACGCCGCGGCCATCGCGAACACAGACTCCGCGCTGACCAGCGAGATGGTCGGCCCGGCCGGATCCACCAGCGTCGGCGTCTTCTCCTGCACAAATCCCTGCGAAGAGGACGAACTCTGGCCTTTGGCTGAGTTGCTGCCCGAGGATTGGGCGCGTGACACAACGGGTGCAAAACCCGCCAACAAACACAAAATAAAGGCCAAAAGAACGGCGAATGATCGGATTGTGCGTAACTTCATCAGGGATCCCTGCCTGCAAGTCTACAGCGGAATCAGAGCCGATGCACCCGGAATGCACGCCCGGCCCCTTGCTCTCTTTTCAAACAGGCCCCCTCCAAGGGAAATGCCCGCTCTGCATCCACATTTGTTAGACGCACCGGCAGGGTGAAACGGGACAGAAGAAACAGTTACGGCACTCCAACTTGCAGGGGACGTGTTCGTGATCGATGTGTGGCTAAAATGCCACAAACAAAAGCTCCATCCGTACAACGCCGGATGGAGCCTGATCGTTCCCCGTTTCTGGTCCCTGTCTTACGTTCTACCCGTGCACCGAAACGCCCGAGAAGGAAAGCACCGCCAGTCCACGCACCGGCTGGCCAAAGAAGCGCGCCGGCTCAAAGCGGCTGAGCAGCAACAGATTCTCTACCTGCGAACGGGTTTCCTGGTCTGTGGGACCGGAAACGATACGATAGTCGTACATCTGGCCTTTGCCGTTGATGTAGACCTCCACCACCACTGATCCGGAGATGGCGCCGATCTCGTTTTCTCCCACGCCACTCGACAGATAGAGCAATCGCGGCGCTGTGGCCTTGCCCAGCGGTTCGTCCTTGGTGGCCTGCGCCACCTCCGGCATACTAACCATCACAATGACCGTGCCCATCAGAAGCACCGCGCTGACCAGCCCAGCCGAGGCATGCAGCAGAAACGGACCCACTGTGTTCTTCCAAGCCAGGTTCCAGGCATGAAAGAGTGGCAGGCGCTTACGCGCACGCTCCTGACTGAGCGCCACCCGAATCCGCAGCAGCAGATCCTCCGGCTCCGGCACAGGCCCCAACTCGCCAAGCGCCGCCTGCGTCTGACGCAGCAACTCCCACTCGCGGGCACACTTCCTGCACTCATCCAGATGGGCAGCGATGTACTGCATCTGATGTCCGTTCAACCGGCCATCCAGATAATCCGAAAACTGTTCCTGCACTGTATTGCAGCCGTTCATCGCGCCTCCTCTCCCAGAGACATCTCGAACTCCGCATAGTCGTCTGCCGGGTGTGCACTTGGCTGCGGGGCCGTCAACAGCGCCTTCAAACAGGCACGCCCACGCACCAGCCGCGACTTCACTGTACCAAGATTCACACCCTGCATCTCTGCTACTTCCTCGTACACAAATCCATCTATGTCGCGCAAAATCAGCGTGGTGCGGAATGGTTCCGGCACCTGGCTCAACGCCGCTTCCACCCGTGCCCGGTTCTCCGAGTGCACCACCTGTTCGTAAGGCGACTCCGACTGATCTTCCAGCATATCTTTCAGCCGCAACGGCGTTCCGGCATCCCCATCTGTCATTTCCTGCTCAATGGGGATCTCCTGCTGTTTGTGACGCGTCCACCAGCGCCGCTGGTTGGAAGCCTCACGCAGGGCTATCCTGTAAATCCATGTGCGCAGGGACGATTCGCCATGGAAGTTCTCCACTCCCCGGAAAACCTTCACGAATACTTCCTGTGTCAGGTCAGCAGCATCGGCGCGGTCGTACCCAGTGCGCGCCAAAAGAGAATAGATCGGTTGATGAAAGCGCGCGATGAGCCAAGAAAATGCCTCATCCGAACCGGCTTGAAGTTCTTCGATCAGAGCCGCTTCATCGGATTGGAAGGTCAACGCGCTGGCTAGATTGCCCATGGTAAGGTCCGCCTGCATATCAGTGTCCTCCCACCTTACCGCAACTCATCCACACTTGGCATCTGGCCGTCCCAAAATGAGAACTCGTTCGCCAGAACCTCGATGCTACCCAGAGTGCGCGGGAGACGGAACACTGCTTCGATGCCCCGTGTACTCTATTGTACTTAGACACCGGGACCCCACCAAAGTGTTCCCAGTCACGCCTGAAACGTGCGTTAAGCACTAAAGTTTCGCCTGTCTTCCCAGCCCCTGCGGAAAATCGGCCGGTTAAAATTACATAAAAAATCATATTTGCTCCTGCCGGAAGCCCGGATACCATGGGAACCGGAGGAATAACCGCCCATGTTTACTCCCCGCCCCATCGGCTTTGTACAAAGCACCTACAAGGACACCGCTGCGATTCCCAAAGGCCTCGGCGCCAAACACGAGGCAGAAGGCGTGCTCGAAATTCTGCGCGAATTCGAACCCGGTCTTGCCGATATTGATGGTTTTTCGCACCTCTACGTGCTGTGGGTCTTTGACCGCGCGGACGGCTTTGACCTGACCACTACGCCGCCCACGGACAACCGCCCCCATGGCGTCTTCGCCACGCGATTTATGCGCCGTCCCAACCCCATCGGACTAACCGTCGTCGAGCTGCTGCGCCGCGAGAGGGGTTCGCTTTATGTCCGCGGCGTGGACATGCTTGATGGAACGCCCATCCTCGACATCAAGCCATACCTATCCAGCATCCCGCCGGAACAGTTGCGCCGCGGCTGGCTGGCCGAAGCCGAAAAGCGAAAGGATGATCCGAAGCCAGATCAATGAGCTTCCGCGTCTCCCGTATAAATGCACCCGCCCGTGCAGGTCTCGTGTACCACGACCTTGCTCAACCCCGGCAGCGCCGGACGCAGCTTCCACCACAACCACTGCGCCAGATTCTCGCTGGTCGGATTCTCCAACCCCTCCACCTCGTTCAGGCAGCGGTGGTCGATCTGGTCCTCGACAACCTTGAAAGCCTTCTTGACCTCAGCAAAGTCAATCACCCAGCCCATCTGAGGGTCCACAGGCCCACAGATGTGAATCTCGAAGAGAAAGCTGTGCCCGTGCATCCGTCCGCACTTGTGCCCAGTTGGAACATGAGGCAGCCAGTGCGCCGCCTCAATCGTGAATGTCTTGTATATCTCCATAGCGTTGCCCTATCGAATCCCTAGAAATTTATGCGTTTGCAGACTCAGGCGCCAGCGCGGGTGCTGGAGGCAGTACTGCACAGCCTTCTCCGCATTCGCCACGCGCTCCGGTCCGTCCATCGGCTGCAGAAAAAAATGCCGAAAGCAGAGCGGCTCAAAATTTTCAGGCGCTGCTCCCTGCTGCGGATAAACAAGCTTCAACTCGTCGCCGCTACGCTGCACCAGCTTTGTGCCCGCCTTGGGGCTTACGCACAGCCAATCCACGCCCGCTGGAACCTTGACCGTTCCATTGCTTTCCACTGCAATCTCGAAGTGGCGCAAATGAAGCGCCGCAATCAGGCTTGAATCCAGTTGCAGCAAAGGCTCTCCGCCGGTGCAGACCACGAACCGCTTCCCCGCAGTGACGCTTCCAGGCCATTTCTTCTCAATCGCAATGGCCAGTGCCGCAGCAGAATCGAACTCGCCGCCACCGTCTCCATCCACGCCCACAAAATCCGTATCGCAGAACCGGCAAATAGCCTTCGCCCTGTCCTTCTCGTGCCCCGACCAGAGATTGCATCCGGCAAACCGGCAGAAAACCGCCGCGCGCCCCGCCTGCACCCCCTCGCCCTGCAGGGTATAGAAGATTTCCTTCACTGTATAGCTCATTCGGAGACCCGGCTTTCCCGATAGTGCAACGGATCCTTGAGCCCGTTCTCACGAAAACCCTTCTGCCGCAGCAAACACGAGTCGCACTGTCCGCACGGCTCGCCGCTGGACGAAGGATCGTAGCAACTGCTGGTCAGTTCGTAGTTCACGCCCAGTTCAATTCCCTTGGCAATAATCTGTGCCTTGGTAAGCGCGAGCAGCGGCGTATGAATCTTGAGTCTCTGGCGGCCTTCCACTCCAGCCTTGGTCGCCAGGTTCGCCATCTTCTCATACGCCTCGATGAACTCCGGCCTGCAATCGGGATAGCCCGAATAGTCCAGCGCATTCACGCCGATAAAGACATCGCTCGAACCCAACACCTCCGCCCACGCCAGCGCGAACGAAAGAAAAATCGTATTGCGCGCCGGAACATACGTGATCGGAATCCCGTGCCCCATCTCAGCCACCGCGCGCCCCTTGGGCACATCGATGTCGTCGGTCAGCGCCGACCCGCCAAAAATCCGCAGATCGATTTGCGCAACCCTGTGCTGCTTCACGCCAATCGACGCGGCAACGCGCTTGGCAGCTTCCAACTCCACCACGTGCCGCTGCCCATAAGAAAACGACAGCGCGTAAAGCTCGTAGCCCTCGCTTCGCGCAATGGCCAGCACCGTGGACGAGTCCAGTCCGCCGCTCAATAGAACCACCGCTTTTTTAAGTGCATTTTCCATGATTTTCTACCTGATACTCACTTGAAGGGATGTTATCTACCAACTTGAACCGCTGACATCCTGAACGAAGTTGGCGCGCTTTTGCGTCAAGCGCATTCGGAAGGCTGCATTTGCTTTTGCAGTTTTGCACTCTCACCGACAGAACCGTACCGATAATGCGCCCGCAGCTCCACTACTTCAAATCGCTGCCATTGCCGATATCCATGCTCGGTGAAATGGGATTGCTCTCGTCGATATAAGCATCAATCGCCTGTTGGAGCACGCCCTTGGCTTCCAGGATGAAATCGATCACATCCCGCGCCGCCCCGTAGCCGCCTTCGTGCGGCGTCACATAGTGCGCCTCAGCCTTGCACTGCTCGCGCGCGTTGGCCGTGGCCGCGGCAAAGCCGCATTGGCGCATCACCGGCAGGTCGATTACGTCGTCGCCTACATAAGCAATCTCGTCCAGCGACACACCTTCCTTCTCCATGATTTCGCGCACCGGCTTCATCTTGAAGGCTTGGCCCATATAGACAAATTCGAGCTTGAGGTCGCGTGCGCGCGTCGCTACAGTCTCCGAAACGCGCTTGGTGATGATGCCGCACTTCAGGCCACCCAGCCGCGCCAGCGAGATGCCCGCACCGTCGTGCGCGCAGTACCCCTTGGCCTCCACCATGGCGGTGGATTGAACGGCAAAGCCCATCTGTCCTGCCTTCGCGGCGATCTCGCTTGAAACCCTGCCGCCCGCAGGGCTAGGGGCGGGAACCAGCCAGATGGTTCCATCGGTCATAACGCCATCAACGTCGAAAAGAAGAATCTTGATTTTGCGGGCACGGTCCTGCGCAGAAACTGTCATGTTTCAATTTTACTTTACCTATTGCGCCATTCCGCTACCGGCAGACGGGCTTCCGGCTGGCTGGACAACCAGAGCTGCAGCCGGTTCCCGCACCAGGACCGCAAAGCGCGGAAACGCAAAGCTCCCCGCCGCGTCATCAATCACGTTCAATTGGCAGATGTAGGCCCCGGCCTTCAGCCCACTGAGCGGCACATCCAGTTCAAATGCCACAGCATCCCGTCCCTGCACATTGATCGTCCGTGCCTCAACCAGCGGCGTCTCATAGACTTTTGTGCTCCCCTGGATCAGTTCCAGGCTGCTCAGCAGCTTGATGCCCGGCTTGGTCCCTTTGGGCTGGTTCTCCGCCGCCTTCTCGCGCGCCGGATCGTAGATTTCGTACAGAAGGTACAGATGCTGGTCTTGCCGGAAGACGTGGCTGATGTTGGGTACGTACTCCTGGCCGTTGCGCACCAGCGAATCCTGTCTCTTGCTCGGCTGGCGCATTGAGGCCAGCACAATCGAACTTATTTTCAGCGGAGCCTTCTTCATGTCAGGCAGCGTAATGTCGGCCTCGAACGATCCCATCAGTCCGGTCTGGTTTTCGCGCACCACAAATTTCAGGTGATACTTGCCCGCCGGCAAGCTGAAGCTGGTCGTGTACTGGATGTTCTTCTGCCGCGCATTCAATCCCTGATCCAGATTCAGCTTTACCGTTTCGCGCACTCGCCCGATGGGCCGCTTCACCTCGTCGATCACCGTGCCGATGATGTCCAGCGTCGCCTTGTCCTTGTCGCCGCCCTTCACAAACGGAATCTGCGAACCCGGCACGATCAATGAAACCGGCACAAAGAAACGGTGTTCGTCCTGCCGGAAATACATCGCGTCCATATACATCGCCATGTCTGTAGCCGGCAGGTCGCTGTTCATTTGCTCGGTCAGTTCCTGCTCGCGGTCTTCGCGGCCTGCGTGCTGGAAATCCGCCGGCGCATAGTAACCAGGCCGGAATTCCAGTTTCACGCCCGGCCGGTTCACCTTGATCGTCAACTTGCGGTATTTGCCGTCGCGCGCCGGGTTCGAGCTGTGAAAACCGACCGCGTAGTAAGCCGAAGTGTCGCGCTGCACCTGCGCAAACGCTGGCGCAAAATCGTTCGAGTCGAAAAACGCCTTGCCGCCCGTGTCGCTCGAAAGCGTCGCCATCACTTCCTGCGAGGCAAAGTTCGAGTTCATATTGTTCCCGAGCGCTCCGCCGTTCATGGGACCGTTGCCGCGCATACTCCCGACCGATGCATCGCCCAGAGGCCCGATCGACTGCAAGCCGCGCGTGTCCACACTGTAAATCGACAAGTTGGCGCGTACCGCCGCGTTCACCGCAGACCGCAGCGATGCCTGGTTCTCGATGCCGTCGCGCGAAATGCCGCCGGAAAAATACAGCAGCGACTTCTTCTCACCGATCTTTTCCAGAGACTTGGCCACGGCCCGCAGCGCGAACAGTTCGCGGTCTGTATTCAGATCGTTGTACTCGCTCTCGTCGGGCGTGTAGCCAGTGGTGTCCTCCACCTGGTTCGAGTTCGAGGTAGCGCCCTCGGCAAATCCCTCGCCCTCGGTGCCGTTGTAGATGCCCACTTCTTCAATCAGCGCCTTCTTGTCGGCCGTGAAGTCCTGATCCACCTTCAGCGTGTCGCCGAGCGAAACCAGCGCCACCAGATCGGCCGGCTGCATTTTCTTCTGAAGGAACTCCTGCGCCGCCGCCACGCTCCGGTCCAGATCCTCCGGCTGCATTGAGGTCAAGTCGAAAAACATCACGATCAGCCTGTGATTGCGCAGGTCTTCGGGCCGTGCGACCACCACAGCCTTGCCCAGGCTCGTTCCGGCGGCCAGCCCGCTCACCGTCGCCTCATGCAGCGGCGTGGCCTTATCTACGCTTTGAAAATCAAAGGTCGCAATCTGCTGCTGTTTGCCGTTTTCGTAAACGCTGAAGTCGCTCTGCTTCAACCCGAGCACCAGTTCGCCCGTTTTTGCATCGCGCGCCACCACGTTGGTCAGCACCAACTCGGCGTTGGTCTTCAGAGTGAAGCCACCCTGCGGCGTTGCGGAGATCTGCGCGCCCAAAACCTGTCCTGCAATCTGCTGCGCCGACGCCGGCTGCGCGCCCGGCACAACAAGCGCCAGCGCCGCCATTCCCGCTCCCATCCTCCGCAACCAACCCGTCATGAATTCCCTTCCAACGCTGACTTGCTGACCCGCTGACTCGCGCGCAGCGCGGCTAACACCGCTGCCTTTAAAACCTGAACTTCGAAGTAAATTGAAACGACCGCATCGACCCAACCGAAGTTACCTGCCCGAAGGTCGATGAAACCACGTTGGTATCCACGCCCGAGTACTGCACCGTGTTGAAAACATTGTTGGCCGTGGCGCGGAACTCCCAACTGCGCGCATCGCCCACTTGCACCGTCTTCGCAAGCGACATATTGTTTGTAACCGTCCCCGGCCCGGCAATCGAGTTGCGCGACGCCGTACCATACGAGCCTGCGGGCGCACTGAATGCCGCCGTGTTGAACCACTTCTTCAGCGAACCCCCGCCGGCTGTAATCGAAGTTCCCGCCACGCGATCCGGACGCAGCGTTCCCGTTGTGCCCCGCGCCACGTCGGCCACTGCCGCCTGATAACTCGGCGTAAGCGGTGTACCAGTCGCAAACGTGAATGTTCCTGAAATTGAAAATCCTTCCAGAATGTGCGAGGCCCTGCCACTCGTCACCCAGAACTTATCCTTGCCAAAGGGCAACTCGTAAAGATAATTTCCGCTCACCTTGTGCCGCAAGTCGAAGCTCGAATTCCCTTCCTCGGCGCCCAGATTCTGCCAGTCCTGCGCCATCGTCGCCGTGTCGTCGATCGAGTGCGAATACTGATAATTCGCCCCGACCGCAAATCCTCCCGACAGCCTCTTGTTCAGTCTCACCGTCCCAGCGTTGAAGCGCGAGTAAGCCGCAGCCTGCTCATAGGTGAAAACCAGATTGGTCGGGTCGGTATTCGGACTGCTGGTCGTCGAGCGCGGCGCGCTCTTGATGTCCTGGTTCGTGCCCTTCGATCCGTTGTAGCCCACGTTCAGCATCAAGCCCCATGGCAGCGTCTTCTGCATGTCCACATTCCATGCCTGCACGTATGGCAGTTGATAGTGTGGATCCACTGCATAGTTGCCCACCGTATCCGCCGCGGAAAATCCTTCCGCCAGCGTGAAGCAGGTCGAAGGAGTGTTCCGCGCGCAGGCCGATGTGGCCGTGCCGCTCGTCGTGGCTTCTTCGTTGGTCTGCTCGTTGGCGTAGGGCGGCTCGTGCGCCATCGTCGTCGCAAAGCTCGAGTACTGACCCACCATGAAATTCATTCCGTAGCCTGCGCGAACCACGGTATGAGGCAGCCAGGGTACGCGCCACGCCACCCCCAGCCGCGGCGCCCACGCTCTGCGAAACGGAAATACCAACGCATCCGGCAGCTTTCCGCTATATGCGCCTGTTCCGCCCGCCGCTACCTCGGCCTGTCCGGTAAACCCCGCGCCGGGATTGGTGTCCACCACGGCCAGCCGTCCAAACTTCTCCGTGTACGGCGCGAAAAATTCGTACCGTACGCCGAAGTTCAGTGTCAGCGACGGCATCATCCGCCAGTCGTCCATGGCAAAGCCGTCAAAAACGTTGTCGCGCAAATAACTCTTCGCCTCCGACGAGTTGATACTCGTCGACTGCGGCAGCCCAAGCAGGAAATCCGCCACCGGCGAGCCCGTCGTCGAGTCTCCAGCCGCATCCTCGGTAAACAGCCCTGTAAACGTAAAACTTCCGGTCGCGTTCGTGCCGTCCAGCGAGTCGCGATGCACGCGCCGGTAGTCGCCGCCAAAGCGCATGTTGTGCTTGCCATGAATCCAACTCACTGTCTCTGAAGCTGAAATCGTCTGCGTCACGGAGAAGCTCGGCTGCTGCTCGCTCAATCCGGTCAGGCTGCTCAACGTCACGTTGGGCAGCCCGTAATTCAACGGGCTGGAATTCAACGCCGTTCCGCTCGGCCCAAGAATCCCGACCTCGGTCGCAATGTCGGTCCCGTTGGTAAAGAAATTCGTCGTCTGGCTCTTGCTGCGATTCCAGTTCACGCTGAAGATGCTCGTGACCTTGTGGTAACCCACCGTATAGCCGGCCTGCAGCGAGTTTGAATCGGACGAGTTTTTCCCGCCCAGTTGCGGAAAGATATTCACGTCGTCCGCAGCCGAGTGGCTCCAGTTGTAGTTGAAGTTGATGCTCTGCCGCAGTCCCTGACTCTGGTTTCTGCGTCCGCCGCCAAACCCACCGTGTCCCATGCCAAAAAGTGCCGCGTTCTTGCCCAGGTTGCGCATGTAGCGCGCCCCCGCCTGCGTCGAGTTCGTTTGCTCGGTCGTCAGCAGGTGATAGTTGTAGTTTCCTGTGCTGCTGGTCAGGTTCGGCAATGGAAGGTAGGGTTGGCAGGACGCTGAACTCCCCGCAGGACAGAGCAGAAGCTTCGAGTTCGTGATCGCCGACGCAATCCGCGCACTGGGAATCACGTTGGCTGTACCGCCATAGGTAAACTGCTGAAAAGTAGTGGGGTCGTAAATCACCGGCAGCCCACTCGCGGAAAAATCTCCGCTCCGTTCCGCCAGCGTCGGCACCACGGCGTACTCGTCCAGCGGGCTCGATTGCCGTTGCCCGCTCAGCGTCAGGAACACCGTGTCCTTGCCGCTCGGCTTGGTCAACCCCGGCAGGTAAGGCGCACTCATGAACGTAAGGCCGAAGCGGTTGGTTCCCGAAGCCGGCTGCGACTGCGACTGTCCATTCAGTGCAAACGACTCAGCGTCCAGCGCCGAGTTGCTGCCAATCCAGAAAACAGCCCCGTGCGGCTGCCCAGGGTTGAAGTTGCGGAAGTTGCCGCGCCCGCCGCCAAAACCGCTAGGGC
>Ga0255356_1001052_pt1 | contig 17970 bp, 15 predicted proteins | sample HBST100metaG_FD_189944 | JGI IMG/M metagenome (GOLD analysis project Ga0255356, IMG submission 189944) | Peat soil microbial communities from Stordalen Mire, Sweden - H.B.S.T100 | ecosystem: Environmental > Terrestrial > Soil > Wetlands > Peat | place: Sweden: Norrbotten County, Stordalen Mire...
GAACAGTTGGTCGTGAAATATCCAGGCTATGAAAAAGCCCAGGATGAGGAAGATGGCGGAGTTGACAATGCGCTTGCGCAACTCGTCCAAGTGCTCCATCAGGCTCATGCCGGGCAGTTCCGCGCGCTCCGTCACCGCCTGCCGCGCCTTGTCGATTACGTCCACTGGATCAACCATTGTGGACCGCCGATTCCGCCGGAGCGTTGGCTTCTGCCACTGTGGTTTCTTTCTCTGCGGGCGTCTGCGCGACCGCCGCGTTTACAGCGGCGTCTGTCTCTGACGCTTGCTTCACATCTGTCACCGGCGTAGCCAAATCTGCTTCCGGCGTAGCCGAATCTGTTATCGGAGCGGCAATCTCAGCGGTTTCCGGGGCCGCAGCAATCGGCTCTTCGGATTGAATCTGTGCGGAGGTTTCTTCCGACGTCTCCCGGCCGTTCTGATAGGGGTACGCGCCTTTGTAGGGATCGGGGCTTTCGGTAGTCGTCGCGGCAGTCTCGCCTGACGCATCCGTCCCTGCTTCCAGAACGTGGACATTGGCAGCCGATTCGGGCTCGGCGGTGGGAGCGGGCTCGGGCGGCGCCAGCGTCAGGGTTTGCAACCGTTCGGCCTCTTCCCGCTTTCGACGGTCGGCCTCCTCGGCGTTGCGCAACTCCTCTTCCATCTGGAACTTGAAGTCGTTCGAGGCCTTGCGGAACTCGTACATCAGCTTGCCCAGTTTGCGGCCCATTTCCGGCAGTCGTCGCGGCCCGAAGACGACCAGCGCCATGACCATCAGAATCAATGAATTGGCCATGCCCAGGCTGGCGGTCTCAATTGTCAGAGGAATTCCCATGCACGACAATGATACCTGCCCGTGCGCGGCGCTCACAAACAGCCCTGGCTCCCGGGCAGGCCGTGGAGCGCGTTCTTCCCTGTTTTTTTGCTTTCCCGCAGGCGATTTTTCCGCGATGATTCGTTTTCGTGCCGAGTCGGTCTGTTGATCGTGCCGGATCAATATTACAGATGCGTTAAACTAATCAGAGATGGAGCAGCAAGCGTTCGGCTGCATCCGTTTTATTGAAAGGGCTGCAACAACCCCGTGGATGGGGGCGGCCAGAAGCCTTTGGCGGCAGCGCCGATGGCTTCTGTGTTGTCAGTGCATCCACTGCGGTCCCTGTTGGCTTTCAACATCCCCGTCCGCCGTCCCGCATGGGACAGGCTGGACTGAAGGCGGAATAAGGTGACTCTGATTTCTGACGAAGCAACGGCAGACACGCCGCAGAATGGCAGTGCCTGCAACCTTGAAGATTACCTGGCTCTTCCTGACAACTCCATGGACAGTCGCATCGCCGAAGCGCGCGCCCGGCTTGGTTCCACCGCTGTTCTGCTCGGGCATCACTATCAGCGCGATGAAGTTGTCCGCTTTGCCGACTTCACCGGCGACAGCTACAAGCTCTCAAAAGCCGCCGCCGCAACCCGTGCAAGGTACATCGTCTTCTGCGGCGTGCATTTCATGGCGGAAAGCGCCGACGTGCTCAGTGACTCGGGCCAGCAGGTCATCCTGCCAGACCTGAACGCGGGCTGTTCCATGGCCGATATGGCGGAAATCTCCCAGGTCGAAGCCTGTTGGGAAGCGCTCGCGCGCCTCGGCCTTACGGACGAGTGTGTGCCGCTGACCTACATGAACTCCACTGCTGCCATCAAGGCTTTCTGCGGCGCGCACGGCGGCTTGGTTTGTACCTCGTCGAATGCCCGCGCGGCCTTCGAGTGGGCATTGGCCCGCGGTCGCCGCATCCTCTTCATGCCCGACCAGCACCTGGGCCGCAACACCGGGCATTCCATGGGCATTTCGCTCGGCGAGATGCCGGTTTGGGACCCGTGGGTCATCCAGGGCGGCCAGACAAAAGAAAAACTTGCCTCCGCGCGCATCCTGCTCTGGAAGGGCCACTGTAGCGTCCATCAGAGCTTTCTCCCCGAGCAGGTTGATCAGGTTCGCGCCAAGTATCCCGGCATCCAGGTCATCGTGCACCCCGAGTGCAGCTTTGAGGTTTGCCAGAAGGCCGACGCTCTCGGTTCCACCGAACGTCTCATCGCCTTGGTCGAACAGGCCCCCCGTGGTGCAATCTTCGCCATCGGCACGGAGATTCACCTCGTCAACCGCTTGGCCCGCCGCTTTGCCCCCGAAGGCAAAAAGATCATCACGCTGGGAGCCACCGGCTGCCTCTGCTCCACCATGTACCGCATCAGTCCGCAAAGCCTGGCCTGGGTTCTTGAAAATCTGGTCGCAGGCCGCGTCGTCAACCGCATCCAGGTTAGCCCCGAAGTCACGCGCTTGGCCCGTGTCGCCCTGGACCGCATGTTGGAAATCTGAAAAAAGGCAGGGAACAGGGGGTAGGGAACAGGGAACAGAAAACCAAGTCTCTAACCGCTTGTCGTTGTATCAAGGACAGTGGGTGCCCCAGGTCTGGATTTTCAGACCTGGGATAGCACGCCCCTTTCCTCACCAAGAACAAAAACACACACAGCCACAAATCGAGCACTACCGTTGCAGATAACGGTTCCGGAGGGAGCAGAGGGCTTCAGCCCTCTCAAAAAAAGTCTGCATAAATGCAGGGCCTTCAGGCCCGGGCCTTTGCCTTTCTCCCCCCAGGAAGCGACGCACATGTAGCACTACGTGGAGTAGTCGGCGTTGATGTGGATGTACTGGTGCGTCAGGTCTGTGGTCCAGAAGGTACAAGCTCCGGACCCCTGATGCAGATCAATCGAAATCGAGAACTCGCGCCGGCTGACGTAGGTATGTGCTGCGGCCTCGTCAAACTCGGCGGCACGGCCCCCGTCGCGGCAAATGGGAAGCTCGCCGAAGGAAATGTTGATGCGGTCCGGATCGATTTGCGCGCCGGAGTAGCCGATGGCGCAGGCCAGGCGTCCCCAGTTCGGGTCGCAGCCTGCCCAGGCGGTTTTCACCAGCGGGGAGTGGGCAATTGCCTTAGCCACGCGCAGCGCTTCCGCATCGTTGGCCGCGCCTGCAATGCGCAACTCCACCACGTGCGAAACGCCCTCGCCGTCGGCCACGATCTGCCGTGCCAGCGAGGTGCAGACCTGCTTGATCGCTGCGGCAAAGGCGGAGTTGCCCGCGCCAATTGAAACGTCGCTTGCGCCGGAGGCCAGCAGCAGCACCGTGTCGTTGGTTGAAGTGTCGCCGTCTACCGAAATGCGGTTGAAGCTGGTTTCGATGGCCGGGGTCAGATAGCTGCTCAGAACGGCGGGCTCCACGGCGGCGTCCGTGAGAATGTAGACCAGCATGGTGGCGTGAGGCACCAGTTGCGGATGGATCATTCCGGAGCCCTTGCACAGCGCGGCAATGCGAATCTCCTGCGGCGTGCCGTCCAGTCCCGCGCCCTCAATCTCGATGTGGGTGAAGGCGGTCTTGTCCACCGTGTCTGTAGTCATGATGGCCTGCGCAGCCTTGAGAAAGTGCTCGGAGTTGGAGCCAAGCGAGGCAACCGCATCAGGCAGCGCGGCGATGAGCTTTTCCACCGGCAGCGGCGTGCCGATGACGCCGGTCGAGGACGGAAAAACCTCTTCTGGTGCGCAGCCGAAGGTATTGGCGGCGGCATAGCAGGTCGCCTTGGCGGCGTCCAGCCCGGCCTGTCCCGTGGCGCAGTTGGCGTTGCCCGCGTTGATGGCCACCACGCGCACCTTGCCCCCGGTGGCTGTCAGATGCAGCTTGTCCACGGTCAGCGGTGCGGCGGTGACGCGATTGCTGGTGAAAGACGCTGCGGCGCTGGCCGGCGCGTCGGCGACGATGAGGGCAAAATCGGTACGGCCGCTGGCTTTGAGGCCTGCCTTGGCCGCGCCGAAACGGAAGCCGCGGGGAATGATGAATTTCGAGAGATCGCTCATGGCGTAAGAACATAATTTATCAGGTGACGCAGGGCCGGGGCTGTTCCATTGCCATAGAAGGCACGACATTTGTGTGAACTCATTGATCCGGCACAAAACGATTTCATAACCAAAGACATAACCAAAGAGCTGTCATCCTGAGCAGCATGACTCGCGGTGCGAGTTACGGCGAGAAAATGACGCCAGAATTTCCACTGATTCTATTGGGTTTAAGTTTCGTGTCATCAGGAGCGAAGCGCAGCGGAGTCGAAGGACCTGCATTTGTTTTTCTTCTCTTATGTCGCAATCCAATCGTGCCGGATCAATATTTTGTTGTCGTACCGCTTCCTTTCCTCATTTCTCGCCGGTCCACTGCTGCATTTCCTCCCGGAGGGAGGAGCCGAAAATAGCCCAGGATGGAGCGCAGCGCAATCCTGGGAAAGATTCCAACCAAACCACTCCGCCCCGTAGGGGCGGAACGAACCTGAACCGCTTTTCCTGAAATTGCCCTCCCGGAGAATGCCTGACCGGGGCAGCGGATTTCAGTCTGTGTCGTGCTTTCCGCTAAGCTGAAAGCAGTGAAAAACGCAGAAATAACGGAAAACAATCAATCTGACCGGGCCGAAACATCCCAAATCAAGCCAACGAAATCTCGCGGCGTCGAGCCTCCTGCGGAAGAAGATCTTGGCGGAGCCGACTTTCTTGACCTGCGTCAGGTAAGCGTGGCGCGCGGCGATCGCGTGGTCTTGCATAACATCAACCTGAAGATTCGCGCCGGCGAGCATGTGGCGATTCTGGGACCGAACGGCTGTGGAAAATCGACGCTCATCCTCACCTGCACCTGCCAGATCTACCCCATGGTCCGGCCCGGAATGCGCGTCCGCATCTTTGGCCGTGAGCGCTGGGATCTGACGCAGTTGCGCCAGCACTTCGGCGTGGTGGGAACGGACATGCCCGGAGAGCGCACCGCGGTCACCACCGGCCTTGACGCTGTGATTGCCGGCTTCTTTTCCGCCTCCAGCCTGTGGCCCAACCTGCATGTCACGGCCGGAATGCGTGAACGGGCCCGCGAGGCTCTGGATCGCATGGACGCCCTGCCGCTGGCCAATCAGATGGTCGGAGCCATGTCTGCCGGGCAAAAGCGCCGCATCCTGATTGCCCGTGCCCTCGTCCACCGACCCCGGCAACTGCTGCTCGACGAGCCCTCCAACGCCCTCGACCTGGCCGCGCAGCACGGGCTCCGCGAAGCTCTCCGCAAACTGGCGCGGGAAGGCACTGGCCTCGTGCTGGTTACTCACGCCCTGGGCGACATTCTGCCGGAAATCAAGCGTGTCATTCTCATGCGCGGCGGACGGATTGTGGGCGACGGTCCGCGCGAGGAGTTTCTGACCGAGCCCCGCCTCAGCGAACTCTTCAACACTCCGGTGCGGATTGGCCGTGAAGAGGGGTGGCTCCATAGCTGGTAGAGCGGCGTGCCTCCTGATGCATGTGCTTTTGCCCATTCCGTCGTATTCTTGAAGCAAGGCATTTACCTATGAAGACCTTCACTCTCGACGAGGCGCAATCTCTGCTTCCGGTGCTCGAAGCGCTGCTCAAACGCGCCTTGGACGCCAAGCTGGTAGCCGATCAGTCCGACTCATGGCTTACGAATCTGGCGCGGCGCATTTACCTGTCCGGGGGCATGAAGGTGGATGTGTCCGCCGTCGCCAAGCAGCGCGCGGAGATGGATGCGCACTTGCAGATTGCGCGCGAGAGCCTGAGCGAAATCGATTCCATCGGCGTGCAGGTCAAGGATCTGGATACCGGGCTGCTGGACTTCCCCTGCCGGCTCGACGACGAGGTTGTTCTTCTTTGCTGGCGCATGAGCCCGCCATCGAGTACTGGCACACTGCGGAAGCCGGCGTCCAGGGCCGCCAGCCCCTCGACGCGCGCTTCCATCGCCGTTCCGCCTCCGGCGGCCGTCCCAATTAGTTCTCTGAACGCATGTTCCTGTACCATCACTGGGAAAGCACGGACTCAATGGAGCTTCTTCATCCGTTCAGAGACCTGGTTCTCTGAACGCATGTTCCTGCACCATCTTCCGTGCCCCATCCTTTCGCCTTTTTTCTGGCGAAAGGGTGGGAACCCTCGAACCTGTATTCGGCCCATCTCCCAATCCTTTCAGTCCTGCTTTCAGAAGTATTCCGTCCCACCCTCGCCGCTCTGAATCTTCCGGAACATTTCGGAATCCAATAAACAAATAAGTGAGCCGGCTCACAACTTTTGAGTGACGGCTTCCTAAATGTTTCCTTGCCCCGGACCGTGCCGAGGGCTTTCAGAGAACAGCAAACCGATCAACACGAAGGAGTTATGAATGCTTACTGTTGGAGAAAAGTTTCCTGCTTTTGAAGTGACCGCCACCGTCGATCTCAACCCCGCCAAGGCTTTTGAAACCATCACAGAAACCAGCTATCCCGGCAAGTGGAAGGTCTACTTCTTCTGGCCCAAGGACTTCACCTTTGTCTGTCCCACGGAGATTTCGGCCTTTGGCAAGATCGACCCGGAGTTCAAGAAGCGCGGCGCGCAGATTCTGGGCGGCAGCATTGACTCGGAGTACGTCCATCTGGCCTGGCGCGAAAACCATCCCGACCTGAAGAACATTCCTTTCCCCATGCTCTCCGACATCAAGCGCGAGCTCTCCGGGAAACTGGGCATTCTCGACCTCAAGGCTGGCGTCTGCCTGCGCGCCACCTTCATCGTCGACCCGGAAAACATCATCCGCTTCGTCTACGTCAACGACCTCTCTGTGGGCCGCAACCCCCAGGAAGTCCTGCGCGTCCTCGACGCTCTCCAGACCGGCGAGCTTTGCCCTTGCGACTGGCACAAGGGCGAAGAAACCATCAAGGGCTGAGCCTGCATCTGCGATTCTTGCCAACCCATAAAACCTGGGTATCCCCATCCTTTCCGCGGTTTTTTGCGGAAAGGATGGGAACCCTCGGCACTATTTATTGATCCGGCACAAAACGATTTCATAACCAAAGATCTGTCATCCTGAGCAGCATGACTCGCGGTGCGAGTTACGGCGAGAAGATGACACCAGAAGCCCCACTGATTCTATTGGGCTTAAGTTTCGTGTCATCAGGAGCGAAGCGCAGCGGAGTCGAAGGACCTGCATTTGTTTTTCTTCTCTTATGTCGCAATCCAATCGTGCCGGATCAATAAAGGCCGGATTAATAGAGCATTTTTGCTTTTGCTGTAGACTTCCGTGCCCCATCCTTTCCGCTTTTTTCTGCGGAAAGGGTGGGATACCAATGAATTTTGGGTCTACACTATTTCCGAAAATGCTCTAGTATTTTCTGCCCCGCCGACCCGCCACCCCGCTGACTTGCTGACTCGCTGACCCGCCCGTATGAGCGTACAGCCGTTTTCCCGCGTCTAATCGGACAGCAGGACACAATGCGCGCCCAGGCGGTAATCTTTGATCAGGATGAGCAGTACCCTGCGGGAACGGACTTTCGAGGCGAAAAAGGAGCGGGAATGAAGATTGGAACGTGTGCGAAGCTGCTGCTGGCGGTTGTTCCGCTTCTGACCGGCTGCGCAGGTTTCTGGGACTCTTCCAGTAGCTCCAGTTTCGCCCTTACCAACAGCGGCAACATGACCGTGAGTCCGGGCTCGACCGGCACCTCGACCATTACCGTAACGCCATCGAGCTCATTTACCGGAACGGTTGCGCTGACTTGTGCCGTTACCACCACGCCTACGAGCGCGACCAGTCCCACGACGTGCGATCTTTCTTCCTCTTCGATTACGTTCAGCACCACCACGGCGCAAACGTCCACGCTGACCGCGACCACTACTGCCTCGACGACCACCGGAGCTTACGACATTGCGGTTACCGGCACTTCGGGCACGATTACGTCGACCACCACCGTATGTGCCGAGGTGACGTCATCCACAGACACGTGCAGCGCCACGGCCGGCGCCAGCGGCATCTTCTATGTGCTGAATGTGGAAACCTTGCAGATTGTCGCCTATTACGTCAATGCCGCCGGCACTCTGACCCAGATCGCCACCTACACCACGCCCGCCACACCCATCACTCTCACCGTCGCTCCCAGCAACAACTTCCTTTACCTGAGTACGTACAGTGGCATCTACGTCTACAAAATCTCATCGGACGGCACTCTCGCCATACAAAACTCTAAGAACGTAATCTCGTCCGATGAGCCCTTTGCCATGCAGGTGGACTCGACCAATAAGTGGCTGGTGGAAGTGGTCTCCGGCGCGGGAGTGGTGAGCGCCATCCCCCTCGATTCCAGCACCGGCCTATACACCTCCGCCACCGAGCCGTATATCTCGCTGCCTTCCACATCCATCCAGCAGTTGACCATCTCGCCCGACAATAACTACATTTTTATCGCCATGGGCACCGGCGGCACTGAGGTGGTTCCATTTACCGCGACCACGAGCAACAACGCGCCGTTTGGAGCCGCCATCAAAAACATCCCGGTGAAAAACTCAAACTCTCAAGGAGCCGCTTTATCCGTGGCTGTGGACCCCAGCAACAGGCTTTTCTATATCGGCGAAACCAGCGCCATCTCCGCGACCTACTCCGGCGGCCTGCGCGTCTTCAATTACGCATCGCTGCCCACGATCTCCGAACTCTCTGCCTCCCCCTACGCAAGCCAGGGACTGTCGCCCTACTCCATCGTGCCCATCTCCACCGGCAATTACGTCTATGTGGCCAACCACGTGGTCAGCGGCAGCATTGCGGGCTTTTCCATTACTGGGAGCAGTAGCACCGCCTACACGCTCACGCCGCTAGACAAAACCTTTACGGCTGGCACGTACCCGAAGGCGATGGTCGAGGACAGCACCGATCAGTTTATCTTCGTGGTCAACTACGAGGGCAGCTACGACCTGATGGGCTACACCTTCGATTCCACCAATGCCGGCTATCTTGACAGCGTGAGCGCGGTTTCGTCCAGCACGGGCACTGACCCCGTGGAAGCAAGCGCCATCGCCGCCATTCACAATTGCTCCGGCACAAGCAATTGCACAACCAAATAGCTGTCATCCTGAGCGACCGGAGCGTAGCGCAGGGAGTCGAAGGACCTGCGGTTGTTCTTTTGTATCGCAATCCAATCGTGCCGGATCACTAGGGTTTCTGACCGCTTGTTTCTGTATCATCTTCCGTGCCCCATCCTTTCGCCTTTTTCCTGGCGAAAGGGTGGGATCCCTCGAACCTGAATATACGAAATCACGCGATCAGCGACCTGGGATAGCACGTCGTCCCCCGCACTATGTCCCCTCTAAAGTGTTATCCTCAAAAATAACGCCAGCAGGCCGTGTCCATTCATCTTCCAATCAGCTTCGTCTCTTCTCTCCGGCGCCGCAGTTTTCCTGCGGCATCGTCGCTGTACCTGTTTGTTCTGTTGTGCCTGCTCGTGTCCGGTTCGGGATGCAAGCGATTCCACCACATGAGGGCCGAGAAGGTCTACGTGGCGGCGCGGCAAACGTACCTGCATGACCGTGTGGCGGCTGTATCAAACCGCGTGGCGCAGGTGGCCAACGGGCAGGAACTGGAAGTGATGGAGCGCGGTCGCCGCTTCCTCAGGGTAAAAACCGAAAAGAACGAAATCGGCTGGATTGAAGAGCGCTCCGTCATCGACAGCAAGACCCGCGATCAATTTACTAAACTGGCCGATCAGCACAAGCAGGAGCCGGTGGTCGCCACGGCCACCCTGCGCGACGACCTTTACGTGCACCTGCAGCCGGGGCGCGATACAGAGCACTTTTACCTGCTGGCCGGCAATACGAAGGTCCAGCTTCTGGCCCGTGCTTCCGTGGTAAAAACCGCTCCGGGAAGCTATGCCAGGCCCGCGACGTCCGCACAGCCCGCTGCAACTCCCGCAAAAGGGCCCGCGCCGTCATCCGCCGCGCATCCTGGGACAAAGCCGCCTGCACCCGCCGCTCAGTCAGCCTCTGCCGCTCAGCCGGAAGTTCTTACGCCGCCCCCTCCGGTTATGGAGGACTGGTGGCTGGCCCGCGACTCGCAGGGGCACACAGGCTGGCTGCTGGGCAACCGTCTCGATGTGGATGTGCCTGACGAGATTGGTACCTACGCCGAGGGGCAGCGCATTGTCGGTGCCTATGTGCTGACCAAGGTTACCGACCCCGAAGCCTCCACTTCCAATCACGAGATTCCCGAGTATCTCACCGTTCTCGCTCCGCCCAAGTCCGGCCTGCCTTTCGACTTCGATCAGGTGCGCGTCTTCACCTGGAGCATGAAGCATCATCGCTATGAGACGGCCTACCGGCTGCACGGCCTTCAGGGCTATCTCCCGGTACGCCTCTCGTCTCAAACCGTCGCCAACCGCAGCGTGCCCGTCTTCAGCTTCGTCATCGACAATGACCGGAACGTCTATACCGACTCGGCTACCGGCATCATCCGCCCATCTTCACCGCGCACCATCAACTTTGCGTTGATTGACACCCAGGTGAAGCGCATCGGCCCGGATATGGGCGCGTTCCCTGACGTCCAGTCTCCGGAAGACAAGGCAAAAGCGATGGCAAAGGCAAAGGCGAAAGCCGCAGCCCAAGCGGCAAGGGCGAAGCGCCGGTAGCTACAGCGAAACCAGAGTTGATGTATCCCGAAACCACAGCGGCTTCGGGATACATCAACTCTGGTTTCGCTGTAATGTCCCGTGCCCCATCCTTTCGCCTTTTTTCTGGCGAAAGGGTGGGATAGCACGCCCCTCACCCCGCGGGCTTTTACTGACAACTGACAACTGGCAACTGGCAATTGACAACTGACAACTGGCAACTGAAAGCGGGCAACTGAAAACTGAAAAAGCAGTTATCCGCGTTGGCGCAGGGCCAGTTCGACCACGCGCAGCATCTCGGCTTCCGGCGCGGGCTTGCCCGTCCAGATTTCGAACTGGCGCGCGCCCTGCTGCACAAACATCTCCAGGCCGCTGACGACGGGGAGTCCGCGCTTCTGCGCTAGCTTGATCAGCGGCGTTTCCTGCGGGTTGTAGACCAAGTCGAAGACCAGTCCGGCGTTCAGTTCGTTCTCCTTGATGGGCAGAGCCTGCTTGGAGCCCGCCATGCCGCACGGCGTGGTGTTGATGAGCGCGTCAAACTGCTGCTTGGCCAGCGCCTCGTGCTTCAGCGCCTTGGCTTTCGCCTTTTTGGCCAGTGCTACGGCTGTTTCGTGGGTGCGGTTGACAATGAAGACCTCCGCGCCCTGCTCGACCAGTCCGAAGACCGCCGCCCGCGCCGCTCCGCCCGCGCCCAGAACCAGAATCCGCGCGCCCTTCAGGTTCAAGTGCTTTTCCAGAGGCCGAACCACTCCGGCCACGTCCGTATTGAAGCCGTACAGCTTGCCGTCCGCGCCGGTGCGCAGCGTGTTGCAGGTGCCAATGCGGGCCGTCAGCGGGTCCATGTTGGCCAGGAAGGGCAGCACCTCCTGCTTCAGGGGCATGGTGATGGCCACGCCGCTCAAAGGCAGTTCGCGGGTCAGCCTCAGCAGGTCGTCCAGCGCCTTCACCTTCAGGGGAAGCATGACGGCGTTGACGTTTTCCCGCTTGAATGCCGTGTTGTGCATCAGCGGAGAAAGCGAGTGGGCAATGGGGTCGCCGGCCACGCCGAACAGGCGCGTCGCCTGGTCCAGTTGCTCGATGCGGTAAAGGTCGCGCATGGTGCGTGCCGCGAGCTGGCCGGGAGCCGTCTCCTCGCCCTCGCCCGAGGCTGCAAAGGTGAACGCCCCTCCGGCGCGGGGCCCCAGCACGCGGCTTACAAGGCCTTCCTCGCCCATGGCGATGCCCACCACATGAGAGCGCAGCGAGCGGTCCTCGATCAGGTGCAGCACTTCGAGATTGTCCGACAGCGTACGCGCCGTGGAAACCACTTTGACCAGATCGGGCGCAAAGGCTTCAATGCGCGTCGCAGCCTGTTCCAGGCCCTTGGTGCGCGTGAAGTCGTGAAAGCTGATCATCAGCGCCGTCCCCGCCGTCCACAGCGCCTTCCGGAACTTCTCCAGTTGCGCTTTGGTGGTTTCCTCGGCCGATTCCACTTCAAGATCCACAATCTCGCAGCCAGCCTCGACGGCCTTCAGCAGTACCTCTAATTCCGCCGTCAAAGACCCAACAAAGTGCCCGCCATGCGCTTTGCGTCGACAGGTGGCAATGGCCATCACATCGTGGTGTGCGTCGAGGAATCCCTTCAGTTTGGGCAGGGCCGCGGCAGGCTTCGGCAGCGCATCCAGACGGATCTCCAGGAACTTGGAGTCGGCAAGCACCGCGGTTGCCCGCTCAATCAATTCTGCCGGCGTGTCGCCCTGCACGGCCACGCAGAGCTTGTTCAGGCGCAGCCTTGGAGCCGAGGGTTCAGGAAGGGAATCGGGCGTGTTGGACACAGTTTTAACCATAGCTGTTAATTGAGGCATAATATGCGGCTTTCAGCCAGTATGCAACAGCCATCGCTGAATTCTCTGGAATGGCACGGGTGGAGGTCGCTTGCGCCTATAAAAGGCCTTCCATCCGTGCGACGGCAGGCTTGAAATAACAAGGATTGACAAGGCTTGTCATTCGGATGAAGATCGTCAGTAGGAGGTCTTTCCATGAATGTTTCCCTAACTCCGGAACTGGAAAAATTTGTCCAGACCAAAGTTGCCTCCGGTCTCTACAACTCTGCCAGCGAAGTTGTACGTGAAGCGCTTCGTTTGCAGGAAGAACATGACCGTGCCCGCAGTGCCCGGCTTGCCGCCTTCAATCAGGAACTGGGGACAAGGCTGGCAGCCCTGGATCGTGGCGCGTCCGTCGATGCGAATGCGGCGCGGGAGCGGCTGCAACAGAAGTCCAGGGGGTTATAGCGTTCCCTTTACACCGCCTGGCTGTGGCAACCTAGAGAATTGGAGGAACTTTTCATCATGCCAGCCGATACTGCCGCTGCTGCTGTTTGTGAAGATTTGTACGCCTGGGAGGCGGGGGGAGCCGACTCTGCCGAGGCGCTTTCCGCCTGGGTAAACGTCCGCTTGGAGGCGCATGAAGCGGCTCTTGCCGCTCTGCTTGCCGTCAAGGGCGCGCGCACGCCGGAAAACTCGCTGCGGCTGTATGACGCGGCGCTGGAACAGCTTAGCTTGGCCGGAGCGCAGGCCGGGGTGTTGAACTCCGTCGCCGCCGCAAGCGAGGTCCGCGACCAGGCCCAGGCGGAGGCCCAGCGGGTGGCGATGGCTGGCAGCGCCCTGAGCCTGAACCGCGAGGTGTACGAAGCTCTTTCGGCCATCAGCCTCGAAGGCGCCAGCGCCGCGACCCAACATTACGTGGCTCGCACGCTGCTCAGCTACCGGCTGGCCGGCGTGGACAAGGACCAGTCCACCCGCGACCACCTGCAAGCTCTGAATGAAAAGGCCACCCGCCTTTCGCTGGAGTTTGGCCGCAACATTCAGGAGGGTGCCAAAACCATCCAGGCCACGGCGGCTGAGTTGGATGGCCTGCCTGCCGACTATCTCGCCCGTCATCAGCCTGACGCCGAGGGCCGCGTCACCATCTCCACCGACCAGCCCGACATGCAGCCTGTGATGACTTTCGCCACGAGCGCCGCCCTGCGCACGCGCATGTTTCTGGCCTATAACACCCGCGCCTATCCGGCCAATCGTCAAATTCTGCTTGACCTACTGGCCACCCGGCAGCAGATTGCGACCATCCTGGGCTTCCGCAGCTGGGCGGATCTGGCCACTGCCGACCAGATGATGGGTTCGGCGGCCAACGTGCGCGCGTTTATCTCCAAGTTGGACGAGGCCAGCCGCAAGGGTGCCCGCCGCGAGTACGAGCTGATTGTGGAGTTTGCCCGCAAGCGGCAGCCGGAACTCAAAGCCATCGACATCACCAGCCGCGGCTACTGGTACGAGCAGTACCGCCGCTCGGCCTTTGATTTCGACTCCCAATCCGTGCGCCCCTACTTCCCCTACGCGCATGTGGAGGCCGGTGTGCTGTCGACCGCCGCCCGGCTTTTCAAGGTGGAGTTCCGGCGCTCCACTGCGCCCTCCTGGCATCCGTCCGTTCCGGTCTTTGAAGTTTTCGACGGTGGCAAACTGGTGGGGCGTTTCTACCTCGACATGCACCCGCGCGAGGGTAAGGACAAGTGGTTTTCCGCCGCGCCCATCGTTACCGGCGTTCGCGGTCGCTACCTGCCGGAGGCCGCCCTCATCTGCAACTTTCCGGAGGGTGACGAAACCGATCCCGGCTTGATGCAATACAGTGACGTCGTCACCTTCTTCCACGAGTTCGGCCACCTGATGCATGCAATTCTCGGCGGGCAGACGGAGTGGGCCGGGATTTCAGGGTTTGCGACCGAGGGCGACTTCATCGAGGTACCCTCGCAGATGCTGGAAGAGTTTTTCCGCGACGAAAAGCTCCTTCAGGCCTTTGCAAAGCACTACCAGACCGGCGAAGTCCTGCCCTCGGAGCTGATTCGGAAGATGAAGGGGGCAGGGGCCTTCGGAAGGGCCGACTGGGTCCGCGCGCAGCTCTACTACACCACCCTCTCGCTCGATCTGCACGACGAGGAGCCCGCTGCTCTGGACCCGGACGCCCTGAGTCGGCGGCTCTATGAGGGTATGCAACCGTGGACGTGGCTCGAAGGCAACCGCATGTATGCCAGCTTCGGCCACCTGACCGGCTACTCGTCGAACTACTACACCTATGCCTTTGACAAGGTCATCGCGCTGGACTTTTTCGCGCAGTTTGACCCGCGGAACCTGCTGAACGGTCCCACCGGGGTGCGCTACCGCAAAGCCGTGCTCGAACAGGGCGGATCGAAGCCCGGGCGCGCGATGGTGCGGGACTTTCTGGGGCGGGACGAAGATTTTTCCGCGTTCTCGAAGTGGATGAACGAGGAGTTTGAAGGCTGAATGGCAAATTGCGCTATACTTGTATAGCGCCACCCTCGGAGGTACATCATGCTGGCAATCCGGCTCCCTGAAGCTGTTGAAAAACGCTTGGATGCCCTGGCCAAAGCTACCGGCCGGACCAAGACATACTATGCCCGTGAAGCCATCCTCGAACATCTCGACGATCTGGAAGATATTTATCTTGCCGAGCAGCGGCTGGCCGACATTCACGCCGGTCGCGTCAAGACGATTCCGCTCGAGGAAGTGATGAAGAGCCATGGCATGGTCGATTGACCTGGACCCAAGAGCGAAGCGTGAATTGGATCGCCTCGACCCACAGGTTGGACGCAGAATCAGCCGCTTCCTCTTCGAGCGCATTGCTCCGCTCAAAAATCCGCGCAGCATCGGTCAGGCCCTGAAAGGCACGGAATTCGGCGAACTTTGGAAGTACCGTGTAGGCGACTACAGGATCATTGCCAGCATTGAAGACAAGCTCGTCCGCATCCTGGTTGTCCGCATTGGCAACCGCCGCGAAGTGTATCGCTAAGCAACGCATGGCCATCCATACGCTATGATGTTTTCGCAATGAAAAACACGAACGACTTCAACGGCAAATGGGCGCTCGTTACCGGCGCCAGTGCGGGTATCGGCATTGCGCTGGCCCGCGAGCTCGCTGCGCACGGCGCAAAACTCATCCTTACCGCACGTCGTCGGGAGCGTTTGGAGGCCTTTGCCGCGGAGCTTGCGGCCAAGGGAACCGAGACCCGCGTCGTGGTTGCCGACCTGAACGATCCGGCCGCGCCGCAGCAGCTTTACGACGCCACGGAAGGCGCGGGAATTCCAGTAGACATCCTGATCAACAACGCCGGGCTGGGCCAGTGCGGCGCGTTCTACCAGAGCCCCGTTGAGCAGGAATTGAGTCAGGTTCGCGTCAACAGCGAGGCCGTGGTGCGTCTTTCGCGCCTGTTCGTTCCGCACATGGTGGAGCGGCGGCGTGGATGGGTGCTGGTGCTGGCTTCGACGGCGAGTTTCCAGCCGCTGCCCTATTTCGCAACCTATGCCGCTTCCAAGGCCTTCGAGCGCTTTTTCGCGCTTGGTCTAGCCGCCGAGGTCGCGCGTTACGGCGTCAAGGTGACCGCCCTCTGTCCGGGGCCCACGGAGAGCGAGTTCTTTGAGGTGGCCCGCGCCAGCGTGTTCCAGGGCCGCAGCGTTCAGTCCTCTCCGGAGGTGGCGCGCCTTGCCATTGCCGCACTGGCAAAGGGCAAGCATATGATCATTCCTAATTTTGCCGGCCGTTTCATCGCCGCGCTTGTCCGCTTCCTGCCCGTTTGCCTGATCACCTGGATCGTGGAGATGGCGGCGCGCCCCAACGCATAGCGCCCCTGAGAAGGCTTGCATGCGCATATCGCTGGAGCAGAGAATGGCTGGCGAAAGGATTGCATAGAATGAGCTTGTACAGAATGAGTAGCGCAGTAGCCGCGATGCTGCTGGCGGGGTTGATGGTTCCTGTTTTGAGTCGGGCGCAGGCCAAAGACATTCCCAAGCATGGGCCCGCCGTGGTCCTGTTTGATGGCAAGGATCTGAGCCAATTCGATACGTTTCTGCCCAGTACTGGGTTGAATTCCGACCCCGTGCATATCTTCAAGGTAGAGAACGGCGTGGTGCACGTTTCCGGCACGGAGATGGGCTACTTCGTCACCAAGCAGGAGTATAAAAACTACTATCTGCGCGCGGAGTTCAAGTGGGGCGAGGGAACCTTTGCGCCGCGTGCCGGCCAGGCGCGCGACAGTGGCATTCTCTTCAACATTCAGGGCCCCAATAAGGTGTGGCCGCGGTCCATCGAATTCCAGATTAGCGAGGGGTGCACCGGTGATTTCTGGATGACCGATGGCGCAGCCCTTACCGATAAGAACGGAACCCGCCTTACCGGCCCGACCGGCGGCGGCTTAAAATTCGATCGGTACAACAAAGGCGAATTCAAGAACGTGACTGGCTATCGCGACCCCAACAACGAGTTGGAGAAGCCGCATGGCCAGTGGAACGTCGTGGAGCTTGTGAACCGCGATGGCCACGTGTGGCAATACGTGAACGGCAAGCTTGCCAACGAGGGAACGGATGCTTTCCCGTCCAGTGGAAAAATCCTCTTCCAGTCGGAAGGGGCAGAGGTCTTCTTTCGCAATATCAGGCTGTTTCCATTGCTGTAGATGCCGCAATACGTCTCACGAATAGCTTTGAGGAAATGGAGAGATCAAAGATGAAAATGAAGTTGTCCGTAGCAATTGCCATGCTTGCTTTTACCGTTCCTGCTTTGGCGCAACTGATCGGCGGCGCCGACCGTAAACCCACCCGCGGACCCGGTCCGGGCGGGGTGGAGCAGGCCACGTTTTTCGTTCATCGTCTGGGCACCGACCACGCCGAGGGCATTACCACCCTCGACATGAATGGCGACGGGCTGCTGGACCTGGTGAGCGGCGCGTACTGGTACCAGAATCCCGGCCCCAAGGGCGGCGAGTGGACGCGTCACCAGTACCGTAGCCAGGGCACTCTGAATGAGTTTGCCAGCGACTGCGGCGAGTGGACCATCGATGTGAACAAGGACGGGCTGCCCGACATCGTGACGGCCGGATGGATGCTCAACGGCGTCTTCTGGTATGAGAATCCCGGTCCCAAGGGTGGGGAGTGGAAGCGCCACTTCATCACCGACAGCTATGACACCGAGGGCGGCGTGTCAGCCGACATCACCGGCGACGGCAAGCCCGAGCTGATCTTCTCGCACTATGAGCACACTGGCATCCTGTGGATCGATTTCGGCGGTACAGAGCCCAAGGCGCATCACGTGGGTACTGCGGTTGAGGACGGGCATGGGGTTGGCGTGGCGGACATTGACGGCGACGGCAAGGCCGACATCATTACCACCACAGGCTGGTTCCAGCAGATCGACGCGGCCAAGGACCAGTGGAAGTGGCATCCTGACTTCCATCTGGGCGATACCGGCTTCCCGATCATCGGCTACGACGTTCTCAACAACGGCAAGACGGACATCATCTTCGGCCAGGGACACAGCTACGGGCTTTACTGGCTGGAGCAGAAGGTCGACAAGAAGGGGGTTCGCAGTTGGATTCAGCACACCATCGACGAGTCCTTCTCGCAGTCGCACGCCCTGATCATGGCGGACATTGACGGCGACGGCCAGCCGGAGCTGATTACCGGCAAGCGCTATCGCGGCCACTCCGGCC
>Ga0255356_1001058_pt1 | contig 17922 bp, 18 predicted proteins | sample HBST100metaG_FD_189944 | JGI IMG/M metagenome (GOLD analysis project Ga0255356, IMG submission 189944) | Peat soil microbial communities from Stordalen Mire, Sweden - H.B.S.T100 | ecosystem: Environmental > Terrestrial > Soil > Wetlands > Peat | place: Sweden: Norrbotten County, Stordalen Mire...
TCGCGCAGCAGCTCCGCTTCCTCGGGCTGGATGGCCGCAATCGCCCGCGCCCGGCTCAGCAGCATGGCCTCCCGCGCGCGGGTGAGCATCTCCGGCAGTACATGGTAGCCGGCGGCGGTGAGCACCTGGGCACGGCGGTGAAACACGTCATGCGCGATGATAATGGAGTTCAAACCTGCCAGCTCCGGCTCGGCCAGCAGCGGGGCACGGAACATAGTGTCGATCAGCACCGCCTGCGGCTGCAGCCGCCCGATGGCGCGCGCGCACCAGCGCAGATCAGCCGGGGTGGGGAAGCCGCCCAACACCGCATCCGCCTGATAGCGCGAGCGGCGCAACTTGGCGGCCAGTGGGCGGGGAAGCAGCTTCAGCGCGCCGCGTATGAGAATACGGCCAATGGAAGCGGCGGAGAGCGCCGCGGCGAAAGGGCCAATCTGGCTGACATGCGGCCCGGCGATGGGGACCAAGCTGTAACGCTCCAGCGGTGAGGCCAGCCGCGCGCCGGTGAACAGAATACTGACGGCGAAACCTTCGTTCCGCAGCCAATGCAATATGGCATGATTAAACGCCAGATGCCCTGCGGCACCTGGCTTCGGCAGTTCGTCGGTGACGAATATAATCACCGGATGACTGTCAGTTTCAGGCTGCGTTTTGAATCACGCCCTTTTCGGTCAGCATGGCTTGCAGCTCGCCGGTCTGGTACATCTCGGTCACGATATCGCAACCGCCGACGAATTCGCCCTTGACGTAGAGTTGCGGAATGGTCGGCCAGTTGGAGAATTCCTTGATCCCGTCGCGGATCTCCTGTTCTTCCAGCACGTTCACCGAGGAGAATGGCACGCCCGCGTGCTTGAGGATCTGCACCACCCGCGCGGAGAACCCGCATTGCGGGAAGAGCGGCGTGCCCTTCATGAAGAGCATAACTTCAGAACCGTCTATATGCTTCTGAATTTCAACAAAAACTGAGTTGTCCATAGGTTGTAAATTCCTTAATCGGGCGCTGATGTTTGCAGCGCCAAAGCGTGAAGCGCACCGCCCATGCGGCCCTGCAGCGCGGCATAAACCATCTGGTGCTGACGCACGCGGGAAACCCCGCGAAACGCCTCGGACACCACATTCGCCGCGAAATGATCGTTATCGCCGGCTAGATCCTCGATCTCGACCTTCGCGTCCGGAAAGGCCGCCTTAATCAGCGCCTGAATCTCGCTCGCTGGCATGGCCATGGCTCTGCTACCTTTCTCAGGCGAACCAATGAGGGAAGAAACCCTCATTGGCATCGCGCAACTGTGGCAAAGATATGGCAAGGCCACCCGGCAGTGTCAATTTATTCTCAATCGCAGCATGGCCGATATGAGCCGCCGGGATGCCTGTCTTGCTTGCAGCGGCCAGCAGGGCGGGGGCGTCGTTCACCGCCAGCACATAGCGTGCCTGATCCTCGCCAAACCAGTACGCCGCGCCGCCTTCGGCGCTCAGCGCCACGCCGGTATCACCCGCCAGGGCCATCTCCGCCACGGCCACCAGCAGGCCGCCATCAGACACGTCGTGGCAGGCCGCCACGGCACCCGAAAGGATTTGCGCCCGCACGAAATCGCCATTGCGGCGCTCGGCGGCAAGGTCCACCACCGGCGGCGCGCCATCCTCGCGGCCCAGGATTTCCCGCAGCCAGAGCGAGCAGCCCAGCTCGCCCTTGGTCTCGCCAATGACGACAAGCTGCTGCCCAGGCTGAATGGCATAGCCCACGGCCTGCGCCGCATCCGCCAGCACGCCCACGGCGCCAATGGCCGGGGTGGGCAGAATCGGGCGGCCCTCGGTCTCGTTGTAGAGCGAGACATTGCCGGAGACGACCGGGAAATCCAGTGCCGTGCAGGCCGCCGCCATGCCCTTAATGGCGCTGGCGAACTGGCCCATGATCTCGGGCTTCTCGGGGTTGCCGAAATTCATGTTGTCCGTCACGGCCAGCGGCAGCGCGCCGGTGGCGGTGATGTTGCGCCATGCCTCGGCCACGGCCTGCGCGCCGCCCTGCTCCGGGTCGGCCACGCAATAGCGCGGGGTGCAGTCGGTGGTGATGGCGAGTGCCCGCTTGGTACCCTCCAGCCGCACGATGGCGGCATCCGCCTGCGCCGGGCGCTTTACCGTCTGCCCGCCCACGGTGGAATCGTACTGGTCGAAAATCCAGCGGCGGGAGCAAAGATCGGGGCAGGCCACCAGCTTCAGCAGCGCCTCGTCCAGGTGGACTGGGCTGTCTACATGGCCCAGCGGCGCCGGCTTCGGCGTCTCAACAATCGGGCGGCGGTAGAGCGGGGCGGCCTCGGCCAACGGGTCGAGCGGAATATCCGCCTCCACCACGCCCTTATGCTTCACCACGATGCGCCCGGTATCGGTGATATGCCCGATGACGGCGTAATCCAGATCCCATTTCTCGATGATGGCGCGCGCCATCTCGGAGCGCTCCGGCTTGAGCACCAGCAGCATGCGCTCCTGGCTCTCGGAGAGCATCATTTCATAGGCCGACATGCCGGTCTCGCGTTGCGGCACATCGTCCAGATTCAGTTCGATACCCACGCCGCCCTTGCCCGCCATCTCGACGGAGGAAGACGTAAGCCCAGCGGCACCCATGTCCTGAATGGCGACGATGGCGTCCGTCTGCATCAGCTCCAGGCAGGCCTCGATGAGCAGCTTCTCGGTGAACGGATCACCCACCTGCACGGTCGGGCGCTTCTCCTCGGAGGACGCATCGAACTCGGTGCTGGCCATGGTCGCGCCATGAATGCCGTCGCGCCCGGTTTTGGAGCCGACATATACAACTGGGTTACCTATGCCGGCGGCGGCGGAGAGGAAAATCTTGTCCTGCGCCGCGATGCCCACGGTCATGGCGTTGACCAGCGGGTTGCCATTATAGGCCGGGTGGAAGTTCACCTCGCCGCCCACGGTGGGCACGCCCACGCAATTGCCGTAGCCGCCAATACCGCGCACCACGCCGTCCACCACCCGCTTGGTCACCGGCAGCTTCGGGTCGCCGAAACGCAGCGCGTTCAAATTCGCCACCGGGCGCGCGCCCATGGTGAACACGTCACGCAAAATGCCGCCGACGCCGGTCGCCGCACCCTGGTAGGGCTCAATAAAGCTCGGGTGATTATGCGATTCCATCTTGAAGATGGCCGCCATGCCCTCGCCGATATCAATCACGCCCGCATTCTCGCCCGGCCCATGAATGACCCAGGGCGCCTTCGTCGGCAGCTCCTTCAGCCAGACGCGGGAGGATTTGTAGGAGCAATGCTCCGACCACATGACCGAGAAAATACCAAGCTCGGTAAAGCTCGGGGTGCGGCCCATGATCTCCAGGACTTTCGCGTATTCCTCGGCGTTCAGCCCGAAGGATTTCGCGAGGGTGGCGTTTACTTCAGTCATGCTGCGGCCAATGCGTCGAAAAGGGGTTTGCCGTCGGTGCCGCCCATCAGCGGGTCGACGAGGTTTTCCGGGTGCGGCATCAGCCCGAGCACGCGCAGATTGGGAGCGAAAATCCCGGCGATGTCGCGGGCCGAGCCGTTGCGGTTGCCGTCGGCGTAGCGGAAGGCGACGAGATTCTCGCCCTCCAGCCGGTCCAGCGTCGCGGTATCCGCGGTGTAGTTGCCGTCGCCATGCGCCATCGGCGCGCGGAATTCGGCGCCCTTGGCCCATTTATTGGTGAACACGGTGTCGTTGCGCTCAACGCGCAGCATCGTGTCCATGGAGAGGAAGCGCAGGCCCGCATTGCGCAGCAGCGCGCCCGGCAGCAGCCCGGCCTCGGTGAGGATCTGGAAGCCGTTGCACACGCCCAGCACGTAGCCGCCCCGTGCCGCATGGGCCTTCACCGCCTGCATGATGGGACTCTGCGCCGCCATCGCGCCGCAACGCAGATAATCGCCGAAGGAAAAGCCGCCCGGCAGAATCACGAGATCGACGCCCGCGGGCAGCTCGGTCTCCTTGTGCCAGACGATTTGCGGTTCGTGGCCAAAGCTCTGGCGCACGGCCAGCACCATATCGCGCTCGCGATTGATGCCAGGGAAGAGAAGGATGGCGGCTTTCACGTGGGACTCCTGCGGGCGGCGGGTTACGCCGCGATTTCGACCTTGAAGCTCTCGATGACCATGTTGGCCAGCAGCTTCCTGGCCATGTCCTCGGCGGCGGTCTTGGCCTTGGCGGCGTCGGTCTCGGCCAGTTCCAGCTCGATGATCTTGCCCATGCGCACCTCGCCAACCTGGGCAAAGCCCAGATTGTTCAGGGCGTGGCCAATGGCCTTGCCCTGCGGGTCCAGCACGCCGTTCTTGAGCATGACGGTAACAATAGCTTTCATTATTGCATGGTCTCCGGGCCCTTCATGTCGCGCGAGCCGGCCTCGGGCAGAATGCCAAGGCGGCGGGCGACTTCCTGATACGCTTCCTCGATCTTGCCGAGGTCGCGGCGGAAGCGGTCCTTATCCATCTTCTCGTTGGTCTTCACGTCCCACAGGCGGCAATTATCCGGGCTGATTTCATCGGCCAGGACGATTCGCATGTCCTCGTTTTCATACAGGCGGCCGAATTCGAGCTTGAAGTCGACGAGGGTGATGCCGACTCCGAGGAACAGCCCGGTCAGGAAGTCGTTGATGCGCAGGGTGAGGTGAACGATATCGTCCATGTCCGGCGGGGTGGCCCAGCCGAAGGCGGTGATATGCTCTTCAGCCACCATCGGGTCGCCGAGCTGGTCGTTCTTGTAATAATACTCGACGATCGAGCGCGGCAGGCGGGTGCCCTCGGGGATGCCGAGGCGCTGCGCCAAGCTGCCGGCGGCGATGTTGCGGACCACCACCTCGATGGGAATAATCTCAACTTCTTTAATAAGTTGCTCACGCATATTCAGGCGGCGGATGAAGTGGGTGGGGACGTTGATCTCCGCCAGCTTCGTCATCAGGAACTCGCTGATACGGTTGTTCAGCACGCCCTTGCCGGTGATCGTGCCCTTTTTCTGGGCGTTGAACGCGGTCGCGTCGTCCTTGAAATACTGCACGAGCGTGCCGGGTTCTGGACCCTCGAACAGGATTTTCGCTTTGCCTTCATAGAGCTGCCGCCGACGGGCCATGGGAGAGATACCTTCGGTAAATGAACGGAGCCGGTCTATACCAACCTCACGGCGCGAGCGCCATGGCCGCGCGCCACATGGCATCCACTTCCGTGCCGGGCCGCAAGCAAAAAACAACATCGTTGGCAAGATTTTAAGGGTTACATGTCATTCTTTTCATAACAAGCCATGACAGATATTCTCGATACCGTAGCTGATCTGACCTACTTGCGGGATAAGCGTGAGCTGGAAACCGTGTTCGCCGAGCTCATTTATGAACTCGTGGGCGCGAGCTGCCTCACGCTCTGGCGCGTGGTGGGCGGGGCGGGGGGCAAGACCGAGATGCAGAAGCGCCTCACCTTGCCGTCTTCCAGCGAGGCTTTGCCGCTGCGGCCGGAATGCCCCAACTGCCACGATAAGCAGCGCGCCCCCTGCCTGGAGGCGCCGGAAAACCCCGCCTCGCGCCATGTATTCCCCATTAATAACGACAGCCGGCTGACCGGGCTGATCGAGATCATCCGGCCCCACCGCATGACCCCGCGGCAGGAGCACATAGTTTCCAAGCTTGTCCGGGTCTACGGCAACCATGCCGGGGTGCTGGATTACGGTGACCGCGACGAGCTGACTGGGCTGCTCAACCGGCGCGGCTTCAACAGCTACTTCAAGCAAACCATTCTGGCTGACGCCGCTTGCTCGGTCATCGCCGTGGCGGATATCGATTTTTTCAAGCGCATCAATGACGAATTCGGGCATCTTTACGGTGACGAGGTGCTGATCCTGATGGGGCGGCTGATGGAAGCCTGCCTGGGCGAGGTGGATGGCGTGTTCCGCTTCGGTGGCGAGGAGTTTCTCGTCATCCTGCAAAACACCTCTCTGGATGAGGCGGCGGTGAGGCTGGAGGCCTTCCGGGCCGCCGTGCAAGCCGCCGTGTTTCCGCAGGTTGGGCGCGTTACCATCAGCATCGGTTTCTCGGCCATCCGCGTGACTGACACTGGGGCCACATCCTTTGGCCGGGCGGATGAGGCTCTTTATGTCGCCAAGCAGTGCGGCCGCAATCAGGTGAAATGCTATGAATGGCTCGTGCAGGAGGGCAGCCTGCGGGAAGAGAAGAAAACCGGCGGCCAGATCGAGCTGTTCTGACCGCCGGTTCCGCTTTTACGCCGTAGCGGCTTCCAGGGTGGGGTAGTCTGTGTAGCCGTGCACGCCGCCGGCATAGAGGGTGTCGGCATCCCACGCATTCAGCGGGGCGTTTTTGGCGAAGCGCTCCACCAGATCCGGGTTGGCGATGAACGTCTTGCCCCAGGCCACGGCATCGGCCTCGCCGGCATCCAGCGCCGCCTGCGCGCTCTCCTTGGTGAAGCCCTCATTGGCGATATACACGCCGCCGAACACCTTCTTCAGTTTCGGGCCGATCCAGTCTTCCGCCTTATGCTCGCGCGCGCAGATGAAGGCGATGCCGCGCTCGCCCAGCTCCCGCGCCACGTAGGAGAAGGTGCCGAGCCGGTCGGAATCGCCCATGTCATGCGCGTCCATGCGCGGGGCCAGATGCACGCCGACATATTCCGGGCCGAAGACCGAGGCCACGCCGTCGGTGACTTCCATCAGCAACCGCGCGCGGTTCTGGATCGGGCCGCCATATTCGTCGGTGCGCTTATTGGTGCTGTCCTGCAGGAACTGGTCCAGCAAGTAGCCATTGGCGCCATGGACTTCCACGCCGTCAAACCCCGCCATCTGCGCGTTCATCGCCGCCTTGCGGTAGGCTTCCACAATGCCAGGCAGCTCGCTCGTCTCCAGCGCGCGCGGGGTGACGTATTCCTGCAGCGGACGCACCAGACTCACATGACCCTTGGGCTGGATGGCGCTGGCGCTCACCGGCAGCTCGCCGTTCAGGAACATGGGCGCGGAAATGCGGCCGACATGCCAGAGCTGGGCGAAGATGCGCCCGCCCTTTTTATGCACGGCGCTGGTAATCAGCTTCCAGCCCTGGACCTGCTCGTCCGACCATAGGCCCGGTGTGTCCGCATAGCCCACGCCCATGGGGGTAACGGAGGTGGCCTCCGAGATGATGAGCCCGGCTGAAGCGCGCTGGGCATAATACTCGGCCATCAGCGCGTTGGGGATGCGGCTGGCACCAGAGCGGGAGCGGGTGAGGGGGGACATGATGATGCGATTCGGCACAGTGAGACCGCCGATCTTGAGTGGGTCGAACAGGCTGGGCATGGCTTAAATCCTTTTGCCTTGAGGTTTTTGGAGGGTCATAGCGAGTCCTGCATCTGGCCGAGAAACGCGGCGATGGCGGGCTCATTGCGGGTGTAAAAGACCCATTGGCCGATTTTTCTGGCGTTCAGCAGCCCGGCCTGGTGCAGCACGGCGAGGTGGGCCGACACGGTGGATTGCGATAGCCCGCATGATGCCTCGATCTTACTCGCGCAGACGCCGAGTTCATACGGGTGCTCCTGGCCTGGGAAATTCTGCTCGGGGTTTTTCAGCGCGGCGAGAATTTTCCGCCGCACCGGGTTGGCCAGGGCGCGCAGAATCTCTTCCAGAGTGTCATGGGCTTGCATCGGCATCAGACGATATATAGTTCGTCTTTCCGCGATGAAAAGGGGCTAAAGCGCGCCGCCCTTAGCTCACCACCGGCGTGTCGCGCCCGGTGCGGGTCATCAGCACCACGCCGTCCCCGGCGCCCACCACCGTGGAGGGTTCCAGCCGGGTCAGCGTTTCGCCGTTCTTGCGGTTGATCGCGATGACAAACACGTTGCCGCTCTGGCTGTGCTCTATGGCTTCCACCGTGGCGCCGGCCAGCGTGCTGTCGGGGGCCACGGCCATGACCTCAATATCCAGCCCCAGCGTGCGCAGCCCCTCGGCCATGGCGTGCAGGCGCTCGGTGCCCTCGGTCAGGCGCGCGGTGCGGGGGAAGAGGATGAGCTGCGCGATGCGCTCGGCGCCGATATGCGTGGGCGCCACCACGGAATTCGCCCCGGCTTGCAGCAGCTTGCCCTTGGTCTTGGGCGACACGCTGCGGGCGATGATTTCCAAATCCTTGTTCACATCGCGGGCGGTGAGGGTGATGAACACGTTGATGGCATCGTTGGGCACCGCCGTGACCAATGCCCGGGCGCGGTTGGCGCCCACGGCGCGCAGCACCTGCTCGTCCGTGGCATCGCCGGTCCAGGTTGGGTAGCCGTGGGAGGCGGCGCGGGCGAGGCGCGTCTCATTCATGTCGAGGATCACGAATTTGACCCCGCCGGCCTTCAACTCCTCGGCCAGGGCCTCGCCGATCCGGCCATAGCCGCAGACGATGACATGGCCGCTCATTTTCTCGATCTGCGTCTTCATGCGCCTGGTTCCAAGAAGTTGTTGGAGCTGCGAGTAGGTGATGAACTGCACGAGCACACCGGTGAGGAAGATCACCCCCGTGCAGCCGAGCACGATGGTGGCTATGGTGATCGCCCGCAGCTCCGGCGTGACGATCGGGTGCAGCTCAGTATAGCCAACCGTGAAAACGGTGAAGGTGACGAAATAGAATGCATCGCCCCAGGACCAGCCTTCCATGACATAGGCCGATGACGCCAGGACGATGACCGCCAGCATATAAAGCAAGCCGCCGGCCAGATTGTGCCAGGGATTTCCTGAAAGGCCACTCATGCGGAACCCCATATAAAAAATCCAGGAGGACGATGCCCTCCTGGATTCCAGAGCTCAAGGAAGGCATGGCCCCCCTGGGCCATTGCTGCTTTAGCCGCGCTTGTCGACCGGCACGTAGTCGCGGGTCGCCGCACCGGTGTAAATCTGGCGCGGACGGCTGATGCGGTTGGTCGGATCTTCCATCATTTCCTTCCACTGGCTGATCCAGCCAACGGTACGGGCGAGCGCGAAGATCGGCGTGAACATCTGGGTCGGGAAGCCCATCGCCTTCAGGATGATGCCCGAGTAGAAGTCCACGTTCGGGTACAGCTTGCGGGAGACGAAGTAATCATCCTCAAGCGCGATCTTCTCCAGCTCGATGGCCAGGTCGAGCATCGGCTCGTCCTTGATGCCCAGCTCGCTCAGCACTTCATGGCAGGTCGCCTGCATGATCTTCGCGCGCGGGTCGAAGTTCTTGTAGACGCGGTGGCCGAAGCCCATCAGCTTCACGCCGCTGGTCTTGTCCTTAACCTGCTTGATGAACTCGGGGATGTTATCCTTGTGGCCGATTTCGGCAAGCATCTTCAGCACGGCCTCGTTGGCGCCGCCATGCGCGGGACCCCAGAGGGAGGCAATGCCGGCCGCGATACAGGCGAACGGGTTAGCGCCAGTGGAGCCAGCCAGACGCACGGTGGAGGTGGAAGCGTTCTGCTCGTGGTCCGCATGCAGGATGAAGATGCGGTCCATGGCGCGGGTCAGGATCGGGTTCGGCTTGTACTCCACCGACGGCACGGCGTGGAACATGTACAGGAAGTTTTCCGCGTAGGTCAGGTCGTTGCGCGGGTACATGAAGGGCTGGCCGACATTGTATTTGTGCGCCCAGGCGGTGATCGTGGGAATCTTCGCGATCATGCGGTAGGCGGAGATTTCGCGCTGGTGCTCGTCATGCACGTCGATGCTGTCCGGGTAGAAGGCGGACATGGCGCCGACGACAGAGCAGAGCATCGCCATCGGGTGGGCATCACGGCGGAAGCCGCTCCAGAAGCTGCGGATCTGCTCATGCAGCATCGTGTGGTTGGTGATGCCCGAGGTGAAGTTCGCCAGTTCCTTAGCGTTCGGCAGCTCACCGTTCAGCAGCAGGTAGGCGACTTCCAGGAAGGAGGAGTTTTCCGCCAGCTGGTCGATCGGGTAACCACGGTGAAGCAGAATGCCCTCATCGCCGTCGATATAGGTAATGGAGCTTTCGCAGGATGCGGTGGCGCCATAGCTGGGGTCAAAGGTGAAGAGCCCGAGCTCACCCTGGAGCTTGCGGACGTCCACGCAGTCGGTCCCGAGCGTGCCCCCGAGAACGGGCAGCGTGGCGGTCTTGCCGTCATGGGTCAGCGTTGCGGTGCCGACCTGCTTGCTGGTTGCGGTATGAGCCATACGGATTTCACCCTTCTGATCTGAAGATTTCAGGACGCCAAGGAAGGATTTCCTTGGCTTAACAGGATGGCGAGAGGGTTATTCAATCCTTCGCCCCCTGTAAAGGCGCGCTTTGCAGTGCAGGAGAGCGTTCAGATCAGATGACGTCCTTAGGGGTAATGAAGCGCTGCAAAGCGGCACCGCCGGCTCCCAGCCGCCGCCACGGCGTTGCCACGAGGAATTCCGCCAATGCCGCGGTGGGGAAGCCCTCGTCGATGCGTTTCAGCTCGGGGCTGGGGCGGCTGGCGCCCGCCAGGGTCACCGCCAGCTCGTGCATTCCTGGGTTGTGGCCGATAACGAGGGCGCTGCGCACGCTCTCCTGCAAATCGTGCAGCGTGTCGCGGATCAGCCCGGCGGGCGCCATATAGAGCAGCGGCAGCGAGTCGATATTCGGCCATTCTTCCCAGACATCGGCGGCTTGCAGCGCCTCCAGGGTTTGTTGCGTGCGGGCGGCGGTGGAGACGAGCACGACTTCCGGCGCCAAGCCGAGCTTGCGCATGGTCTTGCCGATGGCGGTGGCCTGCTGCCGCCCGAAATCGGTGAGCGGACGGTCATGGTCGGCACCGCCGGCACTGGCGGGCACGGCCTTGGCATGGCGGAGAAGAATCAACTGATGCATACCGGTATTGTGCCATGGCATGCGGCGCGTGTCGCCCCTATCTCAGGGCGCGGTATAAGTTGAGGAGGAAGGAAGATTGATGGAGCGACGGCATTTTCTTCTGGGGGCCGGGGCGGCCATGGCGGCGGGCGGCACTGCAGGCGCGGACGCGCTGGCGGTGCCGGCAAGCGACAAGATCTGCTTCAAGGTGCTGCGCAACGGCTCGCCGATTGGCCAGCATCAGATCACGTTCACGCGCAATGGCGGTGATCTGACGGCGGAGATCAACGCGGATCTGGTTGTCACCCTGGCCGGGATTCCGGTCTTTCGCTACCAAGGGCATGCGATTGAGCGCTGGTCGAACGGCGTGTTCACGCAGCTGGACAGCCAGGTGAACCATAACGGCACGCCGCTGGAAGTGCATGCGCAGGCGATCTCGGGCGGATGCGCCATTCAGAGCACCAAATCCGGGGACTACACCTATACCGACCCGCAGCCCTTGTTGCCGCTCACCTATTGGAACAAGGGGCTGCTGAACGCCATGCTCCTGAACGTCGAGACCGGCCGGCACTACCCGGCCATCGCCAGCTCGCCGGGGTGGAACAGCCTGCCCACGGCAAATGGCGGGTCCATCGTCGCCCAGCGCTTCGACCTGACGGGTAAGCTGCATCTGAGCCTGTGGTATGACCAGTTCAACCAGTGGTCCGGCATGGAGTTCCATATCTCTGGCGAGGAGACGTATCAGAAATACGTGGCTTGAGCAGGCGTTCGCCTGGCCATGAAAAACCGGCGGAACAACTCTGTTCCGCCGGTTTTTTGTGAAATGCAGATGACGCGGGAGGGGTCAGCCGTACTGCTTCTCCGGGTGGCGCAGATGCCAGAGCCGCTCATGCGCCGCCACCAAGCTCTCAATGCTCTTGCGGCGGTTGGCTTCCGGCGGCACGGTCCGGCGGGTCAGCATGGTTTCCAGAATATGCAGTAACTGTTCGGCGATCTCATAATCGCCCTGGTCGCAGGCATGGTGAAAGGCAAGCAATATCTTGTCGGAAAGACGGCGGCTATAGCGCGGCGCTCCCGCCGATGCCTTGGCGCCGGCACCGCTATCGTCCTCTGAGTCTGTCAGGCCTGCCATGGTCATTTCGTTCACATTTCACCGAGATGTTGAAGAGGGTTAGCTTTTTTACCCTCTCTTAGGCCATTTCAAGAAGCCGAAACGCATCTTTGTCAACAAATATTAGAAGATTTTTATAGGGCTGTTACAGACGGGAAACAAGTCTTTGATAAGATTGCAGCGCAACTTGAGGGGGTTGCGCTACTTTTATTAAAAAAAGTTTATATTACGTCTGCCAGCCTTTAGGCTGGGGGCATAACCTCTTCGGTGTCGAAGCTGGCGAAGGCGTCTTCCCAGGTTCCGATAGTGGAAGCTTTACTGTATTCGGTGGAGCGGTTCTCAAAAAAATTCGCATGCTCGACCGCATTCAGCATTTCGTCCAGCCAGGGAAGGGGGTTCTTTTCCACGTGGAAGAGCGGGTTCAGCCCCAGCCCGGCCAGGCGGCGGTCGGCGATGTAGCGGAGATAGCGCTTCACCTCCTCCGGCGTGAGCCCCTCAATCGCGCCCATCTCGAAGGCAAGGTCGATGAATGCATCCTCGTGGTCGACGATGGTGGCGCAGCAGAGGTACAGCTCGCGGCGCAGCTCCTCGGTCCAGACCTCCGGATTCTCGGACACGAAGGTGCGGAACAGGCGGGTGATGGACTCGCAATGCAGCGATTCATCACGCACCGACCAGGTGATGATCTGGCCCATGCCCTTCATTTTATTAAAGCGCGGGAAGTTGAGCAGAATGGCGAAGGTGGCGAAGAGCTGCAGCCCCTCGGTGAACGCCCCGAAAGCGGCCAAGGTTTTCGCGATCTCATGCTTGTTCTCTACCGAGAAGCCGTGCATGTAATCGTATTTATCCTTCATTTCCTTATACTTAAGGAACGCGGTGTACTCCACCTCCGGCATGCCCACCGTATCCAGCAGATGCGAATAGGCGGCAATGTGGATGGTCTCGATATTCGAGAAGGCGGACAGCATCATCAGCACTTCCGTGGGTTTAAACACACGGCTGTACTGCTTCATGTAGCAGTTGTTCACTTCCACGTCGGCCTGGGTGAAGAAGCGGAAAATCTGCGTCAGCAGGTTGCGCTCGCTCTCGGTCAGGTTCTTGTGCCAGTCCTTCACGTCATCGGCCATAGGCACTTCTTCCGGCAGCCAGTGCACGCGCTGCTGCATCAGCCAGGCGTCATAGGCCCAGGGGTAGCGGAAGGGCTTATAGACCGGGTTCTCGGTCAGCAGGTCGAATTTCTGCTCCGCCGCCGCTGCCGGGGTGGTGATTTGTCCGCTCATCATCATAGCCTTTAACGATTGGGCCATAGCCCTGATCCTGAATAATAAGGGCCGGACCTCAGGCCCAGCCCTTGTTTCCGGCCCGGCCTTATTGGCAGGCCAGGCATTCCTCGTAATTGCTCGTGGCCGGCGGCACGGGGGCCGGGGCCTGGGCCGGTTGCAGCGCGGAGAGATTATTCTCCACCATTGTCACCTTCTCGGAGACGTTATCCGCGCGCTGAATGGAAAGCGAGCGGCAATAATACAGCGACTTCACGCCCTTCTTCCAGGCCTGATAATGGATCTGGTGCAGGTCGCGCTTGTGGATGTTCGCCGGCAGGAACAGGTTGATGGACTGGCTCTGGCAGATGAACGGCGCGCGGTCGGCCGCATGCTCCACAATCCAGCGCTGATCCAGCTCGAACGCGGTTTTATACACGTCCTTCTCATGCTGGGTCAGGAAGTCCAGATGCTGCACCGAGCCCTTGGTGGTGGTGATGGAGGACCAGGTCTCGTCATCATCGCGCCCGTATTTGGCCAGCAGCTTCTGCAGCGGCCGGTTGCGCACGGAGAAGCTGCCCGAGAGCGTCTTCTGCAGGAACACATTGGCCGCGATGGGCTCGATGCCCGGCGAGGTGTTGCCCGCGATGATGGAGATGGAGGCGGTGGGGGCGATGGCCATCTTGTGGCTGAACCGCTCCTCAATGCCGTACTCCGCCGCATCCGGGCAGGCGCCGCGCTCCTTGGCCAGCGTCTTCGAGGCCGCATCCGCCTGGGCGCGGATATGCTTGAACATCTTGATGTTCCACACCTTGGCCATGACGCTTTCCCAGGGGATGTTCTGGTCCTGCAGGAAGGAGTGGAAGCCCATCACCCCCAGCCCGACCGAGCGCTCACGCGAGGCGGCGTATTTGGCGCGCTCCATCGAGTCCGGGGCCTTTTCGATGAAATCCTGCAGCACGTTGTCGAGGAAGCGCATGACATCCTCGATGAACTGCTCGTTCTTGTTCCACTCGAACCAGGTTTCCAGGTTCAGCGAGGAGAGGCAGCACACGGCGGTGCGCTGCTTGCCGTGCTGGTCGATGCCGGTAGGCAGCGTGATCTCGGCGCAGAGGTTGGAGGTTTTTACCTCCAGCCCGGCCAGCTTGTGCTGCTCGGGGCGCGCATTGTTCACGTGGTCGGAATAGATGATGTACGGCTCGCCCTGCTCGATTCGTGTGGTCAGGATGCGAATCCACAATGCGCGGGCGGAAATGCTGCGCACATGCGCGCCATCCTTGGGCGATTTCAGGACCCATTGGGCGTCGGCTTCCACGGCGCGCATGAATTCGTCAGAGATCAGGACGCCGTGATGCAGGTTCAACGCCTTGCGGTTGGGGTCGCCGCCGGTGGGGCGGCGCATGTCCACGAATTCCTCGATCTCCGGGTGCCAGACGGGCAGGTACACCGCCGCCGAGCCGCGCCGCAGCGAGCCCTGGCTGATGGCGAGGGTCAGGCTGTCCATGACGCGGATGAAGGGGATGATGCCGGAGGTCTTGCCGTTCTGCCCGACCTTCTCGCCGATGGAGCGCAGATTGCCCCAATAGGAGCCAATGCCGCCGCCCTTGGAGGCGAGCCAGACATTCTCGTTCCAGAGATTGACGATGCCGTCCAGCGAATCGGAGGCCTCGTTCAGGAAGCAGGAGATGGGCAGGCCGCGATCCGTGCCGCCATTGGAGAGCACCGGGGTAGCGGGCATGAACCACATCTTGGAGATGTAGTCGTACAGGCGCTGGGCGTGGGCCTGATTATCGCCGTAATAGGAGGCGACGCGCGCGAACAGATCCTGATACCCTTCGCCCGGCAGCAGGTAACGGTCATCCAGCGTGGCGCGGCCGAAATCGGTCAGTAGCGCGTCCCGGCTGCGGTCGACATGCACCTGATAACGTCCCCGTAGCTGGACGGTCTCGTCTTCGAGCAGCACGGCTTCGGGTTTCGTCATCATGTTCATCTACCAGACCTCGGGTTCTTAAAGCGGAGCACATTACAACATATAGTGACCCTCGCAAGCAATCGCTACTAGATCAGGTCGATTAAGATTTTTCCGTGCGCCTTGTTTTGTGCCGAGTCCGGGGCATGGGAAAGTTTTGCGTTCTCAATTTGTTCCAATCCTGCCGCAAAGGCAAGACTACCATGGACGGCGGGGAATCGGGCTGCCCGGCCTAGACCAGCCGGCGGGCGAGTCGCTGGATCGGGCGGTCGTACAGAAAGGTCACGAGCGCGGTCAGGAGCAACGCTACGGCCATGGCGCCCAAGAATAACACCGTCGGCGACGCTATGTGTTTCGCCGTGGGATGAAAATACACATAGACATTGAACAGAAATAACGGGGCCGGGTGCAGCAGATAGAACGGGTAGGACATTGCCCCCAGCACCGCCCAGCGCCGGTGCAGCCGTAAATGCCCGCCGCGCTCCAGCGCCGCGAGGGTGAAAATGACCGCCGCGAAGCTCAACCCAGTGAAGGGTTCGCGGCTGGCGGGGGGGTAGGCGAAGCCCCATTGGTCCAGGCGCACGAACAGCACCAGGGCTATGCCGCTGGCGGCCAGCAGCGGCCACAGCACCCGCGCCGGCGGCTGGATGCGCGCATACAGCGCCGCCGCCGCCATGCCGCAGAAAAACAGAATGTCGTGGGAATCGAACCAGTGCCAGACCAGCCCTGGCGGCATATGCACGTGCTTTTCCATGGAGCCGAGCGGCAGCACCAGATAAGGGTACCACTGCCAGACAATGAATAAGAGCCAGAGCGCCATGACCGCCCGCCCCACATAGGGCAGCAGCATGGCGGCGAAGATAAAGTAGAAGGAAAGCTCGAACCGCAGCGTCCAGGCCGGCGGATTGATCTCCCTGAAGCCGAAGGGGGTCAGCGGCGACAGGTTGAAGATATGCACCAGATAATCATGGCTGCACCCGACCCAGAGAAAATACAGCATGGGAACGAGAGAGATCCAGTACAGCGGATAGATGCGGCAGACCCGCAGCCAGAGATAACGCGGCACCCGCCGGATCTGCCCGAAATCCTCCCGGTGCGCGGTGAAGATGACAAACCCGCTGAGCACGAAAAAGAACAGCACCGAGCTGATTGGCGGCAGGTTGAAGCCGTAAAGCGGCTTGCCCTCACCCAGCGATTGCAGGGGGGAGGCGATGTGGTCCGTGGCGACGCAGAACGCGGCGATGAAGCGCGCGATTTCCAGACTGATGAGCTTGCCCTTGTAGCTGGGGGGGCGGCTGGTCATCCCTGATCTGGCAGATACGGACTTGAATTCATGTGCGTGGGGATCGCAAGCGGCCCCCCCATTGTCAAGCAGAGGCGTGGTTTCAAGGTTTTGCCGCCGCCGCCACTGGCGCGGGTGATAAAATTACGGTTATGAAGAGGAAACTTTTTTCCAAGGGAAATTGATATGGGGCTGATCAACTCCATCGGCAAAATGCTGGGGCGGCAAAGCAGAGTGAACGCCAGCCCGGCCATGACGCCGCCGGCCATTCAATTCGCCGATTTCTCCGAATTCCCGCCGGAAGAGCTGATCCCTGAGCTTGACCGCGCCGGGGTTGATGAAACGGCGCTGACACCGGCGCAGCTTGAGTGGCGGCGGGATGGCGTGGTCACGCTGCCCGGCTTTCTGCCGGATGAGGTGACCCAGCCTTATATCGACCGCCGCATCGCTCACGCCAAGCCGCCGGGCTGGCTGATCGCCACACCCTATATGTACATCTCGGAGATGCGCGACCTGGCGCTCTACCCGCCGCTGATGGCGAAGCTCAAGGAGGTCATCGGCGAGGAGATGATGCTGCATCTCTGCCTCACCGGCTGGCTGAGCTCGGAGCGCGGCTGGCATCAAGATGATTATTTGAACCCGTCCTTCGTGAATTCCTGGTACACTGCGGTCTGGATTTCCCTGGGCGATATTCACCCCGATAGCGGGCCGTTCGAATATATTCCCGGCTCGCATCGCTGGCCCCTGATGCGGGGGGAAAAAGTGCGGCAGTTCCTGACCGAGGAAGAGCTCGGCCGGCGCGCGGCGAAAACCGGCATTAATCACTGGGAAAAATACGCGGAGCGCTTCATCAATCCGGCCATAGATTATGAGATCGCCAAGTTCGGCCGTCCGTCGGTGAAGTTCCTGGCCAAGCGCGGCGATGTGCTGATCTGGCACGGGCGGCTGATCCATCGCGGCTCCACGCCCAACGTGCCCGGCATGGAGCGGCGGTCGCTGATCGCGCATTATTCCGGCGTCAACCACAGGCCGGACATGCCCGCGCGCGCCCAGGACCAGAATGGCGAGACCTACGCGGTGTTTGATACGCCGCTGGTGGACTGACCGCCGCGCAGAATTGCCTCGGCTGCCGGGGTAATTCCGCTTTCGCCGTGCAGTACCAGCCCCGGATGCACCGTGTCCGGGCTGCGGCTGGCCTTGCGCGCGGTCAAGATGACCATCTTCGCCGCCACCCCGGCGCGCGGCCAGAGCGGGATCAGCGTGATCCCGCCGCAGCCATTCGCCCGCAGCGCCGCCGCCGCCGCCGCGAAGCTGGCGGCGGGCAGCACCAGGAAGATGCCGCCCTTGGCGCGCAGCACCCTTGCAAGCTCCGCAATCCAGCGCGGAAGTAATTCCGGCGGCGCATGATGCGCCAGGGTCCGTTTGGCGTCCGGCGAGGCCGTGCTGCTGGCGCCGAACCAGGGCGGGTTGGCCAGCACATGGTGGAAGCTGTTGGGGCGGAAGGGCAGGGCGGCGGCATCACCTTGAATGGCTATAAAG